>ERZ794949.695-NODE-695-length-10023-cov-2.423054_pt1 | contig 10023 bp, 10 predicted proteins | sample MGYA00511363_ERZ794949 | MGnify/ENA primary metagenome ERZ794949 (study PRJEB30137, sample SAMN04331402) | food metagenome | isolation source: T1 must sample point D1 replicate B | place: Australia: South Australia ... | reverse complement strand
CCGAGCGAGCTCCACCGCCGAAGAGGGACGTCATGGCTGGGGTGTGGTGGTGTTGGTGGAGGGTGGTGGTGGCGAGGCTGGTGCGGCGAGCTGGGTGCAGGAGCTCGAGAGGAGGTGTGCCTTGTGCGGTGCGAGGTGCGAGGGAGCGATGAAGTCGACGCGACGAGCGAAAAGCGACGAGCTGTCCTTCTCTCCTCGACCCTTCACTCGGCTGGTCACTCGACTCTCGTAGGCTCACGCTCAAGCTCGCCCTGCGCCGGCACACCCAGTCCTGCTCGCGTCCCCCCGCTCGCCCTCGCCCTCGCCCCTCTCCTCCTCCTCCCTCTCCCTCAGCGTCGTAATTTTGCAGCCCTCCTCGTGCCTTGTGCGCCTCGGGAGGGAGGCTTACGGAACGTCGCGAGATTCCTCTCTCTCTTGTCCTAGCCTCGTGCAACGTGATCCAGTCCCTCTCCTTCTCCTCGAGCAGCGCGAACGAGAGGCAAGCACGGCCCTGGTGTTACACCCGATGCGGCGACGGCAGGTACGAGAAGGGGGTACGGCAGCGTGGGAGTACAGCTACAGGCGGCGCGGGATCGAGGGGAAGCCGCGACCGCGACGACGAAGGGAGGGAGAGACCGAGGAAGGAGCGCAGGAGGCCGAAGCCTCACTCGTTGGTCGGGAACACGCCCGGGTACGCGTGCGTCAGCTCGACGACCTTGTTGGCGAGCTCGAGGTCTGCGCAGGGAGGGAGCGTCGTCAGCGGCTGCGGCACGAGGGAGAGCGAGAGAGGGAGAGCGGGCGCACCGATGCTCTCGCCGAGGTTCTGGCTGCGCGCGTGGGTGCTCCTGCGTCAGCCCCGAGCTTCGACACGGCGAAGAGAGGAACGTGAGCGCACCTCGATAGCTCAGTCACGACGGCATCGTCGCTCTTCTTCCCGATCACCTCGACGAAGGTGTCGGACAGGCTCGAGTCCTGCGAGCGGCGAGCGGCCGAGTCAGCGTGGCTCGCTCGGGCAGGAGAGTGAACCGGGACGCACCTTCATGAGCTTGACGGTGACCTGGCCGTTATCGCTCGTCTCGAGGAGGGCCTGCTCCGGCTCGAGCTGCGCGCGAGGAGGAGGAGCAGAGCAAGGTCAGCGCGGCCGCCTCTCAGGGAGTAGGCAGCGCGACTGGCGCACGACCTTGCCCGTCTCTGCGTGCGCCCCGAGAGCGGGTCAGCGAGGGCTCGAAGCGCGACGAGGCGCGGTGGTGGGGCGGGGCGCGAGGGGCGAGGGAGAGCGGGCGCACGGTACTCTGCGAGCTTGGCGGCGTTGACACGGGGCGTGGGACGGTCCATGGCTGGTAGCGCGGCGTCGGGTGCGGTTGGGGCGGATCAGACAGTGTCGAGGCGAGCGGGCGACGACGACGACGAGGCTCTCGGCCGCTCAACCACGCTGTGCTGGTGCGCAGGCCCGCTAGTAGACTTGCAAGAGCACTTGTGCGCGGCTTAGTGCAGTGCAGCCCGCTCTCTGCTGCGACGTGAGCTCGCTCTCCTCCTCTCCCTGCGCCTCTCGCTCTCTCTTTCCGCTCTCGCGCATGCTCATATTCTTTTCACTCGCAGCCTCATCACCTACACGACCGTCTGGTCCCTGCTCGACCTCCCCTGCTACACGGTCCCGATCGGCGCAGTCGACCCGGCGCTCGACGCCAAGCCGCCGCCGGGAGCGCACACGCCGCAGAGCGAGACGGACCGTCTCAACTGGGATAGCTGTGCGTCCTCCTCTCGCCCTCTCGTCTGTGCGCGCTCGGCGAGAGCTCGCTGACGCCGGCTCCTCGCCGCTCGCAGACTCGCCCGAGGCATTCGCCGACGCGCCCATCGTCCTGCAGGTCGTCTCGCCGCGGCGCTTCAGGGAAGACGAGCTGCTCGGTCTCGGCGAGGTCATCGAGCGAGCTCTCGGTCGGGCGTAGCAGAGCGAGAGGCGGGCTCGGGCAACTTGAGAAGGTCACGGCACTCGTAATTCTCGTTGCAAAAGCGGTACTGCACAGTTCAAGCGGTTCGTCTCCCTCCCCTCGATCGTCCTCCTCGCTCGCTCGCTTCCCGAGAGGTCCTAGCCCGGGCGCCAGCGAGCCTTCTCGCGCAGGTCCTCGGCGACGGCCGAGGCCGAAATCTGGGCGCTCTGCAGGCTCGCGAGGCGCGCACGCTCGTCGAGCGCCTTCTGCTCGTCCGTGATGAAGTCCTGCGAGCGAGGGAGAGGCGAGCCAGAGTCAGGCATGGGGCTCGAGACGGTGAGGAGAGCGCGAGAGAGAGAAAAGGGCGACGCACGTTGGGCTTCATGGCGATGAGCGTGTCGACGTCGAGCTCGCCGCTCAGGATGCGCTCGCGGTAGTCGCGGTAGCGCGCAGCCTTGACGGAGAGGAGCACGCGCAGCTTGGCGCGGTACGCCGTCGTCGGCACGCCCTCGTCGTCCTCGTCGCCGGGCGGGAACTTGTCCCACGCCGCTTGCTCGACCTCGACGACCTTGGCGAGGATCGACTCGTTCGCTGCGAGCGAAGGTTTGATCGTCAGCGACTGGACGCTGCGGTTTGTGCCGGCGAGACGGCCGCTCTGAGCGCATGATGAATGGAGCGAGCGCAGGACTCACGTGCCGTCGAGTCGCAGGCGAGGGCGTCGTACAGTGCTTTGAGGCTCGCCGTGCGCGCCGTGACGACCTTGTCGCCGAGCTGGCTCTTGAAGACCTCGTCGAAGCTGACCTCGTCGTTGCGGTGCGAGCGCGCCGGCTCCTTCTTGGCCGCAGGCGTCACGACCTTGTCCTCGCCGTCGGACGCCCCGGTGCTCGCCTCGTGTCGGACGACCTTGGTGAGCTTGCGCGCCGGCTCGTGCGCCTCGGGCGAGGCGGTGGCGGCGCGCTTCTTGGCGATGCGCGTGACGAGGATCGGGCCAGACGGGTCGTGCGACGTCTTGCGGCGCGGCATCGGCGCGAAAGGAGGCGACATCGAAGTCGAAGAAGGCGCGGGACGAGGCGAGAGGGCGGAGGAGCTGGCGGGAGGGCTTGTCGAGCCGAGACTGAAGGACGGCGGCGCCATGAGCGGTGGAGGGGCAGGCGTTTGCGAGACTGCGCGCAAGAGGTCAGAGTCAGCGCGCTCTCGACGGCCATCCCGACTTCGAAGACCCACCAGAAGAGCGGCGTCCAGCTGCAGGAACCTCGAGTCCGAGCGTGCGCTTCCACTTGTCGACGAGCGTCTTGGCGAGGACGGCGACGTCGGGCGAGCAGGCCGCTCGTGCGACGCCGTTGACGGCGGCACCAATCTGAGTCTCCTGCAGGATGTGCTCGGAGCGTCAGCTGCCATCCTCGCGGTCCTGAGCCCCGGTCAACGAGGAGAATGCGCTGAAGGGGAGCGAGCCGACTTGGCGCTGACGCACCTTGAGGAACGCGCTGGTCGACTCGACCTCGGCCTCGAGGCGGATGAGGACGTCGATGCAAGTCTGCGAGTGCGGCGCAGGAGGGCGAGTCAGCTTGGTGCCCCTGGTTCCGCACGCGCCGCGTCTCCCTGTCGCCCAGATGCTGGTCGCCCTCGGCCGTGCCCGCCGCTGCGCTGGACCCAGGTCTCTACACAGCAGACTCCAGAGCCCGTTGGGCTGAGCGCATGGGACCTCGAGAAGGAAGAGAGGGGTGTGCTCGTCGGAGCGGGAGGAGGAGAGGGGAGGACGAGGGGGGCTCACCTCGACGTCGCCCAGCTTGTTGGCCGTCACGAGCCAGTCCTTGAGGCCTCGCACAGCCTCGGTCGTCGCCATCTCAGGCAGTCGAGCGTGGTCGAGGCGGAGCGAGTGGGAGGAAGGAAGGAGAGAGACGATCGGGCGCGGCGGCCGCCTCCCCGCAACTCTCGTCGCTCGGGCCGCTCGCGCACGCACGTCCGCAGGAGACAGCGCGGCAGCGCTAGAGCGGACTCTCCGGGCTTCGCAGAAAGAAGCGTGCCGGTTCGTCGTGATCGAGGACGGACCGAGGACGAGGGCGAGCGAGCAGGAGAGGAACGAGCGCAGCGACGACGAGAGGAATACTGCACGTTTTGCGATTTCGAGAGCTTTGTTCTTGTTGCGCCTCCTTGCGACTCGTCCCATCCTCCCTCCCTCGCTCCACCGCGCTCGACTCGCTCAGAGCTCCTCGTGGCTTGGGCGGATGACCGGGCCGTCCGTGTCGAGGTCGGGCACGACCGCCTTGACCGTGTCGACGACGCCGTCGCGCACAGAGTCCTTGACCTTGCTCCAGTCGACCCACTTGGCGCTCGGGGCGTCGGCCGCATCAGGCTCGCGCGACGCGTCGGCCATCTCGAGCTGGTCGAGCAGGTCCTCGTTGTCGGCCGCCGAGGGGGGCGGCTCGGTCGGGGGCGGCGCAGTGTCGACTGGCGGCGCGGGCTTGACCTCGACCTCGGCCTTGGCCGACTGCGAGACGCCGAGCGAGCGGCGCAGCATGACCTCGATCAGGTTGAAGTAGGCGCCCGGGTCGTCGAGCGTGTACTGGCTCTTGAGCATGGCGGTTTGCCTGCGCACGGTCGATCACGTTGAGTCAGTAACGAAAGCCCGTCGACGACGTTCAAGAGATGACGAGGGCGAGAGGAAGCACGTACCAGAGGACGGTGACGCTCTCCTTGAGCTCGTCGAGCGCTTCCTCGTCGTCGCCCGCCTCCTCGACCTTCTCGAGCAGGCGCTCAATGAGCGGGTGCTTAGGGTTGAGCTCAAAGTTCTGTTGGCGAGCGACGAGGGCTCGAGTCAGCGACTCGTCCGAGAGAGAGAGAAGGGGGACGAGGGAGACGGCGAGACGGGCGCACCTTCTTCTGCATGCGCGCAAAGTTGAGCATGAAGTTCTCGCCGCCCTGCTGGCCGTTCTGCGCCGCGAGAAGGCGCTCCATGTTGCCCGAGTAGCCGAAGTTGGACGCCGTGACGAGGCAGGGCGAGGTCGTCAAGCGCGTCGAGATGGTGACTGCGAGGGGGCGAGGGGCGTCAGCGGCATGCTCGTGACGTGCACGAGGAGGAAGTGAGCGACGGCGACGCACCCTTGTCGACGTATTGGGCGAGCTCCTTCTTGAGGTAGGCGGCGAGCGGCGCGAACGTCGTCTTGAGCTCCTCGGCCTCGTCCTTCTCGGTCTCGTCCTCGTCGCCGAACGTGACGCCCTCCTTGGCGACGTCCTGGAAGCGCAGGCCGCCGAAGGTCGGAACCGTGCTGACGAACTGCGCGCGCGAGAGAGAGAGAAAGAGAGAGAGAGAGGCGAGTCAGTTCGGCGGCTCGAGAGGGGCTTCCCTTATTCCGCTCCGTCTCGCCGACGCGTCCTACCGCTCCAGAAAGCGCACATCGAGAGAGGAAGAGGGAGAGGGACGCACCATCTCGTCGATCGGGTCGGTGAGGTAGAGCACCTCGTAGCCGCGCGCGAGGATGCGCTCGACGAACGCGCTCTTCTCGAGCATGGCCTTCTGCTGCCCGGCGCCGGCGATGAAGTAGATCTGGGTCTGGCCCTGCTTGCGGCGCTTGATGACGTCGTCGAGGTTGGTCGTCGTGCCGTTGAGCGCCGACGTCTCGAACCGGAGGAGCTTGACGATGCGCTCGCGGTTCTTGGCGTCCTCGACGGCGCCGACCTTGAGCGCCGTGCCCGCCTTCGAGTACAACTCGGCGTACTTGTCCTCGTCCTCGGCCGCGAGGCGCGCAAAGAGGTCGTAGATGCGCTTCTGGAGGTTGCGCTTGATCTGGGCGAGCGCGCGCGTCTTCTGGAGGCTGTCGCGCCCGACGTTGAGCGGGAGGTCGTCGACGTCGATGAAGACCTTGACCCAGTTGAGGTGCTTCTCGAGGTAGTCCTTGCCGAGGTCGGACGTGATGAAGACGCGGCGGACGAACAGCTTGAGCGAGTCGAGCGAGACGTAGTCCTTCGAGTAAAAGTCGTTGGGCAGGCTCGACGGGATGGAGATCAGGGCGCGGAACGTCGTCGAGCCGGCGTCGCCCTTGAAGTGCGACCACGCGAGGGGCGGCTCGCTGTCCTTGAACGTCTTGAGGTAGAAGTCCTCGTACTCGGCCTCGGTGACGTCCTTGGGCTCGCGCATCCACAGAGGCGGGCGGTCGTTGATGAGCTCCCACTCGGCCTTGACCGGATCGGTCGCCTCCTCGGCGTCCTCGACCTTGAGCTCGTCGTCCTCGTCGGCGACAGGTGCGGCGGTCGGTGCGGCGGCGGTCGGGTCGAGGAGCGCGCTCGACCAGAGGTAGATCGGTGCGGCGTTGTACTCGGCGTGCTTCTGGATGAGGCTGCGGAGCTTGGCGACGTCGAGGTAGTCGCCCTGGGCGTCCGGCTTGAGGTAACTGCAGGAGGGGTCCGAGCCAGGTCAGCGACGAGTACTCGTCGGCAGCGGCGCCCTAGCTCGAGAGGAGGGCGTGAGAGCGTGGACGCACAGAGTGATCTCGGTACCGCGACCAAGGGTAGCGCCGCGCGGGTCCTTGACGATCTTGAAGCCCTCGGCGTTGGCCTCGCTCTCGAACACCCACTGCTCGGCCTCGTCGGCCGTCTTGCTCGCGACGGCGACCCGGTCGGCGACGAGGAATGACGAGTAGAAGCCGAGGCCGAACTGGCCGATCAGGTTGCCGCCGTCGCCCTTCTCGAGGTTCTCGAGGAACTCGGACGTGCCCGAGCGCGCGATCGTGCCGAGGTTCGAGGCGAGCTGCTCCTTGGTCATGCCGACGCCCGAGTCTGCGTGCGCACGAGACTCGTTAGCTCGCGCTCGACAGAAAGGGGGCGGGAGCGCAGGAGAAGGGAGAGGAGGACGCACCCCGGATGACGATGCGGCCGCTCTCTGCGTCGGCGAGGACCGTGACGTTGAGGTTCTCGGCCGGTGCGAGGATGGACGGGTTGGTGAGAGCCATGAGGCGGACCTTCTCGAGCGCATCGTTGGCGTTGGACACTGCAGGGGAGCGGCGAGGGTCAGCGAGAGCGAGGTGGGGAGGGGGGACGAGGCGAGGAACCGAGCGACGCACGCAGCTCGCGCACAAAGACGTCGCGGTCGTGGTACAGGTGAGAGACGACGACGCGCATCTGCGCGCACCAGGTACAGGGTCAGCTAGAGCGCTGCAGGCGGCGAGGTTCGGGCGGATTCCAGCGTACGAGGCGAGCGATGTCAGACTGCGCGCGAAGAGCAGGGTGTCAGCTTGAGCCGCACTCAGAGGAGCTCAGGGAAAGCTGTGCGCACCTGGTAGGCATGGCTCTCGACGCCCTCTGCGGCGGCGAGCTGCTCGGGCGAGAGGAAGACCCTCTGCGGGGCAGCTCCGTCGACAGGCGTCGTGGCGCTGGCGAAGGTAGCGGTGGACGCTAGCGCTGCGAGTGCGGGCAAGAGCCGCGAGATGCGCATCCTGGCTGCTGTGTTGGAGACGAGCGGCGAGAGGATGACGGAGTCCAAAGGGAGCCGCGAGCGCAGCGACGACGTGGACGGCTCGCCGGCAACTCGACCAAGGCCGCGCTGCTCTTTCTGTACTCTCGAGAGACTGACTACTAGAACATGCAAAGCAACGGCAAGATTGCACAAAGATCAAGCCCGCACCCAACTCCTCGCCGCCCGACAACTCGAGCCTCGCCTCAGTGCTTTTCGCCGCTGTCGCGGTACGCGTCGTCGAGCACCTCCTGCAGCTCGTGCGGACTGACGCCCAGGGCCTCGAGCTCGGCGTAAAGCTCGGCGAGCGTGCGCTGCCGCGGCCGGTCGCCCTCGGAGCCCGCAGCGGCCGCCCCCACCTCGTGCTGTGGCAGGTCCCACGCCTCCTCGAGCGCGTACCGCACCGCGTCGTCCATCGCGATGCGGACCTGGTCCTCGACGCCGGGTTTGAGTGCGCCGAGAGGGTCGTGTGCGGCGGGGGACGAGGGCGAAGAGGGGGAGGAGGGACTGGAGGGCGTGGTGCGGCGCGAGGAGGATGGCGGCGAGGCTGGGCGGACGTTGATGGGCGGCGAGTAGTCGCTCGAGTGTGCCGAGATGCGAATGGCCGAGCTGCGCGGTGCGAGGCGAGGGCTGAGGTCAGCCGATGCTCGTGGGTGGAGCTGCACGAGGCGAGTCGCGCTCTCGCCGCGCTCGAGTGGGAGTGGACGCACTAGAGGAGGAGCAAGAGGACAAGAGCGAGCAAGGCGAGCACCGGCGCGAACCACGGGCTGCTGCGCAGCGTCTTGAGGCGAGAGGGTGGCGGCAGTCCCCTCGGCACGCGCGACTTGCGCGGCCGGCCGCGTTGTCCTTGCGGGGAGCGGTGCCGGAGTCTGTGCTGGTTCGGGCTCGCTGGAGGTGTACCTGGAACTTCGAGCGACGTGGACATGCGTGTCGACGAGATGTGGGGAGAGCGAGGGAGCCGCGAGCAGGTGGAGCGAGACGAAGCTGTCGGCCGGCATCCACGTCGACGCTCTCGTGCTTCTGCTGCGTGTGCGAGCTACGCGCAGACGCGGCACAGTCCTTGCCTGCGAGAGTGCAGGCTGCCGCACAAGACTCTGCTCTTCCTCAACCTCTCTCTCGCGCGGAGGCAGCGCGCGCAGGAAGCGGCATTACGACGAGAGAATTTGCGAGCGGGGGGGTAAAACGAGGGGAGAGAGATGAGAGGGAGACCGTGCGATAGAGAGAGAGAGAAACGATGACGATGGAGGGAGAGGGAGGGGAACAACTGAGGGGAGAGGTGCGAGCTGCGGGAAGGAGCCGAGCTGGCTCCCCTTTTCGGGGCACGGCTTAGCTTACTGCTCCTCGACGTACTGCGCGCAGGCAGAGCGAGTCAGCGAGCGAGCACGAGGGGCGTCAGGGGAGGGACAGGCGGGGGAGGAAGCGAGAGAAGCAGGAACGCACCTCGCCGCCCTCGACGCCCTCCTCCTCGTAGTACTCGCCCTCGGCCTCGTCCTCGTCGACGCCAGCGTTCTCGTACTGCTGGTACTCGGCGACGAGGTCCTGCATGTTGCTGCGAGCGCGAGAGAGGCAGTCAGTCATCGAGTCGGGCCGAGGTCACCTTTCGGCCGTCGTTGCCGCCGCCGAGGACGAGCGAGGGGAAGCGTGACGCACCTCTCGGCCTCGGTGAACTCCATCTCGTCCATGCCCTCGCCCGTGTACCAGTGCAAGAAGGCGCGGCGGCGGAACATGCTCGAGAACTGCGTGTTGATGCGCTGGAAGAGGGTCTGGATCGCCGTCGAGTTGCCGACAAAGGTGACGGCCTGTGCGTGCGAACGAGGGAGAAGAAGGAAAAGGAGGAGGAGAGGAAGAGGGTCAGGCTCGGGGAGGAGAAGGACGAGAAGGGTGAGGACGAAGACGCACCAGCTTGGTGTCCTTGGGCGCGATGTCGCAGTGGGCGGTCTGGATGTTGTTCGGGATCCACTCTGCAGCGTGAATGGAGAGCGAGTCAGTACGTCAAGCGAGGGAGAGGGAGGGAGGGAGGAGACGACGCACCGACAAAGTGGTCGGCGTTCCTCGCCTGGATCTGGACCATCGTGTCGTCGACCTCGCGCAGCGAGACCTTGCCGCGCCACATGGCGGCGACGGTGAGGTACCGGCCGTTGCGCGGGTCGCTCGCCGCCATCATGTTCTTGGCGTCGAACATCTGCTGCGTCAACTCGGGCACCGAGACGGCGCGGAAGTTCTTGCTGCCCGGCGCCGTCAACGGCGCGTAGCCGACCATGAAGAAGTGCAGGCGCGGGAAGGGAACGCTGTTCACAGCGAGCTTGCGCAGGTCCGAGTTGAGCTGACCCGGGAACTGCAGGAGGGAGGGAGGAGGGAGGAGAGGAGGAGGGGGAGGATCGTCAGGTCCAGGGACTCGAGGCAGCGACGACGACGACGGCGCAGAAGGAGAAAGAGGGACGCACACGCAGCGAGGTCGTAACGCCGCTCATGACGACCGAGACGAGGTGGTTGAGGTCGCCGTAGGTCGGGACCGAGAGCTTGAGCGTGCGGAAGCAGATGTCGTCTGCGAGGCAGGCCCGAGGGTCGGCGTCAGCGCGTGCTCCGTCCAGCTCGAGTACAGAGAGGAAGAGAGGGACGCACAGAGGGCCTCGTTGTCGATGCAGAACGTCTCGTCCGAGTTCTCGACGA
>ERZ794949.694-NODE-694-length-10024-cov-172.841910_pt1 | contig 10024 bp, 6 predicted proteins | sample MGYA00511363_ERZ794949 | MGnify/ENA primary metagenome ERZ794949 (study PRJEB30137, sample SAMN04331402) | food metagenome | isolation source: T1 must sample point D1 replicate B | place: Australia: South Australia ... | reverse complement strand
ATTCTGTCTGCAGACTCAGCTAAAACTGAAAATAAAACATTATTGTCATCACCTAAGAAGACTGCACCAAGAGGATTGTCTGGGGCTTCACCAACAAAAACAAATATTTCTGAAAGTCCATTAATTTCTAAGTTAGAAAAACCTAAAGAACCTAAAAAGCCAGAACTAACCGAAAAATTCTTGGAGACTTTGAAGACATTAAGTATTAAGGAAGAATTAACTGAAAAATTGGTTGTTAAAGATTCCAAAAAAGATACTAGTTTGATTAAAGATTTCAAGCCAGTTAATTTTGATATTAACAGAAGCTTATTTGCCAATAATATTGTTGAAGAAGCTGTACAAAGTATTTTAAGCAAAGATCATAATCAAGAATTTTTGCAGTATGAGTTAAACAATTTCTTGTTTGATCATGCAGGTAAAAAAGTCATGTGTAAAAATTTCATTCATAGTAATGGAAACACAGTTTACTATAATGCAAACAACGAAGTTTTATTATTTGAGAAAGGAAATATCAAGAAAATCAATATCAACAAGAATTTGAGATTGGAGAATTTCGAAAACTGGCAAATTTCCTACAACGGAGAAGACTTGCTGCTATTCTACTACAAAGGCGCTGAACAAAGTAAATTCCATATTTTAGATATAAAGATCGATAAGATATCTACATTGAAGACCAAATTTACCAGTGGTACCAAAAAGTTATCATGGCACGCATTGGCCAATAATTCTGTGGTTACATTCATGACAAATGATAATGAGTTATATCAGTTGAATGTTTGGACAGGCCAATTGCTACACATTTCAAAACAAATATTGGGTTTCTATGATGAACAAGGCACTAAATCTTTAAGAAGCGTATTTGATACTCTACAAGCTGAAAATGACTTTGACTTTTCCAATATTACAAACTTTGAACTATCAGATGATGGCTGGAAGCTTTACTTAATTGATTCAATTGAAAACAATGTCTACGTCATTTATCCATTTGTTCCATTGTCTAACAAAATGTTTACCAAAAAAGATAATCTAGAAGAAATGCGTGAAGAGTGCTATTGGCTGCAAACAGAATACCAGATTGATCATCATGTAGATGAAATAGTACAAAAGGACATTGAAGAATTTTTGTTTGACGAAAAGTGGATCAATTCTGAGCAGAATAAGAACGGAGATGAAATGATGAGTTGCGAAGTAGCTGAAGACTGGTATTTGAACATGGGTGTTCAAGGGCCTATGACATTTAGTAATTTCCCTGTCAATCTTTACGAGCATTCTTTAGTTGATATGAAGTGCATAAGTAATACACACAACTTGATTAAGCAAATATTGGTTTTATTGTATAGTAATGGACAAACTGTCATTGTCTTTAATACAAATGATCCTGTGATATTTAGAAATAATTGGAAAACATTAGTGCTTGACTTACCCGAGCTTCAACACTTTGAATTCTTTGAAAATAGATTAAAATACGAAATCAAAGAGTTCTTACCTAGTCATATCAATGAGGGTTGTTTAGCTGTTACAAAAAATAATGAGGTTGTTTTATTGAATTTCTTAGATATCTTTTGCAGATTTGAAAGTGTTTACTTCCATGACCATAAAGAAGACATATTTGAAAATCCTTGTGAAACTTCATTGCTATTAACATTAAACAAGAATCACAGCGAAGTATTATTGTTAAATGATAAAGATGTTTTATACTTTGATGAATCAAAGAACAAGTTATCCACTTTAACATATCCTTCATTTAAATATGTTCAAGGTAGAGAGTATTCCACAAAGAGTAACAAAAACGAATTTTTAAGCAATCTTTTGAGTGATGTTATTCATGAAGATGCTAGCAAGGATGAAGTTAAACCACTCTCAAATGTTAGTACATCATGCTTGAATACTTATTTGAGCTTATTATCACAGTTCCAAGAAGAAATCAACAAATTAAGATCTATTGATACTGTCAGCAACCTGCCTTTATTGAATTTATCCGAAGATAAACCAGAAGAATTATTATCATCTATGGAAAAGGTTGGATATTCAATGTCAAAAGCTTTATCTTTGTCATATTCATTGCAAACTTGGATGCGTATATGTTTAGCTGAATTCAAGAATACATTAGATGACAATTTACATAATAGATTAGTAGATAATAATACTATTGAAGAATTAGTGAGCAATATTAAAAACATCAGTGATGACTACGAAGGCACCTTAAAAGAATGGGAAAAAAGATTAGCAAGATTACAATCCATTAAAGAAAAAGTTGATAATGTCGAGAAGTTATCTTTGGAAAATGAAAGAATAGATGCTTCTGTATTGAAAAAGTATAAATCAACTATAGACAGTAAAGTATTGGACACATTGAAGATGATGGAAAAAATGAAAGACTTTGAAAAAGACATCAAATTTTTATTCATGAAGTTGTCTAATGATTTGGATGATTCTACAGAAGACCAAGGCTTGATAACAAAATTGAATAAGATTCAAATAATTGATGAAAACAAAAAACCATTGGTTAAAACTGGAAAGGATTTACTATTTTCATTAGGACCTTAATATATACAAATACTTAAAAATCAGTTACTCTGCCGTTATAAGCCCAATCACCATATTTTAATGGATCTTGCTTAGGACCATTAACTTCACCAGTTTTCGGATTTACATTACCTTCGAATTCTGGAATGGTATTAGTTGAGTATGTTTTGGCAGTGGAAGACTTTTCTTCTTCTAAACCTTTAAAGTTCTTAATTTGTTCTTGTCTTTCAGTGATTATTTGTTCCAGTTCTTTTGTATTTTGCAAAGGTTCGCTGGTATTCAATTTTTCGTTGTATTCTTCAAATATGATTTCAGCATTAGCCTTTTTGATAAGACCTTCAAATTCTAGTTGGTCTTTCAAAGGTAATTTACGTGGTGCTGGTTGTTTTTGGACGCTTCCAGAAGCAAATTTTTTAAACATATCAGTTCCATAACATCTGGGCTTGAGTTTAAATATGAATGTGCTTAGTCTGATCATTGTATGCAATGCGTGGCTGGGAGAGTTGAAGTTGCTGTTGTATGGTATATGTCTCTTGTAAGAGTGAGATGCTTGAAAAAAGAAAGACGAAATCAAGATCAAGCCAGACTGCCTGTCTATCTCCGAATAAGTGCTCTGCCGGATATAAGAAACACAAAAATCCCAAATCCGAAGTACTTGGTAGCGCTAAATTTTTTAAAAAAGTCACGTGACAATTGCCATGCTTCTCTGCACCCAGGTCACGCCAAGCCTTACTCAGCACTCGCTTATTCCCGTCTTTTATTGTATCCACATATTCCAAAAGTTACACACTTTTTGTTTTCTAGTTATCACCGTGGCGTCACTTCACTAGATTCCCGACTCAATAATATGCGTTTCTATTACATTCACATACATTACTATATAACTAGCAACCAGAAGTAATCAGAAAAAAAAAAAATTCATGTTGAAATTAAACCAAATTCGCCAAATGTCTAACAATTTAAAACCGATAGTTGCCAATTCTTTATTCACAAACATACCTAAGGATGTTTGGACTACTACAGCAGAAATCACAGCAAAGGCTAAACAAAATCCAAAAAACGCTAATAGAGAAATGATCTCTTTAGGCCAAGGGTTTTTTTCATACTCACCGCCTCAATTTTTATTGGATGCCACTTCTAATGCCTTAAATTCAGATCCTTTGAATAACCAATATGCCCCAACCAGAGGTGATTTAAGATTAATTGAATCTATCAAGAACTACTACAACAAGATTTATCACAATACACTGGAAAATAAACATATTACCATCACTACCGGTGCTAATGAAGCTATTTTATCTATTTTGATTGGTTTATTAAACCCACACGATGAAGTCATTGTTTTAGAACCTTTTTTCGACCAATACATATCGAATATTCAAATTCCACAAGGTAAAATCAAATATGTTACTATCCATCCTCCAACTGATTTAAGCCAAGGTAAACATTCTGGTAATGATTGGAAAATTAACTACGAGGAATTAGAATCAGCTATTAATGAAAAAACCAAAATTTTAATTTTGAATACTCCGCACAATCCAATAGGTAAGATATTTACCGAGGAAGAACTAGTTAAGATTGGTGACATTTGCTATAAACACAACATCAAGATCATATCAGATGAAGTTTACGAGCAATTGTACTTCGATGACAAAATCGGATTTCCTAGAATTGCCACATTGGACCCAAAGTATGCTGACATTACCTTAACTGTTGGATCCTTTGGTAAGGCCTTTTGTGCCACTGGACACAGAGTCGGTTACATTATTTCTAAAAATGCTGAATTATTAACATATCCTGCTGCTGCTCATACCAGAATTTGTTTTAGTACTCCACATCCTCCACAAATTGCTTGTGCTGAGAGTTTAACTTTAGCAAGTGAAAATGGCTACTTTGAAGATATGAGAGTCAATTACAATGACAAATTCCAAAAGTTGATGAAGGTCTTTGATTACTTGAACATTTCTTATACCATTCCTCAAGGTACTTATTTCATCGTAGCTGACTTTTCTAAGGTTAATGTGCCTTTTGAAACTTATGATTTCCCATTAGAATTGCAAAACAAACCAAAAGATTTTAAATTATGCTATTGGTTAGCTGTTGAATTAGGAATTGTTACTATTCCAACCACCGAATTTTTCACTGAGGAATATGTCAAAAAGAATCCATCTGTTGAATACTTATTAAGATTTGCTGTTTGTAAAACTGATGATTACATCGACAAGGCCTGTGAGAGATTACAAGAGTTAAAGCCATATATGAAATAGACAGTACTTTAGTTTGAAATTATATATAATTAAATAAACAAGTTGAATTACACTTACAATGAAGTTCCTTCTTATGTGACTCATAATCTTTATTGACTATATTTATATCCGATATGTTGCACGTGATTTTTCACTCTTTTTATGCTTCATTTTTTTATATAGGAAGCTATAAAACATCATATTCATTATTCTCTTTAACACCTTATCTAAAACAAGATAATATGAATTCAAAAAACCCAGTATAAAAAAAAAAAAATACACTACTAACACTTATTCCCAAGATGGATTCATCAACGATTGAGTTAGATAATTTGCTAAATATCGTTAGAACCAAAGATAATGGCATATCATCACAAAAAGAATTGAATCATATTCAAAACAAAGCCTTGAATGAAGTTACTTCGAATTTAAGAAATAGAGACTATCAAACTTATCTAGGATATCTTATTCAATTTTTGTCTATGGAAAGTGAGACTGAATGGAATCTTAACAATCAATTTCATATAGATGTGATTGAATTTGTTGAAACCATTTTAAAAGTCATGGATACTTCCATGTATTCCAAATTGAGAGAAGATTTGAGAATTAATGATATTATAGATGAAAAAGAATTTGATTTGTTTACCATTCCTACTCTTTCAATTTTTATGAAGACAAGCACTAAAGATAATGAATTAGATAATTTGAATATTTTAAGATATTACTGTAGTTTAAAAGAAAACTACAATAACGATAGTGATTATTCAAAGAATGTATATTTGAAAAAAGTCAGTCTTTTGGAAAACTATATGAATTCATTAAAGGCTAACAATAAAGATGAAATTTTAAAATTAGTGTCTTTTATAGAAAAAAAGTTTATTAATATAGCTATTGATGAAAATAGCTCTTCAGAAAAGGAAGAAGAATATTATGACTTTATAGGCAAAAAATGTTACCTAAGCTCTTTAGCTTTATCTGTTATAACAAAAGACTACTATAACAAATTTGACTTAAAACTGCTGTTTTTAGATTATGATCTTGTAACATTGATCAAAGATTACAAAATAATTGAGTTTAACTTAGTTATTCAATTTTACACTCAATTCTTTATAACAACTTCAAAAAGAAAATCATTATACAAATTTGTTAAAGAAACCGGCATGAATAAAAAAATTGCTGATTTATTGGATATTTTAACAAATGCTGATGATTTTTCTTTGATAGAATCATACTCCAAATCTTACATATTCCAAATCATTAGCAAGGTTTCTATACTTGACAATAAGCTCTTATTTGACTTATTCCAAAAGAATCAAATAGACCTTTCCTCAAAATCTGAATATACGTATCTTTTAGATTTTTACTCATTTTTGGATCCTGGGTTTATTTTGAAATATTATAAAAAAGACATTAAACTTTTGTTCAAGGTGGATTACTTTGTTGAAAGAGTATACAGCTATGTTTCCGTAATGAGAAATATTTGTTCCAATGAAGAACTTTGGTCATTTGTCATTGAACCTATTATCTCCATATGTAAAAGAACTCTTCCTTTGTTAGAAATATTGGTTCTTCTTGACAAGTTTAGTCAGTATGAACATTGTTTACTAACATTGCTGAGACAAGAAACTTGGATGTTTCAATATCTGTACGGAGAACTTTTAGACGAAGAGCTTGTAGTGCTTAAGGAAAATATACTTAACAATCTGATCATAAAGCATGGTGAGTTTGTGAGAGAAACAAATCCAGAAATGCATAAAAAATTAAAGGAATATGTTTTTGGTAATGATCGTGAAGCTAAAGTCAGTGTAGCAACAATGACTAAGTAATTTAGGAAATTATATATAAAGAAAAACTTTGTATTTTAGATGCCATATTTGACAAAATATTAAACATCATAGCTATATTGCTCAAGTATAGTCACTTATGTTTTTCCACTTTTCTTTGTCGTATTCGGATACCAGTACTTTAGGATAGTCAAATGATTTGTCACTAATCTTTCTGTATTCCTCTTGATCTTCAATCAACTCATTGTTCAAAATTATGTTACTCTTATTTGTAGTAGAAACAGTCTTGATACTGTTAAATTCTTCATTGTTGATATTTTTGTAAGGTGTAGTGAAATCAATTTTTCCATTGTCGTCAATATCAAACGAAATATTCGATAAAGAAAGCTTGTGACTAATACTCTTTTTAGCAAATCTATTTCCATTTATAAACATACTTTGACTGTTTTTTTTGTGCTTATATGTATTAGTACTTTGTTGGCGCTTTGGACTTAAAGAACTTAATGAAGTGGTTTTTTTATGTTTTGGTATCATTAATGAATTCATTGATTTTGTTGGTGAATAGTTGAAATCGTCAGAAAAAGCTGAGTTCATCATATCATCATCAACCATAGCTATCGACTTCGTGTCTAAAGAAAGCTGATTTTTTTTATGTTTATTTATTGTTAGGAAATCATCTAGTATATCTATAACATCTTTCTTTTCATTACTATGTTCATCAGTGAAAATATTTCTAGCGGAACTTTTGTTCTCGCAGTTCTCAGCAATGTTAATATCATTAACCACTCCGTCTATGGTATATTGACGATCCAAGTGACCAGCAACATCCTCTTTTCCAAATAGGGTCTGATCTAAATGAATGTTATCATTTTCGATAAGTAGTTGCAAATTGTTGTGAAACTTGTTAGGAATTTGAGACAAATCCTGCTCATTGGAGCTCGTGCTGTTTTCTGAATTTATTCTACTTCCACTATTATACCCTCTATGTGGATTATTATTAACAATTTTGCCTTTTAACAAGGTCATGGATTTTTTGGATGTCAATCTTGGCGGCAAAAGGCTTGTGTTCATTTTCGTCATTGCATTATGCTCTGCAGCAATTCTTCTTTCAAAAGATTCATTAATGTTAGTTTTGGACAAAAAGTCTTTACTGTTATCAATATCTAGCATTACAGATAAAGTATGGTGCAAGTCATTTTGGGAATTCACATTTATATTAGATGAATTGTTATAAGTTTCCAAGTTCTTGTTTGCAAAAGAGATATTCATTTCCTCATCTTTCACACTTATATTTGAATGACCAGACTTCTTTTTCAAAACTGTCGAAAAAACCCGTTTCCATCTTGCGTTTGTGTTTACATTGTGTATTTTTTGTTTACCATGTTCTTCACTTTCAGAATTGACAGCATCCATAAAATCATAATCACAAGTCAGTGTTTGTTCTGAAGACTTGTTTGCAAGTACTCTTTTATTTTTCGTTGGTATTCTCATTGGCTTCATAATTAAGGATTCTGGATCTTGCATATCATATCTTTGATTATCCGAATTAAAAGAATATAATATTGAAAAAAATGTCAGCTGCTGTAAAATTATAAAAGCTAGATCAATGACTACTAAATGTTTGATAGATTGTGAAGATTCTTCAATTATTTTGTTGTCTTTAGATATTAACTTATCGATAAATACAATACTAGAGCCGAAATTTAAAAAGTTTAAAATTATCAAACATATCAAAGAATTGTTTTTGAAATTCCTTTTATAATAAGAAGAAGAAATATTGTCAAGTCGTAGTAAACTAGAAGTATTTAATTCTGTAAATAAATTCAGTATAGTAATTAAAAGCGAAGATATTGATATTATCATCAATGATATTTGTTTATCGTTTGTTTTTTTGATTATAAAAATAGAGACTATTCCTATAATCAAACTAGAACATGTGTTGATGACATGGACTATGTTTATAATGTCTTTAAGATTAAACAGTGCCATTAACTACAAGTATATGGTGTAATAATCTATATGGTTCTTTTCTTCAATCTATCAATCACTTTGAACATTTTTCATATATATATATTTTTTTTTCTTGTATTTCCTGCATAGTTTTAAATTTTGATCCGTAAACAACAACGCCAAATAAAAGGATACTTCGGTGATCTGTTGATTCCCCCCTTTTTTTTTTGGTTGAAGTGAACACGCCCTACAAATCACGTTTGTTTTTTTTTGGTAGCGTATACTTTATATATCCGCTGAACTTCAATGCTAAACTACTGATATCTTATCTTTGAGTTATTCCCTTGTTCTATACATATCAATCTCAGCTTGTTTGAAGTATCTACGGCCATCTTCGTCATATATAACTAAAGATAAATAGCTTTTAACGGAAAAACTGCCTAGATCTATGCTTGGAAGTAGATTGTACCCACTCAAAAATAATCTTATGGGGATTGTTTCTCCCTTGACGGGAGATCCATCCATGATTTCATATGATATGGGAACAGTCTCGCAGACTTTTGATTTAGTGCTGTTATTAGTAGTTTCTCTGGTGATCAGACACAGTTCCATTTTTTTAATTTTTAACCTATTCAATAGGAAATATATTCTACCTAGTATCAAGTCATTAAGAGTATAGAAATTCTTGCCAAACTCAAATTCTATGTGTAAACAATTTTCTATACCGATATCTAACTTGATGGGTTTGGGCTTTAAGTTAGTAACATCATCATACAAATTCACCCAAATTTTCTTGTATTTAGTAATTGGGGCCTTGTTAAGTAGATTAACCTTAACTTTTAGATAATAATTCAAGTCTACGTTGATACCTTTATAACTGTTATACTGTTTTTGACAGTTTTTGAAATTGAAATGTGTTGTTTGTGTGTTTAGAAGATCTCCTGGAGCAAACAAATCTGCTGTAAGCTGCAAAAAGGTGTTGTTATTTGTTGGTGAATCCCTTATATCTATACCACCAATTAATGATATTGTTATACCTTGATGCTCTACTCTTTTGCCTTCTCCACGTACACGTAATGTGATTGTACCGCTAATACTCTCACCATCTTCGTAAATGGGTATTTTTTCCACTATGCCCTTTTTGTTGTTAACTATTTCATGACATTCCTTATTATCCTCGTTATCTAAGTTGATGTCGATGTCCAAAGAAGGCCTAAAAAACGAACTCATGATAAGGTATATGGTACTGGTAATTAGTGTGTCGTCATTTACATCTTCGTTACACAAAAACAACCTAGAAAAAAAAATAAATCCACAAAAGCGTTTAAAAAAAAGGCAGGGCAAAGATTTCATTTCCTTATCAGCGGAGATAAGACGTCAGATGTGAAGCTTCCAGGAGGGTTCCCTCGACACTCCTATTCAATATACTAGTATAGTTTAATAGGCGTAATTATATATATACATGGTTAATTGTTACACTATGATTCTTTTCTTGGTAATCGCGTTTAATGTAGTGAT
>ERZ794949.692-NODE-692-length-10041-cov-2.142199_pt1 | contig 10041 bp, 10 predicted proteins | sample MGYA00511363_ERZ794949 | MGnify/ENA primary metagenome ERZ794949 (study PRJEB30137, sample SAMN04331402) | food metagenome | isolation source: T1 must sample point D1 replicate B | place: Australia: South Australia ... | reverse complement strand
CGTCTCCTCGCCGGCCGGGTCGTGCAGCTTGAAGCGGCCCGTGACGAAGACGTCGGCGTGCTGCTTGCGCAGGCGCAGCATCGAGCGGTAAAAGTTGAGCGTGCTCTTGGCGTCGCCGTCCTGCGCCGCGACGTTGAGGCCCTCGGCGTACGAGTCCATGACGCGGTACCAGGGCTTCTTGCCCGGCGCGAGGTCCTTGGAGAAGCCGGCGTGCTCGGTGTTGTCCCACTGCATCGGCGTGCGCGCATGGTCGCGCGCCGTGAGCTGGATGCCCGCCCGACCGCGCTCGAGGAGGGCCGGGTCCTTGGTCGCCTCGGCGTCGGCCTTGAGCTCCTTCCACGTGTTGATCGTGTTGACGTCGAGGTACCTGTTGAGTGGGAGGAGGAGAGAGGGTCAGCGCGCTCGAGGACGGGCGTGAGCGAGGAGCGAGAGAGAGGACGAGACGCACTCCTCGTCGATGTCCCAGGCCTTGGGCGCGTTGATCATGCCGATCTCCTCTGCAGGAAGGTCAAGTCGGGGTCAGGACGATGCTGCAGAGCGAGAAGAGAGAGGTGAAGAGGACGAAGACGCACGGCCCTGGTAGATGATGATCGAGCCCGAGAGCGTGAGGAGGTAGGTCGAGAGGAGCTTGGACGACGCAAGACGGTACTCGGGGGCGTCCGATGCGAAGCGGCTGACGGAGCGAGCCTGCGAAAGGGGGGGGGGGGGGGGGAGGTGGTGGGGAAGGGTCAGTCTTCTCCGTTCGGAACGCCGTTGACTGAAGGCAGAGGGAAGGGAGCGCACCTGGTCGTGGTTCTCGAGGTAGCTGAGGGCGTGCGCCTTGTGCTCGGGGTCGGCGAGCTGTTGGGCGAAGGCGGTGAGGCGCTTGAACTCGGAGAGCTTCCACTCCTTGGCCATGAGCGGGTACTTCGTGCTACCGCCATGATCGGTATCCATCAGGTCGAAGAGGATAGTGCAGTCGAGCGCCTCGCTGTCGGTGCTGACGTACTCGAGGATCTTGTCGAGCGACGGCGTGTTCGGGCACTCGCCGATGGTAAAGCAGCTGCGCGCGTAGGAGGGAGGAGGTCAGCCGAGCGCTCGACCCCGACAAGCTGTTGTAGAGAAGGAGGACTGGTCGAGAAGGAGGGCGAAGGTAGAGGAGAAAGGAGGGAAGGAGGGAGGGAAAGAAGGAAGGAAAGAGGGGGAGGAGGGGGAGGTGGAGCGAGGCTTGGGTGAAGAGGGTCGACGCACTCGTACTTGCTGAACGCCTCCTTGCGCATCTCGCGCAGGAACTCGCGCAGGCGCGGGCCGTTCGAGAAGTAGTGGCCGGCGGGCTGCCACGGCGTGTCGGGCGCGACGACCTTGGCGTCCGGGAAGTCGAGATATTTGGAGTACTGCAGGAGCGTCGAGCGGGTGTCAGCGAGCCGCTCGAGACGGAGGCGAAGGAGGAGGCGGAGGAGCGGAAGGAGGGGAGGGGGGAAGGAGGAAGGGCGGCGGGGGAGGGGCGGAGCGAGCCTGTCGAAGGCGAGGGAGCGGGAGTGAAGCTGGACGAGGACGCACCATGTTGACCGTGTCGATACGGAAGCCATCCACACCTCGGTCGAGCCAGAACTTGATCGCCTTGTCGAAGAGGGCGGACCTGACCTCGGGGTTCTCCCAGTTGAAGTCGGGCTGCTCGGGGACGAAGTAGTGCAGGTAGTACTCCTGCGTGAGCTCGTCCCACTCCCAGACGCTGCCGCCGAAGCATGCGCGCCAGTTGTTGGGCGGGTGACGGACTGCGCGCAGAGGAGGTCGGCGAGAACGTCAGCTCGAGGTTGCAGCCTCTCGGAGGAACCGGACGCACCGCCGTCGACCATGCGGGGCGGGCGCCAGATGAACCAGTCGCGCTTGGGGTTCTCCTTGGACGAGCGGCTCTCCTTGAACCAGTCGTCTGCGAGAGGGAGGAGCGAGGAGGAGGAGGAGGCGGAGGAGGAGAGGCCGGTGGTCAGCTTCTGCCTGCCTGCCTCGGGACGTCGAGCAAGAGGAGGTGGACGCACGTTGGTCAGAGCAGTGATTGATGACGAGGTCGAAAAGCACCTTCATGCCGCGAGCGTGCACGGCCTCGATGAGCTCGAGGCAGTCGTCCATGGTGCCGAACGGCTCGTGGATGTCGTTGTAGTCGGAGATGTCGTAGCCCTCGTCGACGCGCGGCGACTTGTAGTCTGCAGGAGCTCGAGCATAGTCAGCTTTGAGATCGGCGGGGAGGCGAGAGCGAGTGGGAGAGAAGGTCGAGCGGGAGGGGGGACGAGGAGGAGGAGGAGGTCGGCTCACGAGGGCACAGCCAGATCCCATCGACGCCGAGCGACTTGATGTAGTCGAGCTTGTTGATGATGCCGCGCAGGTCGCCAACGCCGTCGCCGTTGCTGTCGTCCTTGTAGCTCGACGGGTAGATCTGGTAGAGGTTGACGCCCTCCTTCCACCACGAGGGCGGCTGCTTGGCGGTGACGGGCGCGTTGACCATGCTGCCGAGTTGGACTGGGACGTGTAGAGGCAAAGGCGAGAGGGCCACGAGCGGCTGGGCGAGCTCGTCGCTCCTCATCTCCTCGTCGAGCTCCCCCCACCGGTCGTGCGCCCAGCCGGAGCGGTGTGGTCGCGCCGCCGGCTTGTCGATGTGGCCAGCATTTCACCGGGCGCAGCAGTGCAGCTAAAAGCCCGGCAAGAGGTCGGGTGGGGGAGAGGGCCAGCTCTCGAGAAGCTTGGGCGCGACGTGGCTCAAGGGGCGCGCGCGCTCCCCACTTTCGCCAGCCCGAGGGGAGCGTGCGCGCGCAGAGCAGCGCTCCGTACGCGTGCTGGATCAGCTCACAGCGAACCTTGTCCCCACGGCGCTAAGCTCTGTCCCAGCCGTGCTAGCTCCACGGTTCCGCGCGGCCAGGGCCAAGTCGAGCCGTCGGGCGGAGCGGACGCCGGACTGCCGGCCGACGACGCGCGCCGCTGAGCGATCTTGCTGAGCGTTTTGTGTGGGTCGAGGACGCTCTTTCCTTGCCGGATCGTGGGACTGAGCGCTGCGACCCTTCGACCCGACCGAGAAATCGACACCACCCGCGCGCGTCGATCTTTCCCTCCTCCTCGCCGCAGCTTCTCGAGGTGCTCGCAGCGATGCTCGAGCTGTTTCGGGAAAGCTTGGGTCTCCACGGTACGCGCAGACGGACCCCCAACAATCTTGATCTGGTCCCCCGCGCCGTTCTCTGCCCACGCACCGACCCTTCAGGTCGCCCGTCCGCGGCCGTCCCTCGTCGGCGCTGCTCGACGGCTCGTACCTGCTCGCACAGTCGCTCGACGCTCTCTTTCTCTTCACGCTCGCTCGACTATCTTCCTCCGCGACATCGACTACCGCCCGCCGACACCCAGCTCGCTATGGACACGAAGCACGCCGACGAGGTCGACTACCTCGACAACACGGTCAAGGCCGACGAGGGCGTCGCCAATGCCGTCAAGAACCAGCTCGACGACTACGACGCTGTCGTCGAGGAGGCCAAGCTCGCCACCGCCGCTCAGCACAGCCTCACCCTGCGCGAGGGCTTCCGCCGCTACCCCGCCGCCATGGCTTGGAGCGTCCTCCTCAGCTCAGCACTGTGCGTCCTGGCCCGCTCGTCCTCGTCGTCTGCACACGCTGACGTTATGCTCGACCTGCAGCATCATGAACGGCTTCGACATCGTCCTCATGGTACGTTGCCGCCCTTCGGTCTCCTCCTCCTCCTCCTCGACGACGAGCTGACCTCTCCTCTTTGCGCTCACAGGGCAGCTTCTTCGGCATGCCTCAGTTCACGAGGAAGTACGGCGTTCAGCTTCCGAGCGGCGCCTACACGATCACGGCCGCCTGGCAGGCCGGCCTCAGCAACGGCGCCAAGTGCGGCGAGATCATCGGCCTGGCGTTCAACGGGTGGGCGGTCGAGCGCTTTGGTTGCCGTCGCTCCATGATGGTCGCAGTGCGTCGCCTCGTCCCCTCCCCCTTTGACGCTCGCCGGGTCCGCTCTGACGGCATGGGCTCGTGCGCCGACGAGAGGCCCGTGCGCTCGAGGCGACGTTCGCTGACCCGCTCCCTCCCTCCTGCACCGCACAGCTCCTCTACACCGTCGCCGTCATCTTCATCCCCGTCTTCGCTCAGAACATCGAGACGCTCCTCGTCGGCCAGATCCTCTCGGGCGTGCGTTCACCTCCTCGGCTCGACTTGAGAAGGTCGACTTCGAAAGCTGACCTCGTTCCTCCTCTCCCTCCTGCCTCTCCCTCGTGCGTGTACATGCCGCGCAGTGCGCCTGGGTGCGTCTCGGTGCCCCTCGAAGCACCAGAGGAGGAGACTGACTTGCCTTTTGCCTTTTCCCTCCTCCTCATCCTCCCCCTCCGCCTCTTTCCCCCTGCAGGGTTGCTTCGAAACGATGACCTGCACGTACGCTGCCGACATCATGCCCGTCCAGCTCCGTCCTGTACGTCCATCCTGTACTCGATGCGCTCGGCCGAACACGAAGCTGACGCCGTTCGAGCACCGCAGTACCTCACTGCCTACGTCGTGAGTCCGCTTCCAGCTGTTCTCGCTCCCGCTCTCGTTCTCCCTCGTGCTGACGCAGCTCGCAGAATATGTGTTGGGTCCTGGGTCAACTGATCGCCTCGGGCGTGCTGCGCGGCGTCCTGTCGATCGACGGAGATTGGGCCTACAGGCTGCCTTTCGCCATGCAGTGTGCGCTTCTCTCCTCCTTTCTTCCTCGTGCTTCACCCTGAACCTGCACTGACTCGCCGAGCCTGCAGGGATCTGGCCGATCCCCATCGCGATCGGCTGCTTCTTCGCGCCCGAGTCGCCCTGGTGGCTCGTGCGCAAAGGTCGGACCGACCTCGCCCGCAAGAACATCGCCCGCCTTCTGACGAACCCGACAGACGAGGAGGTCGACAACCAGCTCGCCATGATCGTGCACACGGATGCGATGGAGAAGAGCGTGTCGGCCGGCACCCGCTACATCGACTGCTTCCGAGGCGTCGACCGCCGCCGCACCGAGATCGCGACGGGCGTGTGGGTCATCCAGACGACCTGCGGCTCATCTATGAGTGCGTCGTCTCCTTCTCTACGCTCTGCGCAACGCTGTGGAGCGGTTAGCTGACCGCGCTCAACCTGCGACGCAGTGGGACTCTCGACCTTCTTCCTCATCCAGGCCGGCCTTTCCACCGACTCGGCCTTCACCCTCTCGATCGGCCAGTACGCCATGGGCATCGTCGGCACCGCCTCAAGCTGGTTCCTCATGCGCTACATCGGTCGCCGAACGCTCTACTTCTGGGGCCTCGTCGTCCTGGCCTGCGTCCTCGTCCTCATCGGCGTCATGGGCTGCATCAACAGCACCGGTGCCCAGTGCGTCCCTCCTTCTACAAGTCCCGTTGAGCTGGGTGGCGAGCTGTATTTGGACTGTGAGGTCGCAGAGGAGCTAAATCGTCTTCTGCAACCTCCAGGTGGGGCGTTGGGGCGCTTCTGCTCGTCTACACCTTCATATATGACGCGTCTGAAGGGCCTGTGTGCTACACATTGGTGTCTGTACGTTCCTGTCCCTTTTGGGAGGGTCTGGGGCCGAGTTCCTGCCGTGAAGGCGTCGAGAACCACGTCTCGCGCGCGTTCCCGGACCTCCAGGGCCCGCCCGGGCCCCTCGGTGGCGCTTCGCCTTTTCCGACAGGGCGCTGACGTTCTTTTGCATGCGATTCTGGTGCGCAGGAGATTCCCTCGGCCCGCCTGCGCCCCAAGACAGTCGTGTAAGCCTGGCTCGAGCCTCGCGCTTTGACCTCTCGTAGACGACGCTGACGGCCCGCCCTGATCCCTGCAGCATCGCACGCATCGCCTACAACGCCATGAGCATCGTGACGGGCATTATCGTGCGGCTCGCTCCCTTGTCTTTGCACGACCGAGGCTCGAGCAAAACTGACCTTCTCAACTCGGCTTCGCCTCCTCGCAGATGCCGTACATGCTCAACACCGACGAGCTCAACTGGGGCGCCAAGATGGGCTTCTTCTGGGCGGGCCTGTGCGGTATCTGCGCCGTCTACACTTATTTCCGCGTCCCCGAGCCTCGCGGCCGCACGTACGGTGCGTCCCCTTTTCCCCTGGCCCTTTTTCTCCTAACGGCCGCGTCCTTCCCGGGACGTCTTTCTGACTCCCTCGACTCCTGATTCGCAGGCGAGCTCGACGTCCTCTTCCACAACGGCGTTTCGGCGCGCAAGTTTGCGTCGACGACGGTCGACCAGTTCGCGCAGTCAAACGCCGCGCACGGCGGCGGCGACAAGGCCGACAAGGGCGAGAAGGAGCACATCGAGCGCGCCGTCTGAGCCGAAGCGTCGTCGGGATCGCGAGGGACGAGAGAGGGAGGGCGGAGCCAGGAGCGAGGAGGAGGTCCGTGCGAGGAGGAGGGGAGCGGGAAAAAGGTTGCGATTGGTACGCTCGCTCAACCTTGTCGTACGCGTTCCATTCAGAGTCAGTCAATGCAGTAGTTCGCCCGAGTCTCGAGTCGCTTCGCTCGTCTCTGCGAGCTCGAGAGCCGGAAAAGTCGGCTTGAGAAGGTCCCACTTGAGAAGGTCGACTTCGAGAGCGTGTCGCTGGCACGTTCAGCGCAACGAGGTCTGCTGCGAGCGTTCACAGCAGCGTCGAGTACGTAGAGAGGTCGAGGAAAGCGAGTGCGAGATCGCTCGGCGAGAATCCGCTCCCTCTCCAGCTGGAGCTCTCTCCCTCTCTCTCTTGCTGTCGAGGCTCGAGCAGCGCCAGAAGATTCGTCTTTCACAGTGGTCGACATAGTCTACAGCAAGAAGCTCTACTGGTCGGCAAAGGGGTAGTCGGTGTAGCCCTTGGTCTCGTGCGGGCCCTTGACGTAGAAGGTCCCGCGGTCCGGCTTGTTCGGCTCGATGCCGTCCTTGATGCGGCGCACGAGGTCGGGCGTGCTGAGGAACAGTCGGCCAAAGACGATCGCCGTGTTCTGGTACTTGTTGGCGGCGTCGACGGCCGTCTCGGGCGTGAAGCCGCCGGCCTGGAGGAACGTGCGCGGCGCCCAGATGTCGTGCTGCGAGACGATGACGAGGGGGCGTCAGCTCGCGCCGCACGAGGTCTCGAGCGCACCGAGAATCAGGGGAGAAAGAGGGGACGCACGAGAAAGTCGAGCTGCTCGTCGTACGAGACGTCGACCGTCTCGTTGCCGGCCACCCTCGACTCGATGCCGTGGACGTAGGCGAGGTCCGGGTGACGCTGCCGCAGCTCGGTGACGAGGTACGAGAACGTCTCCCTGATGTCGTCGGTCTTGTCCATCTTCATGCCCTGGAACTTGCTCCACGGCGAGAGGCGGATGCCGGTGCGGTCGGCGCCGACAGCGTCCGTCACGGCGCGCATGACGTCGAGCGTGAAGCGGCAGCGGTTCTCGACCGAGCCGCCGTAGTCGTCGGTGCGCTTGTTCGAGTTGAGCTGAAGGAACTGGTCGAGGAGGTAGCCTGCGGCGCGAGAGACCAAGGGTCAGTCGGGTCGTCGTCGAGAAAGGACGAGGGGTGTGAGCAGCAGAGCAGGAGACGCACCGTTGGCTCCGTGTACCTCGACACCGTCACCTCCTGCCTCCTCGACGAAGCGCTTGGCCGTGTAGGCGTAGTCGGCGGCGTAGTCCTGCGACGAGAGGGAGAAGAGGTGCGAGGTCAGCTCGTCGTCCCGAGGCAACGCTCGCGCTCCCCTCTCGAGACGTCGGGGAGACTCGGACGCACCTGGATCTCCTGCTTGGTCATCGGCCTCGGCTTGTCGCCGCCCTCGAACGCGACGTCTGACGCCGAGTGGACCTCCTCGCCGGCGTCCTTCTTGAGCTCGTCGGCCTCGGCGGCGCGCCCGAGGGCCCACAGCTGGAGGTAGATGTAGCTGCCCTTGGCGTGGACAGCGTCGACGATCTTCTTCCAGGCGGCGACCTGCGCGTCGGTGTAGCACCCGGGCGCGTTCGACTGGCCGCCGGCCTTGTTCGAGACGTAGGTCGCCTCGGTGATGAGGAGCGTGCCCGGGTACGACGCGCGCTGGCTGTAGTACTCGACGGCGTGCTCGTGGTGGACGTGCTGGTCGTCGGCGCGGTACCGGGTGAGGGGCGCCATGACGATGCGCGACGAGAGCTCGAGGCGGCCGAGCTTGAGCGGCTCGAAGAGGACGGCGTTGGCGGCCATGGTCGCGAGTCGTGAGAGATGTGTGTGGAGGAGGAGGAAGGCGAAGGAGAGGTGAAGGGCGAAGGTGGAGGGGCGGATTGACGTTGTCCGAGCGAGAGGCTCGCGTTCGGCCTCGCCGGGCTATGACGGGCCGGCCTCGATCTGCCGCAGCAGCGCACGGCCTGCTCTGGCTCAGCCGAGACGGATCTGCGTCGAGTGCATGTCGAGCTGTGCAGGCGAGGCTGAGCGGACGAGAAAGGCGAGGCCGAGCGAGGGAGAGCGGGGAGGCAGGGACGAGGAGGGCAAGAGGGGCAAGGTGTGGGCGAGTCAGCTTGTGCAGGGCACAGTGCCTTGCTTAATGCGATCCCTGCGTCCACCCTGCCCGCCGCTGAACGCCCTCGAGAGTGCGCCCGACCCGAGTCTCACGACTGCTTCTGCCGCGGGGACGAGGCGGGAGGCGTGGGCGAGAGGAGGGGGAGGAGTTGCGAGGCTGGAGATGGACTCGAGCGCACCTTGAGGATCCACTGGAGCTGCCTGCTGGTCCTTGAACGGCCGTTTGCGCTGTCTCGAGGCGATGAGAGCCGCGGCGAGGTCTGCGGGGGCGAGGTGAGGACGAGGCGACGGGCCTCTCGGCTCGAGAGCCCTTGGGCGTTCGTGCGAGTGCGCCAGCGATGAGTGAAAGTGCGTGTGTGCGCATTGCAGGCTGCCCTGGACCCCCCCCCCCCCCCCCCCCCCCCCTTTCTCGCTCGACACGGCACCGGGCACCGCGAGACCACCCACACGAGCCCACCAGCAGCTCCCTCAACCCCGTCGAGCTCGCCGCAACCCGCCACGCCCTCTCCCCGTCGACCCTCCTCGCCCCCACCCCGCTCACTCGCCGCCTCGACTCGCCGCCGCCTTCGCCGGGCCCAACCCCCTCCTCGCTCCGCCGCCATGAGCCCGCCCAACAGCACGGGCAACAGCAAGAAGGCGAGCAAGAAGGGCAGCGCCAAGCCCGCCTCAACCGGGCCCTCGTTCAAGTCGGCCGGCAAGCGCTCCGCCTCGGCCGCGCTCGCCGACGACGAGTCGGCCCTCAGCAAGCGCGCCAAGCGCAACACGAGCGGCAAGAAGAGCCTGCGCGAGGAGGAGCTCGGCGTCGGCGGCGAGCTCGCAGAGGAGGACATGCTCGAGGCGGGCGAGGACCCGGCAGGAGCAGACGACGACGACGACGACGACGACGAGGGCGACGAGGGCGATGGAGGAGTCACACGCTGCGTCTGCGGCGAGGACAGTGCGTCCCCTTTCCACTCGCTGCCCATCCCTCCCTCACGCTCTCCAGTCCTCGAGCAGCAGGCTCACGAGCGAGCGAGCTGACCCTGTCCTCGCGCGCGCAGACGAGGAGATGGCTTCGGGCCTCATGATCCAGTGCGACACGTGCAAGTGCTGGCAACATGGTCCTTGCGTCGGCCTCTGGGACGAAAAGGTGCGCCGCTGTCCTCTCCTCGCTCGGCTCGTCGCCGAGCACTCCCTCAACCGACAAAGTCTGTGCCGACCTCGAGCTCTCGAACTGACGTCTCTCGGTCGTACCTCTCCTACAGGAGTGTCCCAATCGCTACTTCTGCGAGCTGTGCAAGCCCAATCTGCACGGGCCCGGCGGGTGCGTCCTGTTCCTCCTCCTCCTTCCCGTCGGCGCCGCACGCGCTCTCTGAGAGCCACACCAACCGCAAGTCGTCGGCGCCCGCTCGCGGCCGGTCCCCCTCCGCCAGCCTCCCTCCCACCGCCAAGCACGCCTCCTCGTCCTCCTCCGTCGCCCAGCCGACCTCGGCCCCGCACCCCAAGCCGCGCGAGTCGCTCGACGCCCCCGTCGCCGCCGCCGCCGCCGCGCCGCCCGTCGTCGCGCACGAGCCCGCCCCGAGCGCCGCCG
>ERZ794949.691-NODE-691-length-10049-cov-3.401941_pt1 | contig 10049 bp, 4 predicted proteins | sample MGYA00511363_ERZ794949 | MGnify/ENA primary metagenome ERZ794949 (study PRJEB30137, sample SAMN04331402) | food metagenome | isolation source: T1 must sample point D1 replicate B | place: Australia: South Australia ... | reverse complement strand
GAGTTGTATAAATGTATGCTCTTGGATATACTCAACTTGGATAGATCATGATTTCCTGATTGGTCCAGTTGCTTATATGTATTAGAATCTTTGAAGAAGTGGTATATTTTAGTTTTTAGGTGATACAAGTTACAGCCATAGTCTGGAGAGTACTTGCTGGTCTCAAAGTCTTCCGGAGCAAACTCAAAGTCAAACTTCAGTGGTCTATCTACAATGGGTTGGTACTTGTCTTTACCATTAATGATTGCACAGAAAACAGAAACGTGAGATACATGAACTGGTTTCTTGAAGAAGTTCTCCATACTTTCAAACTGTTCAACTCCATCCTCAATTTCCTTGGCAAAGTACTTAGGATCAACCAATAGTTCATGGTCAAGCAAATCTTCCAAGTTCTTGACCTTTTTCAACTGTGAATATGTGGCCTTGGATAAGAAAAACATATCTATAGTTATACAAATCTCATTGATTATTGAGAGTGCTCCTAAAAACAAAAGGCCCAATGTGATTCTGGCTGAAAGTTTGTCGTATAGGTAATTCTTGAGGAATGGAACATAGTAGGACAAGAAATTAATGACTTTGTATTCAATGGGGTATAATCCAGGTGGTGTGCTATTCATTTTGTGTTATTATGTAATGTTCTTTTGGTTTTATGTTAGTTGTTGATGAGTATTACAACATATTTATATATTTTAGCTTACAATAGTCATTATTCATACATATTTTGTAATAACAGAAAGGTGTTTATTTGATGTGAACAATTCGTCAATGAATATCGATAATTCCATTAATGATGTGATTTACCACCAGCGAAACAAAAAAGAAGGAAAAATTCAACACCTTGCGGTCGGATTTAAAAAGCTCAAAAAAAGTTTATATACGAATGGCACGTGCTCAGAGTGTTCCACTATCGGAAACGTAGAGTTTTGGAAAAAACGTGAGCCCATACAAGTTCATTGCAAAAACATTTGGTTATTTGCCAATCATAACATTATCGTAACTTAAAGTGCCGGACTTTGAAATGATTTATTTTTAGAGTATGTAATAGAAAGAGAAACATAAAGACAATACCGGAGTATCATGTAACAGAGCATAATCTAGATAGTGTTTTACATTTTTTTTGCCTGGCTGGCTAATTGTATTGTAAGTTTCGTAACATGAAACATCATGAAAAATAAAATACTAAATGTTTACGTAAACAAAAAAATATATAGGTGAAAATTTTCACTTTATTAATGAATTTAATGTTTCAAACCTTTTATTTTTATACAAATAGGAACATCATTTACTTTGTACTTAGGCTAGGTGAAAATGATATAAGCTCATGCAGTAAACGGGATTTGTTTTCTATCTATTACATTTAGTGCTAGTTTCCGGCTTTTGATACACTAACGGATATTTTTGGAATCTGTCTAGATGTATCTAAAAAAATAAATGTTTAAAAAGCATATGTTGATTCATGGAGTTTGAATTAAAATTATCAATCTGAAATAAGTTTTATTGACCTTTGTACCATCTTCTAATATGATTGTTGATGTTTAACGATATGATTTAACTCATATTTAACCAGCATCATTGAAATCTCATTTAATTATGTCTCATTATACTTGTCTCGCATCCAGAAATACTCCTTTGGTTCTCACCAATAATAATATCAAAGTTCATCCCTCATACAAAATGCATTCTAAAGTTTCAATCATATTGTTTTTTTTCATCCAAGTTATTTCAGCTCAATTTAGTGTAAATACACAATATATTTATAAAAAAAGAGAAGAGAACTACTTGTCCAGCATATTGTCAGGAAGTTATTCTAACAACTTAGTTCTTGACTCAACCATGTCATCTAGTGATGGCAGCACTGCATCATATACATCAACCACTGGTGCCATTGTCAACACCTACATATCATTGCTAGCCACTCAAACCTCAGAGAGTCAATCTGCTAGCACATCCTCTAGTTCAGATGATCAATCCTCATCACAAGTGCTTTCATCCACAGTTTCATCAACAGCATCCAGCACTTCATCTGCAACCACAACCGTTCAAGAGACTTCCAAAAACAGTGGAAACATGAATAAATATCAAAGCAACACTGTTTTAGTTTCCTTAGGAATCTGGATCGGTTTCTTATTTGCTTAATTCAAAATGAAAATAATGACAAAAAAATATTTACAACCAGTTTAAATCAATCAAAGAAAAGACTGCTGAGACTTTAAACTATATGATATATATTGTAAATCCATGTATCAAGTCTTTGGACTGTTCATGTGATCCAATGTTTAATTAAAAGAAAATATACCCAAAATTGCTTACCATTGCTATCCGCATTAGGAAATTAAATTAAAAAAAATAAGAAAGAATAAAGTGAATCATTTCGATAAAACAGAGACAACAATTTTTAAAGGATGCTTTTCCCATTGGATATATAAGAATGTCTTAGGTCATAGATAATTCTACATATGTTAAATCTTTTTAAGAATAATTTGTTTGCTGAAATTGTAGAACAATCAATTTTTATTTTTCTATAAAAGTTTAAGGATTCTTTTATTTAATTAATTTATGTTTATTTGTTTCTTAGATCTCTGTTGAAAAATAAATAATAAACAACCAAAATATCAAATAATACATTTCCTTAAAAAAAGAAAATATAAGAAATGATCTCCAACATTTATTTAGCTTTCATCACATACTTAGCTGTTGTTGCCTGTGACGCATCCACTACTTCTCTAGATTCCAATGAGGCTGCTGCTGTAGCTGACTTTCCCTTAGTTGCTGCATTCATGCAGGATTTCACCAAGTATTCATATGCGGACTACGAAAGCTATGTATCTGCACAGAGCTCCACTATTCCATACAACCTAAACAACTATTTCCTAGCATTTGAACAATTGTCCAATTACGATCAGGTTGAAAGCGCCATGATGAAGACTTTTCCCTTCTCTGAGTTTGCTGGAGTTGTTACTGCTGTTCCATGGTACACCGAGCTTTTGGACATTGCATCCATGTCCACCTACTACTATCCATCAGACTTCCCTTCAGGTACAGTTGTCACTTATGGCTCCAGTGGCTCGGTATCTGCTACAGCTAGTCCTACAGCCAGTGCATTCTCAATATCATCCACATCAGCTACTTCATCATCATCATCTGTGAAGACAAGTTCAACTCAGGATATGACAACAAGCACCTCTTCAGCTTCATCCAGCTTGACTTCTTCATCTGTAAGCAAGACTTCATCAACAACTAAGTCTTCTAACTTGGCTAATGCCTCAATAATGTCTCTTCCATTTTTGATTATTTCATTAGTCCTAGCAATTTAAAAGAAAAAAAAATTAACTAAAAATCTATTATATACCATATATTATTAAAAAAGGCAGTTACCTTAATAGTTCATGACTTTTTTTATACTTTGTATGATTATTGAATACTTCATCCTCAACAAGACTGCTACTGTCCCCAATATCATTCATATATGAGTTTCCAGTGATAACTTCTGTGGTTTTGTCAAGAGTCATATTTCTTTGATTTAGATCATTTTGGCATTTTAAGGTGTTGGTTTCTGCATTTTTGCCCAAGTTTGGGTTTATTTCTTTAGACACTTTTAAACCGTAAGATAACCTTTCTTGATTTACCAGAGTTTCATTACAGCTGACTTCGGCATAATCTACAGTGTCCTTTTGTTCAAACATACTTGGAAGTCTGCTTTTTCTAGGCTTTCTCAAAAATCTTTTTCCAATAATAGCCCCTTCTACAGTTTCTTCATCAATTTTTTCCCAAGTTTCAAGCTCTTTTAATACAGTTGATGGGCTCAAAGCATTTCTTCGTGGTTTATTAACTTTTTTTGGAGTACTTGGGGTTTTATCTAGCACTTGTTTTTTTGATTTAGCACTTTTCTTGGAATTTGCTGCATTTGTATCGTCTCTTTCTTTTGCATTACACTGCTCACTGGTGTTTAAATCTTTTAAAGCAAAATGACTATAATCGTTGGCTTTTAAAATGCTATCAATTTTTATTGGCACACCCAGTTCTTTTTTGATTAGATCATGAAGCATTCTTTGAGTGTTGTCATCACATCCACTGATTAATTTCAATGCTTGGAAAAAGCCCAAGTTCTTCAAAATACCTATTTTAGTTTCATTGTCCAAACATAAAAAAAAGTCCAAAGACAAACCATCTACATTTTTCACCACAGTCTTTGTATTAATCTCTGGTGCCTTGACTTCAACAGAAACGTCTTTACACTCCATTGGTGAATCTTTTGTAGAGGCTTTTTGTAAATCTGAAATTTTTGGCAAAACATTGTTCAACACACTCGTCATCATATTTTCAATGTCTTCCTTTTCCATGACTTTACCTTTGTTGTCAACGTTACTTGGAATATCATTTTGGGGTAAAATAGGAACCAAGACACTGTTTCTTCTTTGTGTGTTGTATATTTGGTCTACGGGAACCTCGTAAAAGCTACATCTTCTAGACAACAATTCAGGATGCTGTGGTGCATAACTGAAATTTGGTCCGTTAACAGTGCAAATATTGTTTTTGGCTGTATAGGCATTCACATTGAAGTCTTGGTGATTTCTCTGGCTTGATTGCTCTTGATTGGGATTGTTGAAGTCTTTGTTGTATATATTCTTGTTCAAAGAATTATAATTTTGCTGAGGCAGAAAAGCTTCTTCATTAACCTGATCGTAGTAATTGAAGTTTTCTGCAAAGTTATACTGCTTTTGCTGGTGATTTTTTATTTCTCCTTGATTAGAATAATAAAGCTTTTGTGAGTTTTGAGAAGGTTTAATCATATTCATGTTTTTGTAACCATTTTGTACATTTGGTTCTAACACAGAGAAAACCGACTGCTGAAAGTTGGGTTGTTTATTCCCATAACCAATTGTGTCTTCAGTTGGTTCATAAAAACTTTCTTTCACTGGTGAAAGATGCTTTGGCTTGGCATGTTCAATGGGGCTGCTAATGTTAAAAGTGCGATCTTGTTGCTGAGACTCGATAATTTGACTTTCAAATTTGTCATAGTTGGTTTCCAAGTTAAGATTTGTTAAGGTGCCATGATTGTAGTCTCTGTTTTTGGAGTCTTTTAGTGTAACTCCCTTTTCAACTAATATATCTATCATTGTGTGAAAAGAAAGGTCGTTGGGAATACCAAATTGAGCCTTTTTTAAAATAATCTCATTATTCACCAAATCCTTGATGTTGTATCTAAAGGCAATAATAGGTGGCTTAATGATCATTCTCAAGGTGGCTGATGAAACATAAGGTTTCTTGGTTTCTGGATGAATTTGACACTTTACTTTAAGATTTAAGTGCATGTCTTGCTTGTTTGCTTTATTACAGATCTGGAATACTAAATTAGTTTGTTCAACAATAACTTTCATTTCATATTGAACATTAGGATTTAAGTTTGACAAGTGATTCCATTCTTTTTGTTTTGTTTTAGCATCATATGTTTCAATGGAAACCTTAGTAATATCAAAGACCGTAGTGTTATTCATTTTTTATATATAAAGCTATAACTGGGGGTTTGTCAAAGCTTGTGATAATGGTTAGTATCTATTTCAGAAAAAGCATAAATTACATAGTATGTGTTAGATTGATAGTTGTAGGAAAAAAAATTGAAGAACTAAAAGATTAATGATATTTTAGAGGAAACCTTGCAAGAGAAAATTTGATAGTTTTTAGAGTGTTTGTTTTGATTTTGAAGAAAAAACAAACATCAGCATTCAATTGGAATTGATTAAAATATGCATATTTTTTCCATTTTGAGTATTTTTGCTGTTTAGGGAAGAGTGATCTAATAGGGAAGTATTGAGTTGGATTTAACGGCGGCTAAAGTCATTAGCAAGACAACACGTGAAAATTGTTTAATTTTTTTTTTTGATTTCGCAAGATTACGACTTATGGACTACAAAAATATCTACAAGAGAGACAAAGTCAAAAAAGGGAGGAAAATTAGAAACTAATACCAGAAACCAATACGTCTCTTTCCAATAGAACTTATAACCAATTCTTAAGCACAATTAGCTGTATTTATAAACGTGGGAAATGCTGAATCTGGTTATTGGATTGTGCAAACAGATCAAGACATCGTTCAGTAGGAATAGATCAGAAAGCGAAAGAATCTCACTCAGTAAACAAGCGTTCATGCACTTTTTTGGATTCATAAGTTCAGTGGTTATTATTAATTTGCTCACTTAAACGAGAAGAGAAGCTGTTCTATTCTCCGATAGAATCGATGACTTTACACATCGGACTGAAACACTTTCAAAGCATAACATATATTTACGGCCATAATTTCATATAAACATGTATAACATTTAAAATACGTTATAATAAATGAAGTAGAAAAACTCAAATTCTCTGTTAAGATTTTCATACACTTCTAAGCTGTTTTCCTTTTGTTAACTTCTTCATACGTATCATGCTGGAAAAAATTATTTCATTACGTTTTTTTTTTTGTTATTTTTGATTTGCTGTGCAGTAAACTTTGAAACAGCACGCTAAATATAAATACACATTAGGTTTGAACATATCATGATTACGACATGTGATAAGGTAAAAACAGAGTTATGACTTCACTTCTTTGATCATCACTAACCCAAATAATCAAAGCGAATCTCTATATATCCACACAATCCTGTACTTTTGCTTCACACCCTAACGAAGTCCACCAGCTGTACAGTTTGCCCTTTTTATTCAGTCTTCGCCTACCAAAAATCACTCACTGCACGGGCCGCGGTAAATCTACAGTTTCATATTTTCCCGTTTTGAAGCTAAACCCGAAACTAGTTCGTACTAAGGTATATCCAGAAAAAATTGCTACTGACAAAAACAGCAAGCTGCCCCCAATTTGTTCCCGAAATTTCTTTTTGGTTTAAAATAGATTTTGCTCTATAAATATACAAAGGTCTTCATGGCTTCAGAGGTTACACTAAGAGATCATTTATTCAGCAACCTATAGCCTATCTATTCTATCCAAACAACAGTAACATTTACCTTATACTGTCTGATCTAGGTTTCTAAACATTCATAAATGGAAACGAATAACTTATCGCCATCAGATATTAGTCAGCTTAAGAAGAAGATTCTGAATAGATCAGCTTCGTTCAAAAAGAAAGCATCTATTGATCAACACGAATTATCAAAATACAACAATGATTTATCTGTCAATGAAGAAGCTAAGGAAGACAAAGACAATTCCAGAAACAACAGTATTGAAGATATAGGCAGAAGCACACATTTTGAGGGAGGTAGTCATGCCCCCGGTCAAAAATTGGAAGAGTCGCTTTCTTCAAACAATATCAATATGAATATACAAGCTAGAGTGCTGGCATTTCATGAACAAAGACAAAATCTAAAGAGATCAAGCAGTATTAAAAAGCCTACAGACATCATCAAAAGTCTCAGCAACAACAATAGCAATGAGGACTTTTCTCAATACACATCCAATTCAGCTAATGAAAAGGAGAAGCCTATTAATTCTCACTCGGAAAACTTCTTACCAGAAAAAAGAGGATCTGTTGGCAATTCTTCTCCAAGTACTCCTATAGATGTTGTCAACAAGCCTCTCCCTCCGCTTCCTACTGATAAAAAAAGAACAACTGCAATTCCACAGGAAAACATAGACAACAACTCAATTGCAAACAAAACAGCCAACCATAACAGTAAGCTTATTGAGAAGAAGCTTCAAAAAATGAGTCTTTTACAAAACCGAGGCAAAAATCTGTCCAGCTTGCTACCTAGAAAGAAGACATTCGATGACGAAACATCGAGTGTTAGCTCCATTGTTACAACAGACTCTGAACCAGACTTTGAAAATGAATCCAACACCAAAAGAGGTAGTCAACTTCAGTTGCCGAATAATAACACTGTTAGTATAGATAAAGGTAGAAAAATGTCATCCTCTCCTACTCAAACAAGACATTTCTCTTCAAAGCCCCCAAGTCCATTCAGAACAACAACATTTGGAATGAACAAAGAAGCATCTGAGAGAGAAATGAACCCAAAGAGAAAGGCACCGCCTGTGCCTTCCAACTTTCAGTTCCCAACATCAAACACAATTTCAAACCAGCAAAGCCCAACACCTATACAAAACAAATCCCAACAAAAGGTCAAGATGGGGTTGAGTGCCAGAAGGGGCTTGAAGCTGGATATATCCAAAATGCACAAGTCAAATCTGTCCACATCTTCAACTAATTCAAACGGAAACAACCGAAGTGAATTTAACATGAAACTGCCTGTTCATTCAAGCAAACCATCAGTGGACATGAGCCAGAGCACAGATTCAATATCATCAACCGATAGCATGAGATCCTTCTTGAAGAATAATGCCAACTCGTCTCAATTGTCAACCAAGAGAAACATCAATCTCCGGAATTCATTGAACACAAACGGCACAGACTCTTTGAACACCACCAATCCAAACAACAGCATCGGGTCTCTTTCAGGGGTTGGTTCGATCTTTGCTAACTTTTCCAAGTACTTGAACATCAAGAACGGGTCCCTGAACTTTGCTGGAAAGCTGTCTCTATCATCAGATGGGATAAACTTCTCCAATGGATCATCCTTTTCCATAACACTGGATGAGCTGGAGTACATCGGTGAGCTTGGTAGAGGGAATTATGGTAATGTTTCCAAGGTTTTGCACAAGCCAACTCAGATCATCATGGCCATGAAGGAGGTCAGATTGGAGTTAGATGAAAGCAAGTTCCGCCAGATTTTGATGGAGTTGGATGTTTTGCATAAGTGTAGCAGTCCCTACATTGTTGACTTTTACGGTGCCTTTTTTGTTGAGGGTGCTGTTTACATGTGCATGGAGTGCATGGATGGTGGGTCCCTAGATAAATTGTACTCAGGCAAGGGTGCTTGTGATGAAAGGGGCAATCCTTTAGGTGTTCCCGAACCCATTCTGGCAAAGATTGCCATCGCAGTGATATCGGGACTGAAAGTGTTGAAGGATGACCACAACATCATTCACAGAGATGTCAAACCTACAAACATTTTATGTTCAGCCAAGGAAGGAACCGTAAAGCTTTGTGACTTTGGAGTATCAGGTAACCTAGTTGCCTCCTTAGCCAAAACCAACATAGGATGTCAATCTTACATGGCCCCTGAAAGAATCAAATCATTCAATCCGGATGCTGCCACATACACGGTCCATAGTGATATTTGGTCATTAGGACTGACTTTACTGGAAGTTGCCCTAGGTACATATCCATATCCACCGGAAACCTTTGACAACATCTTTTCTCAGTTGAGTGCCATAGTCGATGGTGAACCACCATCATTGCCAAAGGAGAGATTTTCTCCACTGGCCCAAGACTTTATAAACTGCTGTTTACAAAAGGACCCAGAAAAGAGACCTTACTACAGAGAGCTTTTGGAACACCCATGGTTGCAAAAGTATGAACATGAGGATGTTGACATGTCAGGGTTCTTCACTGAAAGACTAAAAAATATACGCGAATATGAAATAGAGCATAACATACATGAAGGCGACCAAGCAGCTAATAATGGTGAAAACAACAGCTTCATCAACACATCGATGAGCAGTGAGTCCAACAGTATACCTCCCTTGCACAGAGGTGGCTTGATGAGCAGTTAATTACTATATATTTTATCCTGTAAAACTTCAATATTAATCATGTAACGTTAGACTTAAAGGCTAAGCATGATCAAGAGAATCTTAGGGGTTGCAAAACCGGGATAATACAATTCTTTCGCTTATCGATTTGACGTTAAGCGATATCCACGTGAGCCATTTAAAATTTTTTATATTTTTACTTTTTTTGGCCCTTTTTTTTGTTTTTGGCAGAAAAAAAGAGTCTCTGCAAGACTCTGATGAATTTTCAAAAAATGAAGATGATGCATTAGTGAAAAATAGAAAAAAACATAGTTTTTGGCAAAATAACAACATTAACGTGTACTTGCTGACCATATACAAAAACTCGTAAAGCTTCAAACCTTATAGACATAAATTAATACTTAAAGAATTTCTCTGAACAGATAATTGTAACATTCTAGAAACCATCAATAACATATGGAAGACA
>ERZ794949.690-NODE-690-length-10053-cov-2.032206_pt1 | contig 10053 bp, 12 predicted proteins | sample MGYA00511363_ERZ794949 | MGnify/ENA primary metagenome ERZ794949 (study PRJEB30137, sample SAMN04331402) | food metagenome | isolation source: T1 must sample point D1 replicate B | place: Australia: South Australia ... | reverse complement strand
TTCGCCCCTCGCCTCGTCGTCGTCCCTCGCCCTCCCCTTCACCTCGGCACCGTCGCCCATGCACCCGCTCGACACGTTCGAGACGAGCCTGTCGTCCCTCCCCGACTGGAGCGCGACCATCGACCCGTCGCTCCTGTTCGGCCTCGAGGCGTCGTCGAGCAAGGCGCGGCCCAGAGCGGCTCAGCCGCCGCCGCCGCCCGTCGTTTCGTCCTCGTCGTCGTCCACATCGGCACCTGGGCGCACCTTCTTCCCGCCCGGGTCGCCCATCCACGGCGAGCGCGAGCAGGACCGGACCGTGCCCCTCTTCGGCGAGTCGACGACGCACGAGCAGCGCATGGAGCAGGTCGCGGCCCTCTCGTCGCTCATCATCAACGGCTCGGCCGCCGCGAGGTCGTCGTCGTCGGGACCGGTCAAGCGCACGCGCTCGACCAAGGCCAAGGACGGCCGCAGCAGGAGCCTGAGCCAGGGTCGGCCGTCCTCGGCGTCGACGAGCAAACCCGCCGCCGTCGCTGCCGCCGCTCCTCGAGGCGGCCGCCGCCTGAGCGACGACGCGCACATGGTCGTCGAGTCGTCAACGTCGACGACGCCGCCGCGCCCTTCGGCGCGCAGCACGAGCCCGGGTCACTCGCCGACGCGCAGTTGGCTCGACGCCCTGCGCGAGGCCGAGGCCAGGGCCAAGCTCAAGCGGCTGCAGCACGCCGCGGCGGCGGGCTCGACGACGAGCGGGAGCACGAGCGGTGCGCCGAGGGGCCGGCTCGCGCTCATGCACGGGCAGCTGCTCGCGCAGAGCATGGAGGCCGAGACGCAGGGCGTCCCGGCGGCGGCGCTCCCTCCTGCGACCGGCGGCGGCTTGACAGTCTTTCCCTGGGGTCGTGCTTGATCCTCCCCTCCTTCGTCGTCCTCTCTTTCCCCTCATCGTTCCCCTCGTTCGCCCTCTCTCGGTCCTCCCTCGCCGTCGTTCCCCTTTTCGGTCCTGCGCAGTGCGCGTTCTCGCAGTCTCTCTTCCTAGCTGTTGTCCCATAGACCCTCTGCAGTACGTCCTCCACGAGTCAGTGCAACAAGCCGTGCATCCTTTCTCTCGAGCGCTGGGTCCTCGGCCGACGTGAGCGATCCTCGAGTCGAGGCGAGGCTACGATTGGCTGATTACGATCCAGGCTAATCTTGGGCTTCCGGCCGGCCGCCCGCCGCTTCATCGAGACGACGACGACCCGCCTCGCTCTTGCTCCTCGCCCTCAGCGACCCGCACTTGCTGCACGCGCCCAGCTGCCATGTGCGAGGAGATCTTCACCAGCGTCGTGCGTCCTCGTTCCCCCTCGACCGGGTCTCCCCGCTCGAGCTGACGCCCTTCCCCTCCTCGTCCTCCGCTCCCTCTCGCTCCCGCTCACCCAGATCTGGAGCCTGTTCCCGACCTGTGCGTCCAAGCTCTCCTCCGACCACACTGGCGCTCCCACCCGTTGCCTGCTCAGCCGCTGACCCTCACCCCCCCTCTTCCCGGCGCGCAGGTCGCGGCGACCGTGGCTGCGGCAGCTGCAACCCGCGGTGCTGCCGCAAGGTGTGCACGTGCGGCTTCGACGAGGACGACCAGCGCTACATCGACCAGCAGAATGGCGCCGCGGGGCAAGGCGCCGGTCGGCGAGGCGAGGACGGGCGCGCAGGGCGTCGGCGTTGGCGCAGGGGCACAGCCGGCGTACGAGGGCAACAGGATGGTCGCGCCGGGTGCGCAGTGAGCTTGGGAGCGAGCGCGGGGCGGCAGGGGAGCCTCGGTCGCGGGTGTCGTGGTGCGTCCCTCGCTCCCTCTCGCAGCTTCGTGCGCAGCTCGTGTGCTTGCGCTCCCCTTGCTGACTCTCTTGGTCCCACTCGCAGAATTTCTCGTCGTCGTACAGTCCTCGGCTACGTGTTGTAACTCGCCGTGCAGTACCTTTCTCACGGAGAGCGCCGTCGTCTTCTGCTCGGCTGCTCGTGCTTGTCGTCGCACGGCGAGCCGGACCTGGGCAGCCTCCGAGCCGTAGCGCTCGAGCTTTCAGTAACACGCTTGCAGATTGTCGCCCTGTGCTTCTCGAGCGCGAGCGCGAGCTGCAGCGAAGCGCGCGGGGCGAGGCTCGTGCGCTCAAGCTCGCTCGAGGTGGGTGGGCGCGGCCGCCTTCTTCGGGCTCGTGCGTCCTCTCCGCAAGCATGATTATATCGACGAGCTGTGGACGACCTGCGAGGCGCCGCACGGGCGGCAAGGGCGACCACGAGTGAGAGCTGCGTCCGCAAGCGAGCTTCGCGAGGCGCTCGGACCGGCTTCCGAGGCGGACAGGGAGCCGGCAAGCTGAGCGGTGCGCCCTCTTCGATAGCGCAGTTGTACTGAGAGAGCAGCTGACTGACACAGAAAGAGGAGCGACGGCAGCGAGACGAGGTGCAGCTCGTGAGCTGAGGGTCGATGCGCCGCGCCAAGTCCGCGGCGACGACCCACCCTCCCCTCGAGCGGACCGGGCGGACCTCGTCTCGTCGCCTCGCTCCTCAGCCAGCACCTCGTACAAGATGCAGCGCACCACCCGCACCCTGACCGCCGCCCTCCCGACCCTGCGCACCCGCACCCGCACCGCCGCGCCCGCCGTCCTCCTCCTCTCCTCGGTCCTCGCCGCGCCGCTCGACCGCGCCTGCACCACGATCTGAGGCGCCCGGGTCTGAGCAGGAGGCCGTGCCGGAGAAGCTGGCCTACTTTGTGCCCCGGACAGCACACGGCGAGCTGGTGCGCCTCTCCCTCCTCATCTCATCTCATCTCTCTCCTCGCCCCTCTTGCTCCCAGGCTGACAGAGCCCATGTGTGCGCGCAGCCCGTCTACACCGACTACAAGAACGGCGGCTCGCGCGTGCTGACGATCGTGCGCAAGGCCCAGGGCGACGTCGAGGTGCGCCCCCCTCCGCTCCCCTCCTCCAGCGAGCTCTCGAGCTGACTCCCCCGCTCGCACGCCCTCCTCGCGCGCAGGCCCTCCGCGCAGACCTCGCAGAGTACCTCACGGCGCCGTCGCTCGTCAAGGCAGCGCAGGGGCAGGTCGTGTTTGCTGGAGATTTCGTCCGCGAGACCAAGGAGTGGCTCGGCGCGAGGGGGTTCTAGCTGCGCGGGACGGTGTGAATGCAGCTCGTTCGTCTTGCTCTCGTGCGACGGCCCTGCGAGCTCACGCTACCAGAGATGCGAGAGAGCGAGAAAAGGAGCTGCGTTGCTGCTAGACACGAGCGCGCTTGGAGGAAAAGGAGGGTAGGGGCAGGACTGACACAGACAGGATGGTGTGGAGGAACGAGAGGGGGGAGCGTATAGTAACAGTGTGGGCGGTGATGGTAAGCGAGAGAGGGAGGGGGAGGGTGCGAAAAGCGAAGAGGGAGAGAGAGAGCGAGAGAGAGGGACGGGCGCGGTCCGGGCGTGCGCGGGATTAAGTGCGGGTATGCGGCACGGCCGAGGCGCGACGAGAGGAGGTTGAGGGCGGGCGAGACCGAGAGGATTAAGCTAAGGCGAGGGTCGTCGGTGCGCTCAGTAGGTCGTCGAGCCGGCGCCGATCGTGTAGTTCTGCGAGCGCACGAAGCCGTCAACCGCCGCTCTCCTCGTCCCTTCAGCCTTGTGAAGAGAGACAGGAAAAGAAGACGCACGTCCCACTCGTCCTCGGTCACCATCTGCCACGCCGCGTAGATCAAGCCGATCGTGACCGTCTCGAGGAGGGTGCCGATCCACGAGCCGTCGATCTTGGCGTTGGTGCCCGTGCAGATGCGGTGGCTGAGCGCGAGCTGCGCCGCCTGACCGAGCGCAAAGGCGAACGCGGCGCCGAGGAGAGTGACTGCGAGCGGGCGGGCGAGCGCGCGAGTCAGTGAGAGGCTCGAGCGCGGCGAGCGAGGGGAGGGCGTCGACGCACAGAGCGGCTTCTTCTCCTTGAGGACGCGCACGACGACGCCCGACTGGATGAGGAAGTAGATGAGGGCCGCCGCGCCGGGGAAGACGATCGTGAGCGAGAAGAGCCACGCCGAGTACAGGTTCTCGGCCGGCGACGACTGGAAGTAGTTGGTGATGGTGAGGCCGATGTCGGCCGCGATGTAGCCCGAGCCGACGGTGAGGACGGTGCCGATGGCGAACATGGGCTGCGTGCGGGGCGAGGAGGAGTGAGTCGAGCCGCCTCGCAGGAGGAGGAACGAGCGGGAGGAGGACGCACGATGAGCGAGAGAAGAGTACCGTCCTCGACGATCTGGAGCGACAGGAACGAGCACCACAGGAGGACCCAGAAGAGGCCGACGAGGAGGCCGACGTGCACGGCCGTGACCCTGTTTTCGCGACGAGGGGCAGGGTCAGATTCGGTCCTCCTCGCGGCGCGAGTGCAGGCAAGACGAGAAAGAAGGAGACGCACCAGGTCAACGCGAGGCTGCCTGCCCTCAAGAGGGCCGAGTTGTCGGCGAGCTGTGCGCCCTGGACGAGGGCGTACATGACGAAGAGGACCGTGTACTCGACGCGGCCGACGGCGGCCGTGCGGCGCAGGGCGGCCGCTGCGAGGCCGAGACCGACGAGGACGGCGAGACCGCAGCTGTGTGAGAGTGCGAGAGTCAGCTCGTCTGCGTCGATGCCACGCGCGCAGGCGATGCGCCGTCACTCGAGGGGGAGCAACGACGCCCCGCCCTCGCCGACTTAGACGACCTCGAGCGAGAGGGGACGCACAGGATGAGGTTGGCAATGTTGCCGAGGTAGCCGTCCTGGCCGCCGACAAAGCTGGCGCGCGGGATGTAGCACTCTGCGTTGACACCGACGCCGTAGTTGCGCAAGGCCATGTCGAAGTCGGCGCTGCCGGCGTCGGGGAGGCCGAGGAGCTGGGTCGCGGGGGCGGCGAGGTTCTTCGGGTGCTTGAGGAGCTGGCGGAAGAAGAGGTTGCACGACGGCATCGAGGGGATGAGTCGGCAGACCTGCGCAGTCGAGGAGGAGGGGAGAGGGTCAGTGGGTGGTGCTCGCCGTGCACGATGGCTCGTTGCTGCTCGTGAGTGCACCCGCTCGTCCCAGCATCGTGCTGCTGCACGTCGCGCCCCTAAGAGCACCCATCGACCGCCTTGGACTCGTGTCGGCGCACGATCAAACACGACCCCGGATGGACTCGCGGCCAGGGCGAGCCCTGCGTCGCGGCGCTGCAGAGAGATGAGGACGCACATCGTCGTAGCGACCGTAGCCTTCGAGGATGGCCATGGTGACTGGGAGCTGCGCGGGCGGGTCGAGGCGAGAGAGAGGGAGGCGAGACGAGGCGGCGAGGTGGGTGGTCGAGGTCGAGCGACGCGAGACGGTGGTGGACGCTGAGGGCTCGAGCGAGGGTGCGGGCGACTGGCTGGCTGGCTGCGGGGCGAGCTGGGTGCGAGTCGGTGCTGCTGTGGTGCTTGGTCGAGGTCGAGAGGCCGAACTGGGAGAGGGACAAGCGGGAAGGTGAGCGACCGCTCTCCTCGTCCAACCTGATCGACGATGCCGCCGGCGAGGCGCTCGCTCGACCTCGTCTGGAGGGCTGCAGGACTCACCGGTAGCTCTCTTGTGACAGTACAGCAAGGACCAGTGCGGTGCAGCAACAGCCAGGCCAAGACGGCGTCGATTCGTCCAGAGCCAGAGCGTCATGCACATCCGCCTGCCTGTTTCAGCTGCACCCTCGCCCTCGCCGCAGCTACCCCAGCCGCTTCGTGCACCGCAAAGAGGCAAGACAAGATGCACTGCACTGCAGCATCGAGACCACCCCGGGCCCGGGCCTCCCTCGCGCCCGCTCACGACCGACCCTCGCCCTGGCTCTGCTCGCCCGCCTCGCCGCTCCTCCCTGACCCGCTCGCGCCGTGCGACGCCGTGTCGGCCCCCGCGCCGGCCGGCATGAGGGCCGCAGGAGGCGGGACGCGCACCTCGAGGTTCTGCGGGCGAGCGGAACGAGGGCGAGACGAGGAGGGGTCCGAGCAGCGGCGTCAGCCCGTCGGCTCGACGAGGAGCGCTTGACGACGAGAGACAGAGAGAATCAAGGGACGCACTTGGACGATGTCGAGCCACACGTCCTCAAAGCCCGGGAAGCGCGACGGCGAGCGCAAGTACTCGAACACCTTGCGCATCTGCGGGCCGGCGCGCACCTCGTTCTGCGCGTCCGAGCAAGTCCACATGGAGCGAGTCAGCTTTCACGGCATGAGAGAGAGAGAGAACGAGGGGCAGTGGACGGGCGCGACGCACCCACTTCTCGAGGAGAAAGTTGACCTCGACGCGCCGGATCTCGTCGAACCGGCTCGAGAACGACCCAAAGACCTCGTAGACGATCTGCGCGCGCGATCCCTCACCGTCAGCACAGCCTCGACGTCGAGCGCGAAGAGGAGAGCGAGAGAGAGGGGCGCACGTTCTGCGCCGTCAAGCTCGACACGACGTGGTCGTACGCCCTCTCCTTGAGCTCGGCGAGCCCCATCTTGTCGGCGAGGCGGTACACGGCCTTTGCGCTCGCGGGCCCGACGCCTGCCGCACTCTTGACGCCGGCGCCGGCGCCCGAGTGCGCGTCGAAGGCGAGCGCGGGCGCCTGAGCGGCGAGGAAGGCGCGCCGCGAGGCGTAGGGGAACGGCGACGTAGTAGGTCGACGCGAGCGGCGTGAACGAGATCGAGTCGGTGTAGAGGAAGTGGAGCAGGGCGCGGAAGGTCGAGTAGCTGCGGGCGGGGCGTCGGCGAGGTCAGCTCTCTCGCTCGGTCCCTCGCTCGCGCGCTCGAAGAAAAGGGAGAGGAGGGACGCACGCTGCGTCCGTCACGACCACCTCGAACCTCGGCCTGTCGTCCCCTCGCGCGCCCCTCGCAGCTCTCCGCGCCGCCCGCTTCGGCTCGGCGCGCACGGCCCTCGCCGGGCTCGCCGGCGCGCTCGTCGGCGCATCGACAAAGCGGCTCGCCCCGCCGCGCGGCGTCGACGGCCGGCCCTGCTCCTCCTCGTCCTCGTCCTCCTCCTCCTGCTCATCGTCGTCCTGCTCGTCGGGCCCACGTCCATCGCCGCCGGCCGCGCGCGGGTCCTGCGCTGACATGCGCTCGTTCCCCGCCGGCGGTGGGGTGCGCTCGTCGTCCGACGGCTCGTCCCTCGCGGGAGCGGGCACCTGCGCCGGTCTCGTACGTGCTCGCGCCGTGCTCGTCGTCCAAGCTCGGGTCCTCCTCGTCGCTCTCGTCGATGCCCGAGTCGTCGTCCTCGTCGCACCCGTCGTCCGAGTGGTCGAGGTCGTCCTCGTCGCTGTCGCTCTGCGTATCGAGAGGCGCGTCGGCAGAGCGCAGCGGGTGGTGCGAGGTGCTGGTGGTGGTCGGGGTCGGGCGCGAGGTCGAAGGGCGGGTGAGGGTCGCCTCGGAGAAGGCCGACGAGAACACTGCGCGCAGGGCACGAGGCCTCGTCAGTCCCTGTGTGTAATGACCGGGAGGAAGAAGCAGGAGAGGGACGCACTCGTGTCGAAGTACTCGCTCCTGCCGGCGAGGACCTTCTTGGCGGCGTACAGCCGCTTCTCCCTCCTCCTCGGGCCCGCCGCGCCGCCGATGCGCTCTGGCCGGATGCGGAAAACGACGTCCGAGTAGTCCGGGTCGTCGAAGAGTGAGGCGTAGGCGTGGATGAGCGTCTTGGGGACGAGGAGGTGTGGGAGGGGAGGGTTCGAGGGGAGCGTCGGGGCGGATACGATCGTGCACACGATGAGGAAGGCATCCTGCGAGGAGTACAGCGTCAGCAAGAGGAGACGGATAAGAAGGGCGAGGGGAAGAGCGACGCACTGCTGCGCGCGTGTTGGGGTTGTTGTAGAACGCCTGCGAGGGGAGGGGTCGTCAGGAGGCGGCGGGACGTGCGCAGCGCAGGGGAAAAGGACGCACCGCATTGCGCGTCAGGTAGCTGGCATAGCCCCAATTGCGCTCCCGGTACCAGAACGTGTGCGGCTTCTCCGACTCGAGCTGCTTGAACGTGACGCGCCGGTCGACCGAGCGGACCTGCGAGCAAGACGCTCTGGATCAGCAACGCGCCCGTCGAGAGCGAGCGAGAGAGAACTGGGCGCACCTCGAACGTGAAGAGGAACTTGCCGTCCCGTCGCCATGGCACGCGCTCCTTCTCCTTGCCGCCTTGGTGAGCGTGCCCGCCGTCGTTGGCCGACAGCGCGGGCTGCTCGGCGAGCGCGCGCTCCTTCTCGGCGACTGTCGGCTCGCACGACAGGTAGATCGACAGGTACTGGTCGTTGCCCGAGTTCTGTACGCAGCGGAGGCCGAGAGGGTCAGCGTGCGGCCCCACGAGGTCGGGCTCGAGGAAGAGGAGGACGGAGCGCACAGGGTAGAGGAAGATCTGCCAGCGCGACTGGTCGAACAGGGCCGACTTGATGCATTTGCTCTTGACGTCGCCCTTGGTTTGGTCGAAGAGCTGGCGCAGGTTGCTCACCTTCCACTCGAGCTGGACCTGCGAGGCGGGACGAGGGAGTAGGTCAGCTCAAAAATCCTTGCCCCGGAAGGCTGCTCAGCGGCGGCGAGTTCAGGAGCAGTATCGAAACTGCTTGCAGGAAGCCGGCGTAGTCTGCAGAGGCAGCGAGAGGTGAGCGAGGGCTGGTGAACGGCGGGAGTGATGAAGAGGGAGGAACGCACCTCGCACCACAGCGATCCGGGCCCTGGACCAGCTGCGCGTCCTCCTATACCCTCCCTGGCCCTTCAACAAGTGCGCCTACCGCCGCTCGAGGCCCTGAGCGAGCTTGATGGCCGTGTGGGGCGGGAAGGGGGCGGGGCACAGCACAGGGCGAGGGCGACGCACAGAGCGGGTCTCGAGGTACTCCGACGTGTCGAGTGAAGGTGCTGGTACGGCTCGCGACGCGCTGGCAACCGTAGCCATGGCGAGAGGTGTGGAAAGAAGCCCGAGGAGGGCGCGTGCCGAGCTGCGAGGGCGCGCGAGCAGCAGCCTCTCTCCAGAGAGCTGCTTCGGGCAGACGAACGACGAAGAGAGTATTACAGCGCGCATGATGGCAACAGATAGAGCGCGAGGGTAGACTCAAGACGAGAGCAGGCTACAGACGACGACGACGAGGACTCGCGACCTCCTCCTCTTTCTCCTCCAGTGCGGCGAACGAGGTGAGTGAGCGCTGCTCCTTCTCCTGCGAGATCACCAGAGCCCCCCCTTCTTCTTCGGCGGCGGCTGCGCCTCGCTCGATGCCGCCTCGCCGGCCGCAACCTCCGCCTTGGCCTCCTCGACAGCCTGGTCGACCTGCGCCTCGGCCTCCTTGTCGCCCGCACTCGCACCAGCTCCCTCGCCGCCCGAAGCCGACGTCGACGCCGACGCCGGGGCAGCCGCCGTGCCCGACGGCGCCTTCTGCGTCACCTTCTCGGCCTCCTCGTAGCTCTCGACGACGCGCGCCTCGCTCATGACGCGGCGCTCGTCCTCGGTGAGGGGCGCCTCGTCGGTGCCGAGCGGCTGAGCGCTGATCGAGGTCGAGTGGAGGAGGACAAACGGGTAGAAGACGAGGACTTGGCGAGGAACCGGGTCGGGGTGGAAGAAGGTCGGGGCGGCGGTGCGCGTCTCGAGTTCGGGCTGCGGGCGAGGTCAAGCAGGTCAGCTCGTAGCTCGAGCACGTGTAGGAGGCGAGGAGCGTGAGGAGAGGGAACGCACGCCGCCGGCGATGCGCAGGACCGGGTTGTCGTCGGTGCGGTACTCGGTGAACTTGGTCTTGAACGACAAGCGCTTGAAGGCCTTGGCGAGCGACTGCGCGCGCGATCGAGGGAGAGCTGGACGTCAGGAGGGGCGCTAGAGAGACCAGGCTTAAGCAAGAGAGGCAGAGAGCGAGTGCGCACCTTGTCGGTCGCCGAGTGGCCCGTATCGCACTTGAGCACCTTCTCGAGGTCGTGCCCGGTCACGTCGACCTCCTCGAGCTTCTTCTCCTTCTTGACGCGGCGCACTTTGGCCTCCTCGGACTCGCCCTCGATGAGCTGCGGGCCCTCGGCCGCCCCCGCTCCCGCTCCCGCCGCGCCTGCGCCGCCCGCCCGCGCGAGGTACCGCACGACGTGCTGCTGCACCTTGTCGGGCGTGACTCGCTCGCCGACGAGGTCCTTGGCCGCGTCGGCGAG
>ERZ794949.689-NODE-689-length-10092-cov-3.581249_pt1 | contig 10092 bp, 5 predicted proteins | sample MGYA00511363_ERZ794949 | MGnify/ENA primary metagenome ERZ794949 (study PRJEB30137, sample SAMN04331402) | food metagenome | isolation source: T1 must sample point D1 replicate B | place: Australia: South Australia ... | reverse complement strand
GACAAAAAAAAATTGTGAATGAAACAAAAAAAAAAAAGAATTCCCTAATAGGAAAGATATTTCCCTTTAGGGAAATTGCGGCAAAGCACCTAATTGTACTCTTTGGTGTAGGACTTACCAGAAAAAGTCAACAAAAAAAAAAGCAACCAATTTGTTTAGATGATAAGCGCGTTTTATCAATCTTCATTTTTTGAAAATATTAAAAAACTTATAAAAAACCACAATGCATTTTTTTCATACCAAAACATGAAATCAATACTTCTTATAGACTCCCTTGAAGATATCTTGAAGGTAACAAAAAGTGAATACTTGAACTTATCAATTAATAATCACATTAATCTGCGGCTTAGTTTAGATAATGCAAATAAACATCCTTCAGGGATTGTAAACTTTCCTATAGAAAATATCAACACTATAAGTTATGAACTCTCTTCGGATCAATTTGGATACAAGTGCTTTATTTTTTCAGCAATTAATATACTCAGACTATCATTTGATCAGAATAATCAGATGTTACAATTAAGTAGGATAGAGGATAAAGATAAGCACATAATCAAGACATATTATGATACAAACGCCAACAACTTCATTGATTTGTCTAGTCATCAATTCGATAATTTCAACTACAAAGACGACTATATGGCATATAAGTTTATAAAATCAGGCATAGACATCAGTACTTTAAGCAAGCTTGTAGTTAACAAAAACTCTGATGATTTTTCAATAATATCTGTTGATTCACAAACATGTGAAATTCAAGGTCTTCAAAATACATATTTTAAGTTCACAAATGTAAACTTTAAATCCAAGGAAAGTATAAGAGAAGGTTATGAAATGGAAGACTTTAATAATACAAGTTGGTATTTGAAGCAATTATCCAATAAGACTGAAAACAGTTGTAACTTGCTAATGCAGCTGAAGATGCAGTTTTTGATATTTACGAATACCTTAAATGCATACGTATGTGAAAATGTACACAACATCATTCAATTGTTTATCAAGTGTAAAGATGAGGTGGTGCTTTTGAATGCTTTGAAATTTATGTATCCATCAAACGAAGAGCATTTATGTCTGAATAATTTTTATCTTCTATTAATGACTATCTGGGAGTTTATGAATTGGGAAATGAAACTGTATTTTGTAAAAACTAAAATTTGGAATGATGTAATTGACAAACTCGATGCAGATCTTATAAACATGAAAGTCACAGAGGATGATAAACACATCAAGTATTTCAACTATATGTGTGAAAAAATAAAAAGACAGATCAAGGACATCATAACGGAAAAAGATACCGGATATCTTAGTGATGTGAAGAACTTGTTGTATAATTTTGATAATCAAGAAATCGCAGAAGAAGACATTTTATCAGATGAATCTGAAGTGGATCTTGCAGCTTGCGACAACAATGAAGACCAATATGTTGAGATATACGGATCTTCTGAAGATGAATATGCTCCTGCTGTAGCTTATCAAATCACTTATAAAAAATATTAACGATGAGTTTGATGTATATAATATTCTGAAGTTTGCCCGAATAGATATGCTTCTTAATTTTTTGCCTAAAACGGATGTCTACTCAGAAGAAAAATTATCTTGTCGAATGCGTCCAAAGAGATGAAAAAAAAAATTTTTTTTATTAGCTTTTTTATGACTCTACCTGTATGAAATTTTTAATATTTTTTCTTTCTCTTCATCTGTATTTCATAAGGAAGTCAACATACAGATACCAACATAAAGAAAAAGACTTATCTGTATCAATAATATAAATAATGTCTGAAGAAAGATTTTCTTTTCCAAGAGAAGAAGAAAGAATTCTACAACATTGGAAAGACATTGATGCTTTCCAAACCTCTTTGAAATTAACCGAAGGTAAACCTGAATTTTCTTTCTTTGATGGTCCTCCATTTGCCACTGGTACTCCTCATTATGGTCACATTTTAGCCTCAACCACCAAGGATATTGTCCCTAGATACGCCACCATGAATGGTTACCATGTGGAAAGAAGATTTGGTTGGGATACCCATGGTTTGCCAATTGAACACATCATTGATAAGAAATTGAACATCACTTGTAAGGAGGATGTCTTTGAATATGGTTTGGACAACTACAACGACGAGTGTAGAAAGATTGTTATGACTTATGCTGATGAATGGAGAAAGAGAGTTGGTAGATGGATTGATTTCGATAACGATTACAAGACCATGTACACAACTTTTATGGAATCTTGTTGGTGGGCCTTCAAGGAACTACACACTAAGAACCAAGTTTACAGAGGTTACAAGGTCATGCCTTACTCAACTGGTTGTACCACTCCATTAAGTAACTTTGAAGCTCAACAAAACTATAAGGACGTTTACGATCCAGCTGTTACCATTGGATTTGAATCTTTAGATCAAGAAAATACTTACTTTGTCGCTTGGACTACTACTCCTTGGACCTTGCCATCAAACTTAGCCTTATGTGTCAACCCTGACTTTGAATATGTCAAGATCTTTGATGAAAAGAAGGGTAAGAACTTCATCTTATTGGAATCCTTATTGAAGACTTTGTACAAGAAGCCAGCTGCTGAAAAGTTAAAAACCGTTGCTAAGTTCAAAGGTTCCGAATTAGTTGGCTTAAAGTATAAGCCTTTGTTCCCTTACTTCACTGCCCAATACGGTGAAAAGGCATTCAGAATCATTGGAGATGGATACGTATCTTCTGACTCCGGTACTGGTATTGTTCACAATGCTCCAGCCTTTGGTGAGGAAGATTACACTGTTTGTTTGAATAATGGTATTATCTCTGAAGATGACATGGTTCCAAATCCTGTTGATGACTCTGGTAAGTTCACTGAAGAAGTTACTCAATTCCAAGGTCAATACGTCAAAGATGCTGATAAGAACATCATCAAGCACTTGACAGAAGCTGGTAACTTATTGGTTGCTTCTCAAATCAAGCATAGTTATCCATTCTGTTGGAGATCTGACACACCATTGATCTACAGAACTGTTCCTGCCTGGTTTATCAGAGTTAGACCTGTTGTTGACAAGATGTTGAGCTCTGTTGAAAAGTCCAACTGGGTTCCAAACAACATCAAAGAAAAAAGATTTGCCAACTGGATCTCCAATGCTAGAGATTGGAATGTCTCCAGAAACAGATACTGGGGTACTCCAATTCCATTATGGGTTTCTGATGACTATGAAGAAATTGTTTGTGTTGGTTCTGTTGAAGAATTAAAGGAATTATCCGGTACCACCGAAGACATCACTGATTTACACAGAGACAAGATCGACCATATCACAATCCCATCCAAGCAAGGTAAGGGTGTTTTGAGAAGAGTTGAAGAAGTCTTTGATTGTTGGTTCGAATCTGGTTCCATGCCTTATGCCTCTCAACATTACCCATTTGAAAACACTGAAAAGTTTGACCAAAAAGTTCCTGCCAACTTTATTTCAGAAGGTTTAGATCAAACCAGAGGTTGGTTCTACACCCTGTCTGTCTTGGGTACTCACTTGTTTGGTGAGGTTCCATTCAAAAACGTCATCGTTTCAGGTATTGTTTTGGCTGCTGATGGTAGAAAGATGTCCAAATCTTTGAAGAACTACCCAGATCCTAACATTGTCTTGGATGCCTATGGTGCTGATGCTTTAAGATTATACTTGATCAACTCTCCTGTCTTAAAGGCTGAATCTTTGAAGTTCAAAGAAGAAGGTGTTAAGGAAGTTATTTCAAAGGTCTTGTTACCATGGTGGAACTCTTTCAAGTTCTTGGAAGGACAAATTTCTTTGTTGAAGAAATCCCAAGACATTGATTTCAAGTTTGATCCAACTTTGATTTCTGATAATGTCATGGACAGATGGTTGATGGCCTCCATGCAATCATTGGTTGCCAACATTCACACTGAAATGGCTGCTTATAAATTGTACAATGTTGTTCCAAAACTATTGGAATTCATCGACCAATTGACCAACTGGTACATCAGATTCAACAGAAGAAGATTAAAGGGTGAAAACGGTGTTGAAGATTGTAAGAAGGCCTTGAACACATTATTCGAAGCTTTGTTCAGTTTTGTCAGAGCCATGGCTCCATTCACTCCATTCTTGTCTGATAACATCTACTTAAGAATGAAGGAATTCATAAGTGATGATGTTTTGGCCTCCTTTGGTGAAGACTTCAGATCTGTCCATTTCTTATCATACCCACAAGTTAGAAAGGAACTATTTGATGAAAGCATAGAACTTGCTGTTTCCAGAATGCAAACTGTTATTGAATTAGGTAGAAACATCAGAGAAAAGAAATCCATCTCTTTGAAAACACCATTAAAGAGTTTGGTTATTTTACATGATGATCCTTCTTACTTAAAGGATGTTGATAGCTTAAAAACCTACATTCAAGAAGAATTGAATGTCAGAGACATCATCATCACTAGTGATGAAGACAAATACAAGGTTGAATACAAGGCATTTGCTGACTGGCCAACTTTGGGTAAGAAGTTGAAGAAGGATATGAAGAAGGTCAAGGAAGGTTTACCTAAGCTAACTTCTGATGAAGTCAAGAGTTACAAGGCCACTGGTGAAGTTGAAGTTTCTGGTATCAAGTTGGTTGCTGGTGATCTAACTGTCACCAGAGGTTTGCCAGCTTCTGAATTGAACGACGGTCAAGACTCAAGAACCTTCCAAGATGTCTTAGTCATTATGGATGTCAACGTCTACGAGGAGTTGAAGACTGAAGGTTTGGCCAGAGAAATCATAAACAGAATTCAAAAGCTAAGAAAGAAGGTTGGTTTGGAAGCCACCGATGACGTTGTCGTTCAATACTCTGTTTTAGAAGACAATATGAACTTTGATAATGTTGTTTCAGAACACTACTCCATGATCACCAAGACTGTTAGATCAGAATTGGAAAAATTAGATGAATCTAGAGAAAATGCCATTGCTGATGAAGATCAAACCATCAATGACACTATCTTTAAATTGAAGATCTTTACTATTTAAATAAATATATATAGAAATTTAAAAAGTAAATAAAGAAAAGTTAAAATATTATCTGAAAGCTTACGCAAAGTGACTTAGTCCAGTTAACTCAAAATGCCTTAAACTTCCAATTTTTGCGGTATTCTAAGGTTTATACATCATAGTGGTCTGAATATCCTTTTTAACCTTTTAGAGTGTAGAAAGGTCTTTTCATTATGATGTTCAATGGTCTTTATCATTTGCGGTATACCTACAGTATCAATATATGGCAACGCAGTTGAAAAGAAATCACTTTGAGCATCAGTTGTATTGGACAACATGCCGGTACAAGAGGATCTAAGCTTATCTTCATCGCTTTCTATGGGCTCAAATCTATCTTCAAATTCTTGCTTTTTTCTTTTCATGAAGCCAATAAGTCTGTTCTTCTTCAATTTTAAATCAAAACTGAATTTTGTTTCAGAAGCAACATCAGAAACAAAACTCGTAGTAGAATCATTCATACCAAAACTGATGTGGTCTTTTTTAAGTTTTTTCAAAGCCTTAATATTTCCATGTTGAAAGGATTTTTTAAACCAATCATCTGCCTTTTCTTCGTTTTTGTCACAGCCTATACCTTTTTCATAGTAGTATCCTAAAGTGTATTCTGCATCAGAGTTCTCTGAGTTAGCTGCTTTCTCAGCCCAAAAAAAGGCCTGATTTAAATCTGGCTTCATAATGTTGTCTACACCCAACAAATTGAAGAAGCTCAACTTCAATTGTGCATTTGAATCAGGATTATCACCATTGCTGGCAATTGTATAGTAGTGGATACTTAACATTTTGTTTTGCTTTATAGTTGTGTTGTCATTTTTTTCGTATATCTGCCCAAGCTTGGTGTTGCTTTTATTATGACCCAATGAAGATGCATGAACATATAAAGATACAGCATAGTTTATATCGGGTATAACTATATCCAAAAACCCCTTTTCGTATATTTTTGCTAGTTCATAGGCAGCTTCTGCAGAGTTTTCATCTCCATTAGCAACCGCTCTAGAAAGCCACTTAATACCGTTCTGTTGTGTCACTACTGTTTTAGGAACCCCCATTTGGCCTTTAAAATAAAAGATTCCTAGTTTATGCATGCTCTGTGTGTGATGTCTACTTGCGGCAAACTTGAAAAAGGTCAACGCCTTTCTTGAATTTCTGCTTACTCCTATACCCTTTTCGTAGCAAAGAGCAGCCCTATATGCACTTTCCGGATGTTCTTTTTTGGCAGCAGTTTCAAACAAAATTCTTGATTGTTTTAGATTTTTGCAGTTCAAAGTGTCATTAGCATAAACATCCCCAAGTATGTATTGAGCCTCAACATCCCCCTTCATGGCCATTTTTTTAAGATAGTAACAGCCTTCTTTAATAATTTTGTTTCCAACTTTGTTGTTGTCCTCGTAGATTTCTAGGCCTGTTTTGAGCAAAAAGACAGCAAAATCAGACATTAGTCCTGTATCTTTGGTCTTTAACAGAGTGTCTCTGTACATCTTGATGGTTTCAATTTTGTTTTTGTAGGCTGACTCTGAAGAAAGTATGTTTGTGCAGTCGTTTATAATTAATGATCCACTAGGTTGTTGTTGTTCTATTACTACAGTATTGGCGTGTGATTGTGTTGATGTTGGTGACTCTTCAGGACTCGAGCTTGCATTTGACTTTTTGTAGATGGTCACTGAATCTATTGCAAACTTTGAGATGTTGTTTCCATTTCTATAGCTATCATTCATGTCTGTAGAGCTAATTTTCTTTTTGTATTTATCAGGTGGTTCGTCAAAAGACTTTTTGAAACTGTTGTTTAATGTAAGAAAGCTTTGCTTGTGGTCAATATTTGGCTTATATAAAACTGGAGCTAAATTGTCATTGCTGAGAATTTTGACTTTGTCATCAGATATAAACCCACTAGTTTGTGAGTCAATGTAAGATAAATGATTTACTTCTTCCATAGAAAAACTATTATTTGATCCATCGCTTGAAAATGACGAGTTTGGCATTTCACCGTTAGAGTCGGTTGAGATGGTTTCAGCAGAATCCAGTAATTCAAAGCCCATTATTTTCGGAATAAAGTTAAGAGGTTTAAATGTGCTAAGTCTCATATTCTCATTCATAATTTATGTTGATGTATATCAATAAAAACACAAATGAAGCTTGGTGGACTTGTTTGATATTCTCATATTGTTTCTTCCTTACATATTTTAAGTTAGAAATATGAAAGTTAGCTAAGCATTATGACAAGATATTTGATTTATGTATTGATAAGCTAATAAATTGTTTGAAAACAACAGCAATATTTGCTTGTGAGAAGTAATTCGCTTTATCAAAATATCACATCTACAGTTTTACTTCACATATCCATTATAAAAGCTTAATAATTTGTAACCACTATAATTGCTGTTTTAATCAACTAATATTTAAAATGTGGGTTTTTTTGTGTTTAGTTTACATTTTGCAAAATCCAAATGTTTTAAGTTTAATTTTTTTTCAAAAATATTATTTAGTGTAAACAAAATGAAAACTTTAACTTTTTAAGGTTAATTAATATTTACTTGGTATCTAGTTTTGTTATATATCGCATTAACTATTCATCTTCTAATTTAGGGTCACCAATACCATCTTGGTAGATTGCAAACAGACATTCTCCTTCTGGTAGGATCAGGATTGTACATGTTCATTGACCCATCAACAGATGCTGAGACCTGATTTGTTATGACAATAGCAACACCAAACTGGTCAGCTATTCTCTGAAGTGATCTCAAGAACTTGGCCAAATGTGATTGTCTTGATGATAGTTCACCTCTTCCTGCAAAGTCAGTTCTATATAGAGCCATGACAGAATCGACAATAATTAGTCCAAATCTTGTTTGAGTCATTAGTAAAGATGCCTCTGTTAATAGTTTCAGTTGATGGTCGGAGTTGTAGGCTCTGGCATATGCAACATTATTCAAGGCCAATTCAGGATCAATGTCGTATCTTTTAGCAATTTCAGTAAGTCTTTCTGGTCTAAATGTACCTTCTGTGTCAATGTATAAACATTTACCCTCAGCACCACCGTAATTCAAAGGCAACTGGCAGGTGATAGCTAATGTGTGGCACAATTGGGACTTACCTGTTCTAAATTCACCATACAACTCAGTGATGGCACCTGTTTCAATACCACCACCTAATAAGGCATCAAGATTTTGTGACCCTGTTGTTATGGTTAGTAGTTGTTCTCTGGCCTTTTTGAAGTCTGAGGCAGTGGTGAACCCCAAGTTTACGTATTTGGACGATTCTTGTAGTAAGTAATCGGCTTTCAAATCAGAGATACCCTTGACTTCTAACAAGTCTTTTTTGATTGCATATGCAACCGATTCCACAGTGTGATATCCAGATTCTCTTAAATTGATCAAGTCGTTTTTGGAAATTCTTCCACCTAGTAGTTTGTCCAACTGCGTAAAGTTTGAGGGAGCTATGTACTCCTCTTCTTGATCTTCGTATTGTTCGTTATCTTTAGATCCACTATTTTCCATATCTATATCATCGTTTTCGTTATTAAGTTCTTGTGTCTTAATATTCTGTTTCAAGCTTGATTCTTGTTGAGATCCGGCTGGGTGTTGGCTATCATCGACATAGTCAGCGATGTTCTCGTTCTTGGCGGCCATTAGTTAGTTATGTTCTTCTTTGATTGGTTCTATTTATATTCTTATAGAGAAATAATATCAATAATATAAGAATAGTAAGTACAAATGAATACAAATAAAAAAGAACCTCAAAAAAGAACAAAAAAGAAGAATACTGATTGCTCAATTTATAATTTTAGTTTCGTGTATCAATTGTCGAACTTTTTATGAAATCATATTTGAAAAGCATCAATCTTTAGGAAGATCTGAAGAAAAATGGGACAAATCGTTGAGTTTTTTTTTCATTTGGTCATCTTTGTGACGCGTTTGTTTACGCATAGTCACGTTTTGCGTTTGCCACCGAAAAAGAAAAATGAGATAGAAGATCCTTGTGTTAAGTCCGAATGTGAGTTTTCTTAGATTTTCTTTTTTTTTTTGGAATGCTGTGTGTATTCACGGTGGCAAATTATTCAATATCTCGATATGGTTATACCAGTATTATAGAGAGTATAATTGTCAATTTAAACACCAATACAAAGAAGTGGAATTAGCTCCAAGAAAATAAATCAAGGACTTAACTGCATTATAATAAATAAAATTTAGTTTCTTTGTTTATTTTTACATACATTATCACCAACTTCAATAATATATAATGTCACAACAAGATCCAAGTACCATAAACGGTGGTATCGTCGTAGCAATGACCGGTAAGGACTGTGTTGCCATTGCCTGTGACTTGAGACTAGGTTCTCAGTCATTGGGTGTTGCCAACAACTTTGAGAAGATCCATCAATACGGTAAGACCTTCATAGGATTCACAGGTCTAGCAACAGACACACTTACATTATCTGCTGAACTTAAATACCAACACAACCTATACAAGCTTAAAGAAAACAGAGGTATACAACCGGAAATATTTGCAAATTTGATAAGTCATAAGCTATATGAAAAGAGATTCGGTCCATATTTTTCCACGCCAGTCGTTGCGGGATTGAGTGATGAAACAGGGGAACCATACGTTGCAGGATTTGACTGTATCGGATGTATAGACGCCGCAAGGGACTTCATAGTTTCAGGAACTGCTTCTGACCAGTTGTTTGGTATGTGTGAAGCCTTATATGAGCCAAATTTGGAGGCTGATGATTTGTTCGAAACTATTTCTCAAGCTTTGCTAAATGCTGCTGATAGAGATGCTATCTCTGGTTGGGGTGCTGCTGTTTACATGATTACTAAAGAAAAGGTTACAAAAACATACTTAAAGAGTAGACAAGATTAATATAGTTATTGCTATATATGTTAAGATGATATACTTTTTTTTTCCAGATGTTCCTATAAAGATACATTTTCCTTTTTTTTTTTGAAATATAAGAAAATAAGAGACATTTTATGATAATAAGGTTATCAATACTTTTAATTAGCTAAGTGTTATTGAGCTTTGTGCTTCTTATATATATTTACATGTAGAAAATCTTTGATTCTCTTTCTTTTCCATATCTTTGCTATTACTTATTGTT
>ERZ794949.688-NODE-688-length-10092-cov-170.276477_pt1 | contig 10092 bp, 7 predicted proteins | sample MGYA00511363_ERZ794949 | MGnify/ENA primary metagenome ERZ794949 (study PRJEB30137, sample SAMN04331402) | food metagenome | isolation source: T1 must sample point D1 replicate B | place: Australia: South Australia ... | reverse complement strand
TATTTATTTATTTATTTATTTATTTTTTGATTATTACATTCAATATGAAAATTTATTGAAAATTTATATATGTTTTGTTGTGCGAAATATGGTCTTTGACAACCTTTTATTCATTTTGCGCAAAATTTCAAATTGCACATTTTATAAAAATGTTGAACAAAGTATAAGATCTCTTATGAGATTACTGATCTAAAATTGGTATTCTTCACTAATGAACTCTACAATTGACCCAGGTGAGGATAAACTTATTGATTCATTGTAAGCTTCAACAGCTTGTCGGCATCCATCAATCATCAAACTTGGCCCACAGCAAACATTCCAGTGTGCTAAAGTTTCGCCATTTTGAATATCTGCACTCTGCTTGTGGTTATCTACAATAGAAACCATTTCCAGTCTATTGTTATAATCGATGCTTATATCAATGTTGTCTTTGGCTTGCAACTTTGAAATAACAGTTTCTGTTTCTGACTTTCTTTCCAGCATCTCAGGGCTATCCACAAATTGGGAGACATTGATTCTTAAAGCTAATTCGAAGTTGATATTGTTCAATTCGTAGTCATTCAAAAAATCGGTTATAATTAATGCATCGTAAATATTCTTTATACTCCAGTATACAAAAACCTTGTCATTTAAGTTCAATTTCATAATGTATGTCAATATGGAAAGAACAAATGATATACCACTTCCTCCTGCAACCAATGTAACCACATTTTTCTTACCTGAAGAATTCAAACTATCTATAAGATTATAGATTTCTTGATTTGGATGGTAAATACCCACCAAGCTCAAATCTCTAAGTTTTTTCATGCTGTAAGAAGTAAATCTACTAAATTCATTATTTTTGATTATGAGTTGTTTATTGCTGACAAGCGTAAAAGGATGAGAAGGCTTTAACCAAAAATCTAAAGAAATGATGCTTGACTCATGTAATCTAATGTGTGATCCTGGAATCATTTTAGCAGCAAATACATCATCAGATAAAAAGTAGTCAATCATGGAATTGACTTTGGTATTTTTGAAATTAACCGTTTTTAAAATACCATACTCTTTGACTTCATCTATAGTGAATGAATCATCATTTCTAGATACATTATTGATAATTTTGTTTACAATCATTATCAACAAAAAGGTTATATTTATAAAACCAAATGGGGTGATAACTTGGGGATCTGAATGTAAAATAGTCATCACAACAAAAGAAAACATAGCTATTTGATGAATAGCATAAAAGTTTTGATAATTTTTTCTTCTATAAGATGTCAAGCTTAAAACTAGTAATACGACTATTTTGACAAAAATGGTCAATCCTATGAAATTCTGTAATTTAAATATCTTTGAAAACAAAACTCCCTGTATGGTCCATTTTACAATAAATAGGATACTATGGACTATAGCTAAAATCAAAATCAAAGTTGAAAGCCATACATGTAACTTAATGGAATCCAAATAACTCATGAAAATAAAAAAATTACTTCTTGGAATCACCAAGAAAAGATTAGTGATTGTTAACACATAGGAAAGTCTTGCCATTTTCTTAAAATAAACACTCATTTTAGTTATCTTAAAATCAAAAAACCCTTCTAGTAAAGCTATAGCGCCAATTATAACAATATGCAAAAGAGGGTTTAGTTGAACAAACTCAACCACAAATTTTTTAAGTTTATAATGTTTTTTCAAAAATTTGTTAATAACATTGTAATAGTAGATTTTCTTTACTAACAAAACAACAGCCAGGTATACTAGCATAGCATAGAACACCTTGTTTCCATATTGAAGGTTAGCATAATGTGAGTTGTGCAAATTTGTTTTGTCATGGCCTTCATGTCTTTTCGGTAGCCCGACTTGGTTCATCTAGCGCCTTTTTAAAATTAAATAACAAGAGTATACACAGCCAGAAAAAAAAAACAACAACAAATAAATATAAAACCCTTAAGCTATAATAAGTACAAGGGATGTATAGTTGAATTAGATCTAGTTGGGTATCGATATAAGCTCTTATAAATTAGCTCATAGAAAAGCAGAAAAAAAAGGGTGTACAGCGTAGTCACAGCCAGGCTTATATCCGAAAAAGAAGTATAGAACTTGGTTAATGAAATTTGAAGCTTGAACACAGCTTAAAAGCATTCAACTCGGAAGGAGAATTTGATGAAATACATGAAGCTTTCTTCAATATGTTTCAATATAGCATTTAAATTTTGAACTGAAGAGCTCTGAGAACCATACCAAATATCAATAAGTACCCAGTTCAAATCCAACTTAAAAACTTAACCAAAAACAAAAAAAAAAAATAGCCTATACACCAATTATTTAGAGATAATCACACTGTTCCGTTACAATGCTTGTAGCATGTGACAATAAAAAATTCCGATAAACCATCATGGAAACGATGAATATCAATCAATATCAATCAATATCTAAAGAAAAACCTACATTAGATACTGAAATCAAAGATCTGCTGCTTGAATAGCCGCCATTCCAGGTTCTAATTTCCTCCTAAATCTTAATCAACGGATGTATATCTCCGTAATATATTACAACCACAAACAAATTTTCCTCTAAGAAATCAACATAGTTGAAAATACGCCTATGAGCCTTTTTTTCGTTCGCTTTTTTTGGCTGTAAGCGTTTTAAAGGGAGACTCGTTCTACTCGTATGGGCTTTTTTTATCCTTGTGGGATTGAGTATATATAAGCAGTCATCCATTTTTAGCTTAGTATGGGATGAAGGAAAAAATCATATATATTAGGGGGATTCAACCAAGGACTAGTCGTTTTACAGCAAAATAACCAGTCATTGAATTTTAACAAGCAAAAATCAAATTTCGATTTTAAATATATATTAACCAAGAAAAAAAAGAAACATGGTCGCATCAATTTTAACCAATAGTCATCCTTCTCTAGTTGGATTATCTGTAAGAAACTACGAGACGGATGGACATGATCTATCGCCACAAAACTCAGCAAAGGAAACAGCTACACAAGCATTTCTAGATAGTCAAAAAAAAATACCATCTACACAAAACATTTTAAACAGCAAGGAACAAGAAGACTCTTATTATTACACTAAGGTGTCAGATTTAGAAGCTACAGGCTGTTTGATGGATGAGTACGATGCTGCTAACATCAATTTGAACCCTGTAGAGAACCATGATCAAGAAGATGAACACAAAAGACTAGAGATGTTGAGAAAACAAAAGCTGAGAATGGGAAAACCAACTGCAGTTAAATTCACCTTGTCTCCAACCCATTCTAATTCATTAGTCAGCTCCACTGACCCTATAACCGATGAAATGATCACTCCATATAACTCCAAAGTCACCAGCAAATCCAATGATGATTCTATAGGTTACAAGGAGATGATCAAAAACTCCTTAGGTGAAGATATTGACATTAAACGTAAAGCTTCATTTCCTCATCTAGCAAGAGGTGATTCCTACCAAACAACACAAGATTCTGAAGACAGAATTTCCAGACCTTTGATACAAAGAGCAGGCACTTCTGAATACTTGAAAGAATTGAACAGATCTAAGTCTCAAGACAGAGAAGCGATCAACTCCGATGCTGAAGGTTTATCTCACAGTGAAAGAAACGGTCCATACTATTCCATTCCAAAAGACGATATCAATGCTGCTGTAGGTAGTTATACATACGAACCAGCTAAGAGAGTTACTTCTAGAATCCAAGAGGAAGATGAAGATATCATTATGGCGGAGTAAACAGATGACATTGGATAACCATGCACTAGTTTCTGAGTTTTTACCCTTTTGAAACGTTGAAGACATGAAGAAAAGAGGTTGTGATTTAAAAAAAAAAAAATGAATTAAAAAGATACGAAACGAAACCATACAAAATAAGTGGTACTCTTTAAATCTAGCTATATCCAACTTTTATTTCAATATTTATACGACAAAAAACACATATATATTATTTTCAATATGAAAAGAAAACAATCGTAAGTGAATATTTAGAAGCTTAACTATCAGAACATCTGGTTTCATGACCAAGATCATGTTTCAAATCAGCTTTTTTTTTTTTCCACTGTTTATATTATGGTTGAAAAAAAAAAAATTGAAAACACGAATACAACATTTGTATGTAAAAAAACATGAATGAAATACCAAAAGCAAAAGACAACAAGATAGTTATCAGACTGGATCCAAAGATGGCTTCCGAAAAACAAGACGATGATTTATCAACCGGCAATAAAGATGATACATCAATTTTAAATAGAAGAAGTCTACAGCTGGATGATGTTATAGATGATTTGAATAAATACATATCTACAGAAGGAGAAGAAACCGATGCAGAAACTAAGGAAAACGATAATTCAACAGTAGATAATGACGGTAAAGATCATTTAAATGTTGGAAATGAAGAAATTGAAGATGAAGTCAAAAAATCTAATGTTTCAATAGATTTGGATGAAAAAGAACTTGAACATTTGGATCTTAAAGATGTTGCTTTGAAGGATAACGAAATTGTAGGTTTGGATAAGAAACAATCTAGCAATGAAGACGTGGTTATTATTGATAAGGATGATGAATTGCCAAGTGATAATGACAATGAGGTTGTTTTGAGCAACGAAGAAATCAGTTTTTCACATGAAAATGTAGTAAAAGAAACTCCTATAGCAGGAGAGCATATTATAGATAAAGCTGTAAAAGACGAAGAAATTGAAACACCATTGAATTCTGATAAAAATGATGATAAAAAAAGTTCTGCAGTTGATTTTGGTACAAACGGTGATGATATTGAAGAAGAGTTGAATGCAAAAAGTATCATTGGAAAGGGAGAACTAACCAAAGAGGATTCTTTGCTGAATTCAGAAGAAAAACAAACTTCTGTTGAAGCTAGTGATTCATGCACTGAAGAGAAAGTTGCCGAGGTACCTATAAAGTCTGATCAAGATGTTTATCTTGCAGAAGAGCCATTGATTGCAGAACCTTGTGAAAAAGAAGATTCAAGGGAGATAGAGCCATTAACTAATGAAGTTGTGGGAAAATCTGAAGCCGATAAAGAGAATGTTGTCACTTTTGATAAAAACCCAAGTTTAGTTTTACAACACAAACCTGAAGTTAGTGAAAATGAAGAAGACATAAAAACTGACGGCTTAATTGCTGATAAGGCCGTTGTAAACACACCAGTATCCGAAGAAGAGCTAGATAATGTAAATGCTGATGAAGTGGTTGCAGACGTTGCGGAAAACCCAACATCTGAAGAAAAACTGAATGATGTAAATGCTGATGAAGTGGTTGCAGAAGTTACAGAAAACCCATTATCTGAAGAAAAGCTGGATGATGTATATGCTGATGAAGTGATTGCAGACGTTACAGAAAACCTAACATCTGAAGAAAAACCCTTGAAAAAGGATATAGATGCGAGTGACGAAGCACTAACTAGAAAAATTGACTCAGTAAAAGATGCTCAAAACGATAAAGATGAAGTCTTGAAAGAAGTTTTGAATACCAAAGAAACTGAAACGAAAGAATTAAATAATGATGTGCTAACAGACAGTGGAGAGCCATTGGAAGTAAAGAAACTTGATAATACTAAAGAGGAAAATTATTTAATACAAAAAGATAAGCAAGAAACATCTACAGATTCCGAAAAAGAACAAAATGAATCATATATCGATACCAGTGACAAAGATAATTTGGATAAAAAAAAACATGAAGATCATAGTTCTAATGTCGAAGAACTAGAAGAAAAATGCTATAAAACTCATGATGAATCTAAATCTGCTGACTCTTCAGATGCTGAAGAAGAAGACACTAACACAAAATCTGTAAACAAAAACAAATCAGCAGAAAAAGTAGCATCACAACAAGAAGAATCCCTAAAAATAGAAGATTTAAATGTTGTAGCTTCTGATGAAGAAAAGGCCTTAGCAGACAGCATGGAAGAAGAACTTGAAATGTCTGGTCTAGACATTGAAGAAGATGATTTTGTAGATTCTATGAGTTGCTGTGCAACAAATAACGGCGAACACACATGTGACCATAAAAAAGAGGTAGATGAGAAAAATGAAACGGAAGAAAGTGATGATTTGGATGATGATATTGACGCTCTATTAGCTAATTTGGATGATTTAGACTTAGATAATGATGATTTAGCTAATGATTTACTTGATGAATTTGAACCAAAAACTAAGGATATTCATGTGGTTAAGAAATATAAGTTCAAAATATGCACATCTTTGGCTAGTATGGACCGTCACATGGTCTCAAGAACAAATAAGTTGATAACAATACTTCTGGCCCAAGAAGATATCTCTGAAGATTTATTGGAATTGTGTGACATAGGAACTGATGAAAACTATAAGAAAATTTGGTACAGAAAAGCTCTTAATAGCCATACAAGACAACCTTTGAGTTTACCTGGAATTTTTAGAGAAAATGGAAACGATGATATCTTCATTGGTAATTATGAAATGATCTATGATTATAATGAAAACTTTACTGTAGAAGAACATCTGTGGCCAGAACTAAAAAACAAACCAAAAGATAAGGAAGAAGATGAAAGTAACAGTATATTGATGAGGCTATTAGGAAAGAAATTGTGATTGTACCAATTGTATATAGGTTTATTCTTATCAACATTTCAGTGCTTTTTTTTTGTGTATGTAAATCCCTATCGATTTTATTTTCGTTAAATCGTAACCCCATTGTTAATATGTTCACAAAAAAGAGAGAACAGAATCGGAAAAAAATATGATGTACAGCAACAATGGTGTTAACAATTTATCAATTCCTCTTTTTAGGTTTGAGTAATAGAAAATCTTGTTTTCCATCTATCTAATTTACCTTTAACTAATGATGGTAAAAAGGAATATTCTTTTAATCCAAATGCATTGAAAAGTGTTGAAAAAATCTTTCCTTTTTTCCCTCCTGGTTGAGAAGCTGAATTCATGATAAGGAAAATTATAACTGTCCAAAAAGTGCAAACCCCCTGTTAAAGTAGCATATTCAAAAAAATCAACTAACTATGTTTTCCCCCAAAGTAACCTTATGAGGAAATATCATTTAATTATTTGAATATAAGCAAGATTTATGAAACATCATTTTTTTTTTTTTTTACCCTATTGAACTCTATAGCATTTTGTTGGTGTATTAATTAAACACGGAGTACACGGGAAACCACGGAAAAAAAAAAAACACGGGGGTTCCCCACATAAATATCCAATTGTTTGTATTATAGATAACGAAAAAACTTGAACCTTTTAATTTTTGGTTTTTTTTTTGGGGGGTTTACCCACCTATTTTTTGTGATTAAATTTTTTTATTTCCCTTTATCTTTGAACAGAATATATTGAGGTATTTAAACAAGTCATGGATGTATTTTTTTTTTCTTTTAGTTCATCTATGATTATTTTCTTCAATTCAAAGTTATACCACTATCTAAAGGTTTAGACACTATAACCAATCAATATATAACATAAGTCTTTCTTTTTAAATTGAGATAAATTGGACTATAAAAAGAATAATTATTCATAGAGGATTAAGCTTGATTATCCTTAAATTTCTGATTTTTTTTTAGCACATTCTACATAGAAAATATTTGAATCCACTTTGCATACAAGTTTACTTTAATCCTGTTTGGTTATTTCTTATATCGATCTTACATTATAAATTACCAAGACACAACAAAATAATAGAATATTTATAGATACAAAATGAACAGGGATTTAACCAATCATTTGTTGTTTGAAATCAGCACTGAAGTGTGCAATAAAGTAGGGGGTATATACTCTGTTTTAAAAACAAAGGCCCCTATAACTGTAAAAGAGTATGGTACAAAAAGGTACCACTGTATTGGTATTTTAAACAGAGAAAAATACGAAGTTGAAGTTGAAGAAATTCCATTAGACTACAACATCTTGCATAATAAATGCTCCAAAGACGATGACGACTATTCAGTCAAAGAAGCAATTTTGAAAATGAGAGATAGAGGTGTTGGTATAGTTTATTGTAAGTGGCTTATAGAAGGTTCTCCAAAATCAATATTATTTGATCTAGACAGTGTAAGAAATGAATACCTAAATGACTGGAAAAAGGACTTGTGGGTTTCCAATGGGATTCCATCGCCTGATTCTGATTTTGAAACAAATGACGCCATCATTTTAGGTTACTTGGTCACCTGGTTTTTGGGTGAGGTAATTTGCTCAGACCAGCAAAAACATGCCATTGTTGCCCACTGTCACGAATGGCTTGCTGGTGTTTGCTTACCAATCATTAGACAAAGAAAACTTGATGTTGTTACAATCTTCACCACTCATGCAACTTTGCTGGGCAGATATTTATGTGCTGGTAAAGATGAATATGGAAATGACATTGACTTTTACAACAATCTTGACAAATTTGATTGTGATAAAGAAGCTGGTATCAGAGGTATATACCATAGATATTGCATTGAAAGAGCTTCTGCTCATAGTGCTGATGTATTTACCACAGTTTCTCAAATTACTGCTCTTGAAGCCGAACATTTATTAGCTAGAAAACCAGATGGTATCTTGCCAAACGGAATCAATGTAACAAAATTCCAAGCCGTTCATGAATTCCAAAATTTGCATCAAGAAAGTAAAAAAAAGATTCAGGAATTCATCAAAGGCCATTTTGTTGGCCATTTGCAAAGCATTGATATTGACAACACTTTATACTTCTTTGTTGCCGGTAGATACGAATTTAAAAACAAAGGTGTGGATATTTTCATTGAAAGTTTAGCTAGATTAAACCATAAATTGCAATCTATAAACTCTCCAATTACAGTCGTTGCCTTCATGATCATGCCTGCTAAAAACAATTCTTTCAATATACAAAGTTTGAAAAACCATACATTAGTCAAATCCTTAGAAGATGGTGTTCATGAAGTTTCTAAGAACATTGAAGAAAAACTATTAAAACATTTACTAAACAATAACGAACTACCAACTAATTTACAAGATCTATTAGCTGACAATGAAAAGATTTACTTAAAGAAGAAATTACTGCCACTGAAAAACAAGCAGTATGAACTACCTGCTGTTGTAACTCACAACATGATAGACTCAGAAAAAGACCCTGTTTTGTCCAACTTGAGAAGAACTCATTTGTTCAATCATGATTATGATAAGGTTAAAGTGATTTTCCATCCAGAATTCTTGAACTCCCAAAATCCATTATTACCTATGGAGTATGAAGAATTTGTCAGAGGATGTCATTTAGGTGTTTTTCCATCTTACTATGAACCTTGGGGTTACACTCCTGCCGAATGTACTGTTATGGGTATTCCATCTGTTACTACAAACTTGTCTGGTTTTGGTGCTTACATGGAAGATTTGATTGAAGCTGAACAAGCCGAATTGTACGGTATCTACATAGTTGATAGAAGATATAAAAATGGAGATGAATCAATTGAACAGCTGGCTAATATGATGTTTGATTTCTGCCAAAAATCTAGAAGACAAAGAATCAATCAAAGAAACAGAAATGAAAGATTATCTGAATTGTTAGATTGGAAAAGAATGGGCTTGGAATACGTCAAAGCCAGAAGTTTGGCTTTAAGAAGAGCTTATTATCCAGATGGATTTAACAACGAAGGTTTTTCATCTACAGAGAACGAAGGCAAATCATATAGAGTTGGTAAGCCTTTCAGTGTTCCTGGTTCTCCAAGAACAAACAGCAACACCATTTTGATGACCCCTGGAGACTTGGGTACAATCCAAGATGCCAATCTGATCAATGATGAGGATTATTTCCACCTATCCATGGATGACAATGATGCAGAATAAATACAAAAAAAAAAAAAAAAAAGATTGAACAATTACCTGACAACCATTTATATAAAACGAAATTCACCAGTTTTATTTCTGCTCTCATTAATACTTTATAAACTACCCAAACAAAAAAAAAAAAAATCAAAATATTTTCACTCGAATTAATTAAACAACAAGCAAAAAAATAAAATTAAACATGATTTCGCCCAGGATCGAACTGGGGACGTTCTGCGTGTTAAGCAGATGCCATAACCTACTAGACCACGAAACCTTGTAAGAATTTTATTGAAAGTTTTCATTACACAAGAATGCACACTAAAAATAAAATTATTGTAGTTATTC
>ERZ794949.686-NODE-686-length-10122-cov-2.484951_pt1 | contig 10122 bp, 12 predicted proteins | sample MGYA00511363_ERZ794949 | MGnify/ENA primary metagenome ERZ794949 (study PRJEB30137, sample SAMN04331402) | food metagenome | isolation source: T1 must sample point D1 replicate B | place: Australia: South Australia ... | reverse complement strand
CGCGCCGCCGTCGTGGTCCGAGAGGCGGATCTTGTGCGGCGCGAGGTGGCGGCCGCCGGGCGGGCCGGCGTTGAAGGCGCGGATGGCCGAGTCGGCGGCGGCTTTGTACCAGGGGAGGGCGTCCTTGCACGACTGCTTGGTGCCGATGCCGGCCCAGTGGCGGTAGCCGACCGTCATCGAGGCGGGCGTGTGGCCCGACAGGGCGGCGAACGTGTAGTGGAGGAGCGCCTGCGCGAGGTTCACCGTCAGCCGCAGCACAGGGAGCGCACGGTGAGAGGAGTGAGAGAGAGAAGGGACGCACGCTGCCCTGGTGCCCTTTGCCCTCGAGCCCATCGAACGCCGAGCCAAAGTTGCTCGAGTAGAGGAAGCCGAGTTTGTACTGCGCCTCGGGCGAGCCGTGGCGCTCCGACGCCTGCGTGTAGGCCTCGGCGGCTTTGACGGCGTTGACCGGGACCGAGAGGTGGCCGGTCTGCGAGCGAGCGAGAGAGGCCCGTCAGCAAGCAGAACGACGTGGGCGAGCTGAGGGAGGACCGAGCGACGCACGAGGTACAAGTCGCCGACGAGCACGAAGCCCTGCGCCGAGCCCATCTCGCCCGCCTTGCGCGCGAGCTCGAGGACCTCGCGCATGCCCTCTGCGACCTCGTCGGCCTCGAGCACGACGCCGCCCTTGAGCGCCGCGCTCGCGAGCCGCTCCTTCCACCCTCTCGCGCCCTTGCCGCCCGCCGCTCCTCCCGCCGCCGCCGCTGCCGCTCTCCGTGTGCCCTTGAGCGGCGCCTTGTCGAGCGCAAAGCTCTCGATGGCGCCCTGGAGCGCGCGCACGGCGCCGCGGACCGAGTAGTCCCTCGCGCCCGGTGCGCGGCGGTGCGTCGAGCCGGCGTAGAGGGCGCTCGCGCGGGCGCGGACGGCCGAGAGGGCGCGACCGGTGTAGGTGCCGGCGAGACGCGCCTCGAGGGCGTCGAGGGGCGAGGTGGACGAGGTCGGGACGAGGTGGGGCGAGTAGGGGGTGGGCGGCGCAGGGGGAGCGTGGGCGGTGAGGGTGTCGAGGAGCGAGAGGGCGAGGGCATAGAGGTCATCGGCTTGCACTCCTGCTGGCGCGCTGGTCGCGGCTTGGTCTGGCGCCGAGTCGGGTGCGAGCTGCAGGTGCGAGGCGACGACGAGGGGAAGAAGGGTCAGCGGTGGGGACCTGGCTGCGAGCCGCTCGCGCTGCCACTGCGCCGCATGCCCTGCAAGATAGCCTTGGTGCGCTCCACTGCGCAGCTGGGGCGGCCGACAAGGACTGGGACGAGGGGGAGGGACGAACCGGGCCGTCGTGGTCGTCCGTCGCGTCTCGTTGGGCGGGTCGAGTCGGGTGCTTTGGGTTGGCGGGCTGGTTTGAGAGTTGCTGGCCGGTCGAGAGGCCAAAGGTGAGCTGCTGTGGTTGAGCGAGCGCTGCCGGATGACGCGGTCAGTGGGGGGGGGGGGGGGGGGGGGCGAGTCGAGATAGGGAAGAGGTGGACGCACCGAGGATGGCGACGAGTGCAGCACAGGAGCACACCCGCAGCGCCTTCATGCTCGCTTGGCACCGAGAGCGAGTCGACGGAGTGCAGCCGACGAGCCGAGACGCGATGAAGGCGGCCAGCTCGTCGTCGCCCCGCTCCCAGCTCTCCCTTCGCCGCTAACAGACTCAGTCAGTCCACAGACCCGCTCTACAGCCTCACTGGAGCCACCCCAGCTGACCCTGCCCCGCCTCGTTGCCTCGTCGCAGTGGACGTGCCCGAGCCGCCCCAAGGCGCCAACGCCGTCGAGGCTGTGCGCCACTGGAACCGCGTGCGTCCTCCTGGAGAGCCGTTCTGAGGACCAGTGCTGACCTTGCTCGCCCCCTCTCCCCTCCAACGCGTCCACCCCTTGCCCCCTCGCCTCGCCCGCTCCGCCGCGTGTTGTCCGCTCGTCCGCCTCGTCGTCGCTCGACACAGTCGTTCCAGGCTCTCCTTGGTGCGTCCACTCGCTAGAACACACCCTGCGAGCACCCCTGACGCGCTCCCCCTCCTTGCCCGCAGACCGGACCACGCCCTTCACCTTTCAGCGATGGGGCAGCACCGCCGCCCTCTTCGTCATCTTCACCCTGCGCATCCTCTGGGTCCAGGCCTACTACATCGTTGCCTATGCTCTCGGGTCCGTCCCCTCTTCCCCTCCCTCGAGCGTCAGCCGAGCCCTCTCCCTCGTCGAGCTCAACCTGACGCCTCGCCTCCTGCGCGCAGCATCTACCTCCTCAACTTGTTCCTCGCCTTCCTCACGCCCAAGTTCGACCCGGCGTTGGCCTCCGACATGGCTGAGACGGACGCCGAGGAGGGCGCACCGGGCCTCCCATCGAGCCAGAGCGACATCCACGACGGCGAGTTCCGCCCCTTCATCCGCCGCCTGCCCGAGTTCAAGTTCTGGTGTGCGCTCCCTCTCTCTCTCCCTCTCTCTCTGCAATCTCCATTGCTAACTCCACCTCTCGCGCGCGCGCAGGTACTCGGCGACCAAGGCCGTCACGTTCTCGATCGTCGCGTCGTGCATCCCCGTCTTTGACGTGCCCGTCTTCTGGCCCATCCTCGTCATGTACTTCTTCATCCTCATGTTCATCACGCTCAGGCGCCAGGTCGCCCACATGCGCAAGTACAAGTGCGTCTTCGTCTCCCTCGTCGTCGAGCAGGCGTGAGCTGCGGGTCGCCGCTTCGAGCGGCGGACGCAGCTCTCGAATTGCAGAGCGCGGCGGAGCGCTGACTCGGACGTCTCGTCCTGCAGATACCTCCCCTTCGACCTCGGCCGCAAGAGCACGTACGGCCACAACTAGACACTCCCCCCTCTCGCCCCTCCTGTTCTTCCAGCTCTCGGTTCTCTCTCGGGTCGCCCGGCTCGTCCCTCCCTCTCTCTTTCTCGGCGACGACGACCAGAGCAGGAGTACGAGCGGGCGTATTTGCGCAATACAAAAGCGGCTATACAGCGTCCTGCGTCGCGAGCGAGGGGTCCGAGAGCGAGAGCGAGAGCTTCGTCCGGCTCTGCGGCACCGTCTTCCTCAACCCGCATCGACCTTCCTCCGCCTCCCTCGCCTTCTTCCCTCGTCGCTCCACACGCCGCTTGACGCGCTGCTCGCAGAATCGGGCGAGCGAGACGAGCCGCGCTCGAGATCGTCCGAGAGGAGCGCGGCGTGCTCGATGGGCGGGACGACGGCGAGGCGAGGGCGGCGCTGCATCGAGGAGGAGCGTCAGGAGAGCTCGTGAGGAAGGAAGGGAGAGGAGAGGGAGAGGCACGCACAGGTCGTTTGCCCAGGCTGCGCTCGTATCGTCGAGAGCGCCGTCGGCCTGCTTCGGGCGCAGGCTGGCTTTGCCGCCACCAACTGTCGCGCATCGTCCATCAGCGTCGACTCGAGAGGATCCGCCCGAACAGCAGGAGGGAGAGTAAATGCACAGGTAGATGGCGATGCCGAGGAGGAAGGCGAGGACGAGCCCGCCGAGGCCGAGGTAGAGCGTCTTGCGGTCCCGCCAGGTCGAGCTCGATGTCGAGTCCTGCGAGGAGCTGCATGGAGAGCCAAGAGTCGGCGACGAGCGAGGGAAGCTGGACGAGGGAAAGCTGAAGCGCACCTTGCTGAGCTGGAGTCGACCGTCGACGAGTCCGAGTTGTCGTCGCCGGCCGAAACGTCAACAGCGCCCGTCGCAGCAGCTGCAGATGATGCTGTTGCGCTGGGAGAGGGACCGAGTCAGTAGAATGTCTGCGGGCGGGCAGAGAGAAGCTGGACTCGACGCACCTGGTCGCGCTCGAGCCTCCTGACAAAGCGGCCAGCGCGGCCGACGTCGCGCTCGACTCGGCGGCCTCGTCGTCCTCGCCTGCACGCCCTGGCACGCTCGCCATCGCGCTCGCACCGCTACTCGCCGCTGAGGACGCCTTGCTGCCCGCGGTCGAGCCTGCGTCGTCGCTCGCCACGCCTCCTCCTCCCGCTCTCGCGCCCGTCTCGCTCGCTACCCCGCTGCCGCTCGCCTTGTTCGACGTCGGTGCCGCCTTCGACGTCGTGCTTGACGGCGCAGCCGTCTTGCTCTTCTCGCCGCCGCCCCCCTCGCCGCCGCTCGAGCCCGAGTCGCCCTGCTGCACCGCGATCTGCGCCGTCTTGCCCGACGCGCCCGCCGAGTCGTACACCCACACCTGCACCTTGTCTGCGTAGCAACATTGCGTCGTGAGCTCCTGAGAAGCGTGCAGTGCAGCTGGCAGTGCGCAGAACGTGAGGAAAGAGGGACGCACCGCCGGCTTTCAGCTTGTCGGGCTGCCACGAGAACGACTTGTCCTTGACCGACTTGGTCTCGAGCGTCTCGTGGCTGTTGACGAGACTGCGCGCGAGCAGGACGAGGGGCGGGTCAGCTTGCGGGCGCGAGCAGGAGGAGCAGGAGGAGGGAGTGGACGCACATGCGGACCGTGAAGGTGCTCTTGCCCGTGCTGCACAAGAGGTCAGAGTCAGCGGGGCTCGCTCGCGCAGGGAAGAGCGAGAGGAGGACGCACTTCCACGCAAAGAGGACCTTGTCGTCCGTCATCCAGATCGTCCCGGGCGCGGTGATGGCGAGGTCGCCACCGTCGCCTGCGCGAGCGACGAGCGCGCACAGCAGGAGGAGCGGCAGCAGGAGCAGGCGCATGACATTGCTCCTCGATGCAGGAGAGCGAGCGAGAGAGAGCGCGAGAGCGCTGCAGCCCGGAGACGGACAGAGCTCGGAGCGACGGACAGGAGCCGCCGCCGCTCGCACCTCGTCGCGGAGAGTCCGCGGACGACGTCCTCGCCGACGTGTCTCGTCATTCCCGCTGCGCCAGATGCGCTTCTGCGCGCGGCGAGCCGAACAGGGAGCCGAGCGCATGTCGTCGAGAGCGTGCGCGGGCGGAGCCGAGGGCGAGAAGGCGGGAGCGAAGGAAACGGTAGCTAAACGAGGCGCTGGAGTGGCGGCCTCGAGGGTCGCGCATGAAGGTGTGCAACGGTACCCAGAGGCAAAAATGAGCAAGGTCGGGCTGAGCTGCTGCGTCGAGCGGCCCTGAGGCGGGCGACAAGCTGGCGGACGACGAGGGTGGTGTACGCCGCGATCTTGCGCGCCGAAAGTGGCGCAAGCTGCCCTTGAGCACAAGCTTGAGAGCCACGTGGTGTCAGACTGGCCCCGCAGGCTGTTGTCGCTGAGGCAGGCGAGCCCGAGGAGGGGATCGACTCGAGGAGGGCAAGGCGGTGACCGTCGCTCGTGAGGGCGTCGGTCACGGCTGAAAGCCGCAATAGTGCACGACAGAGGTAGCTGGTGCAGAGCAAGCCGTGCCCGGGAGGAGACTCGGGGACTGGGCGAGGACGAAGAGGACGAGGTTGATCGGGCTTGGCTCTCCTCCTCGTCCAACACCACACCTGCTACGATGGTCCTTGCTTTGCTCAGACGCGAGTCGCTCGGCTGGGGTGCGCACCCTCTCCCTGCCCGCAACCCGCCCCGAGCGGAGCTGACGCTGTCTCCCCGAACAGCGACCGACTGCCCGCTCACGACCCTCGCCCTCGCCCTCGTCGGCGCAGGATGGCTTGGGAGCTACGTCCTGAGCTTCGTGAGGATGCTCGTCGACCTCGCGCGCCCTGGCATCCCCGTGCGTCCCTCCCCCACCTCTGCTCGTCCTCCTCCGCTGACCTCTTGCCCCACCCTGCGCGCAGCTCAAGCGTTTCGGCGCCAAGAAGGGCGCATGGGCCGGTGCGTCCTCTTCCCCTACTCTTTGAGCCTTGAGCAGAGCTGACTCGCCCCTCGCAGTCGTCACGGGCGCGACCGCCGGCATCGGCCGTGACTTTGCCCTCCAGCTCGCCGGCGCCGGCTTCAACGTCTTCCTCGCGAGCCGCACTACCAGCAAACTCGAGGAGATTGCGCAGGAGATCAGTACGTCCCCTTCGATCAGTTCTCGCTCCATCAGGGACGCTGCTGACGCTCGCCGTCCCTCTCGCAGCTGCCAAGTACCCGTCGGTCAAGACGCAGGTCCACGCCATCGACTTCTCGGACGCCAAGGCCGACTATGCTGCGCTCAAGACTGCTCTCGACCCGCTCGACGTCGGCGTGCTCGGTACGTCCTTGTCTCACCGTCGAGCTGAGCCTGCCCGGTTCTCGAGCTGACCGTCTCCCTCTTGCGCGCAGTCAACAACGTCGGCAAGAGCTACGACGAGCCGACCTTCTTCCAGGACCTCCCCGACCAGGACATGATCGACATCGTCGAGATCAACGTGTGCGTCCTCGCTCTCGCCGCACGCAGTCTCGACCCGCACGCGCGAGCTGGCTAACCTTCTCTTTGCCTCGCAGCAACGCCGCCCTCAAGGTGACCAAGATCGTCGTGCCCGGCATGGTCTCGCGCAAGCGCGGCCTGATCCTCAACGTCGGCTCGTTCGCGTCGCTCATCCCCTCGCCGCTCCTCGCCGTCTACTCGGGCAGCAAGGCCTTCCTCTCGACCTGGTCGCAGGCGCTCGGCAGCGAGCTCAAGGGCACCGGCGTCGAGGTCGAGCTCCTCAACACCTACTTTGTTGTGCGTCGTGCTTCTCTTCGTCGAAGGCGAGCCGTGCGAGACGAGCGAGCTGACCTTCCCTCCTCGCCGGCTCGCAGGTCTCGAAGCTCAGCAAGATCCGCCGCAGCTCGTGGATGATTCCGACGCCCAAGACCTACGTTCGTGCGTCGCAGCTCTCTCTTGCTCTCTCACACGCCGACTCGAGCGAGCGACTGCTGACCCTCGCTCGCGCTCGCTCGACTCGCAGGCTCGGTCCTCTCGCACATCGGCGTCCAGGGCGGCGCCGTCGGTCAGCCACACATCTCGACGCCCTACCACGGCCACGCCCCGGTCCAGGTGCGTCCGCTCCCTCCTGCCGCACGTCCCCGAGCGATCGGCTGACCTCCCGCTCCTCTCGCCCGCTCGCAGTGGGTCGTCGACCACTTCATGTCGGCCGGCTTCTGGCTCAACTACAACCGCAAGCTGCACCTCGACATCCGCCGTCGTGCCCTGCGCAAGCGCGAGCGCGAGGCGGCCAAGGCGGTCAAGGGGGAGTAGGGCGAAAACGCGCACGCGGCGCTCGGGCGCCCACGCGAGGGCGAGTCGGCGGGGAGGGGCACTCCGTGCATGCAGGACAAGGACAGAGCGTGCAACGTCGCAGGGTGCGCCGTCGTCCCGCTCTCTCGGCCGGCTCGTCGAGGAGCACCAGCCGTGGCTCCCGCTGCAGCGCTTCTCGCTTCTCGCTTCTCGCCGAAGAGGGGGCACAGCGCAGCGCACGCGCTCGACGGCTCCCTCATCCGCTTCTCGCCCGACGCTCGATCTCTCACGCGTGTCGACGCAGAGCTGGCGTGCGAGGCCGAGAACCCTTTTCGCGGCGCAGCTCGTGTGCCGAGCGAGACCTTGTTCGCCGCCCTCGGCCGCCTGCGAACGGGTCGAGCTCTGCGTCTTGCTCTGCTGAGCTCTAGCGCTGCATGCGCAGGACGAGCTGCATCGTCGCTGCGCGCCGACTCGAGCCCGTCCGTGCGCCGGCGGACGGATCGACGAGGGTCGGTGCGGGCGGGTTTACGAGCGGCATCGCCTGCGGATCTCTCGCTCGCTTGGCACAATCTGGAGCTCACTCTGCTCGCTGCGTGGACCTGGAGAAACAGGCGGGCCAGCGCGTCCCGCTCGAGCCGAGGTCAAGCTTGCACTTTCGCCGGGCTCGATGCCCGTGGGCACGCCGGCCGGCTTCAGCTTCGAGACTTGCGCTCGAGAGGGCGGGGCAGAATGACAAGCGGGGAACGAGGCGCAAGGCACGGCGAGAGCGAGCCCGAGGGTTGGCGCAGCGGCGAGTCGGCCGGCGCGCGTCTCGACCCTCGTCTCGGGAGCTTCTCTCAGCCTGCGTATCGCGCAGCGCAGCGCTAGAGTCACCCTCGACTCCGCCCAGCACCCTCGCGCACCCCGACATGCCGCCATCCCGTCGCCGCTCGCCCTCGTCGCACGAGCTCCAAGCTGGACAAGGTCGCCCCCGTCACCCGCTCGACGACTCGTCGCCGTCCACCTCCACCCTCCGACCCGACATGAGCACACCTTCAGCTCGCTTCGACCCTGCGCACCTCGACGGTGTCGTCCACCAAAAGCGCTCGCAAGTTGAGAAGGCCGCCGCCTCGTCTTCGTCCTCCTCGACCTCGGCCGCATCCTTTCTCACGACCGGCCCGCTCTCCCGCCGCAAGCCCGCCAAGCGGCTTGACTCGGCGACTGGCACCGCTCCACGACCCGCCAACGCCTGGATCCTGTACCGCTCGGCTCGAGCGCACGAGTTCAAGGCGCGCGAGGGTTGCCCCGCCGTTGCCCAAGCCGACATCTGTGCGTCCACCGCTCGCTCGACCAGCTCGCCCAGTGCACGAGCTGACTCATGCCCCGTCCACAGCCAAGGCCATCGGGCAGCTCTGGCGGGACGAGACGCCCGAGGTGCGGCGCTTCTGGGAGCTCGAGGCGCAGAGGGCGAAGGCGCGGCACCGCGAGCTGTACCCTGGTCCGTTCCCTCTCGCTCGCCCTCCTCTCCAGACTTGACGAGCTGACGAGTCCTCCCCCGACAGGCTACGTCTACCGACCCGTCCGACGAGCCGCCAAGAAGCCGTCGCCGCAGGGCCAGCTTCCCTCGCCGACATCTCTCCGACCTCCTCCTCCCCTCTCTCCTACCGAGCTTCCCTGCGTCCTACAGCCCGTACCGGTGCCTCTATCGCCGCCGAGAGCCGCCGAGCCGCCACTCGCATCGACAGCGAGCCCCGCATCGCGCCGCCCTCGCCTTCGAGCCGACGTCACCCCGCACCTTCGCTCGACAGACCTCCCGACGCCCGCCTGGCAGCTCTCCGACCTCGATCAAGCCTCGCCCTACTTCTTCCCGCCCTCGACCGCCGAGCCGGGAGCAGCGCCGCAGGGGCAAGCCGCCGAGCCCGACTCGTCCCCTTGGTCCGCCGAGGACGCGGCCGACCTCGCTCTCGGCGTCGCAGCTCTCGATGCAGGCGGTGGGTCCAGCTGGGCGACAACGGCCGACTCGCCCGACTCGCAGCCGACACCGTCGGCGTTCGAGGCGGCGTTCTACCCTTCCCCGCCGCCGTCGACGACCTTGGACGGGTTCGACGACGCGTGGCTCCAGTCGGTGCTTGCGCAGCAGGAGGCCATCGAGCTCCCCTATCAGTATCAGCGCACCCTCCCCTCCTCTCTCCCACGCCCGCCGTCCAGCCGGTGAGGTTCCTCATCGCCCACTCGGCGGCCGAGCCCGAGCCCGCTCTCGAAGCGCAGCTCGTCCCCCTCTGTGCAGCACTTGTAGCCTCGCCGTGCATCGCAGCTCGTCGTACGACCATTTCCGCGGCCGCAGAGAGGGTTTCGAGCGCAGATTGCTGATGAGGATGCGTGCCCGGGTGCGCCCGCCGCGCGCAGCGCAGAACGAGCTACAGCGCACGAGCAGAGCAGAGAGCCTTGTGAGCGGTGCGAGGAGCTGCTGCGGCGCGCACAGGCTGATGAGACCCGGCGGGAGCGCGGCGACGAGCAAGAGATCGTCGCTCGGCGGGTTTGACTGCGTCGAAGCGGCGAGCGCAGGAGCGAGGTCGGCGGCGGCGGCTCGGCGACGGCGACCGCGTGGATGCAGAGGTGCAGAGATGCGCTGCGAGAGGCGGGAAGCGCTCGAGCGCGAGCTCGTCGGCGTGCAGCGAGTCGAGCGAGAAGGAGAGCGCGAGAAGCGAGAGCGAGCGCGCGCCAAATCCGGGGCGAGCTGCGAGCGCAGGCAGGAGTGCTCGAGGGCGTGAGCGTGCAGAAGGAGCGTGTAGCAAGGTCCCTGTGTGCGTTCGAGCGCTGCGCGGGGGGACGGCGAGGCCGAACGCAGACGAAGGGCCCGAGCCCGCTCGACGGCCGAGTGAGCCGACAGCTCGCGCGCGCTCGAGCGCTGGTCGCTGGCGACGACGGACATTAGTGCACCGCGTCTCTGAGGCGGTCAAGCGGCGAGAGCGAGCCCGACTGAGCGAGAATGGGCGGAGCGAGAGCTGATCTTGGGTCGATGCGCCGCAGCGGGAGGACCGCGCCGACGTCCGGTGCCACCCGCCCGAGCCGGCGCAGGGCTCGGGGCCTGTCGACGGTCTTGTGCGGCGTAGCGGTACCGCGTGC
>ERZ794949.685-NODE-685-length-10132-cov-2.364196_pt1 | contig 10132 bp, 9 predicted proteins | sample MGYA00511363_ERZ794949 | MGnify/ENA primary metagenome ERZ794949 (study PRJEB30137, sample SAMN04331402) | food metagenome | isolation source: T1 must sample point D1 replicate B | place: Australia: South Australia ... | reverse complement strand
GGTCGTCCTCGTGCGTCACTGTTCCTCCGCCCTCCCCTCGCCGCCCTCGCTTCGACGAAGCTGACCTCCCAACCTCTCGCCCTGCAGCTCCCACTCGCCTATCCGGCACCACTTCTGTACCCCTCGATCCGGCAGCGCCAACGTCCAGCCGCCACCATGGCCGCCCGCACCACCTTCGCCCTCTTCCTCCTCCTCGCCGTCCAGGCTACGTCGGCGCTCGCTCAGGTCTTCAACTGCGTCGGCGGCACCGTCTTCATCATCGCCCACCCGGACGACGACCTCCTGTTCCAGGCGCCCGACCTGCAGACCGACGTCTCGAGCGGGGCGTGCATCACGACCGTCATCCTCACGGCGGGCGACTCGGGCACGTCGGGCTCGAGCTACGCCCTGAGCCGCGAGCAGGGCAACGGCGCCGCGTACGCCCAGATGGCCGGCGTCGGCTCGAGCTGGACCGAGTTCACGACGTCGTTCGGCGGGCAGCAGGTCCTCGTCACGACGCTCGCCGGCGCGCCGCACATCCAGCGCGTTCACTTCCGCCTCCCCGACGGCAACATGGACGGCTCTGGGTGCGTTCCCTCCCTCTCTGATCCCTCGACGTAAGAGCGAGGCCCGGGCACTGACGCAGGACCTTGTGCTCCGCAGCTTCCCCTCGACGGGCTACCAGTCGCTCCGCAACCTCTACTTCGGCTCGATCTCGTCGATCCGCAACCAGCCCGGCACGGCCACCTTCACCCTCTCGTCGCTCAAGCGCGCCCTCGGCGAGATCCTCACGGCCCGTCAGCCCTCCTGGGTCCGCACGCTCGACAACTTGTCCGACTTTGACGCCGGCGACCACGCCGACCACCTCGCCTCGGAGCGCATCGCGACCGAGGCGGCGAGCCAGTTCTCGAACGCGTCGACGGCCGGTTACATGGGCTACCCTGCGCAGGTGCGTCCCTCTCTCTCCACTTCCTGAGGTCCGTCGGCTGCGGCAGCAGGAGCTGACGCTCGAGCCCCTCGCAGAACTTTGCGCCGACGATGGGCCTCGACGACCCGGCATTCTTGAGCAAGTGCGACGCCTTCTTCGCCTATACGCCCTACGACTACGCCGAGTGCCAGTCGCTCTCGGCGTGCTGGTCGGCCGGCCGCGGCGAGACCTACTGGCTCCTGCGCCAGTACATCGTCAGCGAGGACCTCGCCGAGCAGTCGTACATCGGGTCCGCCGAGACGCCCGTCGTGCTCCCCGAGGACCTCGACAACGTCGCGCCACTCGGCCAGGTCTTTGCCTCGAGCGCGTCGTCGGTCCAGCCTGCGTCGGCCGCCGTCGACGGCAACGTCCAGGGCTACCCGGGCAACTACTCTGCCGAGTGGGCCTCGAACGGCGAGGGCGTCGGCGCATGGTGGGGCGTCCTGTGGGCCGACACGTACAACATCTCGGCCGTCGCGCTGTACGACCGCATCAACTCGAACGACTGGATCCAGGGCGGCACGCTCGAGTTCTCGGACGGCTCGACCGTCTCGTTCGGCGCGCTCGCCAACGACGGCTCGGCGACGCTCGTCTCGCTCGGCGGCTCGGTCGTCACGCGCTCGATCAAGATGACCGTCACGAGCGTGTCGGCGGCGACGGGCTCGGCCGGCCTCGCCGAGTTCAAGGCGTTCGGCGTGCTGTGTCCTGGCTGCACGCCGGGCAGCTCGATCGACGACGGCGCGACGACGACGACGACGAGCTCGGGCGTCGTGTCAGGCAACGGCGCGTACGCCGACCTCGCCCTGTCGGCGCATGCCTTTGCGTCGTCGAGCTTCGCACAGCAGGGCGCCGACCGCGCCATCGACGGCGTCATCAGCGGCTACCCGGCCAACTCGTCGGCCGAGTGGGCGTCGTACAACGAGCGCACGCCGTGGATCAACCTCACGTGGGACGCCTACTACATGGTCGACTCGATCGTCCTGTGGGACCGCCCGAACCAGAACGACTGGGCGACGAGCGCGACGCTCGCCTTCTCGGACGGCTCGTCGGTCCCGGTCGGCGCGCTCAACAACGACGGCTCGGCGACGGTCCTCAACCTCTCGACGCCGGTCAACGTCTCGTCGATCAAGCTCCAGGTGACGAGCGCCGGTCCGAGCAGCTCGTCGGTCGGCCTGTCCGAGATCGCGTGCTTCTACTCGCAGCCGCAGACGCCCGTCAACCTCACCGTCGTCGGCCGCAACCCGGGCCAGGACGCGCCCGTCGTCGGCGACCTCGACAACGAGGACTGGTCCGACGACCTCGCGCTCCAGAACGCGACCGTCCTCGTCTCGTCGTCGGCGCCGGGCCAGCCGGGCGAGAACGCCATCAACGGGCAGCTCGGCGGCTACCTCGAGGACGGCTCGGGCGACGACTCGCTCGAGTGGTCGTCGAACAACGAGGGCCAGGGCGCCTTCTTCAACATCTCGTGGCCGTACCCGGTCAAGGTCGCCCAGGTGTCGCTCTACGACCGGCCCAACCTCGTCGACCAGATCACGGGCGCCGTCCTCATCTTTGACGACGGGTCGTTCGTCAGCACGGGCGCGCTGTACAACGACGGCTCGGCGACCAACATCTCGGTCCCGGGCATCCTCACGACCTCGATCAAGATGCGCGTGACGGCCGTCTCGCCGTCGACCGCTGCGTGCGGCCTGTCCGAGTTTGCTGTCTACGGCTCAATCCCGTGCGTCCTCTCTCTCTCTCCCTCTCTCTCGCAGGCTCGGGCCGAAGCTCACCTCGAGCTCGTGCGCCCGCAGGAGCCTCCTCGCCAACAGCACCGACCCGCTCAACTCGACGCTCCCCCTCAACTCGACGCTCCCGCTCAACTCGACGCTCCCGCTCAACTCGACCGTGCCGCTCAACTCGACCCTCGGCCTCAACTCGACCTTCCCAACCAACGCAACCTCGTCTCTCCTCCCGAATGCGACCTCGTCCCTCCTCCCGAACGCCACCTCGTCGCTCTTCCCAAACGCCACCTCGTCGTCCCTCTTCGGTTCGGCATCGATGAACGCCTCGGCGAGCAGCACCCGGAGCGCCAACTCGACCATCACGTCGTTCCTCCCGAGCTCGACCGGGTCGGCGAGCCTCAACATGTTGTCGACGGCCTTCAACTCGTCGGCGTCGGCATCTACCAGCGGGAGCAACTCGTCGTCGTCATCGCTGTCGGCCACGGCGAGCGGGTTCAACTCGTCGAGCGTCCTCCCGAGCGCGACGAGCAACGTCTCGTCGAGCCTCTTCCCCTCGAGCACCGGCACCGACTCGTCAAGCCTGCTCCCGTCGAGCACGAGCAACAGCTCGTCGAGCCTGCTGCCGTCGAGCACCGGCAACAGCTCGAGCCTGGCGTCGGCGAGCGCCAACTCGACGAGCACGATCTCGAGGTCGGCGAGCGCCTCGAGTACGCTCTCGGCGTCGTTGAGCTCGACCAACGCCAGCATGTCGTCGACGCTCAGCGCCAACGCGACGTCGTCGAGCGTGCTCTCGAGCGGGTCCGTCTCGGCGAACGCGACGTTGAGCTCGGCGGCGTCCTCGTCGACGGTCCGTGCGTCGTCGTCCGGCAGCAACTCGACGGTCCTCGCCAGCTCGACCGCATCCGCCTCGCTCAACTCGACGACGCTCGCCTCGGCGAGCTCGAGTCGCGCATCGGCGTCGGCCAACTCGACCCTCGCGAGCGCGAGCGCGACCTTGTCGGCGTCCAACTCGTCAACGCTCCTCATCCCGACGTCGTCCTCCCTCGTCTCGAGCTCCGTCTCGCGCAACGCCTCGTCGTCGATGCTTCCGACCAGCTCGGTCGTCAGCTCGGCCTCGTCGTCGGCGTCGTCGGTCGCGTCCAGCACCAAGGTCAACTCGACGTCGGCGCTGCCCTCCTCGACCGTCGCTTCGAGCTCGTCGATCCTCCGTTCCTCGTCGAGCGTCATCTCGAGCGTCGCACCGTCCTCGTCGTCGCGCCCGGCGTCGTCCTCGGTCGTCTCGTCGTCGTCGTCGTCCTCCCTCCTTCCTCCCTCGACCGGCATGGTCACCTTGACGCGCTCTTCGTCGACCGTCGCCTCGTCGACGGCCGCACCTTCCTCGTCGTCGACCCTCAAGCCCTCGTCAACGTCGACGACGCCGACCGGCCTCCCGACGGCGACCGCCGCGGGCACGGTCAACATCGCCCGCCTCCCGGGCGTCGTCGCCAAGGCCTCGTCGTCGATCGCCAAGTCGCCTCCCGCGGGCGCGATCGACGGCAGCTACGGCGGCGTCTCGTGGCTCGGCTTCGGCAACGCCGCGCAGGAGTGGGTCTCGACGGGCACCAAGGGTCAGTGGCTCGAGCTGTCGTTCCCGGCGCAGTACACCCTCAAGGACGTCTTCCTCGTCGGGCGCGTCAACTACTTCCAGACCATCACGTCGGCGACGCTCAACTTTACCGACGGCACCGTCATCACGCTCCCGACCGGCGTGCCCTCGAGCGGCGGGCACGTCTCGCTCGGTGCGGCGGGGCTCACCGTCTCGGGCGTGCGCCTCACCGTCACGGGCACGAGTGCGACGACGTCGCAGGCTGGCCTGTCCGAGATCGAGCTCTGTGCGTCTCTCGCTTTCCTCTCCCTCTCTCTCCTCGTCGGCGGCTCGAGCTGACTTTGCCTCGCTCTCTTTTCGCGCGCGCAGACTCGAAGGCTCCTCCTCTCTTCAGCGCCATCATCGGCCAGCTTGGGCGCTAGACGTCTCCCTTTCCCCCTACCTGTGCATCCCTCTAGAGCGTCTCTCTCTCCTCTCCTCCTCGCACATGTATTCCTCGCAGGCGGTCGTTCCTCAGTCTCGCAGTCAAAGCCTGTATCCCCTCCTCACCTCTTGTAGCCATAGATACCCACGCGCAACCTGCACCCGAGTTTATGCTCCTCGTGCACATAGCGAGCCGAGAGCAGGAAGCGAGGAGGCCGTTCTCGAGCAGGCTCTCCTCCTCTCTCGCTCACGCTCGTGCGCACAGACTCGAACGACGATGCTTTTGTACTGTCATGCGGTGAGAGGGGAGAGAGGGAGAGAGGTGCGGTGCGAGAGCGCTACAGAGTGCGACGAGGCTCTATGAAGAGGGGACGAGACAAGACGACGACGGGCGCGAGGCGCGCACGGACCCCTCGCTCGAAGCTCACTGCTTCTTGTCCTTGTCGTCGTCGCAGACGGCCTCCTTGGCCTTCTTGACCTTCTTCTTGCCGGCTGCGAGCGTGAGGAGGGAGGGTGTCGGCGCGAGGAGGGAGGAGAGCGGCGAAGAGGGAGGGAGGGAGGGAGGGGGACGGACCCGTCAGCACGACTCGTTCCTCGACTCGGGCTCAAGAACGGCCAAACCAGCGCCGCGCACCTTTCCACAGGTCGCCCAGCAGCGAGTGCGTGTCGTCCTCGGCGCCCTCCTTGACGCCCTGCGCCGCCCCGGCCGCCTGCTCCTTGTCCTTGGCGCCCTCGACCGCCTCGCCGAGGTCCTCCTTGACGCTCTCGAACCGCTCGCGCGCCTCGTCGAGCTTGTCCTCGACCGACGCGCTCGCGCCCTTTGCCGCGCCCGTAGCGGCAGCGGCAGCGGCGGCGGCGCGCGCCTTGGCGGTCGCGGTCGACGAGATGTCGTCGCTCATGGTGCTCCACCACTGGGGCTTGTCCGGCGCGCCCTCGCGCGGAGGAGGGGTCGCGACTTGGGGCTCGTCGGCTGCTGGAGAGGGCGAGGCGGTGGCGCCTGCGCCTGCGGAGGAGGCGGAGGAGGAGGGGGTCGTGCGGCGGGTCGAGGAGGACGAGGGGGAGGCGGAAGAGGAGGCGGACGGGTAGTGCGCCGTCGAGCCGGGCATGTCGGTCTCGGCGACGAACTGCTCGAGGATGCGGCGCTGGGCGGGCGAGAGAGACCTGCGACGGCGAGGGAGAGAACGGCGCGAGGGTCAGCTCAGCGCTCGCTCCGAGTGCGCGCAAGACGAGGAGAGAGAGAGGGGGGGGAGACGCACCTCGGCATGGTGACGTTGAAGCGCACGACGAGGTCGCCGTGGTCGTCCTTGTACAGCTTCTTGACGCCGCGCCCGCGGAGGACCATCTCCTCGCCGGGCTGGGTCCCCTGCGGGACGCGCACCTCGACGTCGCGGTCGAGCGTCTGGACGGGCGCGCGCCCGCCGAGGATGGCCGTGTAGAACGGCACGTTGACGTTCTGGTACAGGTTCGAGCCCTGGCGCGAAAAGACCTTGCTCGGCTGGACGTTGATGCGCACGAACAGGTCGCCGTTGCGGCCGGCCTTTGCGCTCGAGCCGCCCGCGGTCAGGGGCGCGTCGCCCTTGCCGTCGAGGCGGATCTTCATGCCGTCGTCGACGCCGGGCGGGATCTTGACCTCGACCGTGCGGCGCTCGCGCACCTTGCCGACGCCGGCGCACGTCCCGCAGTTGCTGCCGGGCGGCGCGACGCTGCCGGACCCGCCGCACGCCGAGCACGTCGAGGCCATCTGGAACCCGCTCTGGATCGTGAACGTGCGCGTGCCGGACCCGCCGCACGAGCCGCACTGGGCCTTGTGCATGCCCTCGCGCAGGCCCGAGCCGTGGCACGTGTGGCAGTCGACGACGGGCGAGATGGCGATCGTGCGCGACGCGCCCTTGGCCGCGTCGAGGAACGGGACAGAGATCGACACCTCGATGTCGTCGCCGACGGGCACCGACTGGCGCGGCCCGCCCGCCGACCCGCCGCGTCCGAACGCGCCGAACAGCGACTCGAAGATGTCGGCGCCGCCCGGCCCGCCCGGACCGCCGCCCATGCCGCCGCCGAAAAAGTCGCCAAAGCCGGCGCCGCCAAAGGACGAGGTGGCGCGCGCGTAGGCGTCCGAGTCGAAGCCCGGCTGGGTCGACGCCGAGCCGAACCGGTCAAAGTCGGCGCGCTTCTTGTCGTCCGAAAGGACCTGTTACGTCGAGAGGTTTCGAGTCAGTCGGGCAGCTCGACGAGGTCGGCGAGGGGACAGGGAGGGAGGGAGGACGCACATCGTAGGCCTCCTGGATCTCGACAAACTTCTCCTTGGCGTCCTTCTCGGTGCTCGAGTCGGGGTGGTAGCGCTTGGCGAGCTGCGTCGGGGGAGTCTCGGCGTCAGCTATGCCCTGAATGAGGATGGTAGGAGGGAGAGAGAGAGGGACGCACGCCATAGTAGGCCTTCTTGATCTCGTTGGCCGACGACTCTTTCTTGACGCCGAGGACGCTGTACGGGTTCTTGTTGAGGGCGCGGGTGCTCGAGGCGTGGAACGAGCGCTGCGCACACACAAGGGCGAGGGTGAGCTGCCAGTCGGGGCGAGCGAGCAAGAGTAGAGAGGGAGAGAGGGAGAGGAGGACGGACCGAGGACGAGGGTGCCGAGCGATGGCGAGCGAGGGGCTGCTGCTCTGTGATCCAGCCGTTGAGGGTGCTCTGTGTCGAGCGGCTGCGGGTGGTGGTGGTCGAGGGAGCGGCGGCGGCCGATGAGAAGGAGCGGCGAGAGAGCGGGAGCTGGGCGGGGGCGGTCGCTGCTGCCGAGGCTGCTGCGGCGGCTGCTCGGGCAGGCTGCTGTGCGAGGTGCACGAGGGCCGGTGGGCGGGCCATGGCGGTGCGCAGGGAGCGGTGGAGTGAGCGAGCGAGCCGACGTCGAGCGGAAAGTCGAGGAAGCGGTCGACCGGAATCCGTCAAGCCTGCGCTCCCCGCTCTGGTGCTGCTTGGCTGATACTATCCTCTGTGTCAGCCCTTACCCAAGCTGTACAGCTCATCAGCGCATCTCTAGCGAGGGGAGCCGGAGCCGAGGTCTGGGAGATTCGCCTCGTCGCTGCTCTCCGCTCTCTGTCGGCTCTCTCGCTCTCACGGCCAGCTTCCAGCTCGACAGCGACCAGCTCATCGAGCCCACGAGCACCGCCATGGCACCCTGGCTCCAGGCTCTCGCGCACCACCCCGTCTGGACCCTCCCTCCGCCAGCCTCGTCCTCGTCGTCCAACGACCTCGCCCGCTCGACCGCCGCACCACCACCAGGCGCACCAGCAGCAGCCCACGCTGCACTCGGCCGCTCGTCGTCGACGCCGGCCCCGCTCTCCCAGTCCGCCTCGAGCCGCTCCCTCTTCGGCCTCGCCAACCCGCCCTCGCCCTCGCCCTCGTCCTCGCCAGCCAAACCCCACCCGCTCAAGCGCAGCCGCTCGTCCCATGCCGCCGCCTCGACCGCCAAGGGCGCAGAGCGCCGTATCAAGGGCGGCCGCACGACCCGCGTCGCCGTCGTGCGCGGGACCGACCTCGTCGTCGCCGTCGGCAGCGAGCTGCGCATGGCGAGCCTCGCTCAGGTCAAGAGCCGCGCGACCGAGGCGGGCGACCTGCCTGCAGAAGACATCGACCTCGGCGACTACAAGGTGCGTGCCCGCTCTTCTCCCTCCCCTCCTCGCCGCCGCCGCTCGTCCCCGGCTCACCCTCCGACTCTGTCGCTCGCAGGTCTTGAACGCGCCCGCCGTCACGTTCGAGATCCAGCAGCTCGTCGTCAACCCGACATCCAAGCTGCTCGCCGTCGTCGGCGCCCACTCGGTCGTCGTCGTCGTCCTCCCGCGCCGAGGGTGGACCAACACGGTCAGCAAGACGCTCGAGTGCCGGTGCGTGCCCTCGATCCAGCTGTCGCCCGTCCGGCCCAACATGGCCCCTGTAGTGCCTTGCCCTGATCCTCGGTGTACACACAGCTCGCTCCCCGTCGGCGCCTTCTACCACGCGCTCCCCGGCTCGCCCGCCGTCGCGTCCGTCCTGTGGCACCCGCTCGGGCACGACGCGTCGTCGCTCGTCGTCCTCACGTCGGACGCGACCCTGCGCGAGTACACCGTCTCCAAGTCGCTCGACGAGCCCGCGCAGGTGCTCTCGTTCGTGCGCGCGGGCTCGGGCGCGCCGCGGAGGAAGGGCGGGTTCGGGCTCGACGCCGTCGAGAGGGACGCGAGGACGGCCGTCGCGCTGTGCGTCGGCGAGGGCAGGGGCGACTGGGGCCCGCTGACGCTGTACGCGCTCATGCGCAACGGCGACGTCGTGTCCATGTGCCCGTTCCTCCCCAAGAAGGCGTGCGTCCTCGCTCTCGCCCTTGTCTCCCTTCGGCTCTCTATACCGACCCGCAGACTGACTTGAAGTTGGTGGTTCCGCGCAGGTCGCTCACGCCCAACTACGTCCACGCCCTGTCGGCCTTCGTCTCGGCCAAGGTCGACTACCTCTCGACCGCCTCGCCCTTCCCCGCGCTTGAGAAGCGCTACAGCCTCCAGCAGCAGTACGTCAGCTCGCTCGTCCGCCAGGTGACGACCTCTGCGCCGCCCGCCTTCGCCACCGACCCCGACCGCGCCAACGACGACGCCGACGAGGAGCGCGACCCGTCCACGCTGCGGGACGTCGTTTCGCCGTCCCGCCCCGCCCTCGCGCCCCGCCTCCAGGGCCCGTTCCTCCTCCAGCCCGCGCCCGCAGAGCTCGACAACGGCGCCGACGGCGCGGCGTGCGACCTCGCGTACCTCGCGTCGTCGTCGTCGTCGGGCGGCGCGGCGGGCGCGGGAGAGAGCGAGGGCGACGAGGGCGAGGGAGTCGGCGTGCTCGCCATCGCGTACCGCGATGGCAAGGTCGACCTGTGCCTCGAGGTCGAGAAGGTCGAGGCGCGCTTCGTCGGCGAGGCGTCACCCGCCGCCGCGCCCTCGTCCTCGTCTCGCGCAGGCGCGCTCGTCCTGCGCAACCGCTCGACGCCTCGGCGCGGCGGCGGCGGCTTCGGAGCCGCCGGTCTCGACTCGGACGACGACGACGAGGGCGCGGGCGAGGGCGACGAGCCAGCCGACCTGCCGACGCTCGCCGTCTTCGAGTCGATCGACCTCGGCCTCGCGACGGCGCTCTCGCCCGCCGGCTCTTCGCACGTCGTCGCGCGCGCGCTCGCGCACAACGCGCCCGTGCTCGTGCGCGACCCGCTGTACGGCGCCGACACGCTGTACGTGCGGCACGCGCTCGGCGCGCACTGCCTGTTCCTCGGGCCGTGGCTGGGCCCGATGGGCGAGGCGCTGAGGGGCGCGGCGAGGGAGGACGAGGACGAGGAGGCGCTCGAGAGGGAGCTGAGGGAGGGAGTGCTCGAGGCGCAGGGAGGGACAGAGGTGTGCTGGGTGCTCAAGACGGTCGGCGCGGCCGGCGAGGAGGAGGAGGGCGAGGACAAGGGCGCCGCCGCCGCC
>ERZ794949.684-NODE-684-length-10133-cov-2.498809_pt1 | contig 10133 bp, 12 predicted proteins | sample MGYA00511363_ERZ794949 | MGnify/ENA primary metagenome ERZ794949 (study PRJEB30137, sample SAMN04331402) | food metagenome | isolation source: T1 must sample point D1 replicate B | place: Australia: South Australia ... | reverse complement strand
CCGCAATCTTCTGCACCCCTCGAGGCTTCGGGCGGGAAGAGGGCGGGGCCGAGGGAGCTTGGAGCGATGAGGACGGCCGCAGGCTCTCTCAGCCCAGCAACACCATGGAGCGAGTAGGGAGAGCTGACAACCCTGTCCTATGCTCGCAGACTCGGCGTGCCGGGCCAGTTCTTCTGCTCACAGCTGTGCTTCGCCAAGAACTGTGCGTCGCCATCCTCCTTGCCTCGGCTCCGGCTCGTCTCACGGCGAAGCGCTAGCTGATAGAGATCGACGTGAACGCGCAGATCCCCTTCATGTCAAGAAGAAGCATGCGCCCAAGCCATTGCCGTCGTACAACTTCCCGCCGGGCAGTGCGTCCTCCTCGTCCCGCTCTCCTCCTCCTTCAGAGGTCGCCAAGCTGACCTCTCCGCCCAACCTTCCTCCCTCTCGCCCTCGACGACGTCCTTGCAGCGTCCGATCCCTTCAAGACGATCAAGAACCACAAGTACACGGGCGCGCTGCGAGCCGTGTACCCGGACGAGCGCGTCCCGATGCGCAAAGTGCCCGACCACATCCCGCGGCCCGACTACGCCCTCGACAGTGAGCTCCTCTCGACGACTCGGCAGCGGTGGAGCGGCGTGTGGGGCGGCAGGGCGTTCGCCAAGGCCGAGGAGGTGGCGCGCACGATCGCCTACGGGCTGCGAGACGTGAGCTCGACGTTCGCTGACTCGCCCTCGTCCTCTTTCCTTGTGCTGCGTTGACAGAAAACGGTGCATCGGCGCAGGAGAAGGCGGCGAATGGCACCGAGAAGCAGGGTCGCGTGCTCGACGCCGAGCAGATCGAGGGCATGCGCAAGGTCTGCCGGGTGCGTCGTCTCGCTCTCTCTCGTTCCGTCTTCCCTGCGCCGGCGCACAGCTGACTCTCCTTCGCCGAAACAGTACGCTCGCGAGGTCCTCGACATTGCGGCGGCAGCCATCCGGCCGGGCATCACGACGCTCGAGATTGACGAGATCGTCCACGCCGAGTGCATGAAGCGCGACTCGTACCCGAGCCCGCTCGGCTACCACATGTTCCCGCGCTCGGTCTGCACGTCGGTCAACGAGGTCATCTGCCACGGTGCGTCCCTTCTCTCGTCCTCGTCCGCCTCGCCCATCCTGCGCGCAGAGAGAGCTGACTTGGACCCAACTCGCTCGCAGGCATTCCTGACGCACGACCGCTCGAGGACGGCGACATCCTCAACCTCGACGTGACTCTCTACCACGGCGGCTTCCACGGCGACATCAACGGCACCTGTGCGTCTCATTTCTGCGCTTTGACCCTCCCCCCTGCTCCTCTCGCTGACTCGGCGCCCTCCTCTTCCTCCTCCTCCTCCTCGCAGACCCGGTCGGCTCGTCGGTCCCGCAGGTCAACCTCGACGTCATCGCCTGCGCGCGCGAGTGCCTCGACGAGTCGATCCGCATGTGCAAGCCCGGGACGAGGTACCAGGACATCGGCGCTCGGGTCGAGGAGATCGCCAAGGCGCGAGGCTTCCTCAGCAACAAGACGTACTGCGGGCACGGCATCAACCAGTGCGTCACGCTCTCTCTCGGTGTTCCTGCGCACCGGCGAGGAGCTCGTCGTGCGCTGCTCCTCGATGAACGAGCTGACGACGCTTTGACCTCGTCCCGCAGGCTCTTCCACTGCATGCCCAACATCCCTGTGCGCCTCGTTCGTTCCCTCTCTCGACGCTCGCTCTTCTTCGCTGACGCCCCTTTCTCGCGCAGCACTACGCAGGCAACCGCGCGACGGGCACGATGAAGCCGGGCCAGGTGCGTCTCTCTCCCTCTCCCTCTCCCTCTCCCTCTCGTCTCCTCGCACGGGCCCCTCCTGACCATGTCGCCCGCCGCCTCGCAGACGTTCACGATCGAGCCGATGATCTGCGTCGGGCAGCAGAAAGAGATCCACTGGCCGGACAACGTGCGTCCCGCTCTTCTCCCTCTCCCGCTCCTCCCCTCTCCCGCCTGACCCTCCCTCTCTCGCCCTCTCGCGCTCGCAGTGGACCGCCGTCACGATCGACGGCAAGGCCTCGGCCCAGTTCGAGGAGACGCTCCTCATCACCGAGACGGGCGTCGAGGTCCTCACCGCCGCGCCCGGCTGGACCCTTCCGGGCAAGGAGGCCGGGCCCGTCGCTGGCTCGACGGCGGCGGCCGAGGGCGGCACGGCGGCGGGTGAGGGCGGCGAGAAGAAGAAGAAGAACAAGAAGAAGAAGAGCAAGAAGGCGGCGGGCGCGGGTGCAGGAGCTGCGGCGGGCGAGGGCGAAGGGGAGGGTCCGAGCGCGGATGCCGACGAGGCTGCGGAGGCATGAGCGTAGCCGGCTGCATCTAGACTTATGTTCTCGCTTTCTCGCTGCTGCAGACGATCGCGAGGATGCTCAGGTACTGCTTTGCACGGCGAGACGCTTCTACCAACCTGGACCCGAGACTCGGAAGCCGTGCTGCTGCCCGAGCCTGCGCAGCGCCGCACGGTCCGCCGCCGCCCACTGCGGTGCGTCGTCGCCGTCGAGCCTGACCTCACGCAGCTTGTGCTCGCGCGCGACGTGCCGCTCGAGCCAAAGGAGGAGGAGCGCGGCCGAGGTGGACGCGAGGGGCATCTCGAGGATCTCGAGCGACGGCGGGGAGAGCCACTCGAGCCGGGCGACGAGCGCCGCAAGGTCGAAGCGCGAGTCGATGCCCGAGACGGTGAGCTTGCGCAGGCGTCCGGGGCGCACGGCCGTCGGCGTGAACTCCTCGAGGTAGAGCGGGAGGGCGAGCTGGTCGAGGTTGAGCGCCGAGACGATGAAGCTCTGGCGGAATCGGTTCATCGACAAGTTGCGTAGGCGCTCGAGGTTGCCCAAATCGAGGTCGGGTCGAGCGACGATGTAGTGCGCCCAGACGATGTTGAGCTCGTCGAGGAGGGGCAGCTCGGCGATGATTCGTGCCAGCGCGTCGCAGTCGAGGGCAACGCCCGACGGCTCGGGGATCTCGCTCTCATTCGCGTACCGGAAGTGCTCGTCGTCGTCGATGAAGTCGACCGACAGGGCGCGCACGCTCGAGCGAACGCTGAGGAGCGCGAGTCGGCGCCACTCGTCGGCCGAGGTCCCGCTGACGTCGCCCAGAGAGGTTGCGTCGTCGGGTCGCACGTCCGTGATGGTGAGGCGGGCATGGTCGTAGAGCTTGTCGTGCGCGACCTTGCCGAACGAGCGCGAGACGAGGGCGCAGCGGCCATGGTCGGCGCGCTTGAGGACGTCCTCGGTGAGGATGAGGTCGACGATCTCGTCGGGCAGGCCTCGACCGGGCTGCAGGAGCGTGCGTGTAGGTCAGCAAGGCATCCAGGGCGAGTGTAGACGGGGGAAGATTGCGTGAGGGAGAGGGGCGCACCTGCGAGGAGGACGAGGCGGGCGCGACACCACCAGCGGGCTTGATGTTCGAGTGCAGTGTACCTGTAGGATTCGATGTCAGCACGTGCGTGCGTAAGACCGTCTAGAGAGCTGGACGCACCAGTTGAGGCCTCATCAGCTGCGACGACGACACGGTCCTCGTTCGAGCCGACGACCTCGCTTGACGGGCGTACGGCGTGGCTCATTGATGTGGAGGACCTTGTTCGGATCGACTGGGAGCAACGACTCGCGATCCAGACGAGCGGACGAGTGCGAGGACGACGAGCAGCGGCGAGAGCGGGGGAAGCTCGTCTTGCTCTCGCTCACACGCACGAGCTCGCCTGCTGAGCAGTGCAGCGTGCTCGCTAGCTTCCTCGTAAGCGGCGGAGCCACTAGCACAAGCCGCCCCGACCGCTCCCCACCATGTCGCTCATCCGCCCCTTCTCGGCTCTCGACCTGTTCGAGTTCAACGCCATCAACCTCGACGTGTGGACAGAGACGTACGGCGTCAACTACTACTTGAGCTACCTCATGCACTGGGGCGACCTCTTCTCGTGCGTCCTCTCTCCCTCCTCCTCCTCCTCCTCCTGTTTCGCTCCTCGGACCCGCTGGCTGACCCGCTCTCTCCCGCCCGCAGCGTCGTCGAGTCGGCAGGTGGCGATGGGCGCAAGGTCAACATGGGCGCGGCGGGTGCATCGAGCGTGACGACAAGCGCAGGCGGGTTCGGCAGCGGCGAGGGCGGCGGGCTCATGGGCTACGGTGCGCTGCGCTTCCTCTCTCCTGCTACGTTCGGCCGTCGAGCTTGGCCGGATGAGCAATTCACCAAAGCTAACGCACGTTTCTACGCTCGCAGTGATGGGCAAGACCGAGGGCCGAGGGCGAGACTGGCAGTGCGTCGCTCTCTCCTTCCCCTCGATCCTCTCGACCTCGCAGCTCTCCTGCCTTTCGCCGCCAAGAGCAAGCCCGTATTGACACGACATCACCTTCCCTGCAGCGGCCACGTCTCTGCGATCACTGTCTCGCCTCAACATCGACGGCTCGGGCTCGCGAGCATGATGATGGACTTGCTCGAGAAGGTCAGCGAGCAGGAGGAGGGCTGGTTGTGCGTCCCTTTCGGCGTCTCGCGCTCGCTCAGAGGTCGCACACGACGATGGGCTCGCGAGTCTACGTTCGTGCGCGTTCGGTCTGCGACCGCTGACGCCCTCGCCGACCCACCGCTCGCAGCGTCGACCTCTTCGTGCGACAGTCGAACAACCTCGCGATCGGCCTGTACGAGTCGCTCGGCTACATGATCTACCGACGAGTGCGAGGGTACTACGGCGGCGGGCCGGGAGAGAAGGACGAGGACGCGTTCGGTGCGTCCTGCTCTCTCTCTCCCCCTCCGTCCTCTCGGGCGGCGCTCGACGAGGACGAGCACGGTCCTGTCGGCTCGCACACCCACGTCACGACGATCTCTGACTCTTTCCCGGTCTTGCGCGCCTGCAGACATGCGTAAGGCGCTGCCGCGCGACAAGGAGCACCTCTCGATCCAGCTTCCCAACGGTGCCAAGGACGGCCGAGACGTCGTCGTCGGGCCGGAGGACATTGTGTTCTGAGCGTCTGTAATGAGGAGCGAGTATATAGATGTGCCTCAGCTGCAGCGCTGCGAGGAAGAGCCCCAACGGCCGTCTCGAAGGGAAGCGCGAAAGCTGTCGAGCGGTTGGACCTCGTCCTCGGCCAAGCTGCGCCATCGACCTGCTGCGTCCTTGTGCCCTACCTCTCTGCATCGTCTCGAGAGCACTCGAGAGCTCGATCGGCGACGAGCAGAAAGAGCGAGGCGAAGGAGAAGTGCGCTCGCTCCTCGTTCCTTCGAGCCTCTCTTCCTCGCTCGCTCAGCGCTAGCTCTCGAGCTGGATGAGCAGGTACGACACTGCAAGCTTAGTTCTCGGCCTCGCACAGCTACACACTCTCGCGCATGAGCAGCTCGCCGCGGTCCTGCAAGCTCGTCCTCCTCGCGAACCGATACCTCCTTAGACCTCGTCCTTCTCAACCGCACCTCCTCCCGCCGGCCGCTCCTCAGCGCCCGGCATGCCCTTGACGTCGAGCTCCAGACCGCCGCTCGCCGCCGCGCCCGACTCCTCGCCGAGCGTCTCGCCGCTCGAGCCGCCCAGGCCGCCGACGAGCGCGGAAGCGCTCGCCGGCTCGAGCGTCGCGGCGGCGCTCGCCTCCGCCGAGCTGTAGAAGGGTGCAGGCTCGTGCGGGGTGCCGACGGGCGGGTGCGTCGCGCGGAAGGGCGAGGCGAGAGGGACGAGGTCGGTCGAGGAGGGGAGGAAAGGTCGGCTCGAGAGGAGCGGCCCCGGGTTGTACGAGCGCGAGGCCTCGGTGACGGTCGAGGTCTTGACGATGGGCGAGATTGTGTACGCCTGCGAGGGGCTGAGAGTCAGGACGAGGGTCGAGCGAGACGGACAAGAGGAAGGGAGAGAGGGACGCACCAAGTCATCGGGCTCGCTCTTGCCGATCAAGAGAAAGTCGCCCTTGTCGTCGACGTCGAGCAGGTCGTCCTCGATGACGGGCGACTTCGTCGACTTGCGGCGAGCTTGCCTGCGCCTGTGCGGCGTCGAGGAGGCGGAGGGCGGGGAGAGCGGCGGCGGCGGCGGCGAGGGCTCCTTGAACGAGACGCCCTTTTTCTTCCTCTGCGGGTGCAGGCGAGTCAGTGAGAGCTTCATGAAAGCATCTGAGAGACGGACGAGGACGAAGACGCACCTTGTCCGCCTTGACGAGCCCTTTGCCCTTGGTCGACCCGCCGACCGACGCCTTCTCGACCGCCTTGCGCTTGCGCGTGGGCGGCTCGTGCCTGTGCTCGTAGCACGTCTGCTCGTAGACGACGACGCGCTCGGCGCCCGACGCCTGCGCGACGGCGACGCGCCACGTGCAGCCCGGCTCGGTGCAGCCGAGCGCGAGGACGTCGGCGTCGACCTCGATCTCGCACATGCCGACCTGGAAGCCCTGGCTCGTCGCGAGCGCCGTGACGGCGCGCTCGAACGCCCACCAGTCGGGGAAGACGAGCGGCTCGGGGCGAGTCGAGGAGGAGGTGCCGGTGCGGGAGCGAGGGCGAGGAGGGGGACGCTCGGCGGGGCTCGTGCGCGAGCGGGCGGAGGGGATGGCGGGGACGAGGGCGGGCATGGCGCTCGTGGTGGAGGTGCTCGGGCGAGTCGAAGAGGTGGATGCGACGGCGGCCTTGACGGGAGCGAGGAGGGGAACGGGCTCGAGCGCGGCTTGGAGAGGGTGCGGGTTGTCGAGCGTGCTTGAGGCCTGCGAGCACGTGGAGCGCGGGTCAGCAGCAGCTCGATCGAGTGATCGAATTGCGGTGAGCGTCACGCACCGGGTAGTCGTCGGCGAGGTGGTCCTCGAGGCGCATCTTGCGCTCGAACTCGCGCGCGCGCTTGCGGCCGACGCCGTCGGCGAGGTCCCAGACGATGACCTGCTGCTGGACCGAGTGCGACGGGCCCGTCAGCGACTCGAGGCCGATGCGGTAGCTCGACAGCTTGCGCAGCTGGTCGAAGCGCGCCGTCGCCTTCTCCTCGAGGTCGTCGACCGCCTCGGCGAGGAACTCGCGGTGCTCCTTGACGGTCTCGCGGCGCCCCTCCGAGTCGGCCGGCACCTCGAGATGCGCGTGCTCGAAGGCAGCGCTCGTCGTCTGAAAGGCGCCCGTCTCGGCGTCGCAGGCGATGGTCCACGCGCAGGGGCACGAGTCGTAGCCCGCGGCGGTCGGCGTCTCGGCGCAGTAGAAGGTGTGGACGCCCTTGGGCGCCGTGTCGTCCCAGGCGACCGAGAAGCCCTGCGCGACTGTTAGTGGGCATAACGTCAGCTGGGAGAGCGGTTGGGGAGCGAGCGAGAGGGAGAGGGAGAAGGACGCACAGCCGAGCGAGCGGAAGTGGATCTCGAGGAACGTCTTGGCCTCCCAGTCGGGGAACAGCGAGCCGACGACAGGAGCTTGCGGTGCGATCGAGGTACTCATGGCGATGTCGAGCGAGAGGGCGAAGCGAGAGAGGGAGGAGGAGAAGGAGCAAGCCAAGCGATGCGGGGAGAGCGAGGGGCGCTCGGTCCTCCGGTCGCTCTCCTCGCCTAGGGCTCGCTCGACGCTGCAGACATGCAGGAAGACTGTAGCTAGCGTCAGCGACTGCAGGCAACGGCGTGCGAGACGAAGTGAAGGGAAGCGACGCACCTGTGCTGCCTGGAGTGACCTCGACGACCTGAGAACCGCTCGCTCACAGCCTTGCAGCGCTCGCTCATCTAGACAAAGTGCTCTACTGCAAGTCTAGGACGTCTACGGAAAGCCGAAGCCAAACTCGCGCCGCAGGAACTCCTTCATCGCGCCTGTCTCCATGTCGACCCACTCGACGTCCCTGCCCTCGAGGCTCCCTCTCCCCTCGTGGCCGCCCGTCGTGTACACCTTTGCCCGCCTCGGCGAGCCCTCCTTGTCGGCGTACATGAGCGACCGTCGTGCGCCGCCAGTGCCGGGCAAGAGGCGCGTGACGAGGAAGAAGGCCGTGAAGCTCGCGAGCTCGTGCGACGCCGAGAAGTGGTGGTAGAGGCGGAAGTCGGCGAGTGGGAGCGAGAGGAGGTGGAAGTGGAAGAGGGGCGACCAGAAGCCCTTGTCGGGCGAGGCGGTGAGAGGGAGGGAGAGCGGCGTGTCGGGAGGAGGGATGAACCGGTAGAGCGTCCAGCCCGGCGCGTTGTCGATCGGCTGCGTCTGCGTCGGCCCGAGCGGGATGAGCTCGTGTCGAAGCTGGAAGCCCTCGTACGGGTTGAGCCCGAGCGTCTGGGCGCCGTCGTCGAGCTTGATCCTGCGAGAGGGTCAGCCCAGTCAGGATCGACTCGAGGGGAGACAGCGCCGACGAGAACGAGACGCACGGTACAGAGCAGCTCCAGGGGCCCCAAGCGCCGTCGACCTGCACGGCGAGAGCGTCAGTACCGAAGCGAACAAGGAGAGCCGCACCGAGAGAGAGGGAGAAGGGACGCACCACCCATCGGCCGTCGCTGCCGGGCCAGTCGGCGACGAGCAGCTCGTGCGTCAACGTGCCCCACTTCCACCCCTCGGGCTTCTTGTCCGGGTCGTTGCCGAGGTCCTTGAACGTGCGGCCGGCGAGCTCCGACACTCGGAAACCGAGCGACCGCAGGAGCGAGGCGAAGAGGGCGTTGATTCTGTGCGCATGCGCTTGAGTCAGCTCGACTCGGTCCTTGTGGGAACGCTGATAGGAGTGGGAAGGGACGCACGCGAAGCAGAAGGCGCCCTTGCGCTGCAGGACGACCCGGTCGAACGAGCCCGTCGACTCGGGCATGTTGGTGAAGGCCGACGAGAGCCGGATCGGCGTGCTCGGCCCGTCCCACTGCTCCTCTGGGACATGCAACGGCGACGTGTCCTTGGCGACCTGCTCGAGGTGCGAGACGAGGACGCGGGTGAGGAGGTCGAGCGAGGGCGGCTCGTCGACGAGGGTGCGCGGGAGGGCGAGGCGGTCGAGGTACTGCTCGGTCTGCTCGTGCGAGAGCTTGTGCTGGACCCAGGGGTCCAATGGCCAGCCGTCTGCCATCGTGCGCGGTGCTTGACGACGAGGCGAGCCGGGTCGAGACGTGTCGAGTGGGGGAGCGAGCTGGACGATGTCGAGGCGAGGCTGGCTGGAGCGCGGGTGGGTCGAGGCGGGTTGCAGGAGCACACGAGCGCAGCAGAGCACCAGGCGCGAGGTGCTTGATGAGCAGACAGAGTCAAGCCGACGCGGAGCGGCCTCTTCGGCGGACTCTTGCGCTCGCTCGCTCGGCACTCCGCAAAGGCGCCAAGCGCGACCCTCTAGTCGACCATACAAAGAGCATACAAAAGCGGGCTGATCAAGACCATGGCAGCTCGCGCCTCGCGCCTCTCGACTCACTGCGGCCGGTACAACAGGTGCACTGCAGATGCGCAACATCGTCCTGACCTACAACGTCGAGAGGTTGTGCACAGAAGGAGAGTATCGTCGAAGGAGAGAGGGCTCTAGCGCGGCGAGAGCTGGGCGTTCGAGAAGAAGGTGTGCAGCTCCTGCCTGCCGACCTCGAGGCCGCCGCCCTTGTCGTCCTGCGCACAGACGGTCGAAAGTGGGAGAAGGTATGGGACAAGGGTGGGAGGAGGGAGAGGAGAAAGAGAGAGGGGGAGCGTCAGCTGCGGTCGAGGCGAAGAGGAGGCACGAGCGAGAGAGAGGGACGCACAGGGTAGCACTTGGCGATGAGCGCCTTCCACTCGGCGACGAGCCGCACGAGCTCGTCCTCGCACGCCTTCCACACCGTCTTGAGCACGTCCTTCTGCTGCGCCGCCTGGTTGACGACCTCGGCGCCAAAGTGCTTGTCGACGCGCTTGTACAGGGCCTCGATCGCCTTGCGCAGGTCCTTGGCGCGCGTCTCGGCCGTGATGCGCCGCAGCGCGGAGCGCGTGTAGGCCGTGTGGAGCGAGACCTCGGTCGGCGGCGTCGTGCGCAGGAGCTGCTCGAGCCCGGCGAACCAATCCTGTTGACGAGAGCGCAGCGTCAGGATCCAGCTCTGCCTCGAGGGCGAAAGAGGGAGAGAGAGAAGGGACGCACGAGTTGACGAGCGAGAGGTCGGCGCAGGATGAGGCGGATGTAGGCGGCGAGGTTCTGGTCGTACTTTGCGCGCGCCGCCGAGACGAAGGGTGCGAGCGCGATGACGCGCTGCTTGGTCGAGAAGACGGTGATGATGTGGTGCATGTTCTCTGTCATGGCAGCAACCGTCCAGG
>ERZ794949.682-NODE-682-length-10137-cov-3.499306_pt1 | contig 10137 bp, 9 predicted proteins | sample MGYA00511363_ERZ794949 | MGnify/ENA primary metagenome ERZ794949 (study PRJEB30137, sample SAMN04331402) | food metagenome | isolation source: T1 must sample point D1 replicate B | place: Australia: South Australia ... | reverse complement strand
AAGAAGAAAAAGTAGGACATGGGTGAGTGTTCTGTGCGTCAAAAAAAAAAAAAAATATTTAAAAGCGTATAACCGATTTACAGGGGAAAGACACCAAACTTGTAAAAAAGGGATAACTACACACATGAACAGAATCACCAAACAACTACACAAAATGTCAAAGAACACACCTGAACTGTCAAAAATCATATCAGTCAACACCAAGGAACCCATTGAGAACTACAGGTGGATTACTCTGCAGAAGCTGGAGTACTCCGATCCCCAGGGCCAGGTCAGAACCTATGAGAAGGTCACCCGTATGACCACATCCACAAACGGTGTTGATGCCGTCACGATTGTTCCGTTGCTCAAAACCCCAAACCTGCCTACGAGAATCCTGCTGTTGAAGCAGTTCAGACCGGCCTGTGGGAAGGTCTGCATCGAGTTCCCTGCGGGGCTTGTTGACGAGAGCGACGAGTCCTTGCTGAAGGCTGCGGAGAGGGAAATGAAGGAGGAAACAGGATACACGATCACAAAGCTCATCAAGCAGAGTCCAGTCATGTATGCGGACCCCGGGATCACGGATGCCACGGCTGTGGTCCTGACCTGTGAGATCGACCTGTCCAAGCCAGAAAACCAGAATGTCAAGCCAGACCTGGACGATGGGGAGTTCATCGAGGTGTTCGATGTTGAGCTTTCTGAGCTGGAGAAGACAGTCGAGAGTCTGGCCAAGCAGGGGTACGCCCTGGATGCGAGAGTCGCCGGCATCATCGACGGCTTTGTTGTCAACAGCCAGCTGATGATGGACTGGAAGTGTGACTAAACTTAAGCAGGACCACAATCCTTATTTAGAAAAAAACATCTTCAAAAATATATATCAAAAGGTCCATGTCCCTATCTCATTTTCAAACTTTAAAAGCTGCCCGTTTTTCATGATACTTTCTCCGTCATCGGTAAGACTGGTGCTTTTCTCAAGAATCACGGTGTACCAGTAAACCCATTTCCACAGCATCTCAAAGTTCTTGTTCATCAGCTCAGCGTTGAGTGTCAGCCCATCAACCTTCAGGTCATAAAAGTTCAAGGACTTGTTGTTCTGGAAGTTGTCTGGTCCCAGCAGCGATGACATTCTTTCGTTGAACTGTATGTCTATGGGGAAGTGCACCTTGAAGCAGAGGAACTTTGTCGCCTTGGTGTCTCTTTCCTCCCACGTGCCGCTGTTGTACTCCAGAAGCTTGACACTATCAGCGGTGGCGTTTTTAAATACTGGAATGATCCTCAAAACATCAACGTTTCCTATGCTCAAAACCATGTTCAGCTCATCGTTTTTGTTGATGCTTATATGGTCTGCGTTGATGTTCAGCTTCGTTGCAAAGTAGTCAAACAGGTCCTTGACTGTGTTGTTGTAATATTGGAAGAAATCAGTTGACCCCTTGTCCATGTCAGTGCAGTCATCCATGTTCTTCATGATCTTGACATTGTGGTAGAACTTGCTCAGGGTCTGTTCCCTTGTCAAGTTGTTCAAAAATATGTTTTCATTCAGGTGGTTCTTGTAGTTGAACTGGTCAAAGTTGGAGGCCAAAACCAACATCACGTTTGTGATGCAATCCTGCTTGGTTTCCACGTCAGTCTTGTAGTCTATGTCCAGCACAAGGATCTTTCCTGCAATTGAAAGTCTCTGGTATATCGAGTTGTCATCCTCAGTGGTGCTGTCCTGGATGGTGTCCTGGAAGAAATCCAAATACAAAAGCTTACACAGGTTGCTTATGTTGGTCACTGGATGCACATAGTCCGGTTTGTAGTCAAGTAGGAAGGATATGGCCTTTTCTAGAGTTTCATCAAACTTTGCTGATCTTGACATTGCTGTTGTATGAGCGGGTTTACACCAATTGGTTCTTATTAACATATTTGTTTTACTCTTTTTTAGAAAATTATGAAATTTAGGAATACCAAAAAAAGGTTTCCCAATTTTTTTTCTCGCCCATTTCTCTTCAAATAATTGTTTTAATATACACGCGTTAGTATCATTTAACAATATATAAACATAAAGACTGGCTGAATTAACAACCTGGTTGTATATACTTTCTAACACTCTTGTTCCAGCTTTCAACCCATCTGTCCATTTGGTTCAAATTGTCCAAGGAATTTCTTGTCAACCTACGCATCAAGTCACCATTGGTCAACATCTCCTCCAGACAGTGGACTAGCTCACTTTTGTCTTTGAACAACAATCCAGTCTTGTTTGCGTGGACCAGCTCCTTGTCCAGTGCTGGGAATGAATATGCCACACATGGAAGACCACATCCAATCATGTCCCAGACTTTCATAGGAAGATCCCATCCTGAAGAGGAACTGTGCAAGGAAATACCAAAGTTAGCAAGTTGCAGAATCTTCGGGTAGTCCTCCAATTTCAAGTAGTAGAATCTATATTGGATATTGTGGAAGCTTTGCTCTTCAAATGATTTGATGAAATAATCCTTTAAAGGACCCTTCCCAGTGATGATCAGCATGAACTTCTTGCCCTTGGTTTTCAAAATTGAATCCAAGTCCTTTAGACTATCCAGAAGCAGCTGTAAGTCCTCATCCGGCGTGAACGAAGTTGAAGTCACACCGATGGTATACTCTGTTATATCAACATTTTTTAAATCAGCAACGTCAGGGATGTTATTAATCAACTCCAATCTGTCTTGAACTTTATTCACATATGGCTGGAATTGAACATCTGGGTAATCGTAACAAACGGTGATTTTATCATTCACCTTAAAGCCATCGCCTTCCACTTTGGGATACTTTGATTCCCATCTCCATGTCTTTATCAACACATCAGCCATCATCTTGGTCACTACTAAGTGATGGTCGGCCAGTCTTCCAAAGTACAACTCAAGCTTGAAGTACAGATTACCCAACAACTTGATCTTGCTGCTGTTTCCCTTCATCAGGAATATAGAGTAGCCAAAGTTGTGCCAGTCGATGATCACCTTCCAGTTGAAAATCAGCTTGGATGTTATCAGTATAGGAAGGATGGGGATTGATGGTGGGTTTTGGACCAGTGCATAGTCACATGATCTCACTGACCAGATCATTTTTAAGAGGGTAAACATCTGTGAGAGTGCCTTCATTATGTATGACTGTTTTTTATACTTTTCACTTTCCAGTAGGTGGAAGTTGATTGTAGGAACATTGTTCAAAGCCTCTTGATCATCATCACTATGGATGCTTTTGATTATGGTTGAGTACTTGCTGTTCAGCTCATTCAATTCGTTAGATGTGGCCTGACTGATGACTTCCACGTCGTATCCACTAAGCAAAAGAGCCTTGATGTGGTTCATCATTCTAGGTGATCTTACCAACGGCCCTATAACAATAACACATGCCTTTCTCTTGAAGGCGTTCATGTGTTTAGTGTCTTTGATAAATGGAAGCACATAGTAGAAGAAGATGGGTATGAAGGATACGATGATTGATGAAACAATCAGTACATAGTCTCCAGTTCTCATTTTTTTGGCAATTTAGACTATATAGGTAATTGTTTTATTGATGAGGTTGTATTCTTTTATTGTTGGATTCTTACTATACATATTGAATACAAATAAATGTAAATTAATAGCCTGTAAGTACATATAATACCTGTTTATAAATTGAAATTAAGTATCAAGTATTTTTTCTTTGAGGCGTGTATGTTGTTTTTTTTACATTCGGAGATAGGACTCTTCACCGTATAGCTTGTTTATTCAGTGGGAAAAAAAACAAGTGCAACGGAACCTTTGGGGTGTTTTTTCTTTTTTTACTTTCATTCTGATTTACTGATTTATATTTATAAACATAATCCAACACACAACAAACCAAACAATACATAGTCAAACAACAAACACAATGTCTAACAACTTAACTGAAGAACAAATCCAAGAATTCAAGGAAGCCTTCACCTTATTCGACAAGGACAACAACGGCACCATTTCCAAGCAGGAGCTATCCACCGTGATGAGATCCTTGGGTCTTTCCCCTAGTGAACAAGAGGTCACCGACTTGATGAACGAAATCGACCTGAACGGCAACAAGAGCATAGAGTTCTCAGAGTTCTTGACATTGATGAGCAGACAGTTGAAGCAAAACGACTCTGAAATGGAACTTTTGGAGGCCTTCAAGGTCTTTGACAAAAACGGTGATGGATACATAAGCTCTGCTGAGTTGAAACACGTCTTGACCTCCATTGGTGAAAAGCTTTCCGATGCTGAAGTCGATGAGATCTTGAAGGAGGTTGCTGATGGCCAAGGACAAATCAATATTGAACAGTTTGCTGAAATCTTGAGTAAATAGGTGTGTATGTATGAGTATATATAAGTTCAATACAAGAGAAATAAAAAAATTCCATAAACATATGTCAAAAGAGTTAATTTGTGTCATGCAAGAGACAGTTTTATTCTTTTGATCTCTTTTTTGTTTCAAAGAAAGATGGTGGGTTGCTGCATGTGTTGTGCATATCGTAAAACTACTTTGTATTTAAATACATAGACCATATTTCCAACCATTATGTCCATTTGTCATTACATCTTTATAGAAGAGACTTACACTAAGTAATGATAAGACCTGAAGTGCCAATAGATCTATCTGGTGCACGGACTTTAGCCTGTATCACGGGGAAACCAAGGGAAAAAAACACCTTTGAGCAAAACCCCTGGACCGTAATGTTATCCGCTCATTTTTTTAAAACCTTTCGGATTCAACGGAATTACAGTAAACATCAGTAAACAATTTTAAAATTCGTGTCTTTTATAAAAGAAACAGTCTCTAGAAGGCACAGCCACTAACATGAGTGCAAGCAAAAACTCCACTAAATCCGAAGGAGATGGGTTCTGGGCCAAAAACGGGCCTGGAATCATGAGTGCAACCGGCACTGCACTATCAACAACCTACAAAGCCGGCAAGTTTGTTGGTAAGTCAGCATACTCGGCAGGCAAAACACACTACAACAATCAAAAGGGGAACAAACAAGAAGAAGTGCATGAGGAAAAGAGTCAGTCTTTCACTCCAATTGAGTCTCTGAAGTCGGTGGATGCATTCGCTCCTCCACCACTGAAACCTGGGCAAATGCAGTACCAAAAAGGAGGCAACACAGTTGCTGCTGGTGACAAACCATTGGCCAGACAGGCCTCCTATGTGAGTGTATCTGTCAAGGAACCATCACCAGCGAGTCAAACTCCCTCTGTTAACAGCACGCCAGTTATTCCGCCAGACTCGTTACAACCATTGTACAATGCTGAAGGACAGATCATAGGGTATGTTCCAAAGCAGGGGTCATCCAATGAACCACCTTCAGTAGGGCCACGACCAGTTGAAGACAGAAGCAACCCGCCACCCATTGCACCTAGACATTCAATGAATACTATAAATAGAGATGTCCCACCAGTCCCAGTTCGTTCTAGAGGACCTGTCCCCGTACCGAGTGACAATGTATCAATCAACACAACAAATGATTCTGGAAACAGCGATGGAAACAAGAGCTTCGAAGTGACTCCTTATAAATACATATCGCCAGAGGAAAGAGAGAAGAACACAAAGCTGGTGATTGACAATAAAGTTGATGTCAAAAAGGTAGCACCTCCCCCTGTGCACACGGGTCGTGGGCAGAAAGTTGAAAAGAAGTTCAGTGAAATAGTTGATGAGAAGATCAGAGGCAGTTCATCCTTAACTCCTGAAAGTTCTCAGTCAAATTTAGCTGTTAAAGAGATAAGTGCAAACAACACAAGCAACAGTATCAAAACAGATGGAAGTAGTGTTAAAGCAGAGGAAGTCAAGAGTCCTGCTGTTCTGGGTAAGTATGAGTATGAAAAGAAGCTTGATTTCCAGCCGCCACCAAGGGCCAATGTGCCCGAGGGAGTTGTGTTGCCATCAGCAAGATTGGCGCAAATGAAGGAGGAATCAGAGAGTAAAAGACACGCACCTGTTAATGTCAAGTCAAGCAGAAGTATGCCGCCACCGCCACCAACAAGATCAGCCACAACAAGCCACACCACTCCTATAAGTAAGCCAACAGCTAACAGAAAGCCACCTCATCCAAAGGCGGAACAAGCAGAGGAGAAGAAGGAAACGGCAAAGGTTTTGGGCAGTTACGACTACAACAAGCCCGTGATGTTTGCACCACCGCCAACGGCAAAGAGATCTGAAAGGGACATGGAGTTCATCACGCAGAAGATGGAGAAGTCAAGAATCACAACGGACAAGAACATGCGGTTTTTGCAGGAACAGAGCAAGCCGCGTGATGCTGGGGCTAGAAGAAAGGTACAGGTTCTGCAGCCAGAACAGCAAATGACGCAACCACCACCACAGTATAGTCAACAATTACCGCCAAAGCCAGAACAACATATTATTCAACCCCCACCAAAGCCAGAACAGCAAATGACGCAACCACCGCCAAAGTATAGTCAACAACCCCCACCAAAACCACCAAAGCCAGAAGCATTGGTGGCACCACCTAAACCCAAAAAGCCAAAGAGCCTAATTGCTGCAAAGATACCTGCAAAAAGCGATGACAACCCGTTTGAGAGGTACAACCCGAACGCAGCAGTTTAGCCGAAATCAACAAAATTTTTAATAAATAACAACTCATTTACAGTTTTGGGAAAAATATATAGTTTGTTTATGTACAGGACGATTAAATGTCAAAGCTGGAGCCACAGCCACAGCTGCTCTTCATGTTTCCGCCCACGATCTTGAACTGGGACCCAATGAGTTCCTTTTTGTAGTCAAGCGACGTGTTGTTCAACAGTTCCAGGGACAAGTCATCGATGCTGACAAGGACATCGGGGACACTTTCCGGTTCAGGTGCAGAAACTTCAGGAGCGGCATCATTGACATCCTTGAAGGACCTGGCGAGGGATCTCAGGTCATCCTCAGAGGGCTTCATGAAGGGGAGGGTGAAGAAAACGAGCTTTTCCTCCTGTGTGTCTGGATTTTGCAGATTGTTTAACTGCTCGGAAAGCTTCATCAGCAAGAGATCATACTGGTACCCATGGCAGCCACCGGAGGATACCTTGATTCGCAAAGAGTCTCCGATCTGGGCCAGTGCTGACAGCTTCTTGATCGCAGGCTCCGTGAATGAGATGGAGTGCGTGGTTGGTGGGAGAACACTCAATGGCTTTATGAGCTGAGTGTTGAATCTTTTGAATATGCTGTTTTTTAGGAACATCTTTTGGGTGTTTATTTATTAACGAGATGTCTGCTTGGTGATACTATTACGTTATATATTAAAAATGCCAAAAAAAAAAAGAAGTAAGATTTTCGAAATACCTATTTTTTTTAATGATACAAATGAACAAGAAACGTGATCCAGGAACACCGAAAAAGTAACAAAAAAAACCAATTTTATATAATACAGTAAATAACCTAATGCTTTTTTTTTCAGTTTTAACTTTTATTTCGTTAGATAGTCAATATCTAACTAATGCGTATATAGTATATGAACTCATAATCGAATAACAAAAAAAAAAGATTAATCCTTCTTGGCAGATGGCAACTTCTTCTTTGGCTTTTCCTCCTTTGGTTGAGGTTGGGCAATTTGGCCGAATGGTCTTTGGACTTCTTGGCCCAAGATGTAGGCCTTGAACAAGTCGTGCTCAACACAGGCCTTGATAGGGGAGATACCCTGCTGGACCAAAGGCTGGGTGTACTTCATGTACAAGTGCATACCGGCCATCATCAACCATGATGTGTAGAAGCCCCTCAACAGGGCATCGACTTGCTCAAGGTCATAGTCAACAACGGACTTGACAATCTCAACATCAGCGGTCTCGTCCTCCTTGCCACCCTTGAACAACATCTCCATTGGGGACTTTTGGTTCTTGTACTTGATGGTGGCTAGGTTGTTTTGCTTCTTGATTTGGACCTTGATGTAGGTGTAGATCAAGTATGTCAATGCATTCATGGAAACATAGAAGATTCTCAAGTAGTCAATGATCTTTGGGTCAGTCATGTCCAATCTCTTACAGATGTAGTTGGACAGTAACATGACACCGATGATGGAAACTACAGAATTCATTTTTTTATTATTATTTAGCTGTTGGCGATGGTTTGTGTATGATTTGTCCAGTTACAATTAAATCTGATCACATGATAAGCTAGAAGTCATATATAATATATCTCAATGATTAATGTTACACCTATTGCATATCGCCTTGTGGATAGTCGTTTCCATAGTAGTAGCCCTGCTGCTGGATGTTCCCGTTGTAGAACTGGTTATACTGCGGCTGGATGTATTGTGCGCTTTGCTGTGGCTGCTTTGGTGGAGTGCCCTCTGGCTGTTGGTAGTTCTGGTACCCCACAAAGTTCCCGTATGGTTGGACATTCTCGTTTTGCTGATAATAGTACTCATACCCTACATCTGGCATGTAGTTCTTCTTGTTCTGTTGATCTTGCAAGTACATGTAATACTGCTGCGGCATGTATCCGTTTCTCATAGGCTGCTGTCCCTCCTCCACTTGGTTATGTTCCTCCTCATTGGCTCTTCTATCAACAACTGCATATTGCTGAGCAGGAACACGCGGGTAGTACTCAGGAAGCGCCTGAGGCTCCATGATGTCGTTGTTTGAGTTGTTTTTGGTGTTCGTTGTCAGAGTTGGTTCTTGTGGCTGTTGTGAAAGCATCTGCTGTTGCATCATCATGTATTGTTGTTGCTGTAAGTACCTGATCTGTTCCATTTGCTTTAGCTGCTCGATTTGCTTCATTTGTTGATACTGCTCCATTTGGAATCTATCAATGGCCATGTTTGTTGAGCTTGTTGCATGTTGCATGTAATTGACGGGTTGATTCGAGTCCTTCAAGTTGATAGGCGGATGGCTTTGATTCATCTCATACAAGTTATTGAATCCCTTGTTGAAGTTGTCCTCCTTTGGTTCATTCTGATCAATCCTGTGAGATGTTTGGTAATGGAAATCGTTTTCTTCATGTGGAATCTTACCCTCCATAAGCTTGTTTTGATTGTCAATGGCATTGTAAACCTTCATTTTGTTTTTCTTCAACACTTTTTCCTTTTCCTTCAATTCCTTCTTGGCCTTTCTTCTGACTGGCTGGTACTTGTAATCAGGGTACTTTTTCAAATGATCTGTCTTCTCCTTTTCAGCAGCATCAACCCAAACTTTTCTTTCCTTTGGGCTCAAGGATTTCCACTGCGCACCTATCATTTTACTGATTTCTGAATTGTGAGGAACTGGCTTGTTATCCTTGATGAATGAATCAACAAACACCTTGTGTTGGTGAGATCTGAAGATAATGAAGGCATTACGAGGTCTTCTGACTTTACCATTGGAGTTTTTGGATTCCAATCTCTTGGGTATTTTGATATCTTCAGCTTCAGGAACATCTGGAATCTTCATGTCAGGAGTGGCTCTGATGATGTTTGCTTTGAAGGTGTCGCCTTTGTTAGAGTTTTCATTAAGATTGATATCCATTTTGTATCTAACTTTAACTTCTAGTTGGACTCAATTGTAACGTGTTTGTTGTTTAAAAATAGAAAAAGTAAACAATAAGATGATGTATGGTTATATTGTTAGATTATATTTTAATTTTGTTTGGTGATATGTAATAATTTTTTAAAAAACAACAAAAAGTTATTATTTTTATGTTTTTTAATGTTTATCAAATTTAAAAGAAAGAAAAATAGATCAAAAGAATAATCCAACACAATATGATTATTAATTAAGAATTAATTGTTTGAATCCTTTCTATTATTATTTATCTATTTTAATTTATCGTTTTCAAAATAAGACCACTAAAACTGTATGTTGAACACTGTAAGAAAAGAAAACAATAAACAAAAGATATGATGTAATGAACAAAAGATTTTCTTTTCAAAATACTGTTTATAAATTCACAAATTGAAAAAAAATGAGCAGCGAGTCTACTGCGAACGGAGTCCGCGTTACAAAAATAAGGCGAATCGAATCGAATCAAAAAATTTTAACATGATTGGTGCGTACACAGACAGCACTTACCCCACTCAGAGTTATAGATCTACTCTTACCTTTTATAGACGCAACCAAAAAAATATATTAGTGACAGAAAAAAAAAAATAGATAATCAACACTACAATATATCTCACAACCTTATTAAATATAGAGGCTAAAAACCATATACAACATCATAATTACATAAACATACCAAATGTCC
>ERZ794949.681-NODE-681-length-10138-cov-3.325598_pt1 | contig 10138 bp, 6 predicted proteins | sample MGYA00511363_ERZ794949 | MGnify/ENA primary metagenome ERZ794949 (study PRJEB30137, sample SAMN04331402) | food metagenome | isolation source: T1 must sample point D1 replicate B | place: Australia: South Australia ... | reverse complement strand
TTTTTTTTTTTCAAAGGAGCTCCAAAAAAAAATATATTATCAGCAAAATTATATAAAGAAATGAGTATTTAATATCGAGTCCTTGTGAATTAACATCTCCTGAGACTTGTAAGTGTTAACCTCATTCTTAATTTCTTGGAAAACTTGCATCTCCTTCATGCTCTTCAACCGCATGAGTTCTTCTTCAGACAAGTCTGTTATACTTTCATCTTCAAAGCTATCCACTGAACCATCACTATCGTCCTCTAATGGAGGTAGGGGGAAAACTTCTATACTTTGGCTGAACATGATTTTGTTCATTTTGGAAACTTTTCTTGGTGCTGGTTTGTTTGTATCTTTATAAATGACCCATTTCTGTCGATTCTTGTCAAACACCTTTATTTCATGGAACCCACTGTCAAACAGTCTTGTTAAAACTGGATCTTCAAGTTGTTCATCCTTTTCATTACTTTTCACCAAGGTTCTCAATTTTTCCAAGTTTGTGAATGACAGGTTTCGGTATGAGTTTTTGCTCATCACACTGCTTTCACTGTTTGTGCTGCATATAGATATCCTTCTGTCATGGCTAAAGCCCTTTTTGATTTCTAGTGGACTGTACAATTCTAAAAAGTCAAAGTCATCTATGGACTCTGACTTTATCATTTTTTGATTGAGAAGATTCCCGCATGAGTCTGATTTGGTTGGAGAGCCACTAGCTGAGTTCAAGGGATTGGGCGATAGGTTTGTCTTCACAACACTGTTTCCATCATTCATTTCATATGTTTTTAGGGCAACGTCCAAAAGCATGTCAACATCCTTAAGACTATTTCTATTATCATTCTGTGGTTGGTATTGGTAGTTGTTTGTTGGCTTGTTGAAATTTGTGTTAATGGGATGTAACAGGTGACCTGTCGTAGTTGGTTGATTGTATACTGGCTGCTTGGTGGCTTGTATTGGTTTGACATTTCTCTTGGATTCAACAAGAGGCTTTGACTTGAACAGTCCAAACATTCTCTTTTTTAAAGTGGGCTTTTTCTCTTGGTCGGAGGGGATATCCAGAGACTGTGTGGGTTGATTCTTATACATCTCAGGCTTATCAAGACGAATGTTTCCTGAAACATTGACTTTTATGAATCCATCGGCTTGATTATTTTTTTTCAAAGAGTCATTCTGTTTCAAGTTGTTGTTGAATCCCAAGGGGTCTCCTTTATTCAGATTATCAACCAGTTCGTCGTATTTCATACGTCTTAGTTTGAAGTAGTTCTTTAAGACAGGATTTTGCCCCACATAGATCAGATCTTTGTTTCTCATAGGACCATAGAATATAAATGTTTTGTAACTGTTGCCAACCATGGATGAGAGACTTTGATTGTACTGTTGTTGCTGATCGTATGTGCTTGTAAAGGATTGATTTTGCATGCTTTTGATTTCAAAGTCCTTGGCATTCAAATTGATTTCATATTTTTTCATATTGCTTGGGTTTTGAAATACAGTCTTTGATCTTATTAGATTGTTATTTGTCTTGAGACTTGGCGCTGTTTTATTTCTTTTAATGTATGGTTGGTTTTGAACCTTGATGTTGTATTTGTTTGGTGGACTTGGGGTGTTACGAGGAACCTTGATAGTTTGTAAGTTGTTGTTTCCGTTCATATTGTAAGTGTTTGATCTTTTGATATGATCATTACTTCTGATATAATTCAAATTATGACTAGGTTGTTGTATATTCATTTTGCTTTTATGATTGCTGGGTTAATTGGTTTTTATTACTTGTCCTATTAGTCAAAGAAGTGTCGTCTTTTTCTGTTAAAAATTGAATAATACAATAAATTATACATTATGTACATTCATTGTTCGTTTTTTCTAATAAAAAAAAAATTATCATCAGCTCGTTAATATGTTCTAATTTTAAAAAATTGTTATCATTTTGCCCCTCACTCTGGAACATTTGGTGGACAGCCATACCGAGTGAACAATTTCGGAAAAGATGTGAGAGACCTCGTTCACAGAGTGAACACGTGTACCAAAGCGTAGCACCAAAAAAGAGAAACAACGCATCATATAATGAGTATACTTCGTTTTCTTTATATCTATTCAATACAAAAGTTAATAAGTGATATATACAACTAACTGTTACCTCTCTTTAAATAATAGAAATTCAACCAAAGAGATAATTCATATTGTATAATATATAATAACACTTTTTGAAAACAAGTACTCATGTCTTTCTATCTTTTTTGCTTATATCGAATTAATATATAATATTGGTAGCGTTTCACTCAACTCATTCATCATCAATCAAGAAGTCAAATTCATCATCCTTTTTAATACTCTTTTCTAATATATTCAAATCCAGCTTATTACCTTGATTCTCCTCAAGTAAAGTTTCACAACTCTCAACTACAAGCTTGGCCATAAACAGCATCATGGCATGTGACACCACAGCTGGTGTTATGGATGTTTGCTTACCTATTTCTTCATCTGATTGTTGAATGATCTTTTTTATTTTGTTACTAGGAAAGATGATTCCTTTACTGAGCAATAAGTCGTTTATTTTGTTTATATCTGGTTTCTCACTCATCTTGGTATCGTATGTTATAATTTATATTCTCTGGTTGTATTATTTGCTTTTCCATCTCTTGTAATAGTAACAGTATATCTCATAAACAAACATCCTGTAAAACGATATATCACTGTATTTTGTTATTTTGTTATTTTGTTATTTGGGAAAAAAACAAAAAAAAAAAAAAGGAAGTGAGAAACATACTTGTATGTACTATCTTATATCCGTTATAAACAAGTCATGTGACCTCTCCGTAATACACTCACCAAAAAAAAAACAAAAAAAAGGTTCACAAAGAAGTAAAGTGATAAGAACAAAATAAGAATCTTTCCATGTAGTATCAATTCAAGGAATCACCTTTGTAATATATGTTTTATATCTTAAACTCTAAAGTATTTTTTTATAAAAAAAAGGGCCATATATAATTAAACAATCAAGTATCTGATAGGAATGTGAATCAACTTGACAACGTATCCCAACAAACCAATAACAAGGAAACCCATGCCTACTGCTCTGATGATTTGGAATAGCTCAGCATTGCTAGGCTTTTTGCACTTGTTTATGAAACTCAAGGAGTTGTTGATAAGTTGTTGTGTTTCTTGGGCACTGCCTTTCTTTTCAGCCATTATATGTGTGTGTTAAATGATGGGTTTGTTGTATTCTTATATGTTTAGTGTATAGAACATTGTTGTTGTTTTTTTTTTTCATGGAGTAAACACCACATATGAAAAAAAATACTTGAATTAAATTGAAAAAAAAAAAATTTTTGTTTTTCACAAGTTAAAAAAAAAAACCTTAAAAAAGTTATATATGATATCGGATTTAAGATTCTTATCACTTTGTTTTAGGAGAATCTTATCCCCATATTCAGTTAACTAAAGAAAAACTGCCTTTATACACAGCAACCAAACCACGTATACATGTCTGAAAACTCTAGTATTATATCTAACTCAAACGACTCAATCAATGAGGATGTCCCTTTGTTTAAAATCACAAAACTAAAAAACACATTCATCAACAAAATTCAATCTTCAAATGAAATTATCACAAACACATTCCATTACAACAACTTATTTATACTATCCACTGATGCTGGTTCCATTTATATAACAGATCTATTCAAGAACACAATCTTGAAGGAATTTAAAAAGCTGCATAAAGATTACATCACATCAATCCATGTAAAGAACAACTACATGATAAGCTCGTGCATCGAAGGAATAGTCAACATCATATCCTTAGATGATTATCAGATCAAAAAAAGGTTCAATTTCAATCGTTCTTTGAACTATGTTAAACTTCATGACAACTTTGACAACATAAACAACAAATGCTTCTTTCTAAGTAGCTTTAATGGATTGCTAGTATCTTGTAACCTTGACTCCATTGAACTTAAAGAGACTCACAATAACTGGCTTTCATACATAAACTTTTCCAACAATGGCAACACGAATGATCTGAAGGTTTTTGAACTTTTATCCATAGACTCAATATTATTTTTTGAGGTTATTGATATAGATAAATTTTTGATCATCAACTTCAACCAAATAATGATTGTCTCCTTCAACAAGGATGGGAATATCACAACTCTTTTTGAACAGAGCTATAACATAAAAAACGAAAACATCAACATTGTTCATAAATGCAATGATCTACTTATTGTGTCCTTCAACAACTATCAGAAGATTTTAGTTCTCAACTTGAAAGAATTTGAGCTGATAAGAGAAATATCCCTGGACTTGAATGATGTTCTATACATACACAGCTTTGACACCAGCACGTATTCCTGGAATAAGGATTTATTCATCCCACCCTTTTTGGTCTTTTTCAAGGACATGTCCATAAGCATAATTGATATAAACGAGGACACTCACATTATAGAGGATGACATTGAGTTGCCTGTACTAAACAACAAGTTCATAGACGCCTTGCAAATCAATGACACATATCTGTCCATAGTAATGAAAGATGAAATATTCAATGTTTATCCATATACCAAAAAGATGGTGTTTGATTACTATTCAGAGAACGATGACTTATGGCACGCGTGGTTGATCAGTCAAAGTATTGATGAAGTCAGTGATCATGAACGATATGAAATCGGTCTCAATGTAATAAAAAATGATCAGGAAAATGTCATGAAAATACTGAATCAAAACAGCTATAGAAACCTGAGTGAAAATGGAGATTCATTTACGACATTAATTACAACTGTTGACGATAAGGTATTTGAGGATATCGCACAAAGATTTATCGCAGCAGATGTTAATGACTGTGACATAACATATTTATTGATTGCAAGGGTGTTTGCTGCATTTTTTTCTAGATTGATCCAATTGAACCACACTTTGTTTTGCCACTTTTTGAAGAAATTTGAATCCAGCATGTCCACTGAATCCCTTGATGAAATTAATAATATGATATCCCAGGAAGAACCAGATTTCCCACTTTTGAACAGTCAACTGATTTTATCAAATAAAGTTATTTTTGAAAGTAAAGACTTGTTGAAGGTATACTATGATATATTAAGTTATAACATTGATACGGCTTACTACAAGGATCAATTGTTAAGGTACTTGAAGATCAACACTAGTGTGATTAAAGACATTTACAACTCGCATGAATTAATCAACAAGTTGGAGTATGGGTGTGTCTCACAAGACGAAAAAGTGAAGTATCTAACAAGGCTGATAAACATTATCATCAACAATGTGGATGAGAATGATTTAGTTAATTATTTGACTAATAACACCGACATTGAATACTTTGATATTTTGCTACTATCAAGATTGCTGCCATTGTTGGACTCTAGCAAGTTTAATTTGAATTTATTCAAAGTTTGTATAGACTATTTCATGTTTGAAAAAATACACTTGAACTCGGATAAGGACTCAACTATACTGATAAGATTCTTGAATAAGTACTTCAATGAAAGGTACATCACCAGCAAAGACGAAAAGAAATTAATTTCACAGTACTTCCTTGATAAGTGGCATTCCTTAGATGACAAGGACATGTTTCTTGAAGAGGTTATTTACCTGTACATACAACTAGACGAGTACAATGAACTTTTGACATTGATACTTGATAAGAAGGACATAAAGGACTGTATCAGTTTGATAATGGTTAACCATTCAAACATGAACAATGTTCTTTTATGGGAAAAAATATTCAACTTTGTTCATACGAAGGAAGGTGATGTTGTGATTTCAGATTATGAGTTTATTATGGAATTTGTCAACAAAAACAACTCAAAGTTTCAAATAAATGTTTTGATCTTCTTATATGAACAACTCTTAACAAGATTGAACAACTTCGATACCAAGGTTGATCAACATATAAAGTTTAAAAAGCTAGAGGTTTTGAAAATCAAAAGTTTATTACAAAACGAATTGACTAATGTTTATGCAAAAAAAATGATGTATTTACAAATGGCAGATTATCATGATTAATTAAATATTTATATAGTTGTCTTATTTCAATAGGTTGATCAAATCATTGGCAATCAATTCCAATTCTTTCAAGTTGCTTAATGTACCAATTTTATAAATTTGTGCAAACTCTGGGATCTTGCAGTAATTGATGAACTCATTAATTTTCAACACCAATGTCTTTATGTCCTGTTTATCCAATGATATAACATTAACTCTGGGTTTTGCCAACTCAAAGACATCATGGAAGTAGTTTTCCCTCAAATCCATTGATGTTTTATCATTCAGATGATTCATTATCTTGTTGTAAAACAAAGACAACTCAAGCTGAAGTTCTCTGGACATGTTGATTACCACGTTTTTCAAAACAATCGGTTGGTTTTGGTGGTTGATAATATCCGATATTATCAGCAGCAGTCTCTTGGCTTGGATTTTCTCTTCAGAAACTTCCTCCTCAACATGCGCTCCATATCCACCTATCCCACCCAACTGCTGTCTAAACAGGTCCATGTCGTTATACTCAAGCATTTGGGAAAACAAATCATCCTTTGGAAGCAGTTCAGGTGTGTTGATCATGTTGTTCAGAATCGGAATTCCAGATCTGATTTTCATGTTCTCTTGCAGTTCAAAGTCATTCAGCTCATCAAACACATCGTCCTCGTAATAGTTCGAGCTGTTTGTGGTTTGCACGTTTTCCTTGTCGTAGTTGATCGTCAGGTCTCCCTTCTGCACATTGGTGGTGATCCCGTTGTGCAAGTCATTGAAGTTGATGAATCCCTTGTTTGAGTTCAAGTTCAAAATCTCCAAAACCTCTTGATCCAAGGCTTCATTGGCAAAGTCTACCTGCTTTATCTCCTCAAACTTGTTGACCGTGTTGTAGTCATCATCCTCATATATGGGCTCCCACAATAAAGTTGTGTTGAAATCTATCAACTCCTGCAAGGACACAAAGTTCAGTATTCTGTGTTCCAGCGACAAATCCAAAAGCATCTCTGCATCCCACTTGGAAAACGTCTTCAGTTCAGACTGCAGGCTGTTCAGCAAGTTGATGAAGATGTCTGATTTCTTCAGCCCCATGGATATTGGCTTGTTCAAATTAATGTAGGCCTTTGGCAGTGTCCCACTTGCCTTCCATGAGGCCAAAATGGACATTTCAGTGATTGAGTCCCATGACTTTTTGATCAACTTGAATGCATTTATCATGTTGATTTTGGACTGCTGGAACGTTAGGATCACCTTTTTAGGCGACTTTTCCAGCTTTGTTATGGTGTTTTGCAAGTCTATCAACGCTTGGTAAGTCTGTTGTCTATACTTGGTCTTGAATTCATCTATAATGCCCCAATTGAAAGGCAAGAATTTGTTTTGAGATCTTGTGTAAATCAAAGTGATGTTTGTTAGTCTTATGTTGGATATTCTATGAGAGCAGCAATCATCCAAAATTATGTAGATTTGTCTGTTGATTAACTTCAACTTGTCATCCCAGGTGATCAGCCACTTATGGAAAATAGTACTTGTCAAGAAGCTTTCCTTGTTTGAATAGTACTCAATTCCATATTTGTTCATGATTTCTTCATGGTAGGTATCATTCTTTGAGCCAAACTCACTCTTAAAGCATTGGTAATTCTCATATTTACCAATGATCAAAGGATTCAACTTTTCACTGGCATCAACATTACAACAAAACATTATGGTCATGATTTCAATTTGTCTTTTCAACTTTGAAATACCGTAGTATGACTTGTCAAGGGGCAAATTGTATGCCAACAGGGTTTCATCCAATGTAAACAGGTCCTTTTTTGGAATCTTCGATAGATAATTCTTTAGGGTGTCTCTTTCCTCATAGGACCAGATTTTCTTTGGTTTGTTGATTTCCAAGAAATTCTTATTTTGTGATGGTGGTTCTATTTGGCACTTCTCCAAAAACTTCAGCATCCACTTATAAGAAAAGAATCCCTTTCCTGTTCTTTTGTCCAGGGGCAGCTTTTGCCAGATGGAAGCAGCTGTATCCTTCAAAATAGGAAAAGTTATGGGTATGGAGTTCCAAGATGTTTGATATATCCACTCATGGAGAATCTTCCTTAGCATTTGGTTTTGTAGAGATCTGGTTGAATGGTGTTTTAAAATTACATCTTCAAAGTCATCTTCCTCTTCTTCGACGTTAGTGATGATGTTTTGTGGGACTACTTCCCTCTGTTGTTGTTTTTTAGGTTTGACAACTTTATTGGCCTTTGGAGGACTTGTCTTAGCTAATTTAATACCATTTTGCTTTGCATTTAGTTGCATAATAAGGTTGTTTCCATTTTTTAAGATTCTGGATATAGTTGTCTGAGAAGGTTTTTTCAAAGAGTGATAAGTTCTTTGGAACCAAGAAGCCAGATCATCTTGAGTCCAGTTGGGATGTTCCAAAGATATTTTATACAACTCAACTTTCTGCTCCAATGTAAACCACATAGAAAAAAAGAAAAGATAGAGAGAGAAAAGATTATGTATTTAGAATATTTTGGTTGATTTATATTTTATATACAAAAGATGGTAATATATAATGACTATTATGATTTCACATTAAAAAAATTTTAACTTTCAAAAAACTAGGAAAAATGAAAAGAAGTCAATGATGAACAAAATTATATTCAAAAAAAAAAACAACATGGTAGCATAATTCCTTTTTTTTTTTTCAAAACAAAAAAAACACTCACTATACCCGACTCACGTGTGGGCTTACAATTTATATACAGAGCTAACTACCTCTGTAAGTGGTGTATCCAAAGTTATTTAATAGCAACGGAATGTGGTAATGATGCACTGCACTTTCCTTGATCATGAATGGTATATCAATGTATGGGTAAAGAGTGTCTTCATTGACCAAATCATAGTAGCTTGACTTTATTTGGAATCTTATCATGTATGTGTTGCTATGGGTTATTCTTTTGTCTCCAATGTATTCCCAACTCTCCTTAGGGACTCTCCCATCCTTGTTTGTTTTTTGCTGAGCAACTTTGATGTTGCCAGTGTCTGTAATGAGATACAATTCACATAAAATGTCACTCAAAGGTAGTCCCTTGTTAGAATTTAGGATATGGCAAGACACAGTGTAATCAGTCATTGATTTTTTTATTTTGTTATTAATGTGCGTTATGGTTATTTTATAATTATTCTTCTGTAATTGAATATACAAAGTAGTGCTTACATGTTCCTTTTATATATAAATGTTGATTTTTTTTTATTGATAAGCGTTATCGCTAATTACCGACAAAGCGTATGAGTTTATTTTTTCTTTTAATACGGCTATTTTGTTCAGATTTTATCTCCGATACGTGTTTTTGCATTTCCAATGTTTTTTTTAAAAATTATCTTTGTTCATCAAAATCTTATGGTATACCATCTGGATACATATTACATACCAAAAAAGATAATAATCAGTAGAATAAAATGAACACTTGTTAACTGTCTATATGAATGTTGAACACATCAATATAGATCTCAAAAGGTTCAGAGTCGTCAACAAATTGCTCCCCACAAAACCGTACGATGACATATTAAAAATTATAAATCCTTCCTACTACAACCAATTCAATGCCACTTATTTCAGTGCATTGCAATCTCACCAAGAATTATTTGAATTTTTGGAATACATACCTTTGGATTCAAAAACCATTCATAAATATGTTAGATTTTCTATAGCGCTTATAGCAGTCCTACAAAGACAAATTAACAAGCATGAGATCATGACAAGTTCTGAATTCATGAACCAATACAAGACATTTAAATACTTCTTCATTAACACAATTCCCATTAAAAAAATGATGCTGTTTGGAACAGTAGTGGCTCACAGTAGCATGCAGGATGTGGAAAATAACCCCAAGTTCAATATCGTTTTGGATGACAACATCTCATGCCTGATTAATGGACTCAAAGTTAAGGACTTCCCAAACTTGTATAATCAAAAAGTGTGTGTTAAGGGTGAGATAAGAATCAATTATGATGATTGCAGCTTTTACTTTTTGTTAGACGACATAAATTTCATTAATGAGGCTCAGCTATTGGTTTTCAATCAGAAAATAGCATTTGTTATTGAACATATTTTCATAAAGCATACATGGAATCTGCAAGATACAAACATTGACGAAGAGTTGATTGAAAGCCTTCAGGAATGGCATTCATTTTCACA
>ERZ794949.680-NODE-680-length-10144-cov-2.540886_pt1 | contig 10144 bp, 6 predicted proteins | sample MGYA00511363_ERZ794949 | MGnify/ENA primary metagenome ERZ794949 (study PRJEB30137, sample SAMN04331402) | food metagenome | isolation source: T1 must sample point D1 replicate B | place: Australia: South Australia ... | reverse complement strand
GACGGCGACAAGTCCAAGTACCTCGGCAAGGGTGCGTCCCTTTCGCCTCTCTCACGCTCTCGGTGACTGTAGCTGACGCCGAGCACCGTCCTGCAGGTGTCACCAAGGCCGTCGCCAACGTCAACGACGTGATCGCCCCCAAGCTCATCGAGGCCAACCTCGACATCGTCGACCAGGAGAAGGTCGACAAGTTCCTCATCGAGCTCGATGGCACCGCCAACAAGGGCAAGCTCGGCGCCAACGCCATCCTCGGTGTCTCGATGGCCGTCGCCAAGGCCGCCGCCGCCCAGAAGGTGCGCCTCCTCCCTCCTCCTCTTCGCTCGCTCGCAGCGATGCAGCAGCTGACGCCTCTCTCTCTCTTCTGCTCGTGCGCAGGGTGTCCCCCTCTACGCCCACTTTGCCGACCTCGCCGGCGTCAAGCCGCCGTTCGTCCTCCCCGTCCCGGCCATGAACGTCATCAACGGTGGCTCGCACGCCGGCAACGCGCTCGCGTTCCAGGAGTTCATGCTCCTCCCGACCGGCGCCGTCGACTTTGACGAGGCCATGCAGATGGGCACCGAGACGTACCACACGCTCAAGAACGTCATCAAGAAGAAGTACGGCATCGACGCGACCAACGTCGGCGACGAGGGCGGCTTTGCGCCCAACGTCCAGGGCGCCGAGGAGTCGCTCGAGATCCTCACCGAGGCCATCGCCAAGGCCGGCTACTCGGGCAAGGTCCAGATCGGCCTCGACGTCGCCTCGTCCGAGTTCTACAAGGACGGCAAGTACGACCTCGAGTGCGTCCCCCTCTCGCTTTCTTCTAGCTACTCTCCTCGAGACTGATGCTCTCCCTCTCGCGCGCAGCTTCAAGAACCCCAACTCGGACTCGTCCAAGTGGCTCACGGGCAAGCAGCTCGCCGAGTTCTACAACCAGCTCGTCGAGAAGTACGACATCGTCTCGATCGAGGACCCGTTCGACCAGGACGACTGGGAGGCGTGGAGCCACCTCACCCAGAACACCAAGATCCAGGTGCGTCTCCTTCCCCTGCTTGGCTTTGTTCTCGAGCGAGCTCGAGCGGCGAGCTGACCTTCTCAACTTGCGCCTCCTCCTCCTCTCTTCCTTTGTGTACTCTTGTGTAGATTGTCGGCGACGACCTGACCGTCACCAACCCGGAGCGCATCCAGACGTGCGTCCTCTTCGTCGTCGTCGTCATCGTCGTCGTCACCCTCTCCTTAGTCTCGAGCCTGACTCTCCCTCTCCCTCCCTCCCTCTCTCGTTCGCAGCGCCATCGAGAAGAAGGCCTGCAACGGTCTCCTCCTCAAGGTCAACCAGATCGGCACCATCACCGAGTCGATCAAGGCGACCCAGCTCGCGTCGTCGGACGGCTGGTGCGTCCCGCTCTCCTCCCTCCTCCTCCACTTTGCCGAACGCGCGCTGACGAAGAGTGAAATGGGTGGGGATGAAGGGGCACCATGGTCTCGCGTTACGTTTCCTGTTTATTCTATATCTTGGCGGCACGCGCTGACCTGACTTTGCGCGCTCGCAGACCGTTCGGGCGAGACCGAGGAGTGCGTCCTCCTCTCTCCTTCTCTGCTTCCTCTCGCCTCTTCTGACTCTCTTTTCCCTCGCAGCACGACCATCGCCGACCTCGTCGTCGCCCTCGGCACCGGCCAGATCAAGACTGGCGCGCCGTGCCGCTCGGAGCGCGTTGCGAAGGTGAGCCTCGCCTTCTTGCCTCTCCTCCTCGCGACGGTCCTAACGCTCTCTCTTCTACGTCGCCTGTACAACCGCATCTTACGCCTCGCAGACGAGATCAAGCAGAACGGCGGCAAGGTCCTTTACGCCGGGTCCGACGGGCTCGCCCGCGGCACGACGGCCGCGCCTCTCTCGAAGAAGTAGAGCGCCCCTCCCCTCCCTTTCCTTCTCTCTCGCCTGATGGGCTAGCCCCGGCCGAGCAGCCGCTGGACGCAGTGCAATCCGAGCTTGATTCTGTGCAGCCGTCGGCGTCGTCGTCCCTCGAGAGGAGAGTCGCCTTCCTCCGCTCGCTCGTCTCGCTTCGTCTCGAGCTTCGCGCCCGCTCTCCTTCACTCGTCGAGCCTTCGAGTCAGCTTGCTCGTTCGGCACGAGCGCGACCTGGGAGAGCTTGCGATGCCGTCGAAGTCGCTCGAGGAGGAGCTCGGCCGGCTGGTCTCCTTGCGTTCGGTCACGCCGCGCTCGTCGTTCTGCGCAGGACTCGCTCAAAGTGTGCGTTCCAGCGATGCTGCAGAGCTTGCCCGTGCGACCACCGGCGCCTTTGCCTTTGCGCACGCTCGGACCCAGCCTTCCTGGACTCGGACGCGCTCGGCTCGCTCGACAGGCTGGAGCTCATCCGGACCGCCATGACGACGTCTGTACGTGTCGTTCGTGTCGGCCGGATGACATGCTCGTGCGCCGTGCGAGCGAGCGCGCGAGCGGAAAGCCGGGTGCGACGCCGGGCTCGGACCCTTTCTCGCCCGGCGAGGCTTGCACTTGCACCGCTATTCCGACCGTACACAACGGGCGCAAGCTCCCAGATACAGGCCTCGATGCTCGGCAGCGTGCGACAGTTGGCATGCCGCAGAGCGAGCTCTCCCTCGCGCCGGACCTCACTTGAGAAGGTCGACCTTGCAAGCGCTTGTAACCCGGATTAGCGAGTCGGGCATGCGCATTACAAATGCTCGACTAGCGTTCGGTGCGCGCGCGCATACTCGTCTCGCTATTCCTGACTGCAATTTTCGGCCGCGCTCCTTTGCCGCTCGGGTCGCTTCTGCACGCTCGGGTCTCGCACACATCCTCTCGCTTTCTCTGTCGCCGCACGCTGGTGGCGACCGCGGCGAGGAGAACCGGCGACGCTCGGACCTGCAAGCGCTCGATGTCTCCCCCTCGAATGCGGACCCGGACTCGCCCTCGTCGCCGAAATCCAGCCTCGCCCCGCCCTCATGTCGCCGTTGGCAGCTGTCCCGCCACGCAGGCAGCGAGGTGGAGTTCAAGGCGGGCGTCCGCGCGAGCGTGCGAGAGACGGAGCGCGAGCAGGCTGCGGAACCCTCGGCGGCTCGAGCGTCTCGCGAGGCATCTTCGAGTCGAACAGCCGCAGCAAAGCGGCTTCCTCGCAATCGAGCGCACAGCACGGAGAGCCGATCTGCAGCCCAGCGCGGCATTTCACCGCTCCTCGTCATTACGAGCTGAGACAAAGCGCTCGCCTCGGCCGCCCCTCGCGTCGTCGTTCCACCCTCAGCTTTGCGCTGCCGCCCGCGCTCGCTCGACACACTCGTCCAGCAGCTCACCTCGGATCCAGGCCTGTGCAGTGCGCCCCATGGCCCCTGCGCGGCCCGTCGCGGTCGAGGACGGCGACCGCCTCGTCCCACCCTCGCCGTCGGCGTTTAACGAGGGCTCGCACGGCCGAGCAGCCAGTCCAGCGCTCTCGAGTGGCTCGCAGACCTCGCTCGCCAGGCCGCCGAGGTCCCCAAACCGCCCTCGAGGCAGCCCGCCGCTCCAGCACTCGTCCCACCGCGCTCGGCGCCTGCCGCAGATGCTCCGACACACACAGCATCTTCCAGCAAGCACTCACACCCCACGCCGTCCCTCGCCGACCTTCCCCTCGAGCCGGCCGCCCCGATCCGCGTCCTCCCCACCCACCCGGCCACGCTCCCCTACATGTGGGACTCGACCGCATCCACCACCGACGAGGCCGACACCGAGCTCGACTCGACGTTCGACGGCGAGGCGGGCGCAGGCGCAGCGCTCCTCGCCGAGCGCAGGCGGCGCGAGGAGGCCAAGGTCGCTCGGCGGCGGGTCAAGCACGACGCGCCGAGCGGTCGGAGCAGGGCGGCGGCGCAAGCACCGGCGCATGTACCCGGCAGGGCATCTCTCGACACGGCGGCGGCCGTGACGCACGCGATGCAGCTCAAGGGCCAGATGCCGCTCGTCGAAGGTCGGCGCGGGCTCGGCCTTGCCTTCTCGGACAAGGACGGCGTCAACGAGTACTGTGCGTCTCGTTCTCTCACATCGCTCGTAATCTCGGTCGGGTGCCGAGGCGCTGCCGTGAGAGCCGCCGCTGACGAACCGCACTTGCAGCCTCGACCCAGCCTCGCCGCTCCTCTCGCCCGGGACCCGACGCCCGCTCCACCCGGCGTCCGTCAGCGCGCTTCGCCGTCACCGAGGACGTTGCAGTCGCGCTCGAGACCGACTCGACGACGAGCACGACGCGCCGAGTGCGGTTCGAGCAGCCGTACCGTCCGCCCGGTCGTGAGCGATCGAGCAGCGGCGGCACCATCGCCCTGCAGCCCGAGCACATCGTCTTCCCGGACGCCCTCCCGGTGCCATCTACGCCCGCCTTGTCGGTGACGACACCGAGGTCGGGCGGCTCGAGGCGGTCCTCGGCTGCGTCAGGGAGCATGTTCAGCCCCGTCTCGGCGGCGCTCTCGAGCCCGCCGACGTCTCTCGCGCCGTCGCCCGCCTCGCCCCGACCGAGGAGCCCGCGACGAGCATCTGGGCCTGTCGTCCTCCCCGCCGAGCTGCAGGCGCCACGCTCGTCGGCCAAGATCTACTTTCCGGCCGGGCCCGCACGGCCGGCGTCGATCCGGTCGTACGACATGCCGTCGCCGGCCCTGTCGCAGACGTCGCTGCACGGAAACGTCTTTCCTTCTCGGCCTCACGGCAAGGCGTCGCCGTCGGCCGTCGCCTCGCCGGTACCGCCGTCGCCCCACCTTCACTTCCCCTCGCCCAAGCCGGCTTCGGCTCGCCAGCCCGTCTTTCCCTCCCACTCGCCCCGCACCCAGTTCGAGACGGCGGCGCCCTTCCCTGTACGACCACCCGCCCCGTCGACAACGGCGTCGACCCGACCCGACTCGACCTTCCCTTCGCCTCGCACCTCTCGCTCGCCGTTCCCTCCACCGCCTCAACATTCGCCCCAGGCTCGCTACCTCGCGAGCCACGTCGACGCGCCCGTCGTCGCCGCGCAGCAGTCGCCCTCGAGCGCAGAGAAGTCGGCCGCGAGCGCGCGCACCGACTCGGCTCGGCGCCGATCGCAGAGCGCGCCGTGGGAGGCGCCGGCCATGCCCTCGTACCTGCTCGAAGCCGGCGACGCGGGCGATGAGCTCGACCGCATGATGCGGGCGCAGCGGCGGGCCGACCTCGACGAGCGCGCGACCTCGAGGGCTCGCGACGAGCGCCGCCGCAACATCCAGGCCGAGCTCCTCGGGTACGCCGTCGCTGCCGGCGCCAAGGGCGAGCAGGACTCGCTCGTCACGCCGCCGGCGAAAGAGCCGCTGTCGCCGCAGGACCTGGCGTTCGACCGCGCCCTGCTCGAGGTCGAGCCCAAGCGCAAGTCGCTCGGCGTCTCGCTCCTGTCCGACGAGGACGACTCGCGCCGATGGTCGACGACGCCGACGATCACGCCAGAGACGGCGCACCTTTCGGCGCCGTCGTCGTACCCATCCTCGGTCGGCCTGCGCAGGGTCGGCAGCGAGGGCGTCGAGTCGGACGGCGGCAGCCTCACGGCGTCGGCGCCACTCGAGAACGGCCTCAACACGTCCGTCTCGTCGACGTCGAGCGACATCTCGAGCCTGCCGTCGTTCCCGGACGTGCCGCACCACCATCTCGCGCCGCCCGTCCCGATCTTTCCGGCGCAGCACGACCACTTCTCGGGCGTCGCGGCCAGGCCCATCGCCGTCGCGAGCGCGCCTCTCGCGAGCGACACCGTTCGTTCGACCACCGCAGCCGCCTCGAGCAACCACCGCCTCAGCCTCGCGTCCGAGACGGGCGTGTCCGTCTACGAGGACGCTCCGTCCTCCCCTCCTGCGGCGCCGGTCGCCGCTTCGAGCGAGGGCGACGCGCAGCAGCACACGAGGGAGTGGGTCGAGGGTCTCTCGGGCGGCTCGGTGAGGAGGAGGAGCCTGGGCGACATCGGCGAGGAGCCAGAGCTGGACGACGAGGTGCGCTCGCTCCCCTCCTTCTCATCCTCACCTCGACGATCGCTGACTCTTGCTCCCTCCTGCAGACACCCTTAAGCTCGCCGCCTCTCGCCAACGTCACCCCTCCTCGCACCGCCGCGCTCGTCTTCCCCTCTCCCGCCCGCAGCTCGTCGTGCACCCGCCCTCTCGAGCGCGCACCCTTTCCCTCCTCTTCGTCGCGCCCCTCGCTCGCCCTCGCCCTCGACCTGCACCGCACGCACTCGCCCGCTGCGTCTTTGCGCTCAGCAGGAGCCTCGAGCGCAGCGTCGGCCGCCGTGTCGTACGCCGCAACCTCGAACGGCTCGCCGCGAGCGGCGCAGCAGGCCTACTTCAAGCCCAAGCTGTCGCTCGGCAAGAAGCTCGGCGCCTTCTTCGGCTCGGGCACGTCGAGCGGCGGCAGCGGGCGCGTCGTCATGGGCCGCGCGACCGGCATCGGCTCGCAGGACGTGCTGCCCCTCGCGGCACCGTCGGGCGAGCTCGAGCCGTCCGAGCCTGGCGCCGCGCTCGGCCCGAGTTGGGCACCGCACGCGCACGATCGCAGCGCCGCATCGGCGTCGACCTCGTCGTTCGCGACGGTGCCGCCGTCGCCGACCGTCAGCAGCGGTCCGAGCGCGCGCGCGCCGTCGCTCCTCTCGGGCTCGAGCGCCGAGCGAGCGCCCTCGGCGGCGTTGCACAGTAGCAGCAGCCCCGTGTCAGCGACAGCATCGTCGCCGGCAGCGTCGGCCGGGCTCGACGCGCTCCTCGCGCGCTTCGAGCAGGAGGACAAGGAGCGGTTCCGGGGCATCGCGGCGGCGAGGGCGCAGGACGCCGTGCTTCGGCGAGGGGGCGAGGGCGTCGCCGTAGCGTAGCTCGACCTTGCGCTGAGCTCTCGAGCGTGATTTATCTCTCCTTTCTTCCTCTCGAGCGCGCCGACGAGCTCTCCTAGACGAGAGCGCGCGCGAGGAAGCAGGAAGCCGAGAGGTATTTCGGCAGAGGCACAACACCGAGAGGGAGGAGCACAGAGGGGGTGGGAAAGAGCAAGTGCGAGCGAGAAAGGAGGGCATGCAGGAGTACGGGCGGGAGAGCGCGAGGGAAGAGGTGCGAGCGGGGAAGCTACTTCGGGATGTGCTCCTTGGCCTGCTGCCGGACGCGCTTCCTGCGAGACAGAAGGAGCCGAAGGTCAGGACGTGCTCGAGACGCTCACGGATGAGCTTGGGCGGGGACGGGCGAGAGAGGGAGAGAGCGAGGACGCACTCGTACGCGACCTTGTCCTTCTTGAAGACGGTGTAAGCCTCGAGCTGCGCCGGGTCCTCGGCGTTGGGCGCATCGAGGAGCTCCTGGATGCCGACGAGGATCTGGCGAGGGCGCACAAGAGGAGCGGGATCAGCGCGAGCTCGAGCGAGCGAGGAGGAAAGAGCGAGAGGCGAGCGCACCTGCTTGACCGTGATCGCCGGCTTCCACGCCTTCTCCTCGTTCAAGATCGACAAGCAGACGGTGCCGGACGGGTAGACGTTCGGGTGGTAGAAGCTGTAGAGAAGTGCGAAGTCAGCCGCCGAGGAAGGAGCAGGGCGAGGGAAAGCTGGGCTCACTTGGCCGGGAACTTGCCTGCGCGCGAGCGAGAGAGGAAGAAGGGGTCAGAGCGGTTCTCGTGAGCAGGAACGGACGGCGGGGTGCGCACATTTGGGCGGCTTCGAGGGGTAGTCTGCGAGGACGGAGTGGCGGAATCAGCTCATGCAGATCCCGAGAGCGGAGGCGAGAGAACAGCCGAGACGCACCGTCGGGGAACAGGAGCGAGATGGGGAAGACGCCTCCCTCCCACGGCGTCTGCGAGCGAGCAGGGACAGAGGTCAGCGAGGACGAGAGGCCGGACAGGAGGGGAGAGGGGACGCACGCCGTCCCTGCCCGGGATGCCGGCCTCCCAGGTCTGCATGTCCATCGTGCCGTCCGTGTTCTTCTTGGGCTTGGCCCAGAAGCCGTAGGGGTGGTCCTGTCGGGGCGGAAGGAGGACGAGCTGTCAGCTGCGGGCGAGAGGAGCGGGCGCGGGCGGGTGTCGACTCGAGAGAGGGAGCGCACCTTGCGCCACTGCTTGCGTTCCTCGGTGAGACGCCTCTGGCAGATGCCCGACATGCTTGTCGGAGAGGGACGAGAGAGGGAAGAGGTGCCAGGTGGGGAGAGTCTGCGAGCAGGACAAACGAGTCAGCACTGCTCTGTGGGCGTGAGTGCTGCTGCTGGTGCTCTTTGTGTTGAGCCCTGGTGCCAGTGAAGGTGTCGGTGGCTGTCCTGGAGCCATGTTGACCAAGGTGCGGCATGGCGACGAGTTGGTCGAGCCGACGAGGCGAGGTCCGAGGAGCGGCGACACCGAGTGCTTCGAGGCTCGCGTGGCCGAGTCGAAGAGAGTGGCTGTACCTGTCTAGAGGACGAGCAAGCCTGCGCTGGACGAGCTGGGCGGTCGAGGTCGCGGTGCGAGGTCAACCTCTGGTCGTCCCCCTCTCTCCACACCCTCCCTCTCGCCTGCCTAGCTCAAGGGGCACACAGGGAGCATGGCAGAGTCTCCAAACGTACCCCACCAGTACCCGGACGACGACCCCCTCGGCCACGACTCGGGATCCCACCTCGCCCCGCACCTCTCGCCGTTCGACGCGCTCCAGGGCGACGGCCCACTCTCGCCAAACATCCACGCCGCACAAGACGACGACGACGGCACCTACACCTCGGACCCGCAGCCCGACACCCCCGCCGAGCCCCCGGCGCAACCTCCCCCTCCCACCTCGTCGGCTCCGCCTCTCTCTCTCCCGCCGAAACCCTCTCAACCTCCAGCGAACCCTCTCCCGCAACGCCCTGCTGCCCAGCCTCACCCTCAGTCTCGACACCTCCCCGACGGCCTCGTGTACAACCCGGCCCTGCACCCGCCCAAACGCGACCTCCCCGTCCCCGACCGCATCCCGGGCGAGCCCGTCCTCGACGGCGACAAGCACTGGAACCTCAAGAAGCACCTCAGCGACTTGTGTGGCACTCACGGCACGGCAAGGTGCGTCCCTCTCGCACCTCCCTCGGTCCTGGTCCTCGCAGCGCGCGACCTTCGCAACCCGGCGACGTGCACTGACCCGCTCTGCACGACGCCGCTCGCAGGTTCCCGGGCAGTCAGCCCGTCAGCTTCGACTACGAGAGCCTCAAGCTCCTCGAGCAAGAAGAGTGCGTCGTTCACTCGCTCCAGGTCCTGCTCGCCGATGCGCTCGACGAGCAGGATGCTCGGACGGGAAGTCCTCACGCTGACCCTGCCTCGTCGCTCGCAGCTTCTGGGTGTGCGAGAAGTCGGACGGCGTCCGGGTCCTCGTCCTCATCGTCGCCACCGGCTTCGGGCAGGAGGTCTACCTCGTGCGTCTCGCTCTCCCTCTCGCCCTCCTCCCGCCCTCTTCGACTGACTCGCCCTCGCCCGCGTCCGCCTCGCAGATCGACCGCAAGGATGCGATCCACCAGTGCTACTGGCTCACGTTCCCGCACCAGGACGGCCCCGAGTTCAACCACTCGAACACGGTCCTCGACGGCGAGTTCGTCATCGACGTCGACCCGGAAACGGGCAAGGTGCGTCCGCCTGTCCTCCTCCTCGCGCTCCCTCTTTTTTGCAAGCATTCCAGACCTGACGTGCCGTCTTGCCGCTCGCAGCACATCCCGCGCCTGCTCGTCTTTGACCTGCTCGTCCTCGACTCGGAGAACCTCATGAGCAAGTCGCTGCAGAAGCGGTACGGGGTGCGTCCTGCTCTCTCTCTCTCCTCGCTTCCTCGACTCCGCTCGGTCGCCGAGCTGACGAGCGACACCTCTTCTCGACGCTGCAGCGGCTACAATCCTACGTCGTCAAGCCGTACGAGAAGTACCAGCGCTCGGTCCCGCCCGACGTTCTCGCCAACCAGCCCTTCCAGTGCGTCCGCTCCCCTGTCTACTCGAGTCGAGGAAGAACCTCAGACTGACTCGATGCGCGCAGGGTCGTGTGCAAGAAGCAGGAGCTGTCGTACGGCATCGAGGCCGTCTTCCGCGACCACGTGCCCAAGCTCCTGCACGGCAACGACGGCCTCATCTTCACGAGCGCCGAGGCGCCCTACACGCCGGGCACGGACCAGAAGATGTACGTTGCCGTCTCTCACTCGCTCCTGTCCTCGAGAGGCGCTCGTCCCACTCGAGGAGCAAGAGCCGCGTCCGCAACCTCAAGTGGTACCAC
>ERZ794949.679-NODE-679-length-10144-cov-2.922192_pt1 | contig 10144 bp, 6 predicted proteins | sample MGYA00511363_ERZ794949 | MGnify/ENA primary metagenome ERZ794949 (study PRJEB30137, sample SAMN04331402) | food metagenome | isolation source: T1 must sample point D1 replicate B | place: Australia: South Australia ... | reverse complement strand
AGGACATGTGGAAGTTGATCAATGACATTGATAACACTCCAAACACTCCACAATTCATCAACATAACCTTTGAAAAGGGTTTGCCAACCAAGATTGATATCTTGGATGGACAAGAGGGCAAGGTTGTTGAAACTGTTACTGGTGATTTGAACATTTTCTTGACTGCCTCCAAGCTAGGTAGATTGCATGGTATTGGTAGAATTGATATTGTTGAAAACAGATACATCAACTTGAAGTCCAGAGGTTGTTATGAGCAGGCCCCATTAACAATCTTGAGACAAGCACACGTTGACTTGGAAGGATTGACCATGGACAAGGAAGTCAGACAAATAAGAGACCAGTTTGTAACCCCTACATACTCCAGATTGCTATACAACGGTGCCTACTTCACTCCAGAATGTGAGTTCATCAGAGGCATGATCAAGCCATCTCAAGTAAGTGTCAATGGTACAGTTAGATTAGTTCTATACAAGGGTAAGTCCACCGTCATTGGAAGATACTCTGACTCTGAAATATTATACAATGCCATTGAATCATCCATGGATGAATTGACTGGTTTCTCTCCTGTTGACACCACTGGATTCATCAACATCCAATCCATCAGAATCAAGAAGTACGGTTTGACCAAGAAAAACAGAGGCGAAACGGTTGATTTATAAGTGTATATATTGAATATTATTAACTGATAAACAATTTACGAACATTGAAAAAAATAAAGTGAATATTTACTTGTTACCGTTAGTATAACTTTACCTTATCTTGTGATCTCCTCAACAAAAAAATAGAAAAGTTGATAGAGTAAAAAAATTGATTGTTGATAGTAACAATTACCGTTTAAAGAATATTTGTTTTACTAATGCGTTTAAAAACGATGCAACAACCAAAAAAAAAAAATTTTTTTTTTTCCAGAAAGTTCGATTTTGATTTGATTAATTAAAGCGGATTTATGATCTAGAAAAAAAAAGAAAGAATCATAAGCCATGTGTGTGTACTTTCCAAGATGTTTGGTGCAAATTTACAAACATCGCTGTTCTTCAACTGCTTGACGTGTTCATTAGCTAATGGGTTTGTCCAGTGTGTTAGAATATTCACTATTATGAATAATCACTTAAAGCCTCAAAAACAAAGTGTTGAGGTCAATTCCCCTTAGATTCTTACCCCCTTATTTTTTTTTTTTACGAATCCGAATTGCACAGTTATAAATTCTCTGGTTTAAATTTTTTTTGCGTTTAGAAAAAAAAAAAAGGCAGTGAACATTTACTGTTGAAGAAAAAGGGTTTTGGAGATTGTTATGGCTTTTTTCTTTTTCTTCTATTTATAAATATATGTTGATTACATAATTACACATGGTATATAACCAACAACACATATTATTCACACCAATATTAAATAAATACAGAGTTGTTCTTTTTTAATCACAAACCATTAACTACTTACAATCACACCATTGCTATTATGAATCAACAATTAGACAACATTGATACCAAAATCACCTCAACTCTTATTCAAAGAACCGACAGCAACAGTTTGTCCTTGAACCCAGAAGGTAATGAAATATACGCCATGAGCAACAAGTTCAACAACTCATTGGCTGCTCCATTGACTCCTATTGGTTGCAACAAAACCAGTCTGGCTCAAATTCCTAACAGTTCATCCTCAGGCAACCTGTTTGGTAAGTTCTTAATGAAAAAGAAGATCAACATGAACAAAGGCCACTCTTTATCAAGAGCCACTTCTGCTTCCAATATCAACAACCAAAAACTAGAAGGGGAAACTCCAACAGGCTCCTCAGCTGGGTTTCTTATGAGTTCCGATCTGGTTTTGGACAATGAAAGAAGCTTCTCTCAATCCAACCTGGATTTCAATCCCACTTCTAGCAACTATTATTACTACAACGCCAACAGCGGCTTAAGCAGAGGCAACAATGTTGATGACATTGATTTGGACTTGGACTTCACAAGTAAAGACAATGACTTGTTGTATTATCCTCAGGACATAGACAATGTTGACGATACTTTGAAAAACATTTATAAAACGAATAAGGAAAGCTTGAAAAAACATGACTATGACGAAATGAATTATACCATTAACCCAATGATTACCCAAATCAACCCTAAGCACTTTTCCTCTCCAGAGTACAACATGGATGATATTAATGAAATGATTCAAGAAGCCGAAAATAGTCTACCTTCAAGCTTCAATACTTTGAGCAACGCCGCACCAAACTCTGCTTACGTAAATGGCTCTCAGGGTCCCATTCCATCCAAGTCCGTTAGCGACTATAACATTTTCATTAAAGGCGAGGATGGTATTGAATTACCTGCTCAAGAGGTATTAAAGAAGCTTAACTTTGACTTTTCAGACAACACAAAGACACTTTCTGCACAAAATGCATTCAAAAAAAATATTTTGGACAGTGTCAAGTTGCCTAGCAAAAACTTAAAGACAAATGACTCTACCAAGTCCAAGTTCTCCAGCAAGCCATTGGAGCTGGCCACCGAGCTGTTGAAAAAATCCAAATCAAAGGTCCAAGACTCCTCCATTATATCTTCTTTAAAGGCTGAACTTTTATTGAAAGATGAAAAGTTGAAGTCCAATATCGGATTAGAAGAATATAAATGTGAACATCCTTCCTGCAAAAAGTCATTTTCAAGACCTTATGACCTTGTAAGACACACAAAGACCATTCACAGCAAACAAAAGAAACTGTACAGATGTCTGATTTGTATCAAGGAATTGGGTGAAGTTGAAGGCCATAAGAAAACCTTCAGTAGAGGTGACGCCTTGAGCAGACATATAAAATTAAAACATGAACTGAAAATTGGCGATGAAAGTTTAAGATTTGCCATGAAGTTTGCCAAAGACAATGTTGAATATGTTGAAAATTAAAGCAAAAAAGAATTCAAGAAAACAAAACGAAAGCCCACGGATCCATCAAAAATAAATTAAATGACAATGAACTTGAATTAGTTAACCTTTTTTGTTATTTTAATACCTTTATATAACCTTTTTTTTTTTTTTTCTCTTTTAATTTTTATTTCATTTTTTCTTTTCCTTCTGAGAAACCAAAACGATATGATCAAAAGTTTGACTATATATAAACTCCACTAATTTCTACCTTCATTTTTGACCTGTTCAGCCTTTTTAGCTGCCAGTTCAGGATCCAAATAGTATCTATCAATGAACTTGACCTTGTAGTTGTTATTTTTCCATTTTTCATAGGACAACTTGACAATCATTGGCATTCCATTAGGGATGTTGACTCCCTTGATTTCAGTTGCATCCAGTCCCAGCAGTTTCATCAGCATTGCACGGATACTGCTTCCATGTGCTATGATCATCCCTATTTTGTTTTCACTGTTGATGATTTCAGGTATGATGAAATCTTCCAAAAGCGGCGTCATTCTTGCTAAAACATCACTCAATGATTCTGATATGGGAAGACTCACGTCTCCAAACTGGTATTCCATCTTGTACTTCTCGCATCTGTTTGGTTCCTTGAATTCATACTCGTCGTTTCCTGACAAGTGCTCCTCGTGACCGTCTTGCTTCTGTTCCATTTCCTTGTCCAAATTCACATCAGGTGGTCTCCCCTCATAGTCCCTTCTGACCTGCATGTACTCCTTGTCCCCCACTATGTTTAAAACCTTCTTTTTGTTCTGGCCTTGCCAGGACCCGTAGTGTCTCTCATTCAGTCTCCATGAGCTGTAAAACTTGTATCCTGACTCATTGATTGATGGATTGGTGGGGACCTTTTCAAACACCAAAGGCTTTTGCTTTTCTATAATGACATTTTCAGATGTTTCTTGAACTTCGTTGTTGGAAAGCTCATCAAGTTCCCCCAGTATGGTCAACAGAGTTTGCTTGGTTCGAACCAGTCTACTGCAAAAGGACACACTTGGCTTGGAAGTGGAGGATAGGTGCTTTTGAATCTCACGAGCTGCAGTCTTTGCTTGTTCAGCCCCTATTTCAGTCAATGGCGGATCGATCCATCCACAGAATAGATTCTTGGAGTTGAGTGTGGACTGACCATGTCTGAGCAGAATCAATTCAATCGTTTGTTCTTCCATGTTAGTAATGCTGTTCTTTTCAGTTGCTTGCTATTATTTTGGGGATAAGTCTACTTCTATTTTAATTCAACTAATCAAAGTTTGAAGATATCTATATCTTTACTCTTGAGATATTTTAAAAATGGTGGTCAAATCTCTCAACTTGAAACAGTTATCCCAATACTTAAACTATTTGTTCTCAACAGAAAAAACCAATTAATAGTTTTCACCAATCTACTATAAACGATTCTAGAAATGTATTAAAGTTTTCAAAAAAAAAAAAAAAAAAATTGCGCTTTTATGGTAATCTCCGTATGTAAAGGGCCTATAGGTGTTTTCAAGCTAAAAAAACAAACCGTCCAACATAGTGGAACTTAATTTCTCTTCCAATATTAAAACAAAAAATATTATATTCAGTGAACTAAAATATATCTGGACACTTGTCGCCCCATTCACCTGTCTTTCTTCTTTCCCAATACTCATCGGTGAATCTCCAATACTCATCTTTTGTTACAGGATGCTTATCCTTCTTGAACCAAGAGGGTTCCCACTTTTTATTCTCAGCTGCTCTCTTCTTTCTAGCTGCTCTTTGCTTTTCTTCCACTCTGTTCTTTTCTGAAGATGCCTTGTCATAAATACCGTCTTCCATACACTTTTGATCTGGTCTTAATCTTGTGTCTGTTCTAGGTAAGTGTTCCTTTAGGTTAGAAGGAAGTGCGTTTAGTTGGATAGCAAATTGTGTCAGGTTGAATGGAGAATTAGGTCTTTCATTCACCTTCCAAACCAAGAACTTGGAGCCATCAAACTTCACCTCAGTGTTCTTGATATTGGCACTATTGATCAACTCCTTGTCTTCCTTGGCTGAACGTGCTGTTGTGCATCTCATAGCAAAGATCTCGCTGTTCCAGTGTCCTCCAAACACCCATTCTTTTTCATTCTTTCCATTGAATACCTCACCCTTGACTTCGTAAGCATGGTTTGATCTCCAACCTCTTGCCTTGAATGTTATAACACATCTGTCCCCATTGGTGTGGTTCTGCAAGACCATTTCACCATAGTTATCCACTTGAGGATTACCAGTAAGGATCCCTATGACTTGATTGTTAGGCTTTTTAAATGAATACAACTCCTCGTTTTTTTCCAATCCATACTTCAAGTTGATAAACCACTTACCCAAATGCTTGAAATCAAAGCATCTACCATTGAAGTTACCATCAACATTACTTTCACCGTAATACTCCCAAGTAGGAGAGTCCATGTGTATAGCACCTATAGGTGGATGATGAGAAACTTGTTCACAAATACATCTGTAGTTTTTCCAGGGCTCCACAAACTCAAATGTCTCACCCAACAACGGATTGAAGGGCTTTGCTATTCTTCCTGTTGTTGATGCATATGGTGAAACAGAGAAAATGGCCACATACAACATTCTTAATGTTGATGATTGATAAAAGGTTGAGGCCTTGTTCAATATGTCAACATACTCCATGTCCTCAACAACTCTTTGAAGTAAAGAGGTAGGCTCATTGAATGTCACAGGCAATGACATCTTTGTCATATCCTTACCAATCATACTCTTCAAAACAGACCACAATGATATCTTTGGTCTTTCATCAGCAGACAACGCCAACTTCATTCTTGGGCCATCCTCGTACCCTTCAAATGATTCATCATTCAAAATAGTCAAGAATCTTTCCAATTCACTGTTGTTGTATAAGTCCAATACATTCTTCTTTATCTTTGCTGATTCGTTTTGTGTCTTTTTGTTGTAAGCATCAATCAAATCACTAACTCTTTGCTTTAATTGAAGGTCAACGTTCAACCCACTTGCATCCTTAGGAAGTAAAACCATATCAACAGCCTTGGGTTGCTCTTCTGGTTCATCAAAGTCATAGAACTCATCATCAGATGAAAGTTCATCCAACCCTTCGTTTGTAGAAATTTCGTTTTTGAGTGTCTCTCCTGTGACTGCCCCTAAATTCGCCTTATCATCCGAACCTGTCTTTTTTTCCGAATCGTTCTCGGAGATAACATTGGCGTTTTTCTCATGCGTGGTTTTCTTCAAGCTCTTCAACTCCCTTGAAAGCAGCTCAATCTTGTCATCCTTACTAATCAACTCAAACTCCAATTCCTTGACTGATTGGATCCATAGTTTCAAGATCTTGTTCAGTTTGTTAACAACCTTTTCATGTTTATCAACCATCTTAAAATGTTGGGAATTCAACTTCTGCTGGGAAATCTTAACGGACTTTAAGGTCTCCAATATGGTCTTATTGGACTCATCCATGTTGGAAGCTTGGAACAATTCAATCAAGTTAGTGATCTCAAGAGAAATACTGTTGTCCAGCTGTGACCACTTGTTTTGAAGCTTCAACAGGATCTTCTCATCCAGGTCATCCTCAAAGTCCAGGATTTCTGAACTTGTGTTTGATGCATCCTCCATATCAGAAGCCTTGGAGTCATTGTCCTCATCAGATAGGTAATCTTCATCAATATCATCATCACTTGATACAGCCTTTATGTTATTTTCATTCAGAACAGATAACATTTTTCTGTTGAACACTGGCATGCCAACTTTCTTTTTGATATTCTTTGGAGGTGTTTTGATTTTCACATCACTGATAACTGATAAATCAGCCAACTCCTCATTGATTTCCTTAACCTCGCCTTTGCTGGCCTTTCTTGTACCAACACTGGAGCTCTTGACAATGGAATTCTTTCTGTTGGCTTCCAAGTTCTTATCCTTGCAGTATCTGATTGCTCCTTGTATGCACCAAACCCACTTGTTTGTTTCTGCTGGATGATCACCCTTCAAGTGCCAGGTTGTGATTCCTCCATTCACATCGTTGTTGGCCAATGGATCTCCATTCATATTGGTTTCATTCGGAATGATGGCTCCATGGCCTTCACCCTCATTATCGTTGTATGTGTTTTGAGTAGCTATTTCAAACTTTAGACCCTCTGAGCAATTTAGGTAAACAAAGCAATATCTCAAATCCAAGGAACCTCTACAGTTCCACAAGTCTTTCTTGTTCTTGTAATAGGAGAGCTTCCCCTCCTTTGGATTCAATATGAAATATCTAAGCTTGTAACCGGTGGCAAAGTTGGTCCACTTTTTTAGGTAACCCTGGACTATAGGAGGTTCTGTTATTTCTTGGGCCAATGCCTTATCATTCGGCTCATCATCCTTTTTCATACCGGCATCACCATCTTGCTTTGAAGCGCCATCGTAGTTGCTAGTTTGAATGACATTGAGCATGGTTTGGTTTTTAGCCGCATTGTCCAAGATCTTCAGAAGTTCCTTTCCAATGGCTTGGTTTGTGTTCACACTGTTGTGGTTTTCAACAGGAACCTTGGACGTTTTGATCATACCAAACTGGATCAACTCCAAAATGTAGTCCTTAGGTAATTTACCCAAGTCGTTTCTGGCAAAAGGATCGGCATTGCCCACTTTAAGAATCCAATCACACATCACGATGTCTCCCTTCTTGATGAACTCAATCAAGACAGTATCCCCAGTAGAGGGATCAATCCCATCAAGGTCCAGAAGCTCCTTGTTTCTAGGGTTCTCAATCAGAACACTTTCCAAATGTTCAAAGTCCCTGTTGTTGAATGCTAGTCTTAACTCGCTGGCAATTTCCTTGATGTAGTTGTTACGCAAGTCAATCATCATCCCATAAAGCTTGAAGTTGTTTGTAAGTTCCAAGGCTTGTAAGTTGTTGTTATTCACGATTGTGTCATTGATGATGGTTTTGTAATCAGTTAACAATAAGTTACAAACATCAAATCTGTTCAAATAAGAAGCCAAGTGCAAGGGTGTGTTTCCTTGGGCATTTTGCTGGTTGATATCAAGCACCAATTTTTCATGTTTCTTTCCAATAACAAAATATTGAATTATTTTGTTTATGATGGGTAAAGAGTTGTTAACGTGGATGGAAAAATTCAGTAAAAGCTTTAAAACGTTGATGATTTCAAAGGATTTTGTCTTTTCAATCTCAACCATGACGTCGTTGATGAATGGTAAAAGCTCAAGTTCAAAGGCTTCATCCGCATTTTGCTTTGGATCGTTATTTAGCTTTTTTAACACATTCAAAAGTTTTAGTCTTATCAATGCAGAATTCATTATTGGTCTTCCCAATGAATCTGAATTATTAGATGTGTTCTTATCTACCAAATCAGTTTGTTCTGACATGTTGTGTTTAATACTGCCTTGTTGTTTTTTTTTTTTTTTAATTATAGTCTATTTTAAGGTTTGGATTTGACAATATATATCTCTTTAATAAATTGTTCGTATATATTATAAACTAAGTGTAAATATAATTTGCCACTATCTCAAACATAGTGATCTATTAGTTCCTCTATTTGAAAAAAATATTGCTATAAATATTTCCAAAGGGAGAATGGACACCGAAGGTTAGAGGAAGGGTTCAACCCCAAAATGTATATAACCAGAAACGCTACACAAATACATTCTAAAATTTTTTTCTTTTTTTTTTTTTCAAAAAAATGCGAAAGACTTTCTTGTTAATGAGATATCTGAGTTCTTCAAATTTAAGATGTTATTTAACAGGATTATTTACATCGAGTAGTTATGTAGGAACCATAATAAAGGCAGCAAAAGATAACTAAAAAAAAGATGAGCCTGATTGATATAAAAGTTGAATTTTTAGGTGGATTGGATAGCATATTCGCCAACAAAAGAAGTTATGAAGTGAAGGTAGACAACACCAAGATCGTTACACTAAAAGACTTGATCTTTGATGTGATAGTCAAGGACTTGTTGGTGAATCCGGAAGACAACTACAGCATATACATTCAAGATGAAACCATCAGACCAGGAATACTCACATTGATCAATGATGCCGATTGGGAGTTGGAGGATGAACTGGATTACTTATTACAACATAAAGATGTTATCAGCTTCACCAGTACACTACATGGAGGTTAATTCAAAACCACACATATAGGTTGAATAAATTTTGGTTTTATTTTCTGGTATTATTATTTTTTATATTAAAAAAAACATATATACATATAAATTATTATTCGTATTTGGCTAGTTTTTGCTTAAGCAATTCATTTTCTTCTAAAAGTTGAGAAACTTTCAATTCCAATTCTTGCATTCTTTGCATTTTTCTAGCTCTGGATCTTCTGGCAGACTCAGTGTTCTTAGCTCTTTTAGCTTCAACTGGATCAGCAATTTTGCTTGTATCTATTTCAGATAAGGCTTGCTTTCTTGGCTTGACTTGGTATGGTGTCAAGTTCAATTTCTTTAGCATACCAGACTTCTCCTCAGCCAAGGTCTTGATTGATGAAGACGAAGTGCTTGAAGAAGTGGATGCTCTACTGGAACATCTTGGCTTGAAAACCTTCTTGGCCTTGGCCTCAGGCATCACAAACAATCTGCTCATCTCTTCAAGATCAATCTTGGAGGAGTTTGAGGAGACAGCAGTGTTCACATCAGAGTATGGACTGTATGCAGAGCTGTCCGAGGTTGAGCACCTAGCGTCTAGTGAATCGATCTGAATGTCATCCATGTTGATGTTGAAATCAGAGTTCATGACCATAGCATCAAACAAAGAGAATTTGTTTGGCAATCCCATGGTATCTTCCGTTTGAGGGAAGATTTCCATTGGGTTTACAGAAAAGTTAATTTCTGGGAAATCATTAAAGGTTTCATCAAAGGCGGCTTGTTCGTTTAACATTTTTATTATTTTTATTTTAATTATATTATTACTTTGTTTAGACTACTTTATATTTGGAATAAGAAAAACTTATTTTATTTGAAATTTGTAAAAAACCATTTTTGTTGATTGGAAAGGTTCACTGGAGTTGTGTATATGTTAATATTGCTAATTATTCTTTTTATGTTTAGATAAAAAAAAGGGATATCTTTTTTATATTATACTGTATTTATCTGGTTTATGTTGGGCAAAAAAAATTATTATGAATAAAAGACTTAATTATGAAGTTTTATACTTTATTATTTTCGGATTAATTGGATCAAAAAATATAATGATATAAGAAATTATAATGAAATTATTTTTTTAAAAAAAAAAGAAATATTAAATTTAGGCACACATCTTTGATAATAT
>ERZ794949.676-NODE-676-length-10226-cov-4.479009_pt1 | contig 10226 bp, 3 predicted proteins | sample MGYA00511363_ERZ794949 | MGnify/ENA primary metagenome ERZ794949 (study PRJEB30137, sample SAMN04331402) | food metagenome | isolation source: T1 must sample point D1 replicate B | place: Australia: South Australia ... | reverse complement strand
AATCGTTAGTGTTCAAGTACTCAGACTTTGCTGTCAAACTACTAACCCAAATGACCTTACAGTTTCCTTTCTTCATCAGAGGCTTCAACTTATGGATGAAGTAGTAAGGGCCAAAGACATTGGCTTGGAACACCAGCCCCATGCCGTCACCTGATTTCACCCCTACCTTTTGCATTTTGTACTTAGGGTTTGTTACAGCCTTCATAGGGCTGACCAATATTTCCTTAACAGCACCAAACCAGTCAATTCCCGAGTAGGCACCTTGGGCGGCATTGACAAAGAAATAATCAAGTCTTGCATACTTTTTACTTAGTGTGTTGTAGGCATCCAAGATGCTGACCATGTCTGTGAAGTCAACAAGAATGTAATCAAAGCTTAATGAGCCTGATCTTTCTAACTGAGAGTGGAACTTGTTGATTAGCTCAATGCACTCTCTGACTCTTGGCAAAGTTCTGGAGGTAACAACAATGGTGATATCTTCACTGAACGGGATCTTCTCCAGTAATCTATAGGCGATGTTAAGACCTAGGTTACTGTTTGTACCTGTGATGACAGCAACTTTAGACATTTGGTATTATGGATGTTATTATCAATGGGGAGTATTATCAGATTCTATAATGACTTGTATTTATGAAAGTTTATCCAATCTATTCTACCGTTTATATAATTAAAAAAAAAATAATCAAAAATCCGAGCTTAATTGTTCAGGCGCATAACGCCATTTTCACACGCTTCCAAAACAGGTAAAAATTTTCCTATTCGCTCAGTTTAATCATCAGAGAGAATATGGAGAGTATTCGATACATGTATATAAGCATAAGCCAATGAAATCAACTACAAATTTCAACAAAGCTTAATATGAACTATCTGAGTAGACAGTAGCAGCCACATCCTGAGGGACATATTTCCATCCCACAGTCCCACCAGGTTCTAGCACATTCAGAATGCGAAATGCAACCACATTTGTTACAAACAAAGGATCTCTTTATAACAGGCTCATCACACACTCGACAGACAATCAATGTCTTGTTTTCTTCATCTGTTGGGACTACTTCCAATCCCTTGAACAAATCTTGTTCATCAATGCCCTGTATGAATTTTTCATCTGAGTTTTCGTTGATATTGAATCTAAGTATGTTTGATCTTTCTGCTTGCAATCCCCATGTATACAGCATGTCCGCATACTGCTCTCTGTACTTGACGTACTTGGCTTCTTCTTCAGGATTCAATAGATTCAGTTTATTACAGAAGAACTCCCCTGTTTTGGGAATGTAAACATTGCCGTTATCGAAGAGATCCTTCTTCAATACTTCAATTTTCAGACACGGAATGGAGTCAGTTTGTAAGTTGTTTGAAAAGCTGCTGGTAATGGATCTTGTGCTCATTGAATATGTAGAGCTTTGCCTATGGTAACTATCTTTTGTGCTTGATCTATCAGCAAATCCAGATTCTCTATTTTTTGAATTATTCCCATCAAAGCTGATCTCTCCTGATACGTAGTCTGTATCACCGTCTCCATCTTTGGAATGATTTCTTCCAGGTGATACCAAGACGCACGCCATCATAGCTAGCATCTGTAAATTGTGACATTTCTCAAAGTATGCAAACATTTCACTGATAAGACTGCGGCCACCGTCATAATCATAACTCCAATCTTGGTATCTGGATATATCCTTTGACTTTGATTTCAGCATGTCTCCAAGAAGCTGCCAACATTGGGCAATGTCCTCCTCGTGAAGTTCTCTGGCAACATCACTGTTGTGCTTACATACCAAAGGCAGAGAGGCTCCTTGTGTTTTATATTTTTTGGCCAATGCCTTTTTATCTGGAATTAAAAAGCTATAGTCCGTAATGGTTACAGTGTTTTTTTCAGATTTGGTGGAATCAACCCCACTCGAAGTTAACATCGACTGGTTTGTTAGAACAGGCATTTTGGTTCTAAAAGTTAAATCATTTCTTAGTATCTTCTCCCATTCGTCTTCGTCATTAATGGCCTTTCCACCTAAAACATCATTATCTGCTTTATTCTCACTCTTTCTGTTCTTGAGAGCCAGTGATTCAAGATATGTTTTAGGTTTGTTTTCCAGCATTGAATTGTTTCCAGTTGTGGAAAGAGAATCAGCATCTGATTTATCTTGATCGTTCTTGTTCAAAATTCCAAAGCCTCTCATTGCCCCTGCGCTAGCATTGATAATTTTGTCCTGGACCTTTCTTTGCTTGTCTGCGTTTGTTGATGTAAAAAAACATACAAGTTGACCAGTGTGTGAGAAAACTGCTCCACAACCTTTAGGTACAGGAGTGCTGTCAAAGGACTTGCCAGTTACATTCTTGTTTATGAAATTATGTTCTTTGGTAACATCATCTGATTCATCACTGTCTGTGCTATTTTCACTGAGAATTTCAGTCTCATCGTCATTTCTCAAATTTGTGTTCCATAGGTCCTCTTCATCAAATCCTAAGTTTTTCATTATATCATATTCGGCAATATCAGGATTTATCCTCAATATATCATCTGGATTCATGTCAACCTTTTCACCTAGAAGATATCTCAACAATGCTTCCAAAGAATTTTGCTTATACTCTGCATACAGTTCTCCAATTTTTTTTACATTTTTGATAATCTCCAACCTGTCTTCATCTGTGATTTCTCTACTCTCTTCAACATTTATCGTTGGTGTACCAAGCTTTGGGTAGTTAGGGTCAAAATGAAGAGTAGCTCTAACAAAGACAGGCTTGCTTTTATCCACACTGTTCCAGGGACCATTCAAGGAAACAACGATGTCACCTGTAGAAACTGAAATTTTTTCAAAGGACACCATATCCAATTTTTTACCAACAACTGCAACTTCCTCACCTAGATTTCTATACAAACTGGAGAACCCATCCTGGTCCACCAAATCATTGAATGCATCATTGTCGATATTGGTGTTTTCATCATCTACTCTCACACCACTCAACCAGGACAAATGGTCTATATCGTCCTTGACTAATCTTCCACTCTTGGTGGTGAATTTTTCCTTGGGGAATTTATACAGAACATCCTCATTCTTTAAGTGTTTGCCGCTAAACTTCACGTCTTTGGAGTATGTTTTGTATGGGTATTCTGTTAAAGGAAAATCTAGAACTTCCTTTCTGGAAAAATTAATTTTAGGATATACATTCTCAGCAATGGGCCACAATCTCAAGTCAGAATCATTGGACCAGGTCACAAGCTGGAACTCTCTATCATCAATTCCACTATCAGTGTGTCTTGATCTCCACAAAAAATCCGTTATTCTATCTTTATGCCCCTTGAACAAGTAAACAGGAGACAGTTTTGTTGTAGTTTCCTCTTTGTTAAAACTAGCCAGATAAGCACTGTTGTTACCCTGGACCATGGGAACAGCACACAGCCCCTCACCGAATGGAAGATATCTTCCTCTCCAAACAGGAAACTCTGTAACAACAGTTTGTTTCTCGTACTGGTTTCCATTGGCTGCTAGACCCTTGTGCTCATAGTTCCATATTTTTATGGTCCCATCCATGGAACTACTCATCAGCTCATATTCGTTGTTCGGATTGAATGATATGTTATTGATACCTCGCGAGTGACCTTTCAGTTGGATGAAAGGGGACGTACCCTTTCTTATATCCCACAAGGACACATGATTCCCATGTGAGGATGCCAGAACATATCTATTTTTCAAATTCCATTTGACTTGAGAGGCAGCCTCTTTCCAATCTGATGTTGTATATACAGGACTTTTGGAATCTCTCAAATCCCATGCTAAAACTCTTGTGTCCACACTTGCGGTACTCAACAGATTATGATCGTGCGGATGCCAGTTAATGTCGGTTATAGCTCTGTTATGTGCGTGTAGTGTGTGCTCAATGGCATTTGTGGCATTTCGCATAAGATTCCATATAAGTGCCTTTTGATTAGATGTTGAAATGACCCATGTTGATGTTTGGGGGTGTGGAGAGTACTGCACGTCTGCCACCTGCCAGGGTGTTTGGTGCTCTAAAAATCGAGGTGGTTTATAGGGATCATCCAAATCCAGTACGTAGATACCATTCTTGCTTGCCATGACTACGTCCCTTCCAGAAGGAGCTATAGTTACTGCATTGATTCCACCATCAACTCGCAAAGCTAGAGATTTATTAAAGGTTGACGCTGGGGAATAAGGTCCCTCGCCGACAAAGGACTGTCTATGATGGAATATGTTTTCCGACATATATTTTGTTAAGATTTTTGGTATTAGTTCTGTTACTAAATGATACTGTGATTCTCTCAATACATGTCAAACAAGAATTTATGTATTTTTCAAAAAAAACAAAAAAAAGTTAAAAATCAAATAAATTTGTAAAACGATATCGCTTGTTAAGCGTTCGTCACGTGTTACTATTCAAAATGAACATCAAGAGATAGAAGCTTGTCATACTTTCTCAATAAATAATAAAAACACTAAGTTTCCATGTTATAACTGCATCTTATAAAATGCACACAGTTTCATATATAATTATCACTATTCTTCTACAACAGCTTTGAAGATAGGCTCAAATGGAGCATCATAACCAGTCCATTTCTTGAATTGTGCAATTCCTTGGTAAACCAACATATTAGCTCCTTCCACAACGTTCCAGTTATAAGTTTCCTTGGCCAACTTCATGATCGGAGTGTATGGTGGCTTGTAAGCAGCTTCCAAGAGAGTTGCAGTGAACAACTGTGATTGCTTTCTGCCCAAGATAGCATTCAATTTTTCAACCATAGCCGGATCCAAAGGCTTATCAGCAGGAACACAAGAAACAGCAACACTTATGGATTCTTTAATAGCAGAAATATCATCCAAGCTCTCGATGACTTCAATGTTCATTTCAGCTGGTAAAGAATTCTTAAGGTCAAATAGCTTGGATGTGGTTCTGTTGATCATGTAAACCTTTTGACATCCCAATTGGTTCAATGCATAGACAGCAGCTCTAGAAGTACCACCTGCACCAACAACTAAACCAGAAACAGATTCTTTAGAAACATCTTCTGGGACACCTGCAGAGGTCAAAGAGGAGTAAATACCAATCCAATCGGTGTTGTCACCTCTGAACTTACCGTTTCCTAAAGGTATAACAGTGTTGACAGCACCAATGACCTTGGCAGCATCTGTTAATTCATCCATGTACTTGATTATTTCAAGTTTCAATGGAATGGTAACAGCAAGACCACCAAGATTTTCCTTGGTCAATAACTCCTTAGCAACTTCTTCAATGTTATCTGTTTCAAACTTTCCAAACTCGAATGGAAGGCCTAGTAGCTCGTATCCAGTGTTGTGCAAAGTTGGGGATCTTGAATGACCAATTGGTGAGCCTACAACATAATTTTCCTTTTTCTCAATGGAGTTGATTTCAGCATACAACTTGTTGATTTCCTTTATGGTCAACTGACCTGGAGCAGCTGCAGCGGGTAGGTGTTCAGAAGTAACTGGAGTCAGCAGATTGTTGATAACTCTGGACATCTTACCAAACTTGCTCATGTTGATGGCAATCAATGGCTTGCCAATATGAGCGGATCTAAAGGCTTCTAGTTCCCAGTTGTCTTCAACTTTAGTGGCCATACCAACAAATTTGATCACATCGGCCCCTAATTTTTCAGCTTGTTGGTATCTTTGTTCCCATTCAGCATCATTCCACTTGTATTGAGCAGCAAAGTCATGGTGTGAGGCTATGATCAAAGTGTTCTTGCTTCTCTCTTCCATAACAATCTTTTGTACTTCTTCAGGCATGGTTAGTTCCAAATCAATGTATTCAACAGCAGATTTCATGGCAGCCCTATACAAAGATATGACTTTTTTCCATTCACCATCTGGGAATAAACCGCCTTGAGGCTTGGTTCTGATTGTGAACACAATTGGTAAAGAATTGGTGGCCATTCTTAAGTAAGATACTTGTTTCATGACAAATTGTGGAGTGAAGTCAATAAGGTGGTCAACTCTCAATTCAACAGCATCACATCCATATGTGATGGACTTGATAGTTTCAAAGCTTTGCTTGAATAAGTTGTCAAAAGTCAAACAAACAAAGCCTGATCTTTTGTTTTCAGGAAGCTGAGTCAACTTTTGACCTGTTATTCTCTTACAGAAAGTGTCAAAAGAATTTCTAAGTCTTAGGAACTCATCTGCATTATTACAATGAGGAGCACCAAAAACATAGTTTGAGCAGCCGTGGTACCAGCCTTCTCTTCTATTCCAAACAGCTCTAATATCCTCAACGTAAGCAGGTCTGGTAGGATCTTTCATCAAGAAGTTCACAGTTTCATCAATGTCTCTGTGTAAGTGTAAAACTAAACCATCATCCTCGTTTATGAAGCTCTTTAAGGCGTTTCTACTGGCCTCTGATTCAACAATACCACCTCCAGTGGATATAACGTAACCGTCGTTACCATACTTAACTAAGCAATCGCTAAATACTTCTGTTTCCTTAGCTCTAAAGGCATCCCATCCGTGCACAGCAACAAAATCCTTGATGGTTCTGATCTCTGAATCAGATTCAGCACTACAGAATCTTGATTCAAACTCATCATCCAAGTCTAGCCACTTGTAGTTCAAAGAGCTGACGGCCCACTTCGAAAATGTGGTTTTGCCTGCAGCTCTCATCCCAATAATGACAATACTCTTTTTAACTTGGCCATCAGTGGATTTTAGTTTTTGTGCTGAGATAGGCCTAAGAGGCTCAGCACCATCAAATTTGGCGCCTAGCTGGGTGTGTAAAACATCCCACCAGCCTGGCCAGGTCTTACCGGTTGTTCTTCTTTCAAGGATTCTTACTGGAGTGTTGGAATCGTTTTGGACCAAACCAGCCAACAATGAGAAACTCATGGCAACTCTGTGGTCATCGTATGTGTCAATTGGTTCTGGGGTCTTCAAGTCAGAGATGGACTTCAAACCATGGACTTGAATACCATCTGGCAACTCGTTGGCCTTGACACCAAACTTGGCTAGCTCATCAACCATGGCCAGAATTCTGTTACATTCCTTGACTCTTTGGTTGGCAATACCCTCAATGGTTGTGACACCATCGTTGTCAGAGTGATCGCAACAAACAGCAGCAACAACACAGGCAGTTAAGAATGCATCGGTCATTGGCTCCATGTCAACATGCTTCAATGGCTTTAGAGTGCCAGCAGCTGGACCAGTGACAGTGGTTGATGTGGCGGTTTGAGTGACTGTACATCCCATAGGCTTCAAAACATCAACAGCAAATCTGGCATCACCTTGCAAAGATTCGTAACCAATGTTTGGAACAGTGACAGTGGAACCAGTCATGGCAGCAAAGGCCAATGGGTAAGTGGCTGATGAGGCATCACTTTCAATGACGTATTCCTTAGGATTGACGTATTGACCCTTTGGAATCAAGTAGGTATATTCTTGGGTTTCGGACTTGGTTACTTGAATACCAAACTTCTCCATCATCTTGATTGTCATGTCGATGTATAACTGAGAAATTGGCTTACCACCAACCAATGACAAGGTGACTGGCTCTTCAGCATATGGGGCACACATCAAGATAGAGGAAACGTATTGAGAGGAAACAGTGGCAGCTAGCTCGATCTTTCCACCCTTGAAGACAGAGTTATCAGTGTTAATCTTCAAAGGAAGAGAGCCCTCGCTGTTCAGGTAATCAACTACAACACCGTTTTCTCTTAGGGCATCAACCAAAGGACCAATTGGTCTTTCCTGCATTCTCTTGTTACCGGTTAAAACCAATGATTTGTTGTCACCATCAGAAGATACTAGGGCAGCAACAGAGGTCAAGAATCTGGAGGCAGTACCGGCATTACCCAAGTACAAAGGATCGCTGGTGGCCTTTAACAAGCCACCGTTACCATCAACAACAACGGTTTCACCATTATCTTCCAAGGAGATCTTGGCACCTTGTAGCTTAGAAACAGCAGCCAACATGTGCTTGGTATCATCGGAGTGTAGTAAGTTCTTGATTTTACACTCACCTTTACCCAAACAGGCCAAAACCAAGGCTCTGTTGGAGATAGATTTAGATCCAGGAGGAGTGATGGTCTTGTGGACTTTTTCTTCGAATGGGAAACATAAAATCTCATCAGTTAAGACAACCTTCAAGTCTTGATCAGAAACAAAATGAGCAGAAGTTCCGTAACATTTACCAATGGTTTCTAATAAAACAACCTTTTTCTTTGAACCTTCGTTTTTCTTGTCAATGGCCATCTTTTCCAACAAGATGTTCAATGGAGTTTCCTTGTGTTCGCATATTTCCTTGAACCACTTATCGTCAACGGAGGTAGGTAGGCCGTAGGCTGCAAGAATCTTGTATAATCTGGCAACTTGAGTTGGGGAGAGAATACCCAAGTATCTGGACAACTCAGCCTCTTTACAAATACCAACGGAAACACACTCACCGTGCAAGGCTTGAGGAGTTAGGATGGCTTCATAGGCATGACCGATGGTGTGACCGAAGTTCAACAAGTTTCTTAATCCACCTTCTCTTTCATCAGCAGAGACGACCTCGGCCTTGACCTTGATACTTTCTAGAACTAGCTTGGTGACATGGTCCAAAATGGCCGGAATGTTGGTGAACAAAACCTCTGAACCATCTTCGGTTTTCACAGGCTTTTGAGCATTGACAACCTCAAGGAAGGACTCAGCATTGTCTTCCAATCTGGCAAACTCATCGCTATTCCAGATAGCAGCAGTTTTGATGACTTCTGCGATACCGTTGATGAATTCTCTCTTAGGCAAAGACTCCAACCACTTGACGTCAACAAAAACGAATTCAGGTTGCCAGAAGGCACCGATGAAGTTCTTGCCGAGTGGGGTGTCAACAGCTGTCTTCCCACCAATGGAGGAGTCAACCATGGCCAACAAGGAGGATGGGATCTGAACAACCCTGACACCTCTCATAAAGGTGGCAGCAACAAAGCCAATCATGTCACCAATGATACCACCACCAATGGCTAGAACAACGGTGTCTCTGGTGCACCCTTGAAGAAGCATGAAGTCCTCGATTTTTTCCTTCTGGGCTCTGGTCTTGTTGATTTCACCAGGGGCAATGGTGTAGGTCAATAATCTTTGATCATTTGCTAACTTTGACTTCAATAGTGCTAGCAAAGACTTCAAGTAAGGGGTCTTCTCAACATTGGTGTCGTAAACAGCAACGTATGTAGAGCTTTTACAGTTTGTAAGGACGGTTTCAACAATGTCTTGTTGAATGTTGTAACCAACGTGTATGGTTTCCTTCTTTAGGATGGAAACTTTATGAATGTTGCTTGACATAATGTGGATATAATATGCTTTGTGTATATAAAGATAGAAGCTTACTATCTAATGTACTTTCTTTGGGGGTTTTATAGATAATATATAATAAAAAAGTTTCAAGAATTATTCAGTCATAACGTTAACTAAGAGTATAAAACTACTGTGAAGATAGAAAAATCTTCAACAAGGCAGACTTTTCAAATTTCGAGTCATCCAAAGCCTTTTTTGTGAGAAATTTTCCATTAGAAAAAGTAGCGCATGCGCACGAACGTCGCTTGTGCTTCTACAGGGAAAGATGCCCACCTAAAAAAATTTTTCACTCCACAGTGGGGTGTCTTCTCCGATAGCGGAAATCGCCCATGAAGGACTGGTCAGCTAGTTCCCCTTGAAGTATCTGCAGATGATCACACTGAGCTTTCTTCCTACCAAACCAGCCACAAACGGAATAAAGAAGATCTTAACAAGCTTGCTCAGGTCAGCGAGAGACTTTTCAAGCTCCTTTTTTCTCTCAGCGTCTTCGTCGTCGCTTTCATCGGAAGTGTCCTCTTTCAAGTGGGTAGGGTCCTCCTGGGTGGTCTCTTGGAGAATCTCGTAGATGTTGCCCTGGTTAGGGTCAACAGGGTGTGTTTCAACTGGAGATATGTCTAGTGTGCTCATGTTGTGTTTTTTGTTAAGTGCAAGTGTGTGTGTTCAATCTTTGGTCAAAAGAGGCAAGTGCAAAGTGTGTATGGTTGTTGTTCTTTTCTGTCAATAAAGGAAAGAGTTGTCTGCTATTAGAACTAGGTTTGTGGTAACACACTGTGATATAAGCTCCCATCACTCTCTTTTATCAGAGTGTGTGTTTTTTTTTGCTATCGTCATCCTCCGCCTCCCCTAATTTTTTTGCTATATCTTGGAGGTATTCGTAATCATGTTGGAAGAGACACGTGATGATGCGACATCACACAACCACGCTCATCCTTCACCGTTAAT
>ERZ794949.674-NODE-674-length-10241-cov-3.743570_pt1 | contig 10241 bp, 6 predicted proteins | sample MGYA00511363_ERZ794949 | MGnify/ENA primary metagenome ERZ794949 (study PRJEB30137, sample SAMN04331402) | food metagenome | isolation source: T1 must sample point D1 replicate B | place: Australia: South Australia ... | reverse complement strand
AAAATCTGTAGGTCCCGCGTTCGATCCGCGGAAGGAGCATTTAATTTTTTTTTGCTTTTTGTAATTTTTTTTTTTAGTTAAACCTATTTATTTTTTTTTTTTTTCTGAATTTGAAACACGTTAACCTGTTTATATTTTTTGTTTACTTAAAGATACACCTTCACAACCAAGCAAAAACTTATTCAAACAATGAATAAACTATCAAAACTTATTACTTCCCTATTTATTATTGTATTGGTCTTTGTTGGCTCTTTGGAGGTAATTACTAAAGGGTGTAGTGAATTACAAACCCACAAGGTTTTCAAAGCGGACAACTATTATATAGATAACGTCTGTCAAAACAAACAAATTGAAAATCTATATGATAAATATAGCCTTAATAGTATTATCAGCAATGCTAACGAGTTAGTGGATGACATCAAGACATATCCTTACGTGGATGCATTGCAAAGCTTCAAGCACAAATCTGAAAAATTCATTTTAACCTTTGATTACAAGGAAAAAGTACACAGTATTAAAAGTTCCATTTCCAGCTTTGATTTCAAATTTTTCTATTTTAAAATAAAAACTTATTTATGGATTAACTATCTCCAACTAAAAAACTTTATACTACTGAAATACCAGATTTTGATACTGAACAGGGAACAGTGGAAACACAAATTTGCTAAAAAGACAACTGATTCAGATGAAGTTGCTATAACTGATGTTAAAGACATCAAGAACGTTTTGGGACATGTTACCAAAGGTAATCAAGCAACTTTGGAAAATGACAATGTGCCAGCAGTTTCAAATACTGAAAACGAGGTTGCAGATCATCCTAATTATGGAGTAATCAGCTTTGAAGAATCTTTCAAAACTGTGGATGAAATGTCTGCGAAAATGATCAAGGCCATGAAGGAGCAAATGGAAAACTTAGAAACAGCCAAAATATCTGAAATGAAGCCCCAGTATGTTGAGAAGATCCAAAAAATCAATCAACTAGCCAATGACAGAATGGCTGAATTAAGCACAATGATTAGAGAAATAAACAACTGTGACCTAATAGAAGAGAAATACTATTACAACAAAACAAACAGCGAATGTGAGTATGCACCAATTAGCAGAAAGGGCTTTAGGGACTATTTCCAGGAAACCAAGGACATTTTACAAGAAAAGTCTAAGATGTTAGTTGAAGTTGATTACATCTCTGACTTGAAGGATTTGGCAAATAAACTTGAAGAGTTGAAGTTACTGTATGTAGACACCTTTGAAGACTGGGGAGACTCAACCATTGAAAAGTTAAAGGGAATATTAACATACGAGAACATTGCCCAGGGATCTAAAGAGGACCAGGAAATGCTACTTCAATGGCAAAAATTGACAGCTTTGAAGAATGAGATAATAAAGAAGAGAGACTCTCTAGTTGAATTACAATTAGATTTCAAGGCCATGCAAGACTTTGTTGAAGAACTAAAGAAGAACATAGGGGTATTGGCACATGAAGGAGGAGACAGATTGTACATCATCAGAGCCAAGGCCAACTTGGAGTTCCAAGATAGAGAAAAGCCTAATGTATGAGCAGGAGAGTGAGTACAAGATTGTTTGAATTGTAATTACTGATTTATATATGATTGATGTAGGATACTTTACTCCTGTAATATTAAATACCGATTTCAAATGTTGTTTTATATAAAGTTCATAGTTTTGGTAACATCATTTATTGAAGATAGCAAGTATATATTCGATTAACACGATGACTAAAGGCTTTATATTTGCTGACCATGTATTAAGCCATTCAAATTCCCCCCCCCCCCACTGGGACTAAATTTTAAACCCACTTGTACTTTTTTTTTTGGTGGAACAAATCTCCGTTTTAGGGGGTCAGCATTTAAGCATGCATTCTTCCTCTAAAAAAAGATGTTATTTTTTTTAGGTGTTAATTCTCTGTGCTCTATCTACGTTGCACAATTTATGTTATTAATTCAGTGAAAGCAAAGAAAGCTTAATGATAACCTCATAAGACCTATTACATAATACTCTTTTTATTGAGATAACACCAAAAAGCATACTTTTACATCTGTAAGTGAACATATATTCATTTTTTGAAAACCATGGGTAATAATTCAAGTAAACCAGTAAGCTCCTCAAAAAAGAAGAAGATAAACAAAAAATCAGTTGATGCTCCAAGAAAGTCCACTGATGAAACTATCTCAAGAAAGGTAAACACCACTAAATCCACAAATAGCTCACATGCTCCTGTTGAAAAAAATTCTACCAATGCCAATCAAAATTCCAAAGTGGCGCCTACCACAAGCAATAAACCATTATTGAAAAAGAAAAGTCGATCCAGCACAAAGACTGTTTTCCATTCTTCCTCAAGTGACGAAAATGAAGCTGATCATGAGGATGTGGTGACTGCTGATATCGATGATGATGACCATTTGTCCGTATCGGGTTCTAAGACTTCACAGGCTGATTCTAAGGCCATGCCAAAGTCACATAAAAGATCTGCTTCTCAGGGATCAATACTAACTGGTGGCAATCAGGCAGCCTCTCTTGCTAGTACTGGAAGAAGGAAATCATACAACGGTGCATCCATACTAACAAAGACATCATCAAGGAACTCCAACGCAGCAAATGAGAATCAAAGACCGATGCTCAGAAATGGAATGAAATCAACGGATTCTGTGTTCTCAGCACACACACCAAGAATATCATCTCGAAAATCCAGTATGAGTGAGGTTCCTGCATCCATGATCATGACTTTGGAGCCAAAGGCCAGTATACTGAAAAGAACATTCAGCAATGTGTCCTCATCGGCCTCTCAGTCCAGACATGCTTCAGACAATGCATTGACTGATGGATATGATGATGAGGATGATGACGATGACGATTATACCAACATTGAACAAAAAATTAAAGACGGAGTTTATAAAGGTTATAATCCTAGCGAGGTATACGAGGACATCTACAAATCAGGCAATGTATCCAGAGGGATATTACGAAACAGCACAAGCAACGGTAACATAAGATCCCCCTCTGCGCCTAACTCTAGAAGAGGAAGAAACAGTTCCTCCTCAATGCCGGGAGGGTTGACAAGATCATCAACCAAGGGATCAACTTCAAACTCCGAGCTGAACTACTCTGGCTCACGCAAGTTCAGTGGATCTGGGAGCGAAAACAACTATCAGGGCAATGTTGTTGACATGGTTGAGGGTCTGGCCCTGAACAGCAACGATGCCCCGCCACCGTTGATACACAGACACTCCTCATTTGGAACCGCCACCGATAATGACAACTACCCACAGAAGCTTGACTACAGCAACCAAGGCAACGCTGTTTTCGATGACAAGTCAACCAACCAGGATGTTGAGTACACAAGTGATAACGAGAAAAAGACACACAACAGAAGGTATAGTGGGGACTTCTATGGAGATGGCTACCATCAGGGCGGCATGTCTCAGCAGGGCCATGGTCTGGATCAGGGATCACAAGAACAAGGCATGGAGTATAACGGTGTTTATGGTCAAGATGCAGAGTTTGACCAGGGAGACGGTGCCCAGCCGATCAATCCTGAACACACGTACATTCAAGGACCCGGCAAGAACAAGAAGCCACTGGACTTGGATGCCACCATTCAAAAGCTGTTGGATGCGGGGTACTCGGGAAAGAGAACGAAGAATGTGATTTTGAAAAACTCCGAGATCCACCAGATCTGTGCGATTGCGGGGGAGATCTTCATGCAACAGCCCTCGCTTGTTGAGCTGTCACCACCAGTCAAGATTGTTGGTGATGTCCATGGCCAGTTCCATGATCTGATCAGAATGTTTGACAAGTGTGGCTTCCCACCTACGTCGAACTACCTGTTCCTGGGTGACTATGTCGACAGGGGGAAACAGTCCCTGGAAACGATCCTGCTTCTGCTGTGTTATAAAATCAAGTATCCGGAAAACTTTTTTTTATTGAGAGGAAACCACGAGTGTGCGAGTGTGACCAGGGTCTATGGGTTCTACGACGAGTGTAAGAGACGTTGCAATGTGAGAACGTGGAAGTACTTCATCGACACATTCAACACGATGCCCCTGGCCAGTATTGTTGCAGGTAAGATCTTCTGTGTCCACGGTGGGCTGTCTCCTGTTCTGAACTCCATGGATGAAATAAGACTGGTCTCCAGACCGACAGATGTTCCTGACTTTGGCCTGATCAATGATCTTTTGTGGTCAGACCCCACAGACTCAGTCAACGAGTGGGAAGATAACGAAAGAGGTGTGTCGTATTGTTACAACAAGGTTGCCATCAACAAGTTTTTGAACAGATTCGGCTTTGACCTGGTGTGTAGAGCACACATGGTTGTTGAGGACGGATACGAGTTCTTCAACGATCACACATTGGTCACGGTGTTTTCAGCTCCCAACTACTGTGGTGAGTTTGACAACTGGGGTGCTGTCATGTCTGTTAATCACGAACTGCTGTGTTCCTTTGAGCTTCTGGAGCCTCTGGACTCAATCGCCCTGAAGCAAGTCATGAAAAAGGGTAAATTAGAGAGAAAATTGGCTATGGAGGATGCTGAGGAAATCAACAATGTGTCTCCACAGGATGTAAACGAGTACACCACCTAAGTTGATGAATTATTTAATAAATGAAAAAATTGACCTTATATATAAATATCCTTTGTAATCCAGTCTGGATCATTGTACAAATCCGAGTTTTTGTTTCGATACAAGCGTTCGTTGACTTTATGGATCATCAAGTCCTCCACCCCTGGCAGTTCCATGTCCATGTTTTCGCTTTGGTATAACTTACTCTTATCATCCACAAAGACCCTTGAGAACTCCTGTATGTCCTTGCACTCCGAATGCTTTAGTAGCTGCTCCTGGTTGTACAGCGGCAGGACCATATATACATACGTCATTGACATCAGGAGCACTGCGGGCAGGTATACCAGCCAGTAGCCCTGTGGGAGGATATAATCAAAGAGCATCATCAGCAGGCTGTTGTCAGACAAGCAGGTGCTCCCCAGCATGTACGTGAGCGGGTAGTACACGAGAACGTAGAAGATGCAGATGAAGGACATGCCTTGTGTGATGAGGTATATGATGAACCCAACTGAAAGGGAGTCTATGTGTTCCTTTTTCACCATGATTTTTGTAAACGGTGTGTTGTACATGTTATTATGGTAAAAGTAGATAAAAATGGATCGAAGGTGCGTGAAGTTTAAGAAAAAAAAAAACACGGGGCAAAAAAAAAGATAAACTAAATTGACAATGTTATTTTTCATGAATTACTTACATCTTCATATATACAAACGGCTGCTGTTTATGGTACAGCATTCTTACCAAAGCTTGCAGCAAAGCCAAAGCCAAATGATGTGGCTGAGCCATTAGATCCATTGTCAGAATGGGTTCTGGGCGTTGAGTGGCCATTTTTCGCTCTGTAGCCATTGTGTTTGTTATATGTCTGTCCTGCATGGTAAGGTTTTGAGCCAAACTTTTTGTATGGCTTTTTCCCCAGGTTCTTAGCGTCATTCTCTTGAGTTCCTTTATAGCTATTCATTGAAGCTGTTGAAGAGCTTGGCTTTGAAACACTGTTTTTGTTGCTGATCGGTGGACTGGTGTTACCAGGAACAGCTTGGGTTGTTGGGATAAAAGCACTTGTCATAGATGGAGAATTGACCGTACTTGGGCTGCTGCTTTTACTGGCTTCCTCTTGTTCTTTAGATTTTTGCTTGCTCTTAACAATCTTTTCAGCCATTTCACTGTATGAAACAATGGATTCGTCTTTCCTGATACTCTTGGACCCAAGTGTCGGTAGACTCGGAAGCTTATCTGAGGCAAATGTCTGTTCTTCTCCGTCTTTCAAAACACCAATTGGTTCTCCAGCTAGATTAACTCTGTACTTTATGATTTTGTAGTTCAGCTGGTCTGCCTTATTGACAAACTCAGGGTCTCCCCATTGAAGGTTCTGAAGCTTTGAAATTCTCACAAAATCATCATGTTTACAATGCTCTGCTTTAATCAAGTAGTTGTTTCTCTTCAAAAGTTGAATGCATCTTTCAATCTCCTCAAAATATTTTACTTCCAAAAAGCACATTTTCTTCATGTCATCAAATGTTACCTTAAAGTTGGGTTCCCAAAAGAATTTGGTCTTCACATATAGAATACCCTTTGGTTTCAACACTTCCTTGACGATTTCTTCTGAGTTGAATCCTTTTTGTAAGTTGTTTAACTTCAAGACATATGGACCTCCATTATCATCAGGGTGCTTTTGTATGGCTCTTTTGTTCAATATTTCCTTTTCAGCATTGGACATCAACACAGTTGATGTGTTAGTTGTTAGCTCTGGAGCCTCAAAGTCACAGTTAATGTTGTTTATATCAATCATGGTGGTGGATTTCCATAACAAAGAATCAGTTACTGTTAATGATTCGTTTAGTATTGACTTAAGTAAATCCTCTCCATCATTTTCTAAGTGATTCTTAAGAATAACATTGGATGAATCATTTTGGGTTTCAGTTGTGTTGACAGTTTCTTCAAAGACAACTTCCACATCATCTTCAAACTCGATAGTTTCAGAGTGTTCTTCTTGTTTAGAACCTTTCATTCTGGTTAAGTATGGACAGCTTTTTGGATCTCCATTGAAGCTCTTTGAGTTCGCTTTATGCTTGAATGGCTTTGATGGTTCTTTGTCATCATGGCCGAATGATTTTTTATATGATGTGCCCTTAGATTGAGGATGTGTTCCAGCGTTATCCGTATTTAAAGTTACAGGAGGTGTTTTCAAATCATTTGCTTTGCTCTCAGTTGAACTTACATGGCTTTTATGCTTTTGGTGAGAGCTAACACTATTTCTTTTCTTGTGTGATTGACCATTAACCTTTTTTGGTGTTGTATCTACTTGAGAATTTGGAGAAATATTTGAAGCACTTTTAAAATCCTTAGAATGAGACTGTTTGCGGTGAGCAGTGGACTTATCAAGAGGGACTTTCGATTTGCTTGCATGTACTTTTTGAATCAAGTTAGAAGGGATTGATTTATGTTCAAACTTTGATACGTCATTGTTTTCAGGATTATTCAAGTTGGTCTTTTTGGTAACTACAACGATATCATCAAACTTATCAAGCAAATCGTCGGGAGACTCATTTTTGGCTTTATTGGATTTCTTTCTGTAATAGCTCTTGTAAGGTTTCTTGTTGGTCTTATTGGTGTTGGTACTTTGCATTTAATAGATAACAAAATAAAAGTGAATAAAACAGAATATTACAGAATACTACAGCAGAGACGGTGGAAGAGAGAGTGTTATAAGAATAATATTCCTTTTATTTTTATTTTTGGGTGTGTTGTATAGTTTTATTAATGAGTATTAAATTTTAACACCCTTTACTGGAAACATTACAGATAGTGTATACGTTTTGTGCGTGTCAGCTTGTTTTTCCCCCCTCAGCGTCAGACTCATAAGCGTGAACGCGATATTAAAAAGTTTGTGTGTGTGTTTTTTCCAGAGAGTTCCAAGAACCATGGAGGATATCGCTATCAGTGTGGTTAAAAAATAACAGAGAGGGGTAGAAGTAGTGATAACACACGTGACACACCCCTAGATAACACAAAACATACACAAATCCCCTTTTTACAGTTCATATATATCAATAAGCATACTCATTGTTGTATTTCGTTCTTTTGAATATGTTGATGGTCAAGACATCATGTGACAACACCTTCAGCAAGTACATTATCATCATCATGGACACTATGTGCAGTATCACCTCAGTTCTATTCTCATGACTATCACTGTCAATCTCCTTACTCTTCTTCAAGATCAACAGCATCATGTACACCAAGATTATGTACACAACACTGATTATAACAGTTTCTATTCCAAACTGCCAGTTGAATGTTCCTGCAAAGTACACCAAGTCTTTGGTTTCATCATCACGCACCAGCAACACTATCGAATTCAACTTAACGAACTGATACCCTGTTATTGAGGATATGATTATCATGAACGAAAACAATATGAACATGAACAACACTTGTTTTCCCCTGTTTGACTCTTTTGTTTCCTCATCAGACCCTTCCTTCTTTGTTAGATGAGGCAGTACCTTTTTCTTCAGCACTAGTAAGATGGCAAAGAAGATAAAGAAGTAATACAAAAATACATTTGTTTGTTCTTGGATGGACGTCGGCATGTTAATGTAGATGATCAGTGTCTTGGCCAAGTAGTCCCACAGCTTGAACTTCCAGTCATTGAAGTCATACAGAATGTGTTCAAGATCAAGTTCTTCATATTCAAAGAACACAACCTCCTGCACATACTCAGAACCTAATAGACTGAATTTGCATTCATTGATGAACTTATCAAACAGTTCAGTGCTTGAAAGCGGTCTTTCCTCAATCTTGTCATCTCCATAACTCTCTGTGAAATCTTCATCCTCCAACAACAATGAGTCTGTCTCCTCGTCGTTAATGTCATCTGCATCCCATAGCATGGATGACTGGATCTGATACTTTTGCTTGTAGTAGTCACTCAATGATGTGGTTGGTGGGAATATTATCAATCTATTTTCAGAGTCACTCAATATTTCTATATCATACAACTCAATGTCCTTTAAATCCACAATAAAGGTCATTGTCTTTATATTGTCTTGGCACTGTAAAAGATTGTCAATATAAAAGAAGCCATTCTCCCTGAGTTCGTTATTTACACTTTCGTATTCATATTCATTCTCCAGTTCCTCTTGTGCATTGGTTATGTAGCAGTTTCTGTTGATTCTGTTGTATCCTGCGTCAAGCATGGTTTTACTGAAGGACTGTAGCTCTGCAGTGACGTAATCGTGAACATTAACATGCTCCTTGTCATCATTACTATTGAAAAGGTATATCAGTGAGTAATGTGTTGCGATGTAATTGGTGTTGTTCAGCCACTTGTTGAATTCGGCATTAGTGTTGACCTCGATGAAGAATATATCATCATTGTTGTCAATCTCATCGATGTTTATGTTCAAACTCGGCAGCTTGTCAACAACAACATCAGCAGATATTATAGTTAAACTGCATATTAGTGTGTATAAAATTGAGAGCAGTATCATGAAAAGCAATGTACGTTGTTGACTTCTATAAAAACTGCTGTTAATGGTTATTTCAAGTTGTTAAGTTTGTTCAAAATAACCTTAAATGACAGCGTGTTGTTATTGAAATCCAAAAAGAAAAAAACAAACAGTTCTATATGAACGGATTAACCCCGATTGTTCATTTTTTTGTTTTTTTTTTTTTTTTTGGAGATCTTGTACTCATCAACAAACGCGTTTCAATAATCTTCATAAAGTATTGTAAAACCAAGTACAAGTATAAATTGTATACAGCACCAATGATTTACCAGAGTGAGGAAAAGAAGAACCTCAAAAACTTGAAAGAAAACGGAAATGTCAACAATTTGACCTACCAATACTACAACACAGCTCTTCAACTAGCAAGCGTAAGGGCAATGAAGGCACAAGAGCAGAACCCATTACCGATAGATCTTGACGTGACGAGAAAACCTAGTGACAGGAAAATAAAAGTATCCAGAAAAGAGCATGAAATTGCAGGAAATTCCACCTCGTTGAAGCATGTGAATACCACAGAACCACAAACAAGACTATTGCCCCCAGTGAAGATAGAGCCTACTGCTGATGACGAGTACATGCAACTGCCTAGCAATGTGATGAGCAAAAAGACTGACCATAAGCATAAAATAGTTAAAGATGAAACCCACCTGCTGACCCCGGGCAAGGCTCCAAAGATCAAAGTCGTATCCTCAAAGAGTGACATGAAGTATAAAATCACCAAGAATAAAAATAAAGTAGCACTCAAGGAAAGAGACCTGAACACCTTGAAGAAAAATATAAACATGAGAGACATGCTGGCTGTGAAGACAAGGTACGACGTGTCGCCTGGAAACAAGGGCGACTTTCTTTCAGAATTGAAACCCATATCAAAGACTAATACAAAGTAAATACCCACATGAAACTTAGCATCATTAACGAAAAAAAAGAGTTTATATATCATATATCTACGCCTTTTTGAACTTTTCATATCCATTCAAAACTAAAAGCTCAGACAATCCATTCTTCCAATCAACCAAGTCCTTGATTGTTGTGTTGTCATCGGCATTGCTGTCGTTGGTGTCTCCAGCCATGTCCTTATCTGTCGTCTGGGGGTTCCAGTTCCAGAACTTGTCAAGCAACGAGTACAAGTCATTGTAGAAATGTGGTGTTTCCGTATTGGTGG
>ERZ794949.673-NODE-673-length-10251-cov-2.585818_pt1 | contig 10251 bp, 11 predicted proteins | sample MGYA00511363_ERZ794949 | MGnify/ENA primary metagenome ERZ794949 (study PRJEB30137, sample SAMN04331402) | food metagenome | isolation source: T1 must sample point D1 replicate B | place: Australia: South Australia ... | reverse complement strand
CCTGCGCGAGGAGCCGCTCGCCGCCATCAACGGGCTCCACGAGGGCTCGTTCGACGTCGTCATCGACACCATGGGCGGTCGCAGGCGTGCGTCCTCTCTCTCTCTCTCCCTCTTCCTTTTTTATTTATCTCTCCCTGGCTCCTCGCGCCGTATCTTGTGAGCTGAGCTGACGCTGCTGCCGGCGTCTCTCTCTCTCCCCCTCTCCTCCTCCTCTTGCGCTCGCAGTGTACGACGCCTCGCGCCGCATCCTGCACAACTCGGGCCGCTTCATCACGACGGTCGGCGACGAGCTCGGCGAGTCGGACTACAACACGTCGCTGCGCTCGCTGCGTCGTGCGTTCGTCCGCAAGGACAAGAAGCAGATCTCGTACTGGCGCGTCGACGCCGACGGCGACAGCCGCGAGGCCGTGCGCGACACGCTCGACAAGGTGCGCAACGTCGTCGACGCCGGTGCGCTCAAGCCTCGCGTCGAGAGCGTCCTGCCGATGAGCGAGGCGAGGAGGACGTTCGACGAGCGCGAGGCAGAGCTCGAGGGCGTTGTCGTGCGCGTGCGCGAGGTCTGAGGGCAGCCCCGAATCCTACTACTAGTATCTCTTAATCTTTGCCGTTCGTTCGCGCGCATCCTTGTTCATAGCTGTCGTACAAAACTCATTGTCCCCTCATCGTCTCGTGCCTCCTCTCCCTTCGTATCGCTCTGCAACGCGCACAGTATCTCTTCCACCTCGTCTCTCGACGTCTCAAACAGGCTGCGAGGAGGAGCGCGAACAGAGAGTACACCGGAAGCTTTACAACCAAACAGGGACGAGGGAAGGCAACTTGGGAAGGTCGTTGAAGAGGGGGTCCAAGCGCGACGAGGGCAGGCAAGAGAGAGAGCTTCTACGTGCAACATCAGGCCGAGAGGTCTATAGAGAGAGGAGAGAGGAGGGGAAGCGATCTAGAAGGGAAGGGAGGCTCTACTCCTCGATGGCGTCCTCGCGCCCGGCAAACTGGCCCGCCTCGCGCATCTCGCGGCGGAACGCCTCGCGAGGGTCCTCGCGCTTCTCCTCGTCGGCGCCGGCAGCTCCCTCTGCGGCCGAAGGAAGCGTTTCCGAGTCGCGCCTCGACGCTCGGCGGGTACGGTACTGCTTGAAGTCGGCGACGAGGGCGGACGAGGCGGTCGAGAAGGGGAGGGGTGCGGCGAGCGGGACGGCCTGCCCGTTGAACATGGCGTCGATGACCTCGAGGGAGTGGCCGCGCGTCTCGGGCATGAGGAAGAAGGCGAGGATGGTGCCGACGATCGTGAAGCCGCCGTACCTGCACGAGCTCGAGTCAGCGGCAGGTTGCTCGAGCGGGCGACAGGAGGAGACGCACGTGAAGTAAGGAGCGTAGGCGGAGCGGGCGAGGAAGGCTGGACCTGTGAGCGCGACTGGAGGAGTGCGAGCGCGTCAGCTCTTGCAGGATGCACCGAGCGAGGACGAGGAACGAGCGCGCACCGATAAAGTTGGTGAGCTGGTTCGAGGCGACCGACACGGACGCTGCAGCAGCACGAGTGCGAGACGGCTGGATCTCGGCGGAGTAGCTGCGGGCGCGACGTCTAGAGGTCAGCCCTGCTCGTCCTGCGCAAAGTCGAGGGGAGAGCGGAAGAGGGACGCACAGCCGAGTCACGACGCCCCAGGAGGCCGCGAACGAGAAGGCGTAGATCTCGATGAAGACGATGACGACCCACTTGCCGCGCTCGGTCGCCGCTGCGCCGCTCGCGTACATGCTGCCGATGACGAAAAGAGCGGTACCGACGACGGCGCCGCCGGTGACAAAGATGGTGCGGCGCCCTGCACGGTCGACGTAGAAGTAGTTGACGATCGTGCCGAGAAGAACTGCAGGGTGGAGAAAGGCCGAGGTCAGCGCGAGCTGTTCGTGAGAAGGGGCTCGAGCGCGCTCGGAGAGGACGCACCGAAGATGCCGGTCAAGCCGCCGCCGAGGAAGCTTGCCGTCGCGCCCGTCAGGCCCGCCTGCTGGAAGAGGTTGACGGCGTAGAAGAGGCTGCGGGCGAGGAGAGGTCAGCGAAGGCGAGGAAGAGCGACTCGTGGCAGGAGGGAACGCACACAAAGTCGCTGCGGGCAGGTCGATCAGGGTCAGCGAAACGCTCGGCGGCGAGCTCAAGTAGAGAAAGGTGTGCACGCACATTCCCGAGAGCATCTGCAGCATCTGGATCCCAATGCCGAGGCACGAGCGCCACCGCACGTCCTTCCTCCACATGGCGACGGCCGCCGCGCGCTTTGAGCCCTTGGGCGCGATCGTGACGGCGAGCATCTCCCTGCGCTCGGCCATGTCCTCGACGCTGTCGCCGACGAGCTTGTCCAGCACGCGCTCGGCGTCGGCGCGGCGGTTGTGCAGGAGGAGCCATCGGGGCGAGTGCGGCAGGAAGGCGGCCCCGACGGCAACCGAGACGGCGAGGACGGTCGAGATGATGAAGGGGAGGCGCCACTGAATCGACGAATCGATCCTGCTCGAGCCGTAGCAGACCCAGTACCCGGACGAGACGCCGCCGGCGATGTTGAGCTGCACCAGGAAGAGCATCTTGCCGCGCTTGGCCTTGGGCGAGATCTCGGTCGCGTAGGTGCCGGCGACGCCGAGAAAGAGGCCCTGTTGGAGGCAGTCGAGAGTGAGCGGGAAGGACGAGGGGATGAGCTCGACGAAGGTAGAGGGAGGAAGGCGTGACTCACCTCGCCCAGACCTGCGATGACCCGGCCGACGATGAGCATGCCGATGCTTCGAACCGAGCCCGCCGAGATGCCCTGCCCGAGGGCGAAGATGGCGCTGCCGAGCGAGATGGCGTACGTCCGGCTCAGCTTGTCGGCGATCGCGCCTGCGAAGACGCCCGTGAGGACCGACGGGATGAGGATGGAGGCGACGATGACGCCGTGGATCGTCTGCGCATGAAGAAGAGCGTCAAGGCTGCTCGAGGCCAAGGGGAACGAGGGTGAGGTGAGGGACACGCACGTCGTTGAAATCGCCGAACTCGGACTTGAAGAGCGGCATCGAGATGAGGCTGCCGATGGAGCCAGTGTCGAAGCCGAACAGCTGCATGCAGAGCAGAAGAGCGTCAGCGTGACTGCGCAGAAGACCTGCTGAGCCTTTTGCAGCACGCTGAGGAAGGGAGGGGAGGAGGGCGAGAGGGAGGGGACGCACAAAGGGAGCGACGCAGGCAACGCAGACGCTGCACACGACGCGGGCGTACGGCGTGACCATGGCGAACGTGCTGCAGACCTGACTGGTGGCGGCGAAGGCTTGAAGAGGATTGCGCGGCGGCGTTGAGGAGCGTGCCGAGCGAGAGGGACGAGGTCGAGGAGCGAGGGAGCTCGAGAGTCGCTCGTCGAGGGTGGCTCGCTCGCTCGATCGAGAGTGTCGGGTGCGCAGGAGCGTAGGCGCGCAGGAGACGAGGCGAGAGAGCAAGAGCAAGAGCGGGCGACAGCGAGCCGACCGGCCAAATCGGCATGCGGGGAGGACGAGCTCGAGCACGGCGCGGCTGCGTGGTGGAGCAAGAGACGTACACGGTAGCGGGCTTCCCAGGGCAGCTGCTGCCCGCAATTGGCGAGAGGAGGGAGGACCAGCTCGGCGAGAGTGGAGCTCGAGGTGATGAAGCCGTTTGATTGGGCGTCGCCGACTTGGGCCCATCGCGAGCTCGACCCCTCGCTCTCCACTACTCTCCAGCGCCCGCTGCGAGTGCATCGCTGCACCGCGCGCACACACCATGGGCTTCACTCGCACCCGCCACAACGAAAAAGGCCGCGCCATCAAGCGCGAGTCCGGCAAGCGCAAGCGCGTCGACCCGGACCAAGTCGACGACAGCAACGCCGACATCATCGACCACGAGGTGCGCAAGAAGCGCAGAGCAGAGGTGCGCACCGGCTCCCTCTGTCCATCCCGGCGCACCCCGCTGCCGTGCTCCCCGGGGCTCGCACAGGTCCAGCTCGCTGTCCTCGTCGCTCGTCTCGCCCGCAGCTCCTCGCCAACAAGCCGACAGAGCCCGAGCCCAAGATGTCGGCCAAGAAGCGCAAGCGCCTCGACGCCTTCATCGACCGCAAGCTCAAGAAGGAGGAGCGCAAGGGCCTCATCGCTTCGCTCGCGTGCGTTCCCCCCTCTCGCCCACCTCTCCTCCTCTCGACCGGCCCTGCCTCGAAACCAGAAGCTGACGTACGCCTCTCCTCCCCACAGCAAGACGCAGACGCAGAACCTCCAGTTCGCCTCGTCGTCCGCCCTCGGCTCGAAGCAGTTCCAGTCGCAGGCCTCGAAGCTCGAGCACGCCGCAGCGCTCGAGGAGAGCCGGCGTGGCCGCGCACGCAAGATTCTCGACCGCGCCAACGCCGGCGCGCAGCACCTGAGCGACAACGACGTCGACGACGACGACGAGGGCGGCGACGACGTCGACATGCTGTCGGGCGACGACGAGGCGCCGCTCGAGCGCGAGTTCGTCAAGCCGCAGCAGGCTCTCGCCCTCTCGACCGCCGCCCCACCACCGACCAAGAAAAACACCCAGCCGTTCAACCCGTCGGGCTCGCTCGGCGTCGTCGTCGAGCCGGCAGCGACGCCCGCACCTGTCGCCTCCACCTCAACCTCGTCCTCCTCCTCCCGCTCCATCCCTCCCCCAGCCCCCGCGCCACCCGCCGTCGGCAGCGCGCTCGCCGCAGGCGCGACCGTCACCGTCGTCAAGCGCGCGCCGAAGCAGCGCGGCCGCATGCGCGAGCTCATCGGCGCCGTCGGCAAGGGCAAGGGCAAGGCGAAGGCCGAGCCCGAGCCTGAGCCCGAGGAGGCCAGTTCCGAGTTTGACAGCTCGGAGGAGGGCAGCGACGAGGATGAGGAGGGCGAGGGCGACGAGTGGAAGGGCATCGAGGGCGACGAGCGAGACGAGGTCGAGAAGGGCGGATCGGGACCGAGCGAGGCGGGCTCAGACGACGACGGCGTGGCGCAGGACGAGGGGAGCGAGTCGGACGACGGCGACGAGGACGAGGACGAGGACGTCAAGGCGCCGCCGCGAGAGCGCGGCGCTTTCCGGGCCTGGGCCGACGAGCAGGTCCGCAAGGCGGCGGGCGAGGACGCCGCTGCGCCTAGGCCTGTCGACGACGACGACGGCACCTACAAGCCGCTCCTCCCCGCCGGCTCGGGCTTTAGGAACAAGGTCGACCCGAGCGGCATCACGGGCCCCCTCGGCGCCGTCCTGCCCAAGGAGGAGCTGCCGACGCTCCCGCCGCAGAAGACGGTGCACGTCGCCGTAACGCGCACGCCCGAGATCGAGGCGTCGAGGGCCGAGCTGCCCGTCGTCAAGGAGGAGGACCGCGTCATGCAGGCCATCCTCGGCAACCCGGTCGTCGTCCTATGCGGCGAGACGGGCTCGGGCAAGACGACCCAGGTCGGCCAGTTCCTGTGGGAGGCCGGTTTCGGCGATCCTGCGAGCGGTGCGTCGCGCTTCATCTGTTCCAGGCGCAGAGATAGGGCGTGAGCTGACTCTCGGACCTACCCTCGCTCGCAGACAACCCGGGCATGGTCGCCATCACCCAGCCGCGCCGAGTCGCCGCCCTTTCGACCTCGGCTCGCGTCCGCAACGAGCTCGGGCTCGCCGACAACTCGTCCCTCGTCGCGCACCGCATCCGCTACTCGACGACCGCCTCGCCCGACACCAAGCTCGTCTTCATGACCGACGGCGTCCTCCTGCGCGAGCTCGCCGCCGACTTCCTCCTCACCAAGTACAGCGTCGTTGTTGTCGACGAGGCGCACGAGCGCGGCGTCAACACGGACGTGCTCATCGGCGTGCTCAGTCGGGTCGCCAAGCTGCGCGAGAAGCAGTGGCGCGAGGGTCAGAAGGGTGCCAAGGTGCGTCGGCCTGCTCCCTCGTCGTCGCCTCTCCTCCCTCATCGACTGACTCGCGCTCCCTGCAGCCCCTCCGCCTCATCATCATGTCGGCCACCCTGCGCGTTTCCGACTTCGCCGAGAACCCGACCCTCTTCTCGACGCCGCCGCCCGTCCTCCACATCACGGCTCGCCAGCACCCCGTCACGGTCCACTTTGCTCGCCGCACTCAGCACGACTACCTCGCCCAGGCGTACAAGAAGGTCGCGCGCATCCACGCCCGCCTCCCGCCCGGCGGCGTCCTCGTCTTCTGCACGGGCCAGAACGAGATCGTCTCGCTGTGCAAGCGCCTCGAGAAGAAGTTCAGCGCCAAGGCGATCGCCGCGCGCAAGGAGCGCGTCAAGCGCGCGGCGGCGATGCGCAACGGGCGCGGCGCGGCGGCGAGTCGGGACGACGAGGAGGCCGAGGAGGCCGAGGTCGACGCCAAGCTGAAGGGCAAGGTCGAGGTGGGCGACGACCTCGAGGCCGAGGACGTCGAGCTCGGGGCGGACAAGGACTTGGCGGCGGATGTGGACGACGGCGTGTACGAGGACGACGAGGAGGGGCTCGAGTCGGACGAGGACATGGACGACGAGGCGTTCCAGGGTCTCGACATGGAGGAGGACGTCGTCGGTGCGTCGTCTCTCTCTCTTTCTCTCTCTTTTTCCGAGCCTCGTGCGCACCAGCTGACGTTCTTCTCGCTGCAGAGCCGCTTCACGTCCTCCCCCTGTACTCGCTCCTCGCGACCGAGCGCCAGATGCGCGTCTTCGCCGAGCCTCCTGCGGGTCACCGACTCGTCGTCGTCGCGACCAACGTCGCCGAGACGGCCATCACGATCCCCAACATCAAGTACGTCGTCGACACCGGTCGCGCCAAGGAGGTGAGCTCTCTTCCTCGCTTCGACCTCTCTCCTCGTGCCGAGGGCGTCGAGCTGACCCTCTCCCTCCCTCTCTGCTCGCTCGCAGCGCAAGTTCGACCATGCGAGCGGCATCCAGTCATTCGAGGTCGACTGGATCTCCAAGGCGTCGGCGGCGCAGCGTGCCGGTCGCGCTGGACGCACTGGTCCGGGCCACTGCTACCGCCTCTACTCGTCGGCCGTCTTCGAGCAGCACTTCGACAAGTTCGCCAAGCCCGAGATCCTGCGCATGCCGATCGAGGGCATCGTCCTCACGATGAAGGGCATGAACATCGACGCCGTCTCCAACTTCCCCTTCCCCACCCCGCCCGACCGCGACGCCCTGCGCCGAGCCGAGAAGACGCTCGTCAACCTCGGCGCGCTCGAGGCGTCCGAGGCAACGTCCAGGGTCGGCGGCAAGATCACGCCGCTCGGTCAGAGCATGGCGCTCTTCCCGCTCTCGCCGCGGTTCGCCAAGATGATTGTCGCCGGGCAGCAGCACGGCTGCTTGCCCTACATCATCGCCATCGTCTGCGCCTTGTCGGTCGGCGACCCTTTCATCCGCGAGGCCAACCTCGGCGACGACGACGAGGTCGAGCCGGACGCCGACAAGCCGCTCTCGCGCGCCGAGATCCAGCACATCCGGGACCCCGAGATCCGCGCCAAGGAGGAGCGCAAGGCCTTGCGCAAGACGTTCTACCAGGTCCAGCAGCGTCACGCCGCGCTCGGAAAGGGCTCGAGCGACGTGTTCAAGTTCTTGAGCGCCGTCGGCGCCTACGAGTACGCCGGCGCGACCGACGCCTTCTGCGACTCGAACTTCCTCCGAATCAAGGTGCGTTTGCTCTCTCCCTCTCTCGCTCACGCAGACTCGGCGTGAGCAGCGCTGACCTACGACCCGACCCACAGGCCATGCAGGAGATCCACAAGCTGCGGCAGCAGATCAGCCGCATCGTCCAGATGACGTTCCCCGGCGTCGACGCAGGCTTCGTCCCCAAGCTTGCACCGCCAAACGAGACGCAGGTGCGCTCGTTCCCCTTCGCTCGTCTAGACTTTCGTCCCCTGACCTCGTCCTCGTTTGCGCAACAGCTCAAGGTCCTCCGCCAGCTCCTCACGGCCGCCTTCATCGACCAGGTCGCCGTGCGCAAGGACCTCGTCGACAAGACGAGCAACCTGTCGTTCGCCAAGGTCGCCTCGACCCGCGGCGTCGCCTACCGAGCCTTCGGCATCGACGAGGACCTTTTCATCCACCCCTCGTCCAACCTCTTCCACAGCTCGCCGCCCGAGTTCATCGTCTTCAACGAGCTGCACCGCACGCACAAGGTCTGGCTCAAGAGTGCGTCCCTCTTCCTTTTCCGCTTCCTGCGCTCGGACCCCTTCTCGAGGCTGACGAGCGCGCGCCCCTCTCCTCGCCCGCAGCCATCACCAAGGTCAACCCGGCCTGGCTCCCCGTCCTCGGTCGCCCGATGTGCACCTTCAGCAAGCCCGTCGAGACGCCCGCGCAAGCCCTCGCCGCCAAAGCCGCCTCGAGCGCGTCGGGCGCATCCGACTCGCGCACCATCATCGTCGTTCCACGGTTCGGGCCCGGCGTCGGCATCGAGCTCAAGCCCGTGCAGATGACGCAGAAGCTGATCGGCGGGCGCTGGGTCCTGCAGTAGAGCGGGAGGGACGGATCGTCCTGTTGTAACTCCTCCTCGCCTCTTTCTGCGTCTCGCCGCTCGTCTACGACGCGCTCCTCTTCTTCGAGCTCGTGCTCTCTCCTCTTCTCTCGCGCAGCCGCAGCGGGTCGCTCTCGGTGAAGCTGCGGCTAAGCCACTAGTGCTGCTGCGCCCAGACTGGACGCCGGCAGCACCGCCTCGTTTCTGCGCCCCTGTCTGCGCCCTGCGAGGCTCTCGAGCTCTCTCGAGACGACTGCGGCCTGTGCACGCTGCGAGAGGTCGTGCGAGTCACGCTTTCGAGGTGCGCAGCACTCGACCGCCACCTTTCGCAGCTCGCCAAGACGTACTCGCATGCGCACAATGGCGATAAAGACGACGCTTTACACCTCTCTCGCTCTCCTTCTTCACCTCCTCGACACGTCGACCATGTCGACCATCGACGTCAAGCTCTTGCACGCCGCGACGGGCCAAACTCGCATCGTCTCCCTCCCGACTGAGCCGGCGCCGACCTGGACCGACCTCGTGCAGCACATCCAGCAGCGCTTCAGCCTCGAGCAGGCGCCGACTAGAGCGACGTACGTCGACGACGACGGCGACGAGATCACGCTCTCGACCGACGACGAGCTGCGCGAGCTTTGGCTCGGCAGCGCCGCCGAGCCTCGCTTGACGCTCTCGTTCAGCGTCGCTCGCCTCGTCCATGATCACGAGCATGAGCGCGTGCGCGACGCCGAGCAGAAGGCGCTGCTCGACTCGGTCCGCGACGCGCTCGAGCAGGACGCCTCGCTCGCGCACGACCTTCGCGAGGTCGTCCACGACGTCCTCGGCGCTCCCCACCACCCTCACCCTCGCCACCATCACCATCCCTACTCGCACTCGGGTTCGCGCCGAGGGCGCAGCGGGCGTCACGGCTTCGGCGGCGGGCACCGTCACGAGCGCTGGGAGAGGCGCTCGCGCTCGCGCACCCTCGAGGGCGACTCGTCGTCGGGCGACAGCAGCGGCAGCGACTCGGACACGGACAAGGAGCAAGCAGGAGAAAGGAGGTGCGGCCCTGGCGGCCGCAGGCGCGGCAAGCACGGCGAGCGTGCGTCGTCTTCCACTTCCTCCTCGCCGTCGCTCTCGGTCGCCTCGCTGACTCTCGGACCTGCAGACGGGCACTCTCCTCCTCGTCATCGTCATCGGTATCCCGGCCCGCCGCCGCCGCCGCCGCACCCTCGGCACGGCCACCACGGGCGACACGGCGCGCCCATGCCGCCTCCTCCCCCTCCGCCGCACGGACCTCTTCCGCCGCTCGCCTTCAACATCTTTCCCCCGCCTCCCCCTCCTCCCTTTTCGCCTCACGGCGGTCGGCACGGCGTGAGGCGCCCGCCGCCGCCTTTCTTCGCGCACGGGCCGCCTCCTACTCCTCTTCATGGCACTCGCGACGGTGTCGCGCCCTTCGCCGAGCGCGACCCGTACTCGATGGCGCCATGGCACGCCCTCGTCGACTGCCCAGGCTCGCCCTTCGGCGGCATGCCGCACCACCGTCACCACAGCGGCGCCCGCCACGGCTAAGTCGTCGGCGCACAGATTTCAGGTCTCTCGCTCTTCGACCCTGAGCGCGTGCAATCTCTGTATCGTGCACGCTCTTGTAATCTCACTGTTTCACTTTCGAGATAGCGCCTTGGAGCTTTGAGCGAGAGAGCGAGCGAGAGAGCGAGCGCGAGGCCGACTGAAAACTCTCGAGGTTCAACTTGAGAAGGTCGTCGCGATACGGACGCTGAGCGCTCGCAAAAGCTCTGCACGACCTCATCTACGAACAGAGATAGACAATGACTGCACCGAGTGGACAGGGAAGGAGGG
>ERZ794949.671-NODE-671-length-10274-cov-2.464429_pt1 | contig 10274 bp, 6 predicted proteins | sample MGYA00511363_ERZ794949 | MGnify/ENA primary metagenome ERZ794949 (study PRJEB30137, sample SAMN04331402) | food metagenome | isolation source: T1 must sample point D1 replicate B | place: Australia: South Australia ... | reverse complement strand
TGTTGCCCGGCATATTACCACCCATGTTAGCACCCATGTTGTTGGTCATGCCCATATTGCCCATGTTATTTCCCATGTTTCCCATATTTCCCATCGCGTTCCCCATGTTGCCGCCCATGTTGCCGCCCATCGCGCCCGTGTTGCCGCGCCCGCCCTGGTTCTCGCGCATCATCTGGGCGTTCACGCCGGGCAGGCCGAGCGCGGCGACGTCCGGGACGACGATGAAGGTGCCGGTGAAGATGCACTTGTCGCCGGCCTTGGCGCGTTCGACGATCTCGGCCCGCAGGACGACGTCGAGGCTGCGAGCGGGCGGGGAGAGGGTCAGTGCTCGTTCGAGGGCGAGGGGCGAGGGGCGAGCAGAGGAAGCTGGACGCACGAGCGAGGCATCGAGCCGGTCGGGATCTCGTTCGGGTTCTCCTGGATGCGGACCTTCTGCCAGTCGGAGAACTTGGACTGCTCGATGTTGAGCTTCCACGCCGTGCGGTTGTTGCAGGTCATGTTGGGGCAGAGCGACGGCTGTGAGGGACAGGAGTCAGCCTCGGCGCTATGCTGTGGTTCGAGAGAGCGAGAAGGGACGTGCCTCGGTGTACTTGAACTGCTGCTCGACGTCGCGCACGGTGCCGTGGCAGACGAGGCAGGTGAAGGTGCCGTACGTGAGCTCGGGGCGGACCTCGCTCGTGCGCGTGACGGTGCCGCTCAGGGCGCACAGCTTGCCAATCTTGTCGGTGCGCATGTCGCGGATGCCCTCGACGAGCGGCAGGTTGTAGAAGGCGATGCTGAACTGGCGGACCGAGAGGCCGGCCGCCGCCGTCGACGCGACGTGCGAGTTGGTGTACAGGTAGTCGGGGACGTAGGTCTTGACGAGGTTCTGGAGGGCGCGGCGAAGGTAGGGGAGGAAGCTGCAGGAGGAGAGAGGCTTGCGGGTCAGCGAGAGGACGAGAGAGGGGAGGCGGCGAGGGCGAGGGCGGACCGGTAGTACTGCTGCGTGATGGCGCGGGCCAGGAGGTCGTGCGAGTCGAGGAGGTGCTGGTAGTCGACGTAGAGCGTCGTGAGCTTGAACTCGGCCATGCCCTTGACCTGTTCGATGTAGAAGTGGACGCGAGTCGCCGTCGACGAGGGGCCGGTCGTCACAGACGACGTCGGCATGGCGCGAGGGTCTTCCTCAGAGAACCTGCGAGTGCTAGAGTTAGTGCGCAGCCCTCGAAGTGACCGGTGGGGAGAGCAGAGCGGCTCATCACCGCGCGCTCGCAGGAGGAGGGAGACGAGGACTCACTGCTCGAGGAAGCCCTCGAAGAGCTGCGCGACCTTCTCGCCGGTGTCGTCCTTGACCGCAGGGATGTCGCCCTGGTCGCGATGGATGCGCACTCGCGGGCCCTTGCCGCCGCGAGGAGCCCGCTTGGCACCCGCCTCGACGGCTTCGGGCTCAGAGCCGCGGACGGTGCGCGCGTCCGACATGGGGTCGGTGTGGCCGGCGATGGAGGCCATTGTGCTGAGCTGGTGCTGGCGGGAAGCGCTCGAGCGAGGTGGTGGAGGAAGAGCGAGGAGAGGGTGGAGCAAGCCTTGCTCGTCGCGACGCGTCCTCGCCTTTTCTGCGAACGAGGACCTCGCCACGAGGAGCGCTGCGCTTGCCGCTGGACAATTCTCTTTCTCACTGTACATCTCTCGAGCTGTCCCGAGGACCAGAGCGCAGCCGAACTCGAACGCGCACGGCGCTCGCGAGGCTCATGAGGGGAAGAACAGGCGCGAGTCGAGTTGCAGGGGTAGGCACAATAACAAGAGGGCACAGAGGAGAAGGTACAGCGTCTAGCTTGGAGAGAAAGGAGCGACGAGGCCGGGCGACTGCGCCGGGGTCGAGGTCGAGCGGTCGGTCTTGCCGGCTCGGCGCCCGCTGAACTTGTTGCGCGCGAGCTGGCTGCCGTAGGTCGACGAGAGGAAGACGAGGAGCTGCTCGAGCGGCGCCGTGACGCCCGTGTGGATGACGGCGGGGAAGCGCGAGCGCTGAAGGCCTGCGAGCGAGCGACGAGCGAGGTCAGCGGTGGGCTCGAGGAGACGAGCGCGAGGTGCCATGGCTCACCGAGCCACTCGAGAGGAGGCGTAGCTGCGAGGCGACGAGAGAGAGCTGTGTCAGCAAGCGCCGAGGGAAAGAGGGGAGCGTCGTGGAGAGGAAGAGGAACGCACCGTCGCCGAGGAAGGTCAACTTGGGGTCCGTGATGTGCATCTCGATGGCCTCGAACGTGAGCGACCGGCGCTCCTTGGACGCGACCTGGACGAGCGGGAGCGGCTTCATCTTGACGATCGTGCTCGGCCGCTCCAACTTGGCCGCTGTGGCGGCGGCGGCGGAGGAGGAGGACGAGGCGGCGGCGGGAGGGTCGAGCGGCGGGGTCGTGGGCAAGGCCGACTGCGGCGCGGTCGGCGGCGAGAGGCTCTGCGGCGCGGCGTCGCTCTTTTTCCTCGTCGCCGGGTTGGCGATGCGGTCCATCTGCAGGCGGTACTGAGTCGAGAGGGCGCTGAGGTTGCGCAGGAGGGCCCACTGCGTGCGCGAGGAAGGTCGACGTCAGCTCGTCTGAGCGCGAGACAAGTAGCGCGAGGGCCAGACGCAAGGAGCCGAGAGAGAGAGAGAGAGGACGCACGTTGAGAGCGACGTCGAGCTGACCGCCAAAGGCGAGGTCGAAGCGGTGCCGGATGAGGAACGAGCCGGGCACCTCCCACGACTCCATCTTGACGTCGGTCGCGGCGTGCTTCATGATGTTGGTCTCCTTCGACTTGCGCAGGAGCGCGTACCACTCGTTGACGCCGAACTGGCCCTCCTCGGTCGGCGTCACCTTGCGGTGCGCGACCCGGCGGATCGAGAAGAAGCCGAGGTAGAGCGACAGGTTGCGGTGGACCTGCTGCTGCGAGTCGACGTCGCGCACGAGCTTGGCCCGGAACCCGCTGCCGGCGTCGGCGCGGTACACGTCGCCGTCGTTCCACCGGTCCTGGAACATGGCGAGCCGGATCGCCTCGACGTTGAACTCGAGGTGGTTGACGATACGCACCGGGCACGCCGGGCCGCCGCCGTCCTGGCCGAGGCGCGACGCGACCCTCGAGATGGCGTTCTCGGCCTTGCTCGCCGACGTCGGGCGAGGCGGCAGGCCCGCGCCGGCGATGACGGCGTCGGCCGCAGCGCGCTTCTCGTCGACGAGCGCGCCGATGCGCTGCCCGACGCCGAGGATGGTCGCGACCGTCGCCGTTGTGCCGAGGAGGCTGAACGTGCCGCCGTCGACCTTGATGCGCAGCGACAGCGCCGGGTCGTCGTCGCGCGCGTGCGACCAGTCGTCGAGGACCTCGAACACGACCGGGTCGCCGTCGAGGACCAGGATGCGGTGGAACTCGTACTCGACGGTCGCCTCGATCTTGCCGAGCTCGATGCGCAGGTTGAGCTGTGAGCGAGGAAGCGCGAGGTCAGTCACCGAGCTGCTGCAGCTGCGAGGGACGGCGAGGAGGGAGGGAGACGAGGACGCACGAGGTCGGTCGCGTCGGTCATCATGTCGTTGGCGCAGTCGTGCTCGCGCATGCGGTTGAAGAAGCGCAGGCTGTCGACTCGGGCGGTGCCGCCGGCGCGACCTTGACCCGACGACTCGAGGCTCTCGAACTCGAAGCTGAACTCGCGCGACACCTCGGGCGCTTGGCGGTAGCGCATCGCCATGCGGTGCGCGACAAACGTGATGCGGCCGATCGACGGCCCAAAGTCGCAGGCGAAGCGCAGGCTGCCCATCTCGGCGCGCACAAGGGCCGTCACGCTCGACCCGACCGACGGGCTCGGCGCCGGGGTCGTGACCGTCGTCGGCGTCTCGGACGACAAGACCGGGCCGAGGTCGATGCGGTCGATCCAGACGGCCTTGAGGCAGAGCCAGTCTTGCAGGTGGCGAAAGTTCATCGACGCCGACACGTCGGGGAGGTTGACGACGACCGAGAGCAGGCGCGACGTCGGCGAGTCGGCGCCCTCGAGCGCGCCGAACGAGAGCGAGGCGGCGAGGCCCTTGGCCTCGAGGCTGAGGCAGTCCTCGGGCGAGAAGAGGTGGCGCAGGCCCGCCGAGACGCCGTCGACCGAGACGGCGAACGTGACGCCCTTGGTCTGCGGCGAGGTCGAGAAGAAGAAGCCGCCGCTCTCCCACGTGAGGCGTGCGGTAACCTCTGCGAGCAGGACGTGCAGCATCAGCTGAGGGTCCGTGCGAGAGGGAGAGCGCGACGGAGATGGAGAGGGCGGACGCACCGGCGGCGGGCAGGCACGAGATCTCGAGCTTGGACTGGTCGATGCGCAGGCTGACCGTGAGCTGCAACTTGCCGAGAGGCGCCGCAAAGTCGTCGAGAGGCGCGGCGCCGACGTTGCTCGGCGAGGTCGGTGACTCGGCGATGGGCGACAGGTCGTGCGACGGCGCCGCCTCGGGAGCGGCAGCCGCTGCAGCCGTCGCGACGGGCAGGGCGCGCACCTTGACCTGCTGGACGACGGCCGAGATGAAGGGGAGGAGGGTCGGGTACAGCGTGTTGTGGCTCTTGTGGATGACGCAGTCGACGTGCAGGCGCGAGTCGACCGCCTCGTCGTCGTCGTCGCGGTACTCGGCCCACATCGAGAGCGCCGGGAGCCGGAACACGTCGGGCGTCGCCTCGAGCGGCGCCTTGCCCGGCGGGTGCCGCAGCGACGCAAACTCGCCGAGCGACTTGCCGCGCCGGTGGGGCTTGGGCCGTCGCCCGGGCGACGTCGGCGGCGTGAGGCCGTCCTTGCCGCCGCCTGCGACCTGCACGTGCGAGTGCATGCGGATCACGCCGCTCGCGAACTCGAACGTCGCCTGGACGGCCGGTGTCGCCGCCGCCGCCGCCGCCGCCGAGGTCGATCGGCTCGGGCACAAGGCTGGGCGGAGGGGCGGGTCGGTGCTGACGGTAGGACCTAGCTCGGGGGCGAACTTGGCGAAGCGCTCGTGGCTGAGGCGGTAGACGTCGATGAGGGCGAAGGCGAAGGCGACGACGGTCGGCTCGAGGTCGACCTCGAGGCCCGACACCTTCGAGTGCACGAGGACGGGCTCGCCCTGCGGCGAGCGCAGCGTGCACGTCATGTCGGGCAGGACGATGCGGTTGAGCGACTGGTGCGTGTCGCCGTCGAAGTCCTCCTTGCGGCCCTGGTCGAAGTCGCCGACAAAGTTGGCCGAGAAGCGCGAGATGCGGGCGCACCCTGCGCTGCCCTTCTGCGCGCCGAACTGGACCGACGCGAGCGAGACGAGGAAGGCCGGGCGCGACTGGGCCGACTTGTGGCGGCGCTTCTCGCGCACGGCCGAGATGCCGGCGACGCCCTCGTCGCTGAGCGGGATCGCGACGCCGATGCTCTGCGCCTCGACCGAGACGACGCACGTCGACAGCCACGACGGCTTGGCCTTGTCGTCGTCCTTGATGTCGAGCGTCTGCACGACGCGCGTCTGGAGCGCCTCGATGTCCTGCCGGCGGGACGTGCGCCGGTCCTGCATCTCCTGGACGTAGTGGTCGACGAGGTCGCCGAGGGCCTCGATGGCGTTGGGCTGGATGACGGCGTGGACGCGAGGGAGGCGGACGTGGAGGTGCGGTGTGTCGACGTCGGTCGAGCCGGCGAGGCCGGGGAGGTTGGGCAGGGCGATGGCGGCGTTGCTGACGTTGAGGTTCAAGCGGAAGAAGGCGAGGCGGTAACGACGGTCGGTCGATGGGTCGAGCGCTGCATCGTCGAGGGCGCCGGCCTTGTCGTGCGTGGTGCGCTGCGCGAGCGAGAGGGCGAGGTTCTGGACGACCGCCTGCCACCGCAGCTTGCCCGCCTCGCTCGACGACGCCTGCGCCTCGAGCAGCTCGGTCTCGAGCCACTGGACGGCCTGCGGGCCCTGGACGGCGATCTTGAACCCGCGCAGGGCGACACGAGCGTCCCACGCGATGCTCGGCGAGCTCGACTGCTCGCTCGAGGAGGCGCCGCTCGGTGCCGACGACGGTGACGGCGACGGTGCCCGACTCGATGGCGAGGACGAGTCGCCGAGCGTTGCCGGGCGCTTGGCCTTGATGAGGCGCACGAGCTCGTCGACGTCGTTACCAAAGTGGCGCTGGACCGTGAGGACGTTGTCGATGATGTCGGCCGTGAGCTTGACCGAGATGGGCTCGACGGTCGTAAGGACGCTGACGTGGTGGCACGGGCACGAGTCGGCACGACCGTTGAGGCGGATGACCGGCAGCTCGAACGACGTCTCGACGGGCAGGGTCGGCGACTCGTCGGGGCGGTCGACCTGGCCCTGGACGGGGACGAACCGGACCGACTGCTGGCCGACCTGCATGCCGACGACGATCTCGCCGAGCCAGAGCTCGGGCCGAGGCGAGCCCTTCGAGTCGGCGAAGGCCGACAGGTTGCGGACGACGTAGCTCGCCTGCAGGGTCGGGACGGCCTGCGCCGTGAGCTCGACGAACGAGACAGCGGCCTGGACCTTGACCTCGGTCGTCTCGAGAAGCTGCGAGAGGGAGGCCGAGCTCGTGGTGGCGGCGGTGCGGACCGAGCGGGCGTCCTGGTTCGTCGGCAGGTCGTCGAGCCCGACGCGCAGGTCGGTGAGGAGCGAGTCGTAGACGGGCAGGCTGGACGTCCTCCAGTTCTCGACAAACCTGTGAGGAGCGAGTGGAGCGGGCGTCAGCTGCAAGCCTCCAAGGAGAGAAGGAGTAAGGGAGAGGAGGACGCACTCGTAGGAGCGAACGGCGTCGCGCGGGATCCGGAACCGCACGGCTTGCGTGCCGAGGACAACGTGCAGCGTCTCGACCGAGCTCGCGCCGTGCATCGCTCGCGCGCCCTGCGCCGCGACGAGGGCTGACGGACCGTCGAGGTCGGCCGACAGGAGGACCTCGCTCTTGTGCGCCCGACGCTCGCGCGCCGCGAACGAAAGCGAGCCGATCGTCGCAGACGTGCTGACGTCGATGAGGTGGCGGTCGAGGAGGCCGTCGGCGTCGAACGCTGGGCGGGTGCGGGCGAAGATGCTCGTCGTCGCGTCCGAGACGACGACTTGCGCCTCGAGCTCGTCGGCGTTGGCGACGGCGCCGAGGTGAACGATGGCGAGCGAGGCGTCGAGCACGATGCCCGGCAGCGCCGCGAAGACGTCCTCGGACGATGGGGCCGACGAGGTGGCCGTGGCGTCGGCCGAAGCGGCGAGGTCTCGCGAGAAGCGCTGGATCTTGCGCTCGAACACGTTGCGGACGCCGAGGATGTGCCGGATGAGGACGAGCAGGTCGCGGTCGACCTGGGCGTCGGCGCCTTCGAGCGTCGCCTTGGCGCGCAGGCGGAGCTCGTCCTGGTCCGAGTCGAGGCCCGACGACGCGAGGTAGGCGTCGATCTTGCCGATGACGAGGCTGTTGCTCGTGCCTGCGTCGGTCCAAAACCGGGCGTCGAGCGTGCCCGAGCTCCACTCGACGGCGACGGGGAGGGCGAGGACCCAGTCGAGCGCGCTCGCGCCGTGCACCTCGTGCGCCGCCTCGCTCGAGCCGTAGAACCGCCGGACGAGCGGCGAGTGCTGGAAGTCGTCGACGTCGACGTCCCACGCCGACTGGCGCCGCAGGATGCGCAAGAAGTGGTCGCGCATCTCGCTCTGCTCGGGCCAGGTGCCCTGCCGAGCGAGGAGGTCGGCGACGTCGGCATGGGCGAGGCGCAGGCAGTGCCGGAGGTTGTGCAGCGACTTCCAGCCGTCGTCGACGCGGAGCGTGCCCGACGAGCCGACGAGGTACGACACGCGGTTGAGGAAGGTCGGGACCGTCGTGACGCCGGCCGAGTCGCTCTCGACGGCGACGGCGTAGACGAGGTGGCGCAGGAACATCTCGCGCTCGATCTCGCGCTGCTTGAGCGGGAGGATGATGTTGCTGACGACGCGCCAGCTCCACAGGGCGCCGATGATGAGCTCGGCTGCCTCGTCGACAAAATCGAGCTGGGCGTCGCGCCCGACGAGCGAGACGAGCGCGCGCGCCGCGTTGTAGTCGATGCGGGCGTCGCAGCGCCCGAGGATGAGGTCGAGGGCGGTCGGCCGCTCGCGGGCCTGCTCGTCCGCCTGCGGGAGGACGTGACTGCGGCGCGTCGAGCCCGGAATCGTCGTCTGCTCCGGGTGGAAGACGAGCAGGCGGCTCTGGCCTGCCGAGCCGTCGACCTCGAGCTCGACGACGGCGCTCGGGGTCGGCGTGAGCGGGCGATCGACGCCGCCGTGGTGGTCGACGAGTTGGCGGAACCCGAGCGAGATGTCACTGAGGACGAGCTGGACGGTGCTGAGCACGGTGGCCGAGGCATGCTCGTCGACGTGGTGGTTGTCGTGCTGGCGGAACGAGATGGTGTCCTCGGGGCGCAGGACGTCCTGGATGAGGTCGACCTGGACGAGCGGGACGGTCGCCTTGAGCTCGAGGTCGCTGTAGCGCGTCTTGGCGACCGTGTGCTGCGAGTCGAGGAACTCGGTGTAGAGGTCGTCGAGGCAGTGCTCGAGGTCGGTGTCCTGTGAGCCGAGGGTGAGTCGGGTCAGCGACGCTCAGCGAGGAGAGACGGGCAGGGACGGAGGAGAGAGGGAGAGGACGCACGATCTTGATGCCGTCGAGCACGTCCGAGCCGACCGACACAGCGACAGGCGTCAGGACGAGACGCAGGCCCTTCTGCGACGAGACATCGATGCAGGTCCTCGCCTCGGAGCGGTCCGGGTGCTTCGAGTGGCCAAACTCGCGCAGGCGGTCCATCGTGGATCCGGCCGGCGTCGTCTTCGAGGACCGTCGCCTCGTACCGTTCTGCAGTGCAGGCAGAAGAACGTGAGCGACGAGCACCTCGTAGCTGTGGGGAGGAAGCGCGAGGAGGAGGGCGACGCACCTTGAAGAGTCGCCGGAAGGTGGGCCGATCGAGAAAGGCCGCCTCGGGCGCGCGCTCGCACAGCTGCAGGACGACGCCGTAGGCGCTGAAACGGTCGCTCGCTTCGTCTCGACCGGCGAGGCGGGTGTAGAGCGTGTGCGCGTCGTCTGCGAGAGGGAGCAGTGGGTCAGCTCTTGCCCTTGTCGCACTCCTCGCACTCGTGGACGGGCTCAAAGGACGCACCGTTAGACGTCTCGGAGTCGTCGAGGTCAGAGCGCCCGTCGGATGTCAGGTCGATCTCGGACTCCTCGGCGACGCTCTCGAGCCGACCGGGCGAAGAGGGCGAGACCGTGTGTGTCGGCGCTCGAGCTGTCGCACAGGTTCAACGTCAGCTTTGACTCGCCGAGGTGGGTCAGCTGGATGAACAGGGACGCACGAAAAGAGCGAACAGGACCCTCGATGGCTGGGAGGAACAGGCTGCCGCTGCGGGACGACGCTGCGAGCAAGGAAGCCCTTCAGCAACGGGCTCGTGAAGGCGAGCCTCGTTAGACTGGAGAAACAGGGACGCACAGCTGTCTCCTTGGCCGTAGAGGAAGGGCCAGCGCTTGGTGAGCCCGTCCTGGAGCGCGACGAACGCGAGCTGCTCGCGCGCACGGGCCTCCCACCCGCTGTGCGACAGCCCGAGGACGACCGACAGGTCGACGTCGACCGAGGCGACCTCCATCCAGGGCGCCGAGCGACCGAAGAGCGGCGCGAGCGCTCGGAGCGTGAGCTCGGGGACCTCGAGCCGGAGGTGCTTGAGGAAGGGCGCCGTCGCGAGGTCGTCGAAGCGCAGGTCGACGCCCTGCGGGAGGTAGAGCTGGACGGCCGTTGCCGTACCTCGCACGGCGACGTCGAGCGAGCGCACCTGGACGGTGAGCGCCGTGATGTCCGGGTCGACCGGCACGACGTAGTCGGGCGCGGGTGCATTGTCGGTGTCGGTGAACGTGAGGCCGACGGCCCCGCCGGCGCGCATGAGGCTCTGGACGAAGCTGGGCGGCACGCTGCCGACGATGGACCCGATGTCGAACGACCAGATGCAGAGGTAGGTCGCCGTGCGAGGCTGGGGGCCGAACAGGCGGTTGGCGCCAATCTCGAGGCCGTCGACGCGCACGAGGTCGCCCTGCTGCTCGAGGATCTCGCCGAAGTCTTGCTGGAGGAAGGTCGTCGTGTCGAGCGTCTCGAGGATCCGGAACGGGTCGACGTTGAGGGACATCTCTGCGCGGCGAGGAGAGCGACAGGGTCAGTCTCACAGGTCGCGACGAGCACTGCGTGACGAGGAGCGAGGGAACGCACCCATGAAGAAGTCGTGGTTGCGCAGGTCGACGCTGAGCTGAGGGAGGCCGAGCACGATGGCCTTCGAGCAGTCGTAGATTTCTGCGGGTGCGGTGCCTGTCAGCGT
>ERZ794949.670-NODE-670-length-10290-cov-139.599316_pt1 | contig 10290 bp, 7 predicted proteins | sample MGYA00511363_ERZ794949 | MGnify/ENA primary metagenome ERZ794949 (study PRJEB30137, sample SAMN04331402) | food metagenome | isolation source: T1 must sample point D1 replicate B | place: Australia: South Australia ... | reverse complement strand
CTCATGCTTGTACTACCGCACATTCAGTTTCTTATCGGAACTCATGCTTGTACTACCGCACATTCAGACTTTAACTAATTCTTATCTTTTAAATGCGTAATATATATAATCTTAATCAAAACAACATTGCTACACTTCCGGCTATTAAAATAGATAACACTATGGCTGTTACAAAAGCAGCACCTACCTTATCTCCATTTGTAATTGTCATTTGATTTTCTAGCAATGCTTCTTCATTATTACTGGATGAGGTTGCTGTTCCAGCTGTTGCATCCCCCTTGGCCATGTACTCATTAGTGGCTTCCTTGTATAAATCAGGTCTACTGCTTGCTAACAACGATTGAATACATCCTAAGGCTGACAATTGTTCACCCAATCCATAGAATCCATCATTGGTTGCATTGAACCAATTCATACCACAGGTATGTCCATCATATCCACCGTCACATGATCCGGCAGCAGCTTCAGCTGAAGTTGTTAATCTATCATAAATATCACTCTTCAAAGAAGGCACTAATAAGTAAGTGTACTCCAACATCATAGAGAACAAAGATTTGAAAGATCTTTGGTCATTGTTACAATTCTTGGCTGCTTGACATTGTTGTTCATACATAATACCGTCATCATTGAAGAAAGCTGTATCGGCACCTTTCCACAACTGTTCAACTCTATTTTGCCAAACACTTGATCCATTGGTGGCATCATACATGAAAGCAGCACCACCTAAAATGATACCGTAGTTATAGGACCATTCAATAGCTGTAATATCAGCACAATTATCAGTGGTTGTTGCACCGTCATAAACCTTTGAAGATCCATCATTAAGCTGTACAAAATCAACATCAACTAACCAATCAAAGACCTTTTCTGCTTGCTCTAAGTAAGTATCGTTGTTGAAGTATCTTCCTAATCTTGCAGCCAAGTTGAACAAACACCCATTGGCAATGGTATTCTTGTAATTGTAACCATTATTCCAGGTGTAAATTTGCCACCTCAAACCACCACCACATGTACTTGTATCCCATCTAGCATACATGGTATTGTAAATGGCTTGGACCATTGTGACCCATTCAGGTATGTTTTTTCTACTGGCTGTACCATTGGCTGCACGTGAAAAGTTTCTTTCGGCAGCTGTCATTAAAGTCAACCCCCAAACACCTTGATCATCATTACCTTCAACCATGGTTTGGGAAGCAGGCATGAAATCCCAGCTATCACCAGATTGTTGGATAAGAGCGTTTTGCAACAAAGAATCAAAGGTTGTGTTTTGACATAAAAAGGTATTTTCAATCATTAAACCAAAGGCTAGACCACCTTCCCACCAATAGTAGGGAGACTGGAACACCCCATCTCCGGAATAATAATCTAGTATACCCTGTTGGATCAATGCTGTGTCTGCACAGATGGATGTATTACCTGTGATTGTTAAGGACAAACAATTTGTAAATGGTGCCAGTACTAGTAGTATAAGTACATTCCAAATCTTTAAAAGCTTCATTTTATATCAAAAAGCTATGGAATATTTATAATTTTTTTCTCGAAATATTATTGACTGTTGTGTCTATGATATGTATTCTCGTTATTTTGTTAAAAATGAAAAGAAGGGTAAAAAAAACTTTGTTGAAATACGGTATATTTTTCTAATATTTATATTCTTGTATAAATTATGATTTTTCTGGGTCGATCAAGCTATTCTTCTAACTTAAATATATATTCTTATAACAAATGATTCAATCGAGAACAAATAGTTAAACGTGTACCTTTAACCCCAACATACAAATTATGCTTTTTTTTTAAAAAAAAAACATAGCATATAAAATTCTTCATTAAGCTAAAAACAGAACAAATCCCAAAAGGGATATAAAATTTATATGGGGGGCTTTTCCTTGTGAAAAAAAATGCTTATTAATAGAAACAGCTTAATCAGAACGGAGATATCACTGTAATTTTTTTGTTTCGGACATAAATGGTGAATCAACTAATTATCCTACATATCTTTACTTGAACAGTGAGATGCTTATGGCTTTGATATATACATTTTTTTTTTTAGCGTACTTTTATACGGAGTGGTGTAGAATTTGTTCTTTCACCATATCAGCAACTTGCTCGTTATACTGTTCTCTCATTTCTGCATACATTATGTCCATTTTATCGTATCCTCCGTACAAATTCAGGATTTTTTTGAAGCTGCTTATAACAAATATGGAAAATTCCATGTACCATCTATGTCTCCATACAGATATGTTGATCAAATGAGTTATGATTTGGTTATCAATGACATCAACCATCTTTGATACTGTTTCTGAAGACAAAGTATTGGAATATGCCTTTTTTATTAGCTCGTTTCTCTCTTCAAACAATATAGGAACCATGTTTTTGGATGCTATGTTTGAGAATCTGATACTCAAGGCTTGTTGATAGGCAAATTTGCTTTCTGCCTTTTTATTCAATCTTAAACTTAAATTACCCAACAACTCGTATTCAAAACAAGATCCTTTGAAAATGGCTTTATCTGGTTCTTGTCCCAATTCTTCACCATTAGTCAGCTTCATCAACTCTATTTGCCACTTGTTGAAATACTTCAAGTCTTTATACAAAATCATAAACATCGAATCTAACCATCTACTGCATATTCTTTTTTGCTTGTTTTCTGTTTCCTCAGCTTCCATAGAAACAGTAAGAGGACCATATTCTTCATCCATAATGAATATTTTACTTCTTATATCCAATAATGTATCCCAAGTGACCTTGGAAATCATTTCAACCAACAAATTATAACATTTAGCATATCCTGTTTTTAGATTATTACCTGGTAAGTCTCTTAAAATTGGATCAATTTGATCCTTTTCTCCGTATACCTCTTCGGATGACAATCCTGTGATTTCACTTATCACAACATCTGTTGGTAAGGGCAAATGAATGTTTTGACTTTCAACAACAGATTTGAACCCTGTTCTCAATAAAACAAAAGGATCCTTCAGATTCTCCAATGGTGCGTTGTTTAAGGCAACTAAGGCTTCATCAATGTTACCATCCATGATTAATACTTTGGACAAAAGAATCCATGGTTGAATTTCCTGAGGCTGGATCTCGGCAAAGTGAATAGCCAACTTCTTTAGTTCTTCTAAACTTGGCAGCTGGGCATCTTTCGATGTACGGATCAGTTCTAATAAGATTTCTATTTGCATTTCTATTAATTCAGAATAATAGTCGATGCAGTACTCTTTATCTTGCTTTGATAAGTCGTTGATTTTGTTGATATCATTGATGATGGCTGCCAATGCATCTGTAATTCTACCGTTGATGTACATCAACTTGATATTCAAATAATTCAGCTTTAGCTTTAGCAAACCCTTCTTGCATCCAAGAATTATACCATCAACAACTTTGAAGGCTAATTCGTAACTATCACTTAATTCAACTATCTTCAAAAAACTGACAATAGCATAGTTATTTAAAATTGTTGTAGTGATTCTATCTTCTGGAGAGCCTGTTAAATGACCGTGATTGAATATATTTTTGAAATTTAAAATGAACATTTCAGCTGTGTTGTTGATAGCATCATTTGCTAAAGGGTTTAGAATCTTACATTCAACTATACTGTTATTTTCAGACCCGAATTGGTTGCCGTTTAAATGTGCAATCAATCTTATGATACTCCCCATGTAACAATTAATCCAAAATTCTTCATTGATTGTATAGTATTTACTTTCTGGACTAATATCAAACTTTCCAAACTTCAAATCATCTACAAAATCACAGTGCATGTCTGAGTAATATATGCTGGTTTGGCCTGAAAAGTACATTTTTACATGAATATCAACGAACTTGAAGGGATCATAAGTGACGTACTCTATCCACCCTACCTTAAATTTTTTGACTGATCCAAACCACAATTGACCTTCTTTGACATCAGATAATTCGCTTTCATTACCATTTTCAATAGCATCTTTTATCTGCTTTAAATAAGATACAATACTGTTAGGATCAGAATTGTCGATACCAATAGTATAAAAATGTGTGGTCATTTGTTCTTTTTTTTTCAAATCAAATAAAAAATCTAATGGGGAATTCTTTGGTAAGTAATTGCTTTCGGTTTTGGTGTCTGAAGGATCTTGCAAATACTTGTAAACTTGAACTAAATCTGGTGGCCCTAAATATTCACCGTCTTTAGGTGATTTAACTTCGACTGGAATTTCTTGTAAATGATTTGACCATAGTCTCAAAGACTTTTGTCTTTCAAATAAAGCTTGAGAAAGATAATCATCAGTCACTTCTGGAATGGTTGACTGGTTTAATAACATTTATATATTATGCTGTTGGATTTGAAAAAAAACAAAAATAAACTATAAATTACAAAACTTATATTACAAACTCCACTTTTTTTTACTCCTTCTATCTATAAGTTGAAGTTTTAAATCAAAAATAATTTTAATGAATCAACAGGAACTATGAGGTGTTTTGGGTAGTTTGCAATAAGGCACTATTAATAAATAAATTTTAAATTTTGAAAGCTGTACACAAATTTTAACTAACAAAAAAAAAATAAAAAAAAGAGAATGCTTTATTAGGGTAAACAGATAGTTTCAATATTAAGGAGTAAAAACAAACAGGTCACGTGCAACGCTTTTTAAACAATCATAAGCCAAACATATAACGATATTAATTTAAAAAAAGAAAAAGGAAAATCATAATTGCTATGGTTTAAACATTCATATTTACTCTATTGCTTCATCTTCTTTGCAGGATTTTGACTATCTTCAGCCTCATCATTATTCACATTTTCAACACTTGACAAACAATACTTTTCTGGCGGTAGTCTCATACCGTATTGAGTAGGTAGTTTTGGCAATGGTTTTTTATTTCTCTCTTGCGACAATTGCAACATCAACTCCTTAGGCTGTGATACCTGTTTGAATTGGAATTGAGTTTTGGTGTTTATGGCTAGTCTCAAATCATCAACTGTCATTCGAGATCCGTTTAATACTTTTTTTCTTAATTCCTCAATGTTCTCAGTATGATTTATATCTATTGTGCTTGGCTCTCCGTTTACATTCGATCTTGTGTGGATAGGCGCAGGCAATGGCTTAGGTTGGTTCACAACAGCAAATTCATTGTATTCTAAGGCTTCCTCTAATATTTCCTTGGTGTATCTGTATGAAAAGTCAAGAAGTTGCAATAATACTGTATCTTCATATTCATCAATTCCGTGCGCACCAAGAAGTAGATGTAAAGTTTTTAAATCTCTTGGTATGTTATTCTTCAAAAGCTGCTCATTTGCTGGGGTATTTTTTGTCCCATTAATGACGTTTTTGCTATCACTGCTGTTCATCGTAATATAATGTATATTACAAAGCTCTTTGGGATAATTCAGTTTGTTATGTACTAGTTTGAATAAGCAAGAATAGCTATATATATGGACTATTATGCTTCGAAACAAAACAAAAAAAAAAGAAAAACATATGCATATTGCAACAGCAAACTTCGTCAACAGCACGTGACTTGTTTTGAAACAGTGCAAGTGCAGCCTCTCCTGTGTAAATACGACGAAATCAAAGATTTTTACTCTCATACCTGCACCAGTAAATACTTAATGCGTCAAGAAACGCCAAAAAAGACATTAACATACAATTAGTTAAAATCAGACATCAGTTAATCACGAGTTGATCGTGTGTACTACCATTTATTCTCTACTGTCTACCATGGAATATTCCAGAACCGCCTGTTTGCTTTTTTTTTTTCCTGCTCTTCACCAAGTTTATCTCCTACACGGGAAAAATTTGTCTTCCCGCCGACTTATGTGCTAGCTAGTCCCCTTCTTAGCTTATGAAGGGGGGCGTAAAGAATCATCAGGTAAAATTTTTTTTTCCTTACTACGTCAATTGAATAATTTGATATATATATAAATTGGATTATAGAGTGGGGATTTATAAGAGGTAATAAAAACCAGAAAAAAAACAAACAAATTAATATAGTTATAAAAATGTCTGACTGGGATAGTGAAGTTATTATTGGAAAAAAAGCTAGAATCGGTGGTGGTGGACCAAGAGCCAACGTTGCCAAATCTCAATCTCAAATCAACGCAGCCAGAAGATCTGGTTTAGTTGTTGGTGTTGAAAAAAAATATAACTTTGGTAACAAGAAGGGTGATGTTGAAGGTCAAAGATTAACTATGATTGACAGATCTGAAGGTGACATCATTGCCACCAAAAAGCTAGATCCTGCTATTCCATTAGCCATGCAAAAAGCTAGACAAGAAAAGGGATTATCTCAAAAAGAATTAGCCAATAAAGCCAACGAAAAACCTAATGTTGTCAATGACTATGAAACTGGTAAGGCTATTCCTAACCAACAAACTTTAAGTAAATTCGAAAGAGTCTTAGGTGTTAAGTTAAGAGGTAAAGATATTGGTTCTTCATTATTCAAATCCAAGAAATAAATTATGTGAATGCTTCTCTTCTTTCCTTCTTATATAATGATGAATAAACCAAATAAAATTTAATGATAACGAAACAAGAAGCGAGTGATTAATGTGAAAAAAAAAATAGTAATACTGTGGCGGAGATAATCTATTACACTTATCAAAACCTCATATTTTGCAACAATATAAACTAATTCTTTAATCGACTGATGTATATATATTTAGATGTATTTGGAAGTAATTAAGTATCAATGACAGTCGGGTTGTTGATGATCTCTTATGATTGATTCTTTCGTTTTTTTTCTTTTAAAATATGAACCAGTTTCTCTATATCATGAATGTCTTTAAACTAAAAATTTTGTAGTGAAAAAAAAATACAAGCAAAAGGAAAATTTTTTTCTTCTTCTTATTTCCTGTTATTCAAAATTGATTTAATGACTTGACACAGACAAATATCTAAACTACAAAAATACCAATAAACAACCAAATATATATATAAAGTACATTAATATGTCCACTAAATGCTCTTTTACTTATAAACATGAAGCCAATGAAGTTTACGACATTTCAGGCAAAGCTCTTAAATTAACCACTGCCGATGACATCAAAGAAATCATTGAAGATTTATCCAAATACGAAAAGATCACCAAGATTGATATTTCTGGTAACACCATCAGTGATAAGCCTTCCAAAGTTTTAGCTGATTTTATGAAATCTACACCAGCCGTATACGAAAACTTGGTTGAATGTAATTTTGCTGATATCTACACATCCAGATTAGTCGATGAAGTTGTTGAATCTTTGGACTTGTTTGCCAGTGCTTTCTTGAAATGTGACAAGTTGGTTTACATCAATTTATCTGACAACGCCTTTGGTTTGAGAACAATTGACACTTTGGAAAAGTTTATTGCTGAAAAGACTTCTTTGGTTCACTTAATTTTAGCCAATAACGGTATGGGTCCATTTGCCGGTGAAAGAATAGGTAAAGCTTTATCTTTGCTAGCTATTGCTCAAAAGAAAAGATATAACAAGACTATTTTGGAAACTTTTATTTGTGGAAGAAATAGATTAGAAAATGGCTCTGCAAAGTATTTGTCCACTGGTTTCTACTCATTTGCTGATTCTTTGAAAACAGTTAGATTATTCCAAAACGGTATTAGACCAGAAGGTATCAGACAATTAATTGAAGGTTTGTCTCACTGTAAAAAAATTGAATGTGTTGATTTACAAGACAATACCTTTACCTCTGCTCCAGGTGTCAAATTTGCTCAATCAATGGCCAAATGGACTAGCTCTTTGAAAGAATTAAACTTGAATGATTGTTTGATCAAGGATACCGGTTCCAAGGCTATTTTAGAAACCTTATCCACCAGTGGCTTCAACAATTTACAAATTTTGAAGTTGCAATTTAACGAAATCAAACAAGATACCTTAGAAACCATAATTATTCCTATTTTGAAAGAAGAAAAACTTCCAGCTTTGAACTTACTTGAATTAAACGGTAACTTCTTTGAAGAAGATTGTGATGCCATTGAAGAATTAAGAGAAATCTTTAGTGGTGAATTAGACGAACTAGATGATTTCGAGGAAGAAGATTCTGATGAAGAATCCGAAGAAGAAGAAGAAGAGGATAATGAAGAAGAATCTTTAGACTTCAATGATCTAATTGATGGTTTAGCCAAATTGTCAGTATAATTGATTGATAAACAAAAATAGAAAAGCAATAATACATTATAAAAATATAGGAATGAAACTTCTTATCGGAGGTTCTTTTTTTTTTTTTTTTTTTTTAATTTCAAAACTTTATAAGTAACATTTAATAAGAAATGAGGTTTATATTCTATCACAACATATACATTTTCTTTTTTTAATTTTGTTATAAATTTGATTGATTTTCATTAACTGAGTAAATGGTACTATTTTTCAAAGATCTTTTTCTTCTTTTTTTGACTTTTAAACTGCTTTCAAATTGATAAATTATATCGTCTTTAGCACTAAACTTATTTTCCAAGAAGATCTCAAGTTTTTTTTTGCTTTTGTTTTTAAACAAACTTGTTTGGACTTTTTCAATATGAACTCTTACAATTAAAGGCTGTTTTTCTGTTCTATTGAATGCAGAAAAGCATTCAAGCAATGAAGGAATGATTTGCAATAGTTGATATTTGCAACTTTCAGCTGATTTCTTAGTATCTTGTTGTGTTAGCTTCAGTTGATTATTATTTAGCAATGATTTGTACCAACTCAAAGAGTTTCTCACATTGACATAAAGAGAATGTGTGTTGTGCGCTAAATAAAAATGATTAGCCTTATTTAGCGATATGGCTTCAAGTTTGTAATACGTCAAAGTAACATTGTAAAAATATTCGTTATCAATGTTTTTACTAGTTGTTACTATGTCGACCAATTTCAAAAAGGAATCATATCTGGGGCTCAAACTTTCTTTGAATATTCGTGTTCCATTTTGTATGCATAGCTTATCATGAACGATTTTTGCTTCTTTGGTCATAACATTAACTTCAGGAAATAAAATAACAGGTCTTGTATTGTCATAGTTTAAATTAAATTTGTTTAAATCCAATTTATAGTTTTCATTTCTTTGAAATATTTTTGTAATAGTTTGAAAACCTGGGATTTTGATAAGAGAGCCCCAAGTTAGCATGTAATTAGGAACCACTTGCTCATCATGACCATTTTGAAATATGTACTGTAATACTACATAGTCAAAGATAGATCTGTGATTGGAAAAGACAAATTTCAAATCTTTAAAATCCTCATCACCTTCTGGATCCAAATCTCCAGTGATAACAAGCTTAATATGAGCATTTTCATTCTCGATACTGTGCGTGAATAAATTTTTCCAATACAGTGACTCTACTTTGGATTTCCACATTAAAATTTTAGAATTACCTTCAAAACAAAAGTAATTCTTTACATGCATGTAAACTTTAGAAACAATTGTGCTTAAAATTGGAATACTCAATATTAAATTTCTCAATAGAAAGTAGATGTTGTTCAATTTTGGAACTGTTTGAATAACCTTAATACCCTTCACAACACATTCAACAAAGGTAAGAATTTTGTATAAAACATGATAAAATAATTGTTTGAGCACCAATTTAAAAATTGAAATAAGATCTTTTGTTGTTAATTCAAACCAATATGTATCAAAGTCACCTATAAATAAGGTTTGAAATGAGAAGAAAACGTGTTTAAACTCTGAAAACATACTGCTCAATACAAGGTTTTGGTGGTGCAAAGTTTAACAAAAAAAAAAAAAAAAAGAGCTTAACTGCTTAATGATTTATCAGCATAAAAGAGCCCTACAAAGTTTTCTTATCTACTAAGATAACACCAAGCGCGTTTTGATAAAATCTGCCAAGTATTGCCTTTTTGGGAAACCACACATTTTTAATCAAATCCGAAATACTGCTGGATTACAAAAAAGACATACGTAAACGCACATTAAACACTTTATCATATAAATGATAATTTATGGTAACAAAAAAAAAAAAGAAAAAGAAATAAGAGCAAACATTTCTACTCAAGTACATAGTTTTAAAGCTTTATATACGTAGAATAATTTGGTTTAGTGATTTTTCAAAAGTATTAATCTAATTTACACAAAATACAATTATTATTGATTGAAAGGTATAAATATAAGAGGCATTAAATTATTGTTGTAATTCTTCTCAGCAATAATAATAATAGTTGTAATATGAATGTTAATTTTGTTGTCAGTTTTAAAGTTCAATTTTTTTTTTTAAATTATTTCTATACATATTATATATTGATTCATTCACCAAGAATACTTTTTGTAATTTGATCAATGATGTTTTAAAAAAATTGTTCTATAAGCACTGAAATAACAG
>ERZ794949.669-NODE-669-length-10308-cov-3.884327_pt1 | contig 10308 bp, 5 predicted proteins | sample MGYA00511363_ERZ794949 | MGnify/ENA primary metagenome ERZ794949 (study PRJEB30137, sample SAMN04331402) | food metagenome | isolation source: T1 must sample point D1 replicate B | place: Australia: South Australia ... | reverse complement strand
AAATTACAGACATCCGCTTTAGGAAATTGAACTATATTTTTTTTTTGGAAAAACGATGTTCAAGTCGGGTACGTAACACAACCCTATGATCTTTGAAGTTTGAATAATTACACCAATCAAATAAACAAAGAATTTATATTATATTCAACAGAAATTGATTATTCAATAATTAGTTCCATCTTCATTTAGTTTTCAAATAAGAAAAAAAAAATCATTATTATATTATTATATATAAAGAATCTCCTTAAAAGTTAATTACAAACTGTCGTTACCTTTGGTTCTGTCGTTTTGATCGATCAATGAGGTCAAGCTTGAGGTGTTGTCTTCGTTTTCCTCAACAACTTCCTTAGGATCAAGACCCAGCTCTTCAATGAAGTCAAGTTGAGACTCAGGATCGTTCATTCCCATCAAACCGTAAACGGCAATGGTGATCAAACCAAGAATACCACTCAAACAGGAGAAGGTCATGGCCACAATACCCTTGGCTGTGAATCCGTTTGGCAGGTTCTTGTGTTGCTTGTTTTCCCCAGTCAAGTCCAAGAAGTCCTTGGTGTTGGCAGCAGCGTTACCTTCGTATTGGACACCAACGGCTTCACAAACACTCTTGTGGTTGGAAGTCAGTTGTTGGGTGTTGGTGGACTGGATGGTTTGTGGGTCTTCAATCAGAACAACAGCCAAACCTTGGGTCAAGTGCCATTCAATGTGACAATGGAAGAACCAGACACCAGGGTTGTCGGCCTTGAATCTGATGACAAAGTTGGATTGTGGTCTGACATACAAGGTGTCTCTCTTCATTGGGTATTGTGGGTAGGAGTAGTTACCTGTTGGGTCATAGCTCAATGGAGTTTGGTCATCATCTCTGGCAACGTCTCTTTCAATGACTTGGAAAACGTGACCGTGCAAATGGAAAGGATGGGTACCAGTGTCCAAGTTGTTCAAGACAATTTCAATGACTTCATCCTTTTCCAGGACAAAGGCATTGGTGTTGGAACCGTAAACAGTTGGGTCAGTGGAGTCATTACCAGAAGACAAAACAGACATCAAGGTTGGAACCTTTGGTTGAGTGAATGTGATGTTGTTAAAAAAGGCGTAGTTGATACCGTTTTTCAAGTTGTTCATGGAAACATCCAAGGTGATTCTTTGGTCAGGTTCACCTAGGATTTCTTCCTTGTATTCACCATAAGGAACCAAATTGAAATCATCCAAGAAATCTAATTCATCAACAATGTTTTCTTCTGGCTTGGATACGTTTGCATTGTACATCATGTAGTTTGTTCTGTTTAGAACCAAATCACCAGGAATCACATCCAACATGGTATCATCGAACTTTTGCATGATGGCATAGTTCTTGCTTGTGCTGGATTTGGTTTTCAACAAGACGGTGTATCTTTGAGCAACAGTTATGTAAAGCATGGATGCAGTGTAAGGTTCAACATAAACACCATCAACTTCAACAACCTCAAAGTCATGGTCCTCAATCCAGATGTATTGGGAAACGAAACCACCAGTGTTGATGAATCTCAATAAGTAAGTGGTGTCTGGTTCAACAGACCAAGTCATGTTCATGGTGTTGTTCATGATCAAGTTTTGCGGAATTGGCTCAGCACCGGTTGGATTGTAAACATTCATGAACTTCTTGGTTAGTGTGTCGATGTCCTTGTGGTACCATTCAGCAATTTCTAGAACCTCTTCCTTGTCATACTCAAATGGGAACTTAGGATCCTCAATGACTACAGTACCCTTCATACCGTCCATGTATTGACCCTTGGTGTGGGAGTGGTACCAGTATGAACCAGATTGGCCATCAACAGTGAAGTTGTAAGTGAAGGATGAGTTAGGAGCAATAGGACACTGGGTGATCATTTCAGGACCGTCCATTTGGTTGGTACCGTTTTGGAACAGACCGTGGAAATGGATGGAGGTGTTTTTGTTTTCAAATCCATTGTTTAAAGTTAAGATGATTCTGTCACCCTTGTTGACCTTGATGGATGGCCATGGGAAGGTTGGACCGTTTCCGTCGTTGGCATCGCACGTGATGACCTCGGCATCAAAGGTACCATCCAGGTTGTAGTGGCCTTGACCAGTAGTCCAATTGAAGTAGTGTGTTTTCGGAGTATATGTGATGTTGCTTGTGTTTCTGACAATAGCAGCATTACTTATATGGCACAAAACAGCTGTGAACAGCAAAACAATTGATTTAAATAACATCTTTTATTTCTTTTTTTTTATTGATATTAAAATTTACAGTATAAAAAAAAAAGGAAGTAGAAGAATGGTGATATATTAAACTATTAGCTGGTGTTTGGTATATATTGGGTTTTATCTGACATTGATCACACTACAATTGAAAAACGAAACATAAACTGTCATGGATGTGGTATCATCTAGTTTATATAATACCATACACTACAACTGAAAAATAAATTACACCCTAATATGGAGGACATTTTTTTCTTAAAAAAATACATATCCTGTGTAGATTTGCACTGATTTGGAATGCCAATGTTCAAAAAGAAAATATGGGTGTAATTTTGAATAATTGGATTCAACTGATTTTAACTAATGCTGGGAAAAGTGCACATGATTGATTATCCCTATGGGGCGATTGTGTTCATATTTTTTTTGCACTGATGGGGAGAAAAAAAAATATATATAATTTTTACACCCCCATTTTCACTCAGTGTATATTTTGGCAGATACGGCAGTAAAAGTATCCCCATTTTTTTATTGGTGAGACACACACTGAGACTTTGGTAAGCACACTCACTGCTGTGCACATCCTTCCTTGTTCTCAAGCATCTTATTCAGCATGTCTTCGTTCAGGTTGTTTTTGAACAGTAAATCATCGTTTCCCGTTATGTCCTCTAAATCATCAAGCAGAACATTCACTTCCTGTTGGTACTCCTTGTTGTCGTCAGAGTAATCCTCCTTTTCGTATATCACCCTGATTTTGTTCAATATCTCTATCTCCTTTGCGTCCTTACTTTCTTTCAATCTCTCTTTGATTTGTGGGTACAGTGTCTTTTTCTCTATCAATGAAGTGTTCAGATTGTTCAGTAAGTCAGTCAACCCATCCATCATGTCGTCGTTGTTCAGTGCAAAGTCTTCAAATTCACCCAGACTCTCTCCTATTGTGTCAGTGGTTTCCTTGCTTTGGTTCTTGTAGAACACCTTGTTGAATTGTTTCTTTAGTGAGTCATCTTCAAATGTCTTTTCTGTCTCGCTCTTTGGTGATGTATCTTCGTCTTCTAAAAGAGCATCCAAGTCCTTGATATCTTTGCCCATTGATAGATGATACTGCTATTTTTTGTTAACTGGATTGACTAGGGTATCTCTTGATGTGTAGTTTAAAGTTATAAATGAAATAGTCTATATAAAGGTATTTTCCATGAGTTCACTTCTTCAGTATTCTTTTTTTTTTTTTTCACACAAATATTCGTTACATGGTAGCGAGACGTGACCATTTTATCTGAAAACCCCCGTAGTGGAATATATCATCTTAATCTATCACTATTTCCTTCTCATAGTTCAAAGTATACTTCACTCCTTTGAAAATGTTGGAATCTCCTATGATGACCTTCTTAACATTCAATCCCTTAGGATCACCCTTACCATCAGTTATTTGACACTTCATTCTTATCAAGCTAGTGTCCTCAATATCCTTGATCTTCAGGATAAACAAGTTGCCTGACTTGCTGTTCAATATCTTACTATCCCAAGTTTTATTGTTGTTTTTCAAGTCACCTTGTGTAACCACCTTGAACGCATTCTTCGATTTCTCATTCAATGACACCTCTATCCTTACTGTGTTCGCGTACTTCACGTTGTTTGTGTTAAGCTTCAGTGTGATTTCATTTTCATTCGTGTACTGGTAACTCATCAGTATAGGAAACTTGTTCACCTCATTCACGTTGCTGTTCAGTATTGAGTAGTTCTTCAACACCTGTATCCCATGCTTGTCTTTACTCAACACTCCATTGATGTCCTCAAACTTGTCTGTTTTGATAACAACTGCTCTGTCATTGACTTTGGAATCAATGTTCGTTTGTGTCTTCAAGGTACCGTTTATTGATATTATCTCATTGCTACTGTTCAACAAATGGGTTTCTATAACATCTATAAATATCTCATTAGTGAGTATCTTGGTGTCTGTTTTAGTTTTCTCGCTGGTGACCTTGGCAAATGTTTCAAAGAACGACAACAAGTTCTTTGGCAAGGGGACCTTTTCTAGAAGTTTATTGTCAAATGATAAGTTCACACTCAAAAGCAAGTTCATTCTATCGGTGTGATCAAGTATCTTTGAAACTGTTACTTGGTGGTCTTTTTCCTTACTTAACCTGTCCAAGTTGCTTTTTGTGCTGATCATTTGATTCAGGTCTCTTTCATTAAATGTGTTTGTCAATCTATTGGATACAGATTTGATTATGTTTTCCTGTGTGTACAACAGTTCAAAGTAGTAGTTCAAAACTATGTGGAAATTTTTCAAGCTTTCCATTATGCTTAACATATTGTTTGTAACGTGTTCTTTATCCCTTGTGTCAAATATTAGGTTATAACAGACTCTTTCCTTGCTATAGTTAACGATTATGAATTCATTGTCGTTGTAGCTGTGGTTCAAAAATGAGTCAATGTTGGTTATCTTGTTGAATAGGGGAAGATCGTAAACATATTGATAGTAAAACTTGCTGGTGTTTTCCTTGTCAAATGTGGGTGATTTTATTTGATGCTTCGAGTTATCACTTATCAGCAAAACAACTGGACTAAACTCTTGAAACATTGTATGATTAGTGATCTAGTTTGTTGCTTGGTGATAGTGTATTCTGTTCAATAAAAAAAAACTTATGAGACTAAAAAATGTATGTTGTAAAATGTGAGAGTTTGAAAAGATTAACTCTTAAACCCGAACCCATTTGAAGGGGGAGATAAAGCCAAAAAAAAAACGTACACTTCTACATAGATAACACTATTAATATTCATCCCCATAACCCCAAACTTATATACCAAATGTCTAGAAATAACAGTCAAGCTATTGATAGTGATGAAGACTCCTGTAGTAGCCTGAATAGCAGATACGCCTCGCCCTTGCTTTCAATATCGCCTACTGAAGCACTTGAGTATGATGAGAAACATGTGGACTCATTCAACAACACATTGGATAGAAAAATCACCAAGACTAAGACAAACGATGAAAGACACCAAGAGTTCATACGGAGCATACCCTTCCAGAAAAGAAGATCATCCATAACAGCAACGATCAAAAGGAAGAAGAGCTTCCAGATAACCAACATCGTGGAGGACTTCAAGCAGGATCTCATTGAGTATAAGCCAAATGACGATCCAGTTGAAAAGGAACTTTCAGACTGTCAACACTCAATTTTTATCAAGCATAAGCAGTACCACAAGCACAATGGGATATCCGCGATTCTTTCCAGACCTGATGAAAATAAATCTGTAAATCTCCAAAAGGGTATATTGCTATTGCATGGGCATTGTGGCCACAAGAACTACATCAATCTTCCCATAATTGATGATTTGCTCCATAAAAAGGGGTACTATATTCTAAGAGTGGATTTTCGAGGTTTAGGTAATTCAGAAGAAAACAAAAATCCTGAAGAAGGCAGAACTCTACAGCAAGATGTGGAGGATATCGAAACCTGCTACTTATTCTTCAGAGACATCGTCAACATCAAGCTGGACACAATCATTGCGCATTCCAGAGCTGTGGTGTCCATGTTTGAGTTCCACGTTCATTGCTTGCAGAGCAAGTACATGGACTTTGTGCCGAACTTGATCAACTGTTCAGGAAGGTTTGATGGGATTGGGTTGAAACATAAGATCATGAAGAACTTCCCCAACTGGGAACAGGATAAGGGATACTACACAAACACTTTTAGATACGGAAAGTTACAAAAGATTTTTATCCCCATGAAGGAATCACTTTCTGTTATTGAAGTTGACACGAAGGAAAGATTCAAATCACTTGATCAAAGATGCTCAGTGTTGTCGATCTACGGATGCAAGGAGCAAGTCATGCCCCTGAGTGCGGCAACAAAATTTGACATGCTGTTCCAGTCAAGACACAGGTTGATTTTGATCGATGATGCAGACCACAACTTCTTTGGTGTGGTCGACAATGACGCCAACCCATTGAACTTACCATTAAAGAGGGGGAAGATTAACTACAACTTCCTGGTGGGGAAGCATATCGAGAGGTATGTCAGCCTGGATCAGAAAATTTCACGGTTTGCTGTTTTTAACAACACAACGAATTGCACAAGAATCAAGTACTACAATGAGGAGGATGCAGTTAGGGGTAGACAAAGCAAAGTGTTGACATATCCAAGATGGCCAGGTCCGCATGCCATTTCAAACATCAAGAACCTAAGGGACTTTGGAGGATATACAACACTGAATGAGAAGTTGGATACAAAAGGAGGGGTTTTTTTCAAGTCAGCATCCCTAAGAGAAATATCACTGGAAGGTGTTTTGATACTGAAAAATGTTTTAAGACTGGACAAGATCTATGTTATAACTGAAAGCGGTAAATCCTGCGAGCTTTTACCAGAAAACTATGAAGCCATATTCACCCCAATATCCGTTGAGTTCTTAAAAATAGATAGCGTTGATGAAGTTGAAGAAAAAACCTATGATAACCTAACAAATAAATACTACAACGTTTTTTTGAACATGAAGGATGCATTCAAAGGTATCTTTGAGTATTTGCTCAGTCAAAGGAGAAGAACTCTTGTTGGTAAAGAGAACAGCGTGTTGTTTGTTTCCGATAGTGGCCACTGGAAAACATCCCTGGTATCTATGATGTTACTAAAGCTTTTAGGAGTTGATGAGTACACTGTATGTATGGAACACTGCTTGACAAGATGGCTCCTGAAGAATAGTGATCAGCAGGGATTTGAAATGAATGATTTCTTACTGATGATGAAACTGAATGAAAGAATAGACAAGGAGTTTGGCAGCATTGAGGACTATGCCATGAACGAGTTGGGACTGAGCATGAAGGACATCATGCTGTTCAGAAGTAAGTTCCTGATATAGGTGTATATATTGAAAAGTTCTGTATATTGATATTACATTTCCCATTGGTAGCGTTGCTTGCACTTACATTTTTGTGTAGAGAATTTCCCTTTAAAAAAGAATCCAACAGTACCGTGGATGTGGAATGCGAAACCAACAAAAAAGGGAAAAAAAAAAAGAAAAAAACACGCCGCGTAAAACATTGATAATGGCAATTTTGTTTTCTTTTGTTGTATGAAGGAAAGGAAATGGCAAACCAATACATCTACAGAGTCAACACATGGTAGCCATTCCTATATCTGATTTGGTTGCAGTAAGCAATAACAACTCAAAGCCAGACGACAGTGCACACCACCACAATATTTTACCGGTCGATTCGAATGCAACAGTCAAGAACGTTCTTGACAACACCAACCCCTCATCAAAGCAAAACTCAACATCATCCACACCCACACTGCCATCAAAGGAGGGGTATCACATATATAGAGCCAAATACAGCAATGTTGATGTTTACGAGCTGGCCCATCCAACAGGATCCATCATGAAGAGAAAGGTTGACAACTGGGTCAACGCAACACATATCTTGAAGGCAGCAAACTTTGCCAAGGCCAAGAGAACCAGGATTTTGGACAAGGATGTTGTCAATGAGGAACACGAAAAGGTCCAGGGTGGGTTTGGTAAGTATCAGGGTACCTGGGTGCCCCTATCCCTGGCCATCTCATTGGCCAAAAAGTACAATGTCTATGAGGATTTGAAGGGCTTGTTGAACTTCGTTGTTAAGGACGGTGAAGCTGAACCTGAGCCTGCACCAAAGCATACACACGCATCCAAAAAGAACGATACAGCAAAGATCAAGAAGGAAACAGGTGTGAAAGGTAAAAATAAGAAAAATGAACCAAACGAAACCTTGGTTTTGGATGATAATAAGAAGGCTTTGAAGAAAAGGAAGAGTATTAAGACAGCAAAGGGAGTTCAGGATTCTCTCAATGCTGACTCTTTAGCTTCCTCTGTCAATCAAAGCATGATGTCTAGTATGAATGACTTAAGCATGCAAACTCATTCCCAGCTGGTGGCTTTGAAAAGAGCACACTCTGACATTGAATACACACAGGACTCACAAATGGACAACATGATGAGCAATGGGATGCTGTCAGTGTCGTCAGGACATGCGACATCCAGAAAGCAGCCAGTGAAGCTCCAAAGACAAAACACAGGCAAGGGTCTGATGCTGGGGAATGACTACAATAGCCAAAGTGCCACAAGTCACATAAGCAATCTCTTGTACTCGCCAGTGTCGGGGAATCATGTGATGATGGGGATGATGTCGCCATTTGGTTCACACAGTCAAATGTACACACGAAGCTACTCCAACTCAGGAACCACTGCACAACAGACAGGAGGAACATCACAAATGAAGTTGCCATCCTTGGTTGCAGCAGCCAATGTGGCGATGTCTCCAGGTTTCAACGGGAACAAGACGAGAGCGGCAAGTCGAATGAACTCTGGACATTACAAGAGTGGATACACAACAATAGACGAACCAAGTCAGAACACCATGAACTCTTTGCTGCCAAGCTTGACAACATTATCAACACATAAGAGCCCCCATTTGCAAACACCAAAGATGAATGGGTTCAACCACACAAGCTCAATAAGACGAACACCAAACAAGGGACACAATGCGGGACAAGAGCCAATGACGCCATTCTACAACAAGAATGTCATGAAGGTGAATGATCCCGTGGTTGTAACATTGTCCAGAAACAACTCAGTCTCAAACCAAAGAACACAGTTGGCTAAATCTGAAGGTGTTGCTAAGGGACACACAAAGGAGGGTGATGATGCAGAAATTGAGATCAAGTTTGGGAATGCATTGGTCAACAACATAATCATGTTTATATTAACAAACAAGGAAGATGAGTTGAATGAGTTGATGCATTTATTACAGAAATATGAGAGCAATACTGAAAGTGACATTAATGACTTGAAAAAGTATGGCATAGAGAGAGTGGAGGATGTGGCAGAGTTTCAGAAGTCGTTCATAATCAACTCCAGAATTGACATGGAGGGCGACACGTTGCTACACTTGGCCTGCGGGATAGGCAACATCAGATTAATCGACTACATTCTCACCAAGTGTGAAGTGAATATCTGGAAGATGAACTTCCAGGGCGACCTTTGTTTCATGCAGATGTTCAAGTACAAGAACTGCATGATGAGGGAGGATGCTTTGAGGATATTTGAGTTGTTCAAGCAGTGGTTCTTGGAACACGACAACTTGATAAGCTTCAACAAGTTCATATCCTTCCAGAACTTCAAGAACGAAAACATCATTCACATGTTGTTGAAGTTCAAGCAGAACCTGGTGAAAAGCATGGACGAGGACTTGGAAACAAGAAGGATCTTGGAGACAAGGTTTAACTACATGTTTGATGAGACGTTGAAGTTTGTTGACAAGATAAGCTTGACACGGATGTTGATACATGACCAGGAGAACTTGGATGGAAACACCCCACTACACGTAGCTTTGCTAGTTCTCAAGGATGAAAAGGTGTATGACAAGATGATAACAGTGTTGAGAATCAAGTACATGGACGATGCACACACATTTTCGAAGCTCTGTGAGGTTGACATGAAGCAAGTGTTGAACAGCAAGGGAGAGTTCATGTACCGAGAAAGTGTGGCCATAACCAGGGCCAATGAAGAGAACATGGAGAAGTACAACAAGATGTATGAGCGAATCAATGTGAGAATCATACCGAAGATCAGAGAGCTCTTGATGGGGACTCTGAACAAGGCATACATGAACCAGGAGTTGATGCGGATTGAAAACCTGAAAAACAATGCATTGCGGATGAAGATTGACGAGATGAAGATGAAGCTTGACATGAAGATCCTGGAGGAGTTTGTGTATGAAAAGAAAGTGGAGGAGAACAATGTGTTTGGCTTTGTGAAGAACGAGGATGTGAGCGCTGACGTGAAGCTGGAGAAGGTGCGCGAGATCCAGAGGTTGATGCTTGACAACGAGCAGAAGACGCGTGACTACTACACTGAAGCGAGCATGGACAGGGCAGTGGACTACAGAAGGATTGTGTCACGGTTCATGGATGTGCCGGTTGTTGATGTTGACATGGCGATGATAGATAAGATGCTTGATGAGTTGGAGTGAGGTGGCCTAAGTCCGTGGTATATATAAATGTGTGTAAATAATGACGTATGGCAATACTGGTAAACACTGGGCACTGACCGTGTGGGCATTCTTTGTTTGTTGTTTTT
>ERZ794949.668-NODE-668-length-10313-cov-3.829401_pt1 | contig 10313 bp, 5 predicted proteins | sample MGYA00511363_ERZ794949 | MGnify/ENA primary metagenome ERZ794949 (study PRJEB30137, sample SAMN04331402) | food metagenome | isolation source: T1 must sample point D1 replicate B | place: Australia: South Australia ... | reverse complement strand
TTTCTTTGAATATCTTCTCTATAGCACTCGCATTTGTTCTTAAATCCATGATCTTTATTACATTATCATAAGAAATGCAAATGTTGTTCTCATCCAATGTTTTTATGTTCTGTATGTTGTTCTTGTTGACATCATTGAAGACCAATATTTTATTGCCTTGTGAATCTATCTTGTACACTTTACCACTTGATGTGCTGGTAAATATTGATGTTGAGTTTGCTATGATATTATTTGTGTACACACCAGATGCTGTGTCATTAAAGTCAAGGGTGCTTAAAATTTCATAACTGCCATAAGTGCTCATATTGGGTAAGTTTTTTTTTTTTTTTTTTCAAAGGAATTACTCTAAACTAAATAAAGCAGATGCAGTAATTGATTATTACTTTCTGGTTGCTTCTAATAAAATGAATTGATAACATAAACTTATATAGCTTTGTTAATTTAAAAAAAATTCAAATGAATAATTAAGAAATAAAGTTCAGTTCTCGAGTAAAAAATCTATTGAGTATTTACCGTGTAGCGCTTTACTTTTGCGTGGCCCTAAAAAAATTGTAATCTGAAATACACCTTTAAACAGGTGGATAAGTTATTACATTTCAAAGGTTATATTTAAACTTTTTAATTCATAAAGACATGAAAATGCATTTCAAAGCAATTGGTAAAGCAGCTAACATAATAAAATAAACCAAAAAGAACCTACTATTATATATCATCATAAGAAAAGTTCTTCTTTAGTTGTAATTTTTTTAAATAAAGAAGATAATTATTATTTTGAATTCCATACCTAAATATAAATTCTACACTAATTTAAACTAATCATATTATTGATAAGTATAATAATCTTCAGCACTATAGACATCTTTTGAATCTTCTAACATTAAGTCAAAAAATAAAACAATACTATGGAATCTAGTGAGGCAGTTGAATACATTCCGATAGGGTACACATACAATTTCATTGGAAACACCAGTGGAGTAAAAATTTTAAAACACATATCAAATGGGGGTTTTGCTCAAGTCTACCAGGTTAGCTATGGCTTTGACAACAAAATAGCATGTTTAAAAAGAGTCATTGTCAAAAACAAGCAAGCTCTGAACATTTTGAGGGCTGAGGTTGATTGTATGCGAATCCTTAAGGATAACAGTGCCCACATTGTTACTTACATTGATTCGAATGCTTCCAGATTCGACTCACACGGCAAATATGAAGTTTTAGTTCTTATGGAGCTATGTGAAAACGGATCATTGATAGATTACATGAATACCAGACTCACTAATAGATTCTCTGAGAATGAGATTTTGAATATTTTCGATCAAACTTGTAGAGGAATTTATGCCATGCATAGACTACAGCCTCCCTTACTTCACAGAGATATAAAAATCGAAAACATATTGATCAACAGAGATTTCCACTTTAAGTTATGTGATTTCGGGTCTGTTTGCGGAATCATTAGACCTCCAAAGAATCTTGAAGAATTAAACTATGCCAAAAATGATTTACTTGCAAACACCACTGCCCAATACAGACCTCCTGAGATTCTACAAATTGCCATCAACAATCAAATAAATATTAGAATCGATGAAAAGTCTGACATTTGGGCTTTGGGGGTTTACCTATACAAGCTTTGTTATTATACAACACCTTTTGAATTCAATAACTCAGGTAATAATGGTATCTTAAGTGGACTGGTTAAGTTTCCTGACTTTCCGAAATATAGTAATAACATGCAGACACTGATTTCCTGGTGTTTGCAAGTAGATCCTAGAAAAAGACCCAACATTTGTGAGCTATTGGAGCAAGTCTGTACCTTTGAGAAGAAAGCATGCTCATTGGAGAACTTCTATAAAAAAAGAGCTGCTATATCCCAATTGGAGTTACAAAAGAAACATCAAACTCAAAGGGAGTTGTTAGAGCAAGAACAATTGAAAAAATTACAAGCTTTCAAGGAACAACAAGCCAAATCAATGGCCGAATTTTCTGAGAGTGGTGGTAAAAGAACTCCACTGTCAACTATAGGTAAAGACATTGCAGCCACACCTTTGAGTAAAACCAAATCCTTACCATCTGTAACATCAAGCGCTGTTGTTGATTTTGACCATGAACTGTCTCAAAATAAATCTGGTTTAGCCATGAACAAAGAGAAAAATGTGTCTGAGCAAAATATCGATCCATTTAGTGATTTGGTAACTTTAGCAAAGCTACAAAAACATTCATACAAGTCTACTCTTAACTTTGATACAATTACTGGCGATAACAGTTCATCAGTAAAAACAGCGTCTACTTCTAGCAATTCAACAAAGAATAATGGAAGCTTTAAGAAATCTAATACCTCACCAAGCTTTGAAAGTGAAAAAACAGGTGATTCTATTGAACAGAGAATGAAAAATTTAATGATGTCTGATGTATCAACTGGAAAAAGTGCTACTGGATATGGTAAATACACAGCAGCTTCAGAAAAGGCACAATCGACTGATTTAGCCAGTATCCCAAAGCCACAGCCAGGAGCAACGCCACCTGCTAGGCCACCTAGGACTACAAAAACAAAAATGGAACCTCCAACCAAGCCAACCAAGCCTGAAGTACTAAGGGCTCCTCCTAAACCTAAAAAGCCCCACGCATTGAAGGCAGAAAAATTGATAGAAACTGATATCGAAAAATTTGACAAAAAATTCCCTAATATAGTTTAGATCTTATATAGGTTTTTGTTCAGTATATATATTTTTTTAGTCATCAAAACTGTCCAAAATGAAGTCTGCACATTCATCCCATCTTTCTTCCATCAAATCGTATAATCCAACAGCACCAAGACCTGAGCAATCACACTTAATGATTCTTCCATATTTTTTTCTGATCTTTGGTTGTGCAACGGATACACTGTTGTCGTTGACGGTGGTTATGTTGACAACATTGCCATCGGCGTTGCCTTGATCAAAGGTTGAAACACCATTAATTGAGTTTATGTTTTCATTCTCTATTCTATCTAGTTGTAAGTGTTCACTTTTGATCACAGTGTTGCCATTCAGGTCATTGGCAATGACAACTTGCTTTTGTGGATTTTCGTCACCTGTAGAAGCATTACTGTCAAGTGTTGATGATGGCTTGACAATAGTTGCACATGAGTTGTTGCCACTCAATGAGCTACTGTTTACTGTACTTGCGATAGTATTGGATTCATTGTTCTTATTCACATTTTCATTTGGTTGGAATATTTGATGTGTATTTCCTAACAGTAATAGAGAATTTTGGTAATGCCAATCAACCAAGTTAACACCGTTGTTTGATGAGAAGTTTTGATGAATTGATTTCAAGTTATTAACACTACTTGATTCATGATTAATGAATGAGATCATACTTTTACATTTAGCTCTAAATTCCGGAGTTCCCAGGTTAGAGACCAACTGAGAAGTTTGTTGATAAGCTTGGAAACCAATAGATACCCAGGAAAACTTCTTCAAACTTACAAAGTTTGATAAGTAATCCTCCCACAGAGACTGTAAAACTGCTAAGCCTAATTGTGGATTATCAGACAATGGAAGTGTGATATCGATAACCGGATATTCGTTAAGATGTGACCATTCTATAAGCTTTAAAGATGGATCAAATACTTGTGAGTTATGAAGATTGACAAGGTTTGAAGTAGTACTCGTGATGTTGGTAGATTGCATTGGTAAGTAAATGTTAGGCTCATCATGAACTAATACAACCAATTCTTCAGCCTCTACAATGTTTCCTGTGACAATCATCGGGTTCTTAACAATGTCCTTGAGTTCATTGAAGGAAGGTATGTTCAAATATGGGAAATCATCAGCATTGTATTTATCCTTCAGCTGATTGAATCTTTGCTCTTGGATAATACTGACCAATGGATTAACAAGCCTAGTCTCCTGAACTTTTAGATCATCTTGGTCATAATCGCTATCCTCAGCTTTGCCATCTTCACCTAAATTGATTCTCTTTTTATATCCCGACACTGTATCAATGACTCCTATATCACTATACATATCAGTTATGGTATGGTTGTCATTTCTTAAACACTTCCAATACTTAGATTGGAAATCAATAATTCTTTGTAGATTTTTCAAAACTTCCGGTTTTGGTAAAATTATCTCACCTGTAGATATTTTTTTGTTTATAAAGGGCTTAGGAGGCTCTCCCATTAGAACTTTAGTGACCTCCAAGGCACTGTTACTTATACTGGTCAAATTATATCCACCTTCAAGAAGAACAGTTACATTACCATTTGCTAACGATTTAACCATATGTGTTAGTTGCCCATAACACTGTGGGGAAACATGGCACTGTCCAATTACATCACCATCAGCAGCATCAAATCCTGAAGAAATTATCACAAAGTCAGGATCAAATTCCTCACATATAGGCATAACAATTTTTCTGAATGCGTACATGTACTCAACATCATTGATGCCACTAACAGGCCATGTTATGTTACAGGAAAAGCCCTCACCCTCATTTTTACCCACTTGATCAATGTCACCAAGCTTCGTACCTGGATAGAACTTGTTTAGCTCAAATCTATGTAAGGAAATGTATAAAACATTTGGGTCATCTTCAAAGGCCAAATGTGTACCGTTACCATGATGAATATCCCAATCCAAAATCAAAATCTTCTTGACTTTGTTTGGATAGTTGTCCAAAATATGTCTAGCGGCAATAGCGGCATTGCTGAAAAGACAGAACCCCGAAGGCTTGTCAGGTTCAGCGTGGTGACCGGGTGGTCTTATAATAGCAAATGAATTCAAGCATTTGTTTTCAATGACTGCCTTACAAGCTTCAATGGCTCCACCCGCAGCTAATTTCGCGGACTTGAAAGATTCCAAGTTGAAATAAATGGAGTCTGACTTGTTGGTTAGCTCCTTAAGTTGCTTTGGATTTTTATCTTCCAGCCCCATTATTGTTGTTAAAAGCTCATTGGTATGAATCTTTGAGATTTCTCCATTAGTGGCTGGTCTAATATCGATTTTAGTCATCTTTTCCAGTAAATCATTTTCCTTGATTTTGTTGTAAATCTTGGAAATTCTTCTAGGATCTTCAGGATGAGGGTCTATGTACTCATAGTAAGATTGGTAAATCTTAGAGTGATATCTCATTTTGACGTCGTAGCAGTAACCGGTCTTCAAGGCATTTTGTGTTGACGGTTTGTTTTCAGTCTTTTGTTTTTTTACAGGGACTCCAATTTCTTCTGTGTGTTCTTGCTTTACACTAACACTAAAAGGAGACAGCTCCATATTGGACTTTTCACCCATGAATGCTGACATGTCTATGTGATACTTGGTTGTTGTTATTGGTAGTGTATTGTTGAAAAAAAGTGTCAAACTACAAAAAAATTCAACTAAAATAAAATAAATAAAAATCCGTGTTCTGGTTTTGGGTTTCTTTTTTTTTTGAGTGGGCTGACTACACAGACATTTCGCTACCCTTTTTTTTGCAATTACCCTTTTGGGAAATCATCATCTTAGCCAACTTTTTTATTTTATTTTTTTTTTCATTTCTTTAAATTTAACTAGAGTTTAAACATTAATTGAAGCCTTTTTAGTTTATTAAACGAATATATACAAAATTAATAGCTCAGAGTAAGCATAATAACCAAAACAAATAAGCCAAAAATGGAAATATATAGAGATAGTACCTGGATTTTGGAAGATCTAATCAAACAAAAGGAAAACAATAAACTAGTCAGTGGTTCTCTGAAGAACATTATCATATCAAAGCACAAACAATTCAAATTAAATAATAAAAATTTGAAGAATGTATTTGCTTGTACCATTGAAGCTTACAAGCATTTAGATGTTCTAGAATATTTGTATGAAAACATGAGCTCTTTGGAAGCTGCCTTGACTAAATTAGAAGCCACAAAAGGTAAAGTTCCTAACAAAGTTACTTTATACTTAATGTTCAATGATGCTCTATTTTCCAAAAACAAAAGAGTCCAATTACCTAACAATCATTATTTGAAGAAGTTCATGGATTCAATAAACAAGAGTTTGAACAAACAATGGGAGACATTCAAGAAAATCAATAAGGTCAACAGTATAGACGAATATCTGGCCAAAAAGACTGGCAGTGACAAGCCGATTGACCAACCTCCTGTCAGATGGTTTAGATTGAACCTAGCCAAATTGAAGACATTTGAACAAATCACTGCTGTTAAAAATGAAATTATAGCCAACTTTAAGCACAATGTTGATTCATGGAAGTCTGTTCAAGAAAACCAAGATTGTATCTATGAAGATGAGTTTGTTCCTTATTTATTTGCTGTCTCAATGGATTTCAAGATAAGTAGATGTAAGTGGTACAAGTCCGGTCAAATAATCATTCAAGACAGAGGATCCTGTTTCCCATTGGAAATTCTGGATGTTAAAAAAACTGATTACATCATGGATTGTTGTGCTGCTCCTGGTAATAAAACCAGTTTACTAGGTGGATACATTTACGTTAAGGATAGATTAGAATCTGTTGAAGAAGATCAACCTATTTATGAAGAGGAAGAAGACTCCATTCCAAGAGTTGTGGCCTTTGAAAAGAATGATAAGAGAAGTGAAATTTTGAGTACCATGATGAAGAATGCCGGTTTTGAAATCAGAAAATTCAACCCCGACTTAACAGTTTCAGAACAAAGTGAAGCATACTTTAATGACGATGCTTTGAGAATTGACATTTTCCATGGTGACTTCTCAACTTTATGTAACAATGAAAGAAACAAGAACATTTATAACTCTAAGTTCTTTAAGTTCAACAAGGCCATTCTGGATCCATCTTGTTCAGGTTCAGGTATTTACGGAAGACAAAGTATAGACAACTTGAACAAGGCAGACATGGAAAGATACATTGAAAAGGAAGGTGAAAGATTAACCAAGTTATCATCTTTCCAAACATCAATTGTTTCACATGCCATGAAACTTCCAAACTTACAAAAGTTAACATATAGTACATGTTCAGTCAACCCAATTGAGAACGAAGATGTTGTTATTGATTTGTTGATGAAGCATCCTGACTGGGAGGTTATTCCAAGAAGTGAAAGCATACCTACCTGGAAGAGAAGAGGATTAGAGAGTGCGTTTGAAAAGCACATTGATGGTAATGACTGCAAACTAAAGGGCATGACTGTTAAGGAATTAATGGATGTTAAGGATGCATGTATTAGATTAAATAAGGAAGAAGATGGTGGTATTGGATTCTTCGTTTGTGGATTCCAAAGAAGACAACAAAAGAAATCCAAAAAAGGTAAAAAATAATCGATTGACTCATTTAATCATTCAAATATCGGTTAAAGAAATGTATATATCATTAAATTCAAGGAATTTAGTTAATTCTCTTTAATACATCTTGTAGGACTTCTTCTAAAGTGTTGGAACCACCCAAATCTGGAGTCTTAATAGCACCTTCTATAATGTTAGCATCAACAGCATCGTTGATAACTTGGGCCATTTCTGTGTGTCCCATGAATTCCAACATTAAAGCGGTGGATCTGATTGTGGCAATTGGGTTGGCAATACCTTTACCAGCAATATCAGGAGCGGAACCGTGACATGGTTCACCGATGAAAATGGACTTACCAACGTTACATGAAGGAACTAAACCTAAAGAACCAACCAAGGCAGCTGCACCATCGGAAAGAATATCACCGTATAAGTTAGGAGCAACTACAAAGTCGAACTCTGATGGGTCTCTGAACATCTTGTAAACCATGGAGTCAACAATTTGTTCGTTGTAAATGACATTGTCTTGTTGTTCCTTAGGAGATGACTTGTAAACATTAGCACAAGTTTCTCTGAATAGACCATCAGATTGAGACAAGACATTTGATTTATGAACAACAGTTAGTTTTTGCTTCTTTCCGGTGGTGGCAGCCTTTTGAGAGGCAATTTCCATTGAGATCTTCATGATATTTTCCGAAGCAGTTTCAGTGATTCTTTTGATGGCATCGGCAACTTTCTTACCATTGGAATCAGTGTAAGTAGTTTCCTTCTTGATGTATAAATCTTCAGTGTTTTCTCTAACTATACACATATCAACCTTACCGAACTTGGCATTAGGAACGACTTCCTTGACTGGTCTGATATTAGCATATAGTCCCATTTCCTTTCTTAGCTTGACGATAGGAGAACTGTAACCAGCTACTTTGGTTGTAGGAGATTGAACAGCACCAAATAATGCACAATCACAGTTTTCCTTCAAGGATTTAACAGTGGAATCAGGTAAAGCTTCTCCGTACTTAGTGAATGTTTCCCAACCAGCTTCTAAGGGAACATAATCGAACTTAATATTGCTGAATTGGGGCAGTTTGGTTACATGGTTTAGCACAGCAACACCAGCTGGTATGACTTCTTTACCAATACCGTCACCTGGAATCAACCCCACAGTTATAGTTTTAGCTTGTAGTAATCTTAGACTTTGTTTGAACATAATTAGAAAAATTTATTCTTATGTTGTAAATTTATATATATTTAGGCTATGGTATGATAGTACTTTTTTGTATTTTACCTTAAGTTGTTGATATTTAATTAAAAGTTTTTTTTTTCACTTATTAAATTTACATTAAATACTTCTTCATTTCAAACCTGAAAAACTATTAATGTAAAATTTTAAAAAATACTGGCACCTGTTTATAAAAATGCCTTTTAAGGTGACTTTTATTAGAATAGTCATTCAATTTGAAAATAAACTACAGATTTATACACAATTGTTCATTTTTGCGACGCGATTTTATACCAAACACATTGTTTTTTAGACTAAGAAACCGCTTGGAAGTCTTAACCAAAATACCGACGGAATTTAATAACTTTCTCCTTTACCGAAAAATTTTAAGACTATCGGACATAACATATTAGATCATGTGACGTTGCACGTGAATATCTGACTTTTGTGTTTTTTTTTTTTGGCATCTTTTATATATACAAGTAATTAAAAATAAAGAACATCTAATTAGCACTGTTTGAATCAAGAACTAAGTGCAATGAATCCTTATATTGAGTCAAATGCTTTTGCTCAGTTAAGAATTGTTGATCAATCATACCATTCTTGTAGTTGCTGTATAGTGCACCGTACATTTCGTTTTCTTCCATAGCAATGTTAGCCTCTATTTTCTCATTGATTCTGATATCGTAGAACTCTTTCAGGGCCTTGTTGTAGGCTTCTAATAAGGAAAGTTCTTCATTTTTCATCAAGTACATGGTTCTTTTAGCCACAGAGTATCCTGATACTTGCACTCCTCTAGGATTGATTACTGACCAGTCTATGTCCAAGTTAGTTATTTTGTTTTGAGATTCTATCAATAGCTTGGGTACAGCTAGTTCCCAAGGATGTTGGTAGTAGAATTTATCTTGAATTTTATCTTCTAAGAATTGTAAGCCTACAAAAGATTCATCGAAGTCTGCCTTGTTGTTACTATATAGTCCTTTTCTGACATTAAGTTTCTTCATATTTTTTATGTCTTTTTTGATGTATGAACCATCCAACAAACTTTTTTTCTTTAAAGTTGTCAAGTAGTCAAAGTTGACTTCTTTGGATGGATCAACATAGCTGCTGATAGTCTTTTTACCATGAGTGGCATCAAAGGAAGTAAATGTGTTTTTACTATTCAAAGTGTGGTTTTTAACGGTATGTTTCAAAGGTGGATACTTCATGATGGAATCGTACCATACTGGTTTCTTCTCATAGACTCTAGCCAGTAGTTTTTCACTAGTGGTTTCAATCAGATTCTTTGTAGTTTTCCAATTTTTTGACATGGTGGTTCTGCAAACAAGTTAATGCTACTTTGGTTATTATACTGTATTGAGTAAATGTGTATCCGAATAAGTATATGATAGTACCAAATCTCAGATGAAATAATGAATTAAAATTTTTTCTTTTTTTGGGAAGAAAACTTTCACAAGAGAAGAAAAAAATTTTTTTTTCTTTCACTAATAAATTATACACGGTTAGTGAGTCTACATCCGCTACCAAATGACATACACATCTGCTTCAAAACAAAAAAATAGTTAGATGTTCAATTAACTTTAAGATTATATAGAGAAGAAAAACAGAACCATAGAAAATTACCAGTAAAGACAATACACACATAACAAAAAATACATTACAAGATGAGTGCCATATTCAGTTTATACTCCTTGACTAAAATTCTTCTTCTTTTGATATGCTCGTGTACATATGTTCATCTACAATGGCCATCCATACTTGAAAAATATAATCCAATAGCAAACAAGGGTAACCCTAACTCCAGAAACTCTAACAGCATATTGAGTCTATTTTGGAAGCTTGCAAGAATTGGGGAAAGAGCTAGTTTATATGTGAGT
>ERZ794949.667-NODE-667-length-10322-cov-3.656375_pt1 | contig 10322 bp, 6 predicted proteins | sample MGYA00511363_ERZ794949 | MGnify/ENA primary metagenome ERZ794949 (study PRJEB30137, sample SAMN04331402) | food metagenome | isolation source: T1 must sample point D1 replicate B | place: Australia: South Australia ... | reverse complement strand
CTTTCTGATGTATTTATAACTATATTGTGTTAATAGGGTATATTAAGAATAAATACAAAGAGATATACCTATAGATATAAATTCACTGTGGTTTGTATTATCTAATAAGTCAATATACAAACAAGTAGATCAACGATACAAAATTGATGTTTCTAAATTTGAAACTTTGAATCAAAAAAAAAAAATAGTGAATTCAAACAATGTACTTGATGGATTGTAATATCCTACACAGCCAAATGTCATTTGCACTAGAAAAAAAATTTTCTCTCCAAAATAATCAAAACAAAATACAGTAACAGGCTTATCTCCGAAGGAAAACTGCACGTGTTTCTACCCAACTATATAATTTATATATGCTCAAAAGTTAAACTCTCTACTGAAAACATCAATGCTGACCTTTCCCTCCTTTAAGGCATTCAGTTTATCAAGCAAATCCACTCTGTTCATGGACACAAACACTGAACTTAGACCATCCAGTATGTTACGACTTTTGTTAAGGTCCAGAGATGTGTCCTCACCGGTCTGCAGCTTACAACAACTCAAAAAGCACTCAACACTTTCTTTGAACCATCCTACGTTCATCAATGAAATACCCAGGTTGTATCTGGCCCTGACAAAACTTGGCTTGATTCTTAAAGCCTCTTTATAGGCATGCACGGCGTCCTTGTACTTTCCATGGTTGGCCAATGTGGCGCCTAGTCTGTTCCATAAAATTTCATCACTTGAGTCCAATTCCAGGGCTCTTTGGAAACTTATCACATTGTTGTCATAGTCATCTAGACAGTAGCTGAGTAATCCTGATATTAACTGATATCCCTTGTCATTTGCAACCAATGGGTTTCGCTGGGACACAAATGAATATTTGTCCATCAGCTGTTGGTTGATAGATCTTTCTTCATCATCCATGTCCTCCAAATCAAACATTCTGCTATCCTGATGTCTTTGGAAGTCTGCTGCCCACTTGTCATAGTTTTTGTTGATCCATTCATCAAATAGTTTGAATGCCATCAGGTCCATTCCTACGTTGATGTAGCATGTTGCCAGTTCAATGGTCACATCGATGTTACGGCCATTGTAGTCCTTGAACATGTTGGTTTCCTGTTGTTTTGTAACATTTTCTAATGCTGTTATGCCTTGCCATTCGTTTTCATTCTTGATTTGGCATAGGCCTAGCTGTACCCATGCTTCTATGTGATTTTCATCCTGTTGGACTGCTGATTCAAAACACTCGATAGCATCCGCTAGCTTCCCTCCTTGTTTTAGTATTTCAATCCCTATTTCATACGCATTTGCGACATCCTTGAACTTGTTTTCACTTGATGGTTTGTAAACTGACTGACGACGGAGTAATTCGCTGTATTCCATCACATCATTCCAAACTTGCTCAAACTTGTCTGTGCTAACAGTTTCATCCTTGAGTATGTCGTTGGATATTTGAGCATCATCAAGAATATCCTCACTCACGAGTTTGCTTTCCTGTTCTGCAAACTTAGACTCCCACTGTTTGTTTATTTGTTGTTGTTCCATTCTTGCCATGTTCATCATTGATTGTTGTCTTGAATAAATTGGGCTACCGCTCATTAACTTAAGACCCGGAGTGGACTCTAAAGACATGGGAGTCATAGATTTCTTAAGATTCAGCATCGAGTTGCTTACAGCCACGTCACTGCTTCTCATTGAAGCACTTCTATCCAAGTTTCTAAAGTCCTTGTATTCCTGATTCCATGAACTGTTTATGCTTACATTTGACATGGAGCTGTTCAAGTTTTGCATATTCAAACTTGAGTTGAAAGGAGAGCTCATTTTGGATTGTCTATGCTGTTGAAATGGAAGTTCATTTTGAGATTTGTTCAAGTGCTTGTGAACAAACGAATTTGAATTGTTTGCAACTTTACTTAGTTGTGATAGTGGATTAAAGTTTGGTGCGCAATCTCCCATAGTTGGCTATATTATTAAGTAGTATGTTAGATTTTGGTGTAGTATACCGAGTTAATCTAAATGTAAATCAATTGTAGAGCAAAATGAATCATTGAAAAGTCAGAAAACTAAGTCAATTCAATTTTTTAAATTATAGGGACGAATTTAAACATCGGCAAATTAACGAGAAAAAAAAAAATCAAATATTGCGATGGAAATATTTATACCGCTATGAAAAAATTGAAATGTTCCATTTTTCTTTCAAAAAATAAACACTATATCTCAAAGTGTCATCTTACTTAGGCTCAAGTGTCAACCTCAACCAATAATAAACAAGTATAGCTGATTTATTACAAATTTTGAAGACGCTTCTCAGTTTTCCTTGGTCTTAATTTGTTGATAGTTCTTGAACTAATAGTGTGAAGAGTAACATATAATAAGAAACACTCTTTTTTTCACACATTTTCGAAATAGTCATCCTGAAAAGACTAAACCCCCATAAACCGATACAATCAAAAATGGGACGTCCATTAGATGTTAAGGAGCTCTTATTGGCAAAGAGCAAATCCAAGGATCTGAAATTATTACAACCTCAAAGAAAGGTCATCACAACAAAGCAAAAGGATGATATTGATGTAGATAACCTGAAAAAGGAAAGCCCTAAGAAAGACATTGACGACATAATCTTGAATTTGCAAACATCAAAGAAAGTCGATAAGCTCACAAAGATTCCAAAGCGTGCCAATGCTATTCGTGGAGACTCCTCTGCAGAGTCATCCTTTGAAAGTCTTCTCAAAAACAAGCCCCTGGATCAAATGACAAAATCCTGCTGGGATATGTATGCAAAGCTACATAGAGTTGAGATAAACACAATGTTTAACGATAAAAGGTATCATCCTACAAGGAAGCTGGAGAACTTCCATGGCTACTTGAAGCTGGATACAATAACGCAGTTTACCTTGGATGAGCTTACACAAGAGGGAAGAAGTAAAAATTTAGTGTGCATTGACAATTCCGGAGTTTCCAAGATAGACATTTTAAGCATTGTTCTGCCTGCGGTGAAGACCATACAAGAAACACCAACCATGAAGGTTAATGAGAAAACACCACTTTGTTGTGTTGTTGTGAATGATGAAGATCAAAAGCAGGATTTCGTCAAAAAAATAGATGGTCTCCAAAAGAGCAAGTTTAAAAATATGCCCCATCTAAGGCAGTACTTTTACGTGAACACTCTAGAAAATTTTACCAATGATGTTACAACGAACAATTTGAATTACCACTTAAATCTCAAATGGATTGTTTTTGACTTTGTCGATTTAAACAAGCTAACCGATATGGATAAAGTACTAGTGAACATTAAGAATAGGAAGATCAAAAAAGTGTTTTATATCCGCAGACAGTACAACCTGACATTGAAAGGCAAAACAGAAGATACCTTTGATGAACTTTTGGATAAATTTATAGACACAGTCAAGCCCGGACATAAAGACTTTCCAGAGGAGTTCAAGTATAAAAGTAAGATGTTCAATGACGTTAACATACTGAAGATAAGATGATTTTGAATATTTATATGAACTTCTTTCTTATCGTGACTCCAAGCTTTAACTTCTCCTGCTCCACAATGACTCATTTCAGCAGAAGTTAGCGGTTATTTTTTTGCACCTAGCCGATTTTAGCAGCTTAAGCGACAAATCCCTCATCGTTCTTAGTTGAAATTACCTGACGGAAAAAAAAAATGAGAGACATTTAAGTTTGATGTACAAATGTTATAATTTCATATATAAACTTTCAGACATTTCTCCAGATTTATTTTAAGCTCATCCTAAAAATTAAATACAAACACCAACTTATTAACAGAAGCCTAACCATACCATGACTTTGTTAACAAAATTGAAACAACTTTCCAGTAGAATAGATGGAATGGTTGAATCACGTGGAATTGAGCGTGTTCCACCTGAACTGAGAGAAATCACCTCATACAAGGACTTAGCCCACCTGTATCTCCAAGTTGTAGGCTTTTGGTTCTCAGCCGCTGGTGGGCTGTCTTCCATGTCTTCATTCATCCTAGGGCCCTTGGTTTTTGGGCTGGACTTCATAAGTTGTTTGACCACAGGGTTGTTGGGAATGTGGCTTGGATGTGTAATTGCTGCTTACTGTGCCATCATGGGTCCACAATCCGGTTGTAGACAGATGGTCACTGCTAGATACCTATTTGGTGTCCATTTGGTGAAGTTCATTGCATTGGTAAGTATTTGTGGTGTTGTTGGTTGGTCTGTTGTTAATGCCGTTGTTGGTGGTGAAATTTTATCCAGTATTTCCAATGAAGCCATCCCATTGTGGGTAGGTATCTTGTTGATTTCAGTTGTTAGTTATATCGTTGCCACCTTGGGTATCAAACAGGTTCTTAAGGTTGAAATGTATTTTAGTATTCCTGTTTCAATTACATTTTTTTTGATGTACATTGCCACCGGTACTAACTATCAAAAAACTCTGTATGAATACAAAACACCTTCCAACGAAAGTACATTAGGAGCTAAGTTGTCATTTTTCTCCTTATGTTACAGTATTACATCCACTTGGGGTAGTATCACATCTGACTACTACATTTTGTTCCCAGAAAGAACTAAAAAGAGAAACATATTCATGATCACGCTTGTATGTTTGGCCTTTTCAACAACCTTTGTTGGTGTTGTTGGTGTAATGATAGCTTCTATCGCAATGACCAATGAATCATGGGCTGACGAATACGATAAATTCGGAATGGGTGGTTTACTGTACAAATCCTTTGACAAGTGGAACACAGGCTTTGCTAAATTTTTAGTAATTATGCTACTGTTGTCTTTGATTTCAAACAATATCATCAACACATACTCAGCTGCTTTTGGTATACAACTATCTTCAATAAGATTAAGCAAAGTTCCTAGATACATTTGGGCGTTTGTTGTCAACGTTATCTACCTTGTTATAGCCTTGATAGGAAGAAATCACTTCTCCACCATTTTAGGTAACTTTTTGCCTATGATTGGTTACTGGATATCCATATACTTTGCTGTTTTGTTGATCGAAAATTGTGTCTTCAGAAGAAAATTCTTACACTTGTACACAAAGGAGTTCCCAAACAAGGATGAAATCAGCAAGCAAGACCACATGATATTTTTGAAGCACTTGAAAATAAGATACAACTGGGAGGCCTGGAATGACTTTGACAAGCTGACATACGGAATTGCTGCAATTGTATCGTTTGCATGCTCTGTTGGAGTTATTGCAGCATCGATGTCACAAACCTACTGGATAGGTCCGATTGCTAAGAAGTTGGATGGTGGAGACATAGCCATGTGGTTGGCCATGGGTGTGTCATTTGTTACCTATCCACCTATAAGATACTGGGAACTGAAGAAGTTTGGCAAATAATTGGCATGTGACTGTTTCCTATTTGGGAACATATGTAAGTAGACACTATTTTTATATCCGCGTTATTGCGTTGAATTATAAAACGAAAATTTCTTTTTTTTTTTAGTTGTTTCCCAAAAGAAATACATGCGCTCTTTGGGAAATTTGCCAATGGTCAGAAAGGTCAAGAAAAAAACATGCAAAGTGCTCAGCGAAAAAAAAAAAGAAAAGAAACAGTAAGGCGTATACTGAAATTTAGAGCTTTTGATTTCTTTTTTTTCTCTCACTGGAAAGATATTAACAAACCAAAACACCTATATACACTTTATTTTTATAAGCTATTCATAAGAAATAAACTCATATCAATAACCAAATATATCGGTCATCTTTCAAACAGAATCAACATAATATAATATAAAAATGGGTAAGTCATCTAAAGTTAAAGAATCATCTAAGAGTATCAAGCACAGTAAGGAAGCTAAAGATTCCAAGAAGGAAGCTAAGGAATCCAAGGAAGACAAGTCTCTATTTGATCAAAGATTACCTTTTGTTACTCCATTCTCCACACCATTAGCTGATAAAAAATTAAACAAGAAACTACTTAAGTTGATCAAGAAGTCCAGCAAGGCAAAGGACTGTAAAAGAGGTATCAAGGAAGTCATAAAAGCCGTTAAACATAATAGCAAAGGGTTGGTCGTATTGGCTGGTGATGTCTACCCATACGATGTCATTTCCCACTTACCGGTATTTTTAGAAGATCACAACATTCCATACGTTTTCATTCCAAGTAAGAGTGATTTGGGTAATGCATGTAACACCAAGAGAGCTACTTCCACTTTGTTCATTGTTCCTGGTAGCAACAAAAAGGGAAAGAGCGATGAATACAAGGAAGAATATGAAGAAGTTATGAAATTAGTCAAAACTTTGTAAGGGGCTTATATATACATTTTGAACGAATCAGTCTATTTTTGTTAGTAACTATTTATTTTGATTTAATATAACACTTTTGCTGCAAACCACTCTTAATACAAACTTAGTAATCTAGACGTCAATGATTTAGCTTGATAGTATTTGTGTCGGCTTGCTTAATAATGTTAAAGTTACATTTGGAAGTTCATGTAGACAGCCATCTTATTCATCAAACTGTGCCTTCAGTCACGTGTGCGTTTGCCGCCAGTTATACTTTTAAAGTCCATATATTTTTTCTCTCTGTAAAATAGATTATAAGAAAGTGAAGAACATCACCAAAGACAATCATTGAAGGTTCCTTACTTTACGAAGGACAAATTAACTCTATATAGACATCCAATTGACTAAGTATGATTAATAAAAGCTCTGATACGAAAGGTAAAAGAAAGATAGAGCGTTCCGTTTCTAATAATACGAAAAAAGTCAAACATAATCCTAGACCCCCCTTCAAGAACAATACTAATCTTCTCATTGAAATTCCATCAGGTGAGTACAATTTCATTCAATATGAGAAGTACATATGCAAAATATTGGGTACAAGCTATATATTTATCAACAAATTGCTAAATCCCAATGATCTGATATCTATACTGAATATAGTTTATAAAAACAGCAGATACATCAAATGTAATATAATAATAGATAATTACTATTCGGATTTCACAAAGCCATTTCATCATTACAAAAGCATCAGAATTGTAAAATGCTTGATGAGTGAAATAATACTATCTTCAAGATATGACTTATACAATGTAAAGATCAAAAACACAGCTATCGAAAGTATCATACCCTTGATTCAATCAATAAATTTCAAAAAGAGAAAGACTGACTTTCTGTCGGACTTCAAAAAATTGTTTGATAAGTCTCAAAATAAGACTTTACCCTCTGACCATATAAAAGAAACCACTGTTAACTTAGAATACAAAACTGCAGATGTCCAAAATGTGCTAAAAGGTTTAATTCAAAAGTATAGAAAAGAATCCATAGATACCATAAAACTCAAAGAAAAACAAGTTCTCGAGAAACTGCTGAAACAAAAGGAAAGAAGAAAGAGAATTGATGAGAAAAGAAAGATGTCTACCAAGGAGAAGCCAAAGAAAACTGAGATTGTTGAAGTAAAAACAGTGGAGCCAGTACCAAAGGGTGATATTAAAGAAAAATCAGTCGATGCTGAAAAGGCAATACCAAGACAAGAAAAAGTTGTTAAGCCACAAGTCGCTCCTAAGCCAATTCATGAGGTCCTAACTGATGAAGAGTTAGACAAGCATGCATTATTAACCATAACCAAAAACATGACAACTTTAACAACCTTAAAGAAGACAAAACCTTACAAGATTGTCAAGATCTTCATAAGATTGCCTATAAAAAAGTTTTCCACAGTCATCATCAACGATTTGATCAACAGCAACAAAACATCTGCTAACATTGTTATGGTTTCCTACATCAATCTTCAGGATACAAAGGTGTTTTTCCAGAATGAACTGAAGATGAAGGAACTAAGTGATTCCACGGAGAGAGAATTCAAAGTGCTGGCTATAGGTGGGGGTATCAATGATGTACTGATTACCTTGACTACTATCAGAAAGGCTATGATGATGAAAATGGCCAAGTAGTTATCTTTCCATATATAAATCTGTTCGAGATAATATGTTATCTCCGTTGTTTTTCCTTTGGAGATCCATTCACAATCGCTTACCCCCAAAAAAATCTTGAATTAATTCGGAAATCTAGGATGCTTTTTTTAGAAGTTTTGAAACATCGACGATTAACGACAATGACTTATAAGTCTTGAAATGTCTACAAGTTTAGAATGAATATAAAACAAAATTGTAACATAACCAATCATTTCACATCTTCAATATATAAAAACATACTCTCAAAAAATGTTTTCTAGCAGCAACAAGAGGAGATCTATATTCTTTGGTGGCGGAAATAGCAACAACAATGCATCCAGCAAGGAAAACATTGCACCTAAGAAGTCCACTTTCAAGACTTTTTCGGTTGTACATGTGAATGACACTGAACAACCTGCAAGTAAGCAGGAAAGACCTGTTTCCATGGTTAGAAAAAGTAGTAGTCAATACAAGAGTAGAAACATTCCTGAAGAACCATCCCATGACCAAAATCCAAGCTTACAAGCTTACAAGACACTAAGGCCAAGCGGTTCGATACTTTCTAAAAGACCTCCACCACCTACCTTGGATATAAACAGCATATATGATACGATTCAAAGACATGAGAGTCAATCAGGCAATAAAGATGTTTCTGTTATCGAAGAAGATGATGACGTGAAACCACAGAGTAATCTGATGGTGAATACACATTATTATAACGATAATTCAAGCTCGGTGTATGTTGAAACACCAACGACCTTACAAGCTCCACCAAAGAAAGTAACCTCAGCACTAAAGGAAAACTTTGATGACAGTTTTGATAGCAAAATAACTACTGAACTAAATAATGGCGATGATGTACAATCTTCCAGTTTGGAATATATGAATTTTGTTCACACTGAACCAAATTTTGATGAAGTGAGCGCAAAGGACAACGAACATGATGATACAACTTTTTCAGATGATCTTGCATCTTACACACAATCTGTGGACTACGTTGGAAATCATACCGAGAACGGTAATGACAATGCTGAACAAGATGGGGAAAGTTTTGAATATGAAGGATTTTCCAATACTTTGAATGAACATATCGATGACTCTATTAATGATGACTTCATAGTTTCAAATAACTATACAATGAAACAACCAGCTAGTCAAGGCACGGGGATTCTAAACGAATTTACAAAGAGACATAATAGAGAAAAATCAGAACTGGAGGAGTATCTTGAAGAACTCGAGGACTTCAGGATATCAGATGCGGAAAGTGGTAATTACACAACTGAAAGTAACATGTTAAATAATACTATAAACATGAACTCAAACAAAAGAAACTCATTGGTTTCAGATGCATCTAGTTTGGTTTATGGAACCACAGGTGGACTAAAGGTGGTTAATGTTGAATCAAGCAGCGAAGATGTAAACGCTGATATTACACCTGAAAATGAAAGCATTTCTTATGATGAAAACAGCATGGATTCATTTTCTGATAGCTCTAGCTTTTTGGAGAAACATTCTCAGCTCTCAGCTGTTAAATCATTATACCACAGTGATAATGGGGCCTGGTTAGAACAAGGCAGTGTTCCTAGTTTACCATTCACTATTGAAAATAATGACAATACTTTTGATAGCAGGTATATAACCAATGATGAAGACATCAATGAGGCTCGTAGAATTGATCTAAAGAATAGCATGCCAACCATGGCAACAGAAGGGAGCAATTACATGGACTCGTTGTCCGGAGATCATTATTCTGCAGACCACAAGAGCATGAAGAGTGTTGAGTCAAGCATACACTTTGTGCCTCCTGAGTCCAAGTACATAAGTAAGTTACTTCACAAGCATCCCACTGCCAATAAGAAAACCTTCAAGTTTGACTTACCCTTGAACTTACTAAAAAATCCAGCAGAGGATGTCAATGCAAAGACTGCAGTATTGAAGAATCCACGAAAATCCAAGAACATAAAACATAAAACAGAAAAGAAAAAATTGTTATCTAATGAGGAGCCAACCCCTATGGAGCTGCTGAAGACAAAAAACAGTGCGTTTGGCATGCACATGAATGTCAAAGAAGGAAGTCATAGGATGATGGCTAGTGGCCTGGGAGATATTGATGAAGAAGAAAGATTTATCTTGCAACAACTGCCTGGATCTGAAGGGTACATGGAGAATTCTTTAGCATCTAAAAACAATGCAGGTAACAGAGATGAAAATAAATATAGTACTAAAAGACAAGTCAGAAATAGATCAGACACAGTAAAGTCGTATTACACCAGAAATGCCAACAGACTCAGAGCTGAAACTATTTCCACTATAGACACTATGAATAATGTGAATCTTGAAGGGTTACAAATAACAAATCCCGACAGTGACTAAAGTATATATAGAGATGTAATTGCATGTAACATTTTTTTAACCAAAAGAAACTTTTTTTCC
>ERZ794949.666-NODE-666-length-10329-cov-3.709850_pt1 | contig 10329 bp, 4 predicted proteins | sample MGYA00511363_ERZ794949 | MGnify/ENA primary metagenome ERZ794949 (study PRJEB30137, sample SAMN04331402) | food metagenome | isolation source: T1 must sample point D1 replicate B | place: Australia: South Australia ... | reverse complement strand
TGGTTTGGAAGACATTCAATCTAAGGTCTTGGCCATTTACAATGGTGAATCTTTTGTTGATGAAATAAATGAGAACAGTAAGCAATTCGGTATTATTTTGGATAAGACTCCATTCTATGCTGAACAAGGTGGTCAAGAATACGACACTGGTAAGTTAGTCATTGATGGTGAAGTTGAATTCAACGTTACCAACGTCCAAGTCTATGGTGGTTACGTTCTCCACACTGGTGAATTGGTTGAAGGTACTTTAAAGGTCGGTAACGAAGTTATTTCTTCCTATGATGAATTAAGAAGATTCCCACTAAGAAACAACCACACAGGTACTCACATGTTAAATTTTGCATTAATGGAAACCTTGGGTAATGAAGTTGACCAAAAAGGTTCTTTAGTATCCCAAGAAAAGTTGAGATTTGATTTCTCTCACAAGAAGGCCTTGTCTTTGGATGAATTAGTCAAAGTTGAGGATATCGTTAACAAGCAAATCAAGGAAAACATGCCAGTTTACTACAAGGAAGTTCCATTAGAATTAGCCTCAAAGATCTCTTCTGTAAGAGCTGTCTTTGGTGAAACCTACCCAGATCCAGTCAGAGTTGTATCTGTTGGTAGACCAGTTGAAGATTTGATTGCTAACCCTGAATCTGATGAATGGAAGAACTACTCCGTTGAATTCTGTGGTGGTACTCATGTTGCCAAGACTGGTGATATCAAGCAATTTGTCATTATTGAAGAATCTGGTATTGCTAAGGGTATCAGAAGAATTGTTGCTGTTTCCGGTTCTGAAGCCTTGGAGGTACAAAGAATTGCTGCTGAATATGATTCCAAATTAGAAGCTGCTGGTAAGATGGAAACTTCTGCTGCCAAGGAGAAGGTATTAAAGGAATTAGGTGTTGCCTTAAAGACTTTACAAATCTCTACTATTGATAAACAAAACTTAGTTGCCAAGTTCAACAAGATTGAAAAGGTCATGAAGGATGAATTAAAGAAAAAGGCTAAGGAGGACACAAAGATTGTTTTGGACTTAGTTGCCAAGCATTTCAACGAAAACGAAGACTCCAAGTTCTTAGCTGCTCATGTTAACATATCAACCAACAGCAAAGCCATCACCGAAGCCATAACTACTTTGAAGAAGAACAAGCAAGATAAGGTGTTGTACTTGATCACTGGTAATGAAGAAAATAAGCTAGGTCATGCTTGTTATGTTCCAGACGCCTTATTGGAAATTGTCAAGCCACAAGATGTCACTGCCAAATCCAGTGAGTTCATTGGTGGTAAGACTGGTGGTAAGGGAAATATCGTACAAGGTAACGGTATGAAGTTGGCTGAAGTAGAAAAGGCCATTGAAGCTGTTAATGAACTATTGAAGAGTAAATTAGTTATCTAAGCTATACCCTATTTAGTATGCTATTTATATAGAACGATGCTTTGAATATGATTTTTTTTGTCTTATATTTTCATTCTATTATCGTGTTAACTCAATAACCTGATTATTATTGCTATTTTCTGTCATTCGCAGTTTAGCTTGAGGAGCTGATATTTTTTTTTTTTTCAAAAAGTTGAATGCTGATGATTCACAAATGACGCACCCAATGTTTTTTTTTCTTTACTTCTGAACAATATATGCTGGATGTGTCACTTTTTGATCATAAAGGCTTTTGATTTGAACCAAACCAGACAGCTTTATCTTTCAAATACAGTAACTTTTTATAACATAAAGATTGTTTGATTAGCAACTATGGAAAATAGTGAAAGTACCAATTCAGGTGAGAAGAGAAAAAGATACAGACAAATAGTTTCATGCAAATCTTGTAAGAGCAAGAGAGTTAAATGTGAACAGGAAACAGATCCTGCTATTATAAACTCACTGAATTACAAAGTCAATGATGAGAGCAAACACCCTTGTAAAAGATGTATATCGAAGAACATGCAATGTGAGTATTTTGAAAAGATCATTCCCCCATCAAAGAAAAAGATCGCTAAAAGACCTTATCACAGGAAAAAGTCCAATACAGAAGCTAGTGATGTATCCAATACAGTCTTAGCAGGAACACCAAGTATATTAGGATCTCAAATGAACAATGACTCTCAAAACAACATTAATGTACCCAATTACATAAGCTCCATAAAGCAAACGATGTCATTTGCGCCATTCAACAATGCTCCATTGGAAAACAGAACCACATTGAACACAATCCCTTCTATAGGATTACCTAGTGTTGGAGATTTGCAAAATAACACATCTGCGTTGAATTCTAACATAAGCCATTTTTCTTCAGAAGCAACTACAGCAATTAATAACAAAGGTAAAAGTAATAATCCACTGAATGACTTAGCTAATATTGTAGCTGATGATGTAAAAAATAATGGGTTAGGAAGCGGCATTGGGAACAAAACCACTCATACAAAGATCTCTGCTTATACATCACCGAACATGGGGCCGATGATGTCGAACATAACGGGCCCTTTCATGAACCAGGTATTTTTCCCCAAGAACTCCCCAATGACAGAACGGATTTTGACATCAAACACAGCTAACAAAAACAACAGTATATTTGGAAATATAAAAAGAGCACCGTCAATAGCTGGGTCACCAAATAATCTGAACTTTTTACCAAGACTTCAAAACTTCCCCACCAACAGTTTCATGTGCAATGAAAAACCATTTTCACCTATGGAAAGTAACCATGCATTGAAGGCATCAAACCATATGTCACCTGAAACCATAGTATCTCAGAAGGGCAAGGGAATGTTCATGAACAGTCCAAGACCATTGGAGGGAACAATGCACCCATTGAAAAACTTGACGCCAGGATCAACAAACATCATAGGCCTGGAACACATCAAGAATAACATTGTTACCAAGCCATCGCCAACATTCAAGGAAAAGTATTACACAACACCATTGAATGACGGCACCATGGTGGAAAACCCAATTCGAAAACTTGACATGCATCACATACACAATGAATCGGTGTTCACATGCTCAGCAATATCAGTGCGACCATGGTTTGAGGAAAGTAAGCTTGTACAGAAACACAAAGTTTTGTTTGATCACTTGCAAGAAAAGTCCCAGGAACAGCGAAACAAGCAAAATGATCATGGGATAGGAAACATCAAGAAGGACAGATTGTTGATATTGACGTCCCTTGGCCAAAGTGACCAGTCTGGTAACATTTGGGACCGTATTGTTCAGATCTTGCCACCAATGGATGACTTTAGGGAGTGTATAAAGACATTTTTCAACAGCAACCTGCACATGCATGTGAGAGTGGTTGACAGAATATCCATATTCAAAACATTGGACAAATACTTTGAAGTTGAAACAGTCACCCATGAAATAACAGACGACAACATGACGAATGCCAGCAAAACCACATATGAAGTCATCAAGAAAATAAAGTTGGACCAAGCAGACAACTTTTTCAATGTGGGTATAGTTTTGCAGATTTATAGAATAGTCATGGGGAAGAACATCACTGAAAAGGAAGATGACCTGTTCAGACTGATGGAGATCTTTTTAAATGGATTGAGTTCTGGGTTTATCTGGTCCTTCACCAAGCTTCAATTTTCCATATTTTGTTACTTACAAAGACACCTTGATTTGACCATGTCTGATTTTGGGTTCAACTTCAAAGTGATCTCAGAACAGATAGCCTCAACATGTTTGAAAATTGGACTTAACAAGGGCCTGAAGAATTTCTTTGGTAAGGAATGCGATTTACCAGAGTGGATTTTAAAAAACTTATACATGTGGTCAATGTACTTTGATATGATGCATGCTTTGGAGGCCGGATGTGCATTGGTAATACCATATGATCCAATCATAGAGGCTGTTGAATTGAATGACTCTGAAAGAGGTAGAGATGGGTTGTTAAGAAGATTCATCTTTTTGGGAAGAAAAATCATTAATGCTCTTTACGAGCCATATGGGGTTCCTGACTTTGATGGGATGTTGGCCAAAATCAAGGAATTTGAAAATTTGGAATTTATTTCTTTGGACAACTATTGCAACATATCCACGGTTGATAACATTGATATATTTGATTATTCAGTTTTAGAGCCCCTGATGGATTTAAAGCTAACAATCAACATGTTAAAACATCTAACTTCTAATAGGTCATTGATGAACATTGACTTTGCTTATTTCTTTGGGTTTACTTTTGCATCCTTAGCGATTACAATTGTAATGAGGGAAAAATGGCAAAACTCCTTAGACAGAAAGGAAATGGTGCTAAGCGCTAAAGGAGAAGTGAAGAAACTAAATGTGAACCATTTGTCATATTTCCATTCTTTGGCAGTTCAAAGAGATTTGATTGATAAGATAGGTATAACATTTTATGAAATGCTGTACAGGTTCACTGAGTACGAGGGCTTTATGAATTTCAGAAGTGTTGAAGAACAAAACATATACACACACGATGATATTTTATCGCATATGATATCATTGGTTTTGTTGGAAAAGAATTTGCCTTTGGATTTGGAATACAATGCCAAGGACTTGCTAAAGTCTTTTACCAGTATAACAGAAAGATTTTACAATGTTGACATGTTTGGAGAGGACAAGCAGCCACAGATACATTTCAGAGAGTTTGAAACCATATTCAGAAACATCTACATCTACTCATTGAACAATCTTGAATCAGGCACCACACCTAAACCAGCATCTGTTTCAGGAGAAGTTCGTGAGGAAGGAGCAATCAATGTGCCTAATCAAGAAAGTGAAGGACCAATATGGAACAGTAAATATAGCCAAATTGAACTGGAAAACGAAGCAGAAGAAATGGAGAATCCAATGCAACAGATATGGTCAGAGGAAGATTTGAATGCTTTGCAATTATTTGATGTTGATTTCACAACATTTTTGACTCCATTTTTGTAAGGATGAAGTATAATATATATGTAATTATAATTAATCGATGTATAAAGTTATCTGTAAATTTTTTAGGTCAAAAAGAAAAAAGTGAAATGAGCATTTTTTGAGAAACTTAAAATCTATAAAATTAAAAAAAAAAATTCATAATAACAAAATTAAAACCTAAATAAATTTTAATCAGAGGAGTCAGAGGAATCAGCATCAGATGAATCAGAGTCGTGGTTGGATGATTCGGATTTAGAATCTTCATAGATGATTTCATTACCATCGTTGTTTTCCATTTTACTCAAAGATAGATCCTTGTGAGCATCTTGATTTGTCTTGCTGACTTCATCATCGAAGACAATTTTTTTATTAGAAACAATGGTTAGGTTGTTGACATTGTCGTTTGAAAGAGCGTTGTCACCAAAAATCAAAGAACCTTCAATGGAAACCATCTTCCCGCTTGTTTTTAGTTGTTTAACCTTGATGTTGATTTTCTTACCGTTGATAGGTTCTTCATTGTGATCAACCCAGTAACCAATGTTGTCATTGCTGGAGTCCTCGTTGTAGATGAATTTCCAAGTTTCAGGGATGTCTTGTAGTTTTATGTAACAGTTGAAAAGATCATGGATTAAGAAACCAATGTGTGATTCAGATTGGATGAATGGGTACCCTTTAATAACATCGTTTCTCTTTGGGTTCCAAACAATGAAGTCAATAGATCTTCTTGGATTTGAATATTTTTGAAGCCAATGATGATGGCATTGATGTTGCTGTCGTATTTCATGATTTTATGGTTTAGATGTTGGTTGATGATACCTTCAACAGGGTTGTTTATGTACATAGGAGCCAATGACAGATATAACTTAGTCTTTATGGAGTAGAAAAGATCTTTGCTGTGATTATTGATTTTGAATTTTTTGTTTATGTTTTGAACATATTTGTAGGCCTTCAGTTCATCGTTGGAGAAAGATGTAAGATCCAGTGATCTTTTAGAGTTCATTATGGTGATATCCTGTTATTTTTTTTGGTCAATTACTGATGGTTCTTTTGTATTAATTATTATTAATTCAACATATAGCAATGAATCCGATGAAACATTAATTCCAGTTGTTACCAAAACGATGAAAATGTAAAAAAAAAGAGTGAGTTCTGAAAGAAAAAGTGCGAAATATAAAAAAAGAAACGTTTTGGTATGTGAGACGTCACGTGCAGTGCATCACAGCAAATGGCGAGTATGTCCCAAACAGGAAATGATACCCAAAAAAGACAAAAAAACCAAAAACGTACAAAGCGGGAAAGGTATTCTTTTTTCAAAAGCACCTTCTCTTTACAGAAAGTAAAAAAAAAAATGTATGTGGAAAATATTCATTACACATATTTTCAATATTCTTTAAGTCTATATTGTAGTTTCTAAAAGTTATCCTAAACATCATAATTTTTATTAAAACTTACAAACCAACGTGCCCCCAAATACATATACACAATATGGCTAAAAAGAATAACAAAAAAAATCAATCCTGGGAGGATGATGATGACATGTATATGACATCTGAGCAAGAAGTCACTCAAGATATCCCTCAAGAATCCACCCAAGATCTTGATGATGAAAACGACTTCATGTCCACCATCAAGAAGTCTGCTGAAAAGAAGAAAAACAACGAGGAAGTCAAGAAGCCTGTCTTAAAGTCCAAGAAGGAAAAAGAAAAGGAAAAGAAGGAAAGAGAAAAACAAAGAAAGAAGGAACTTGCTGCCAAGAAAAGCAAAGCCCCTAAACCAGCTAACAATGAACCAAAGGAACAACCTAAGGAAGAAGTCAAGGAGGAACCTAAGGAAGAAGTTAAGCCAACTCCTGCCAAGCCTGCTGCTGCTAAGAAGAAAAAGGGTCCTGCTGGTTTAGCTGCCTTGAAGAAACAATTGGAACTTCAAAAGCAACAAGAACTTGAATATCAAAGATTATTGGAAGAAGAACAAAGAAAGGAAGAAGAAGCCCAATTGGCTGCTGAAAAGGCTAAAGAAGAAGAACTGAAAAAGGCCGCTGACAAGAAGGAAGCTCAAAGATTGAAAAAGGAAAAGTTAAAAGCTGAAGGTAAATACTTAACCAAGAAGCAAAAGGAAGAAAAGAAAATCATGGAAATGAAGAGAAATGCCTTGTTACAATCCGGTTTCATCAAGGTTGCTGCCTTCGACAAAAAGACCGATGCTGAAAAGAAGAAAAAGCCTGTTTACGGTAAAAAGAAGAAAGTTGAGAAGAAGGAAGAAGTCGTTGAAAAATCTACTGAAGAAGCCGAGGCCGTCATTGATGATTGGGAAGCCTTGTTGTCTGATGATGATGATAACTCTGAACAAGTTGCTTGTGAACCTCAAGTTGCTGAACCTGAACAAGCCACTGAAACTAAGGAACCTGAACCTGTTGAAGAAGTTGCCGAAGAAGTCATTGAAGAAATTGTTGCTCCTGTCAAGACTCCTGTCAGCAAAAAGTCTTATGATTTAAGATCCCCTATCTGTGTTATTTTGGGTCATGTCGATACTGGTAAGACCAAACTTTTGGACAAGATCAGACAATCCAATGTTCAAGGTGGTGAAGCCGGTGGTATTACCCAACAAATCGGTGCCACTTACTTCCCTGGTTCTGCCATTGAAAAGAAGACTGAGGTCATGAAAAAGTACCAAGAAGTTATTTTGGATGTTCCTGGTTTATTGATCATCGATACCCCAGGTCACGAGTCCTTCACTAACTTGAGATCTAGAGGTTCCTCCCTATGTAACATCGCCATTTTGGTTATCGACATCATGCACGGTTTGGAACAACAAACTATTGAATCCATCAAGCTATTGAGAGACAGAAAGGCTCCGTTCGTTGTTGCCTTGAACAAAATCGATAGATTGTTTGGTTGGGAAAGTGTTCCAAATGATTCCTTCAGAGATTCCTTGAAGAGACAATCAAAGGCCGTCAAAAACGAGTTTGAATCAAGATTGGATAAAATCAAGTTGCAATTGTCTGAACAAGGTCTTAACTCCGAACTGTACTTCAACAACAAAAACATTGCCAAATACGTTTCCATTGTTCCTACCTCTGCTGTTACCGGTGAAGGTGTTCCTGATTTGTTATGGTTGGTTTTGGAATTGACTCAAAAGAGAATGTCCAAGCAATTGAAATACTTATCAGACACCATTGAAGCCACTGTTTTAGAAGTCAAGGTCATTGAAGGTTTGGGTACAACAATTGATGTTATTTTATCTAATGGTAAATTAAAAGAAGGTGACAGAATTGTTATTTGTGGTTTGAACGGTCCTATTGTCACAAACATCAGAGCCTTGTTGACTCCTCAACCATTGAAGGAAATGAGAATCAAGGGTGAATATGTCCACCACAAGGAAGTCACTGCCGCATTGGGTGTCAAGATAGCTGCCAATGATTTGGAAAAGGCTGTTTCAGGTTCCAGACTGTTGGTTGTTGGTCCTGATGACGATGAAGAAGACCTAATGGATGAAGTCATGGATGATATCACAAACTTATTGGACTCTGTTGATAAGAGCGGAAAGGGTGTCGTTGTTCAAGCCTCCACTCTTGGTTCCTTGGAAGCCTTATTGGACTTCTTGAAGGATATGAAGATCCCTGTCTTGGCTGTTGGTCTAGGTCCTGTTTATAAGAGAGATGTCATGAAATGTGCCACCATGCTTGAAAAGGCTCCTGAATTTGCGGTTATGTTATGTTTCGATGTTAAGGTCGATAAAGAAGCTGAACAGTATGCCGAAGAACAAAAAGTCAAGATTTTCAATGCTGAAGTCATTTACCACTTGTTCGATGCCTTCACTGCTTACCAAGAAAAATTGAAGGAAGAAAAGAGAGCTGAGTATGCCACCCAAGTTGTTTATCCATGTGTATTGAACACCATTCAAATCATCAACAAGAGACGTCCTATGATCATTGGTGTGGATGTTGTTGAAGGTACTTTAAAGATCGGTACCCCTATTTGTGCTGTCAGACATGATCCAGAAACTAAGCAAAAGAATGTTCTTGTGTTGGGTAAAGTTGCATCATTGGAAATCAACCATGAATCTGTTACTGAAGTTAAGAAGGGTCAAACAAACGCTGGTGTTGCCATGAGATTGGATGATCCGTCCACTCAACAACCTATTTGGGGTAAGCATGTTGATGAAAAGGATGTTCTATATTCTCACATAACCAGAAAGAGTATCGATACATTGAAGGACCCATTGTTCAGAGACAGGGTTCCTAAGACTGACTGGTTATTGATCAAGAAATTGAAACCTACTTTCCAAATTGAATAGATGAATCTGTATATATCAACATATTTATATAACGAATAAACGATAGTAAGAATGATAGTGAAAATAAGATTAAGTAATCTATTTTGCCTTATCTTTTTTTTTTTTGTGTTATGATCCTTATCAAATCTAAATGGGAAAAAAACATTTATAAAAGTAAAATAAAATCTTAGTTTAAATATAATTTATATACATTATTTGGCCATAATATCGAACAAACCAGTACCAACATTAGATAGCTTACCCATAACAATTCTGGAACTTGGTGACTTTAATTCTTCAACATCAGAGTCCAATACAGCCTTGGTTAGGAAACCACAAGTGGTTTCATAAGACATCTTCATCAAAGAGGAAGTGGATGTTTCCATACCTTGTCTGTTGAAAGCTAAGTAAGTACCTTGTCTGGTCATCAAATCAGCAATCAAATCTAAATGTCTGAAGGAAACACTAATGGCATAGGTACTGAAGACATTGTTGATTTCATTAACAATGGTGTTTCTGGCAGCTTCAACACCATAGGTCTTCAAAACTTGAGCAACATCATTGGATAAAATACCATTGACATCAATAAAGGCCTCATGTTCCCACATGGCGTGGAAGTTAACACCTTCAGTGGTTAATGATCTTGTCTTCTTTGGATCTTGGTTTCTTGGGAAAACACATCTACCAATGTTTGGAATTTCTCTAATAACACATTTCTTACAAATTTCTTCAACAATGTTAACCATCAATAACTTTTCAGTATCAGCAGATAGTTCAATCTTGAACTCACACCATTTACCTTCCTTATCATCAAAGTTGTAAGAAGTGACGTATCTGGAAGCAGTGATAACAGAAGCTTGTCTGTCTAGTTGTAATTGAGACATGTCATCGTCGTTGTTGACACCTTCAAATGGCTTGGCCTTTGAATCCATATCAACATCGGAATCAGAGTCATTACCATCATCAGAGCTTGAGTCATCTTCAGCATCAGACTTTTCAGCGTTTCTCATAGTATCTAATTCATCTTCATCAGGATCATCATAGTTTGAGGCAATCTTGGACTTCTTCTTTCCTAATTCTTCTTCATCGGCGTCCTCATCACCATCTAGGTTAACAGCAGAGGTAACAGTAGATACACCCAATGCAGTTTGAGACTTTGGAACAGCAACATTCAAGTCATCCGGACTTGAAGCATGTTGTCT
>ERZ794949.665-NODE-665-length-10357-cov-122.834886_pt1 | contig 10357 bp, 4 predicted proteins | sample MGYA00511363_ERZ794949 | MGnify/ENA primary metagenome ERZ794949 (study PRJEB30137, sample SAMN04331402) | food metagenome | isolation source: T1 must sample point D1 replicate B | place: Australia: South Australia ... | reverse complement strand
AAAAAAAGAAAAAGAAAAGTCGGTTATCGGATATAACAACGACTACCAAGCACTATTCATTATAAAACAGTATTAATCTAAAATATATATACAATCATCATATCTAACACCAGAAGTGTTTAATTCTTGTTACTAAACCAGAATTCTTGATTCTTAATTTGACTTCTTCTTCTTCCTCGACAATTGCAGAGTGATCAAATATAATTCTATCTCTGACAATATCTATCTCTTCAATAGGAATGAATATCCTCCAACTCTTGTTGTATAATTTATAACCAACGTAAATAATAATCCATACAACCACACATAAGTAGTTTTGGAAAAAACCATTTGCATCTGCTTTATTTGTACCTATTGGGACTAATGCTACCCAGAATTGAGCAATGAAAATTAGTGCAATAACCAATACACCCCAGTATGATCCCCAAACACCTGTTTGTGATATAAATGCTAATTCATTCAAGGATCTGTTGTTATATTTCATGGCTTTTCTGAATCTTATGTGGGCCAAGTTCATACCAGCGTATGTGAATAGCAAAGCCAAACTGGCTATAGATAGTAGCCAGTCAAAAAAGGTAACTCTGAAATCAGCAGCAGCAAAGAAACATAATAAACCAAAGATATCAGCAATCAATAAACAAGCTAATGGTCTACCTTTTCTATCAACGTATGTCAGCTTAGGGTTTGGCCAGAATTGAGTAAATAAGGAATGTAAAACTCTTGAAGCAGAATATAAGGCATTGTTGGCAACGGACAAAACGGATAGCAGAATGACAGCATTCAATATGTGTGGGTATACTTTGACGTTTGCTGCAGCAATGATCAATGGAGAGGCATCAGATTCAGACCCTCCACCTAATAGCTTTGGAGAAGTGTATGGAACTAACAAACCAATAAAGACAACCAAAGACAGGTAAATGGCAAAAATTCTATAAAGTAACATTTTTTTGGCCTTTTTTAAAGCAGCAACTGGTCTTTCAACAACAGAAGACAAAAGAACAGAAGCTTCAAAACCACCATATGATAAACCAGCAAAGGCAAAACAGGCACATAAACCCTTGAATTTATTTATACCGTTTTCTCCTCTAAAGGCACCTGGGTCTCTCCAATTTTTACCACCGATATAAGGAGTCCCCTTTACACCACCTAAGTCTTTGATTAAAGCAAAGATAGAGAAGGAAATGATAGCAGTTAATTTGATAGAAGAGATCAAAAATTCAAATTCAGCATAACCTTGACCACCAAACAGGTTGATGGTTATCAACAAAAAGTAGAAACAAACAACAAAAATATCAGAGTTTACTTTGGTTGTCCAATATCTAATTAGTAAGGATGAAGTAACCAGTTCTAAAGGAAGGACACATAACCAATTAAGAGCATAAACACAGTTGGTGGCCAAGGCAAAACCTGGATCAACCAAAAACTTAAACATATCATTATAAGAACCTGACAATTCTCTATAAACAACAGCTAATTCAGAGATAGAGTTGTATGTGGTGTAGATGAATGATGAAACAATGACAAATGCTATGAATAAATTAGCTGGACCAGCTTGTCTCAATGCTGAACCAGTGGAAACTAACATACCTGTACCGACACCTGTACCAATGGAAACCATAAATAAGTGTCTAGGCTTGATGTTTCTTCTCAAGGCGTTTTTTGTTTTTATGTTTTGTAATTCTACGTTTGAAAGCTCATCATCCATGTCTTCTTTTATAGCTGGTTTAAATGAGTCTTTTATGCTTTGAAATAAGGTTGTGTTTGGTGATGAATAAAGTTCGACATTTTGTTCTAAAATATAAGACTTGGCCTCATCTTGAGAATAATCTGAAGTGGCTTCAACAGGTGATTTTTCCGAGTTCATAAGGAAAATGACTACTTATTCACTTATTAGTATGTTTTGTTTGGGGTTTTTTAACATTTTTAAAAAAAAATTATCACTTAAAGGAAATATAAATATATAATGTCAAAAAATTATTGCCAGTATAAATAAAAAATGAATAGTCCAAAATTAGTCACATTCAATAACCATCAAAATGTTAAGACTCACATGTTGAAATATTTACATGACAGTTAGAAAAAAAAAAATTTTCCTTTTGTTAAGAATTTCGACATTAAGGAAACCTTTAACATTCATTTTAGAATTATCCTATTTTTTTTTCGTCTCCTTATGACATAATTTAGTCATCGCCCATAATCATATCCTTTCGCGTAAATTTGAAAATAATAATAATAATAAAAATATGTAGTATTAATTATGAATGATATATTTCTTAAGCTAGCAAATTTTGGGCGTAATTAACACCAAAAGTTTAGTATTCTCTTGAAGATAGATGAGTTTCTAATTCTTAAGGCTCTTTCATTTTCTTCTTCTTTGATGGCTTCACCATCGTAAATTGTTCTATTGGTCATGATATCCATCTCTTCAAGAGGAATGAAAATTTTCCAGTCTCTATTATACAGTTTGTATCCGAAGTAACAAACAATCCATACAACGACACATAAGTAGTTTTGGAAGAAGGAGTTAGCATTAGCTTTTCCTTCACCAATTGGAACTATAGCAATCCAGAATTGAGCAATGAATAACAATCCCATGACTAATAAACCCCAGTAAGAACCCCAAACACCAGTTTGAGAGACGTAAGCTAATTCATTCAAGGATCTACCTTGATGTTTCATAGCTTGTCTGAATCTTATATGAGCTAAATTCATACCAGAGTATGTAAATAGGAAAGCTAAACCTGCAACAGCAATCAACCAGTTAAAGAATACAACTCTAAAGGAAGCAGCAGCTAAGAAACATAGTAAACCGAAGGCAAAGGCAATGATCAAACAAGTCATTGGTCTACCTCTTCTGTCAACGTAAGTCAAAGTTGGATGTGGATAGTATTGAGTGAAGAATGACAACCAAACTCTTGAAGCACAGTATAAAGAATTGTTAGCAACAGATAAAACAGACATCAAAATAACTGCATTCAAAATGTGTGGGTAAGCAACAATATTAGATGTGGCAATAATCAATGGAGATGCATCGGAAGCAGCATTTCCACCACCTAACAACTTTGGAGAGTTGTATGGAACAACCAAACTGATGAATACAATCAAACCCAAGTATAGAATAGCAATTCTGTAACATAACATTTTTCTACCTTTTTTCAAAGCTCTAACAGGTTGTTGAACAACGGATGATAACAAAACAGATGATTCAAAACCACCATATGACATAATGGCAAAGACAAAACAGGCACATAAACCCTTGAATCTATTGGCGGCATTCTCACCTCTAAAGGCACCTGGATCTCTCCAATATTTACCACCAATATATGGTTCTCCTTTAACACCACCTAAATCCTTAATCAAAGCAAAAAAGAAGAATGAAAGAACAGCAGTAAATTTAACGGCAGTAATCATAAATTCAAATTCAGCATAACCTTCACCACCGTAAAGATTTAGACCAACTAAGAACACATAGAAACAAGCAACATAAATGTCTGCATTTGTCTTTGTTGTCCAAAATCTAATCAATAAAGCGGAAGTGACTAATTCTAAAGGTAAAACACATAACCAAGTGATACCGTAACAAATATTGGTAGCAAACCCAAATGCTGGATCAACTAAGAACTTAAACATATCATTGAATGAACCAGGAAGATTTTTATAAACAATGGCCAATTCAGCAATGGAGTTGTATGTGGTGTAGATGAAGGTGGAGGCAATTAAGTATGCAATGAATAGATTACCTGGACCAGCTTGTCTTAAAGCAGAACCAGTAGAAACTAACATACCGGTACCAACACCTGTCCCAATAGAAATCATAAATAGATGTCTTGGTTTGATAGTTCTTTGTAATTGACCGCTTTGTTCATCTTCGTCGTAGTTGGAATTGATGGATGTTATAGTTTGAAGGTTTTGATTGGAAGTTTCAACTTCTTCAGCTCTTTTAAATGAGTTTTTAATCCTGGTGAATAGTCCTTCGTTTGTGTCTTCATTGTCAGCGGTTAGCTCGTATGATCGTGTGTCTTTTTCTAAATATGATAGGTCTGATGAGTTTTGATTGTCATTGCTAGTCAACGGACTAGTGACTTTATTTTCTAAAGAGTCAATGGATGACATTTTATTATATTTTAAATCTGGTCTATAAATAATTTCTCTAAATTTTCAAAAAAAATGTAATTTAAAATTAATGGACCCCTAAGATAATAATTGTTCAAATAGTAAGCAACAACAACTCCATAAAACGATCAACATCTTGTTTATATATATATCATTTATTTTTTTTCAACTTCTAAAAAAAAAAAAATTTAAAGCATCCCAGACACCTGTTTTTAAAGACTGTTAGTTTCAGTTTTTTGTCGTTTTAGCAATAAGAAAGGCGACTATCATAAGGTTTTCAAAAAAATTGCTATATGTATTGTTTCCTAGGAGCGTTACCGGAGTAATTGACTTTCTTGGTAGAAAAAAGAAACTTTTCACTTGAGATTTCCCAATTAGGAAATTAGACAAAATGAAAATGACTAGTCATCAATTGACACATTGTTCAACGGTTTTCTAGTTAAAGCCACCCCCTCTTTTAATTCATTTTTAATTAAATAAAATATATCCCTTAAGGCAAGAGACACGTCGAATTCCTATTTTAATATATAATATGCAAACTAACACCAGAAACTCAAGAATTTCTTGAAAACAGAGCTATTTTTTAGTTTCAACTTCTTTTCTTGTTCTTCTAGCTTGATTATTTCGTGGTCGTATATGATTCTGTTGGATTCAATGTCGATTTGGTCAACAGGAATCAAAATTTGCCATTCCTTCTTGTAAATCTTGTAGCCAATGTAACAAATGATCCAAACTATGGCACATAAATAGTTTTGGAAGAAATTGTTGGCGTCTGGCTTAGCAGAACCAATTGGAACCAAAGCTACCCAGAATTGAGCAATGAAAATCAAACCAATCATGAAAACACCCCAGTAAGAACCCCAAACACCAGTTGGAGAGATAAAGGCTAATTCATTCAAGGATCTACCTTGAGCTTTCATAGCTTGTCTGAATCTAATATGGGCAATGTTCATACCTCCGTATGTGAATAAGGCAGCTAAACCAGAAATAGACAATAGCCAGTTAAAGAAGGTGACTCTGAAAGGAGCAGCAGCAAACAAACATAGCAAACCAAACACAGCAGCAACAGCCATACAGGTAAGTGGTCTACCTCTTTTATCAACATAAGTTAAGTTTGGATGTGGCCAGAATTGACTGAATAAAGAGTGTAAAGTTCTTGAAGATGTGTAAAGAGCATTGTTGGCAACAGACAAAACAGATAACAGAATGACAGCATTTAGAATGTGTGGGTAAACGTTAACATTTGATACAGCAATGATTAATGGAGAAGCATCGGATTCAGAACCAGAACCACCTAACAATTTAGGGTTAGTGTAAGGAACCAATAAACCAATGAACAATAGCAAACCTAAGTAAATGATGAAGATTCTGTAAAGCAACATTTTTCTACCTTTCTTCAAAGCTTGAGCTGGTCTCTCAACAACAGATGAAACTAAAACAGAGGATTCAAAACCACCATAGGCAAAGGCAGCAAAGACGAAACAAACACACAAACCCTTAAATCTGTTGATACCATCATCACCTCTGAAAGCACCAGGTTCTCTCCAGTATTTACCACCAATGTATTTTTGGTTAGGAGTACCACCTAAGTCCTTTATCAAACCGTAAATTAAGAAAGACATAATAGCTGTCAGTTTAATAGATGAGATGACAAATTCAAATTCAGCATACCCATTACCACCGACCAAGTTGATCATAAAGATTATGACATAAAAGATAGAAACAAAGATATCAGCATTGACGCTAGTAGTCCAGTATCTGATAAGTAAAGCAGAAGTCACTAATTCCAAAGGTAAAACACATAAGAAATCCAAAGCATAACAAATGTTGGTGGCAAAACCGAAAGCTGGATCGACTAAGAACTTGAACATATCGTTATAAGAACCAGATAGTTCTCTATAAACCACAGCCAATTCGGAAATGGAGTTATATGTGGTGTAGATAAAGGAAGAGACTATAGCGAAAGCAATAAGCAAGTTGGCTGGACCAGCTTGTCTCAAAGCAGAACCGGTAGAAACCAACATACCGGTACCAACACCAGTACCGATAGAAATCATAAATTGATGTCTAGGTTTGATGTTTCTTTTTAAAGTATTTTTATTTTTAATATTTCCGACTAATTGATTTGAAACAGATGTTTCTAATTGAGAGAAAGTAGGTTGAACAGATCTTTTGTTATTATGGTTATCAAATTCGTTTTCATCAGCCCTTTGAAAAGATTCCTTAAAGGATTGGAAAAAAGACTTTTTGGTTGTACTTTCTTCAGCTAAAGTAAAGTCTGAAGTTTCTGTTTGTATTTTGTCATCTACTGACGTATAGTTGTCGATTTTGTCTTCTGAACTCATGATGATTAATATATTATAAAGAAATAAAAAAAAAAAAACTAAATGTAAGTTTTTTTTGAATAAATTAAACTAAGATTAGTATTTGATTGGTGACTTTATGTATTTTTTAACTTGTAAATGTAAGAAACCAACAAGTCCTTATATATAAATTAAAAATGAAAAAAAACCTGAAAATTTGTTCATCTCGATGAACTATATATAAAAGAAATATTGAAGAAGTTAGGAATTAATACCCACCTATCCTGTATTTTTTTTTTTAACTTTTTTTTTTTTTTTCTTTTTGAACAGTAGATAGTAGAAATGGCTAATGGATTTCATTCTCCGTTAGCGATGAATTTAATGAAATTTTAACAAGTTCCTTTCACTTTCCCGGGTACAATACGTTAAAAAAGCGGTAGTTAGACACTCTGGTATTTTTTTCGGTCGCCCTTTGTTTAAACCCCGACTTTTTTTTTTAAAAAAAAAACTGGGTTTATGCGTATCAGCCGCTCATGATAATCTTCAAAATGATACTACATGGATATGTCAACAGGTTGACTAGGTAGTCATGAAAGTCATTGAAAAATTGTTGTTTTTTGAAAAAGTAGTAACTTTTTTGGCCAATTCAATAGTTTAAATTATAATAATTTCCTTTTGAATATAAAGAACATTTTGAAATATGGAAAACATTTTTTATGGGCTACGATATATCAGTTCCCCCACTTTGAAAGAAACTTCTCCTCTAATATGACAAAAAAAAAAAAAAAAAAGCTAAGAAACTGATGAAAACTAATGTATTAACTAAATCACACAAGACTTTATTTAATAATTCGTCATTAAAAATTAAATCTATATACTAATCCGTAAGTATCTATAAAAGTAGAGATTCCAACGTGCTCAACACCAGAAATTCAAGACTCTTTTACCAAAGCTAGAGTTCTTTAATCTTAAATTGGCTTCTCTTTCTTCTTCTAAAATAGCTTCATGATCATGAATGATTCTATCGGAGATAATATCAATCTTAGCTGCAGGAATTAGAACCTTCCATTCTTTAGAGTATAATTTGTAACCAATGTAACAAATGATCCAAACGACGGCACATAAGTAGTTTTGGAAAAAGGCATTGGCATCAGCTTTGCCTTCACCAATTGGTACAATAGCGACCCAGAATTGAGCAATAAAGATTAAGACAATAAGGATGAAACCCCAGTAAGAACCCCAAACACCAGTTTGAGAAATGAAGGCTAATTCATTCAAGGATCTACCTTGAACTTTCATAGCTCTTCTGAATCTAATATGGGCCAAGTTCATACCGGCGTAAGTAAATAGTAAGGATAAACCTGAAATGGCTAATAACCAGTTGAAGAAGGTGACTCTGAAAGGAGCAGCAGCAATGAAACATAGTAAACCAAACAGACCAGCAATCAACAAACAAGCTAAAGGTCTACCTCTTCTGTCAATGTAGGTTAACTTAGGGTTAGGGTAGAATTGAGAGAAAATGGAATGCAAAACTCTGGAAGAAGTGTATAAGGAATTGTTAGCAACTGATAAGACTGACATAATGATGACAGCATTCAAGATGTGTGGGTAAGCATTGACTTTAGAAGCAGCAATGATCAATGGAGAAGCATCGGATTCGGAACTACCACCACCTAACAACTTAGGGGAATTGTAAGGAACCAAGAATCCAATAAACAAAATTAGTAATAAGTAAATGATAACAATTCTGTAAACCAACATTTTTCTAGCCTTCTTTAAAGCAGCAACTGGTCTTTCAACAACAGATGATAATAAAACAGATGATTCAAAACCACCGTAAGAGAAACCAGCAAAGACGAAACAAACACATAAACCCTTAAATTTGTTGATACCATTTTCACCTCTGAAAGCACCAGGCTCTCTCCAGTATTTACCACCAATGTAAGGTTGGCCTTTGACACCACCCAAATCCATGATTAAACCAAAGATTAAGAATGATAAAACAGCGACTAATTTGATAGATGATACAATGAATTCAAATTCAGCAAAACCTTGACCACCGATCAAGTTAACACAGATTAGCATAACATAAAAGATAGCAACAAATACATCAGGGTTGACTTTGGTAGTCCAGTATCTAATCAACAAGGATGAAGTAGTTAATTCCAAAGGTAAAACACATAACCAATTCAAAGCATAACAAATGTTGGTGGCAAAACCGAAAGCTGGATCGACTAAGAACTTGAACATATCGTTATAAGAACCGGATAAATCTTTATAAACAACAGCTAATTCAGAGATAGAGTTGTATGTGGTGTAGATGAATGAGGAAACAATGGCGAATGCAATGAACAAGTTGGCTGGACCAGCTTGTCTCAAAGCAGAACCAGTAGAGACTAACATACCGGTACCGACACCTGTACCAATGGAAATCAAAAATAAGTGTCTTGGTTTGATGTTTCTTTTCAGTTTGTTTTTGTTCTTGACATCAATAGCACCTAATTCACCAGACAAAGCAGTTTCTAATTGAGAAAAAGTTGGCTTGATGCCCTTTTCCTCGTATTCTTCAGCAGGTTTGAATGAATCCTTGACAGATTGGAAAAATGAGACTTTACCGTTTGAATTGGATGGTAATTCATAAGAGTCGTTATTGGAAGATGAAGTAGTAACAGTTTTTATGATGTCATCAACATTGGAAGCACCATTTGTTTTATGGTTATGATTGGATTTTTCAGCACTCATATTGAAGTTAATAATGAAAAATAATGTTTTTATTAATCAATATAGTTTGATTTTTACTGGTTTATTTACTTCATATATTTTCTTTATAACACATAGATGTTTAATTCAAAATTTAAAATTAAAATCTTCTTTTTATAAATTCAATTCTTATATATAGTCAAAAAACGTTAGAGAAATTTCTAATCTGCACTTCCTGATTTAAATTTATAATTATTTGTAATGAATCTAAAATAACGGGAAAGTATCGCTTAAAATATTAAGTCTAGTCAATATTTGAAGGGGTAAAAAAAAAAAAAAAATACGTGATTAAGAATTAAGGCTTAGATTGTCAATCACTTGCGCTTAAAGGACATATTGTGACAGTTGTCTTGCTTTTACAGTAAACCCTGTTCCAAAGTGCGGGGGCAAATAGACAAAAGTGTTTCCATTTGACTATTACTTTAAAGCGGTAGCCTTTTTTTTTGACCCGATTTTAGAGATGCCCATCGTGACTACCGCGGGCGATCCTTATAATTTATTGTTTTTTTTGTATAACAATTTAGGGATATGCACAAATTTTAAAGGGCCATGTATAAATTTTATTTTTCTCTGATGAAAAGGATAATGTTCGTTTCTACACCTTGTTTCAACACGCGATTAAAATGTCAATAAAGCAGTTTATAGGAACTATTATGTGCGTTTGATGACAGTCTTTATTAGCGCTAGTAGCCTTCAAACTTCTAACATTAAGTTCTGGATTTGGCATAATTTGTAACCTAATATGAAAAGTTAATTGGTTGCTGATTCTCTATAAATTTTTATTGATTGGAAAAAAAAAAAAATCAAACGGTTTTTCTTTTTTTGCAGAAAGTATATAGAAACTGAGTAGAACGAATATCCCGTGTTTTTGTGTCACGGCAAATTCAAAATCGCTTACGTTGTCTTCAAATTTTTGTTTTTTTTTTCTATCCGGCAGAAGAAAATATGATATTAATTTACCCGTTGCTGGTCGTGTCTGATGGTGTTATTTTGTGAGTCGTATATGAATTATATGTACATACAGTGTGTGAAAACAGACACAGCTAGTTAAACAGACATGCTTTTTTTTTTTCCTTTTTTGTTGAACATCAAAATCTATAAACTTATTAACGCATTTCTCTTTTTATTTTATTTGAATTTGACGAAGCTTAAGATGTCGTACATGAAGTCTCATTTTCTTA
>ERZ794949.664-NODE-664-length-10375-cov-2.195349_pt1 | contig 10375 bp, 13 predicted proteins | sample MGYA00511363_ERZ794949 | MGnify/ENA primary metagenome ERZ794949 (study PRJEB30137, sample SAMN04331402) | food metagenome | isolation source: T1 must sample point D1 replicate B | place: Australia: South Australia ... | reverse complement strand
GAGAGGAGAGTCAGGAACGGGCTCGAGAGCAAGAACTAGATCGAGCGGGCTGATATTGCAGAGAGCCGCCGCCTCCGAGGACGACGCTCGAGAAAGGCAGTGCACGAGGAGAGAGCGAGACGTACCAGGCTTGCGCTTGAGGAGGTGCTCGGCCTCGTACGCCGTGATGTGCGACACGGTCGTGAAGACGTCGGCGCAGTGGGCCGCCGAGCGCTCGATGCAGTAGCGGTGGTAGATGCCGCGCTTGCCCGCCTCGTGGTCGACGTCAAAGTAGGCGAGGTTGTTGTAGAAGTCGACCGAGCCGGCGCACAGGTACCGGCCGAGGAGCGTCGCGTGGGTCGTGCTGCGGGCGGACGCAGAGAGGGTCAGTGCGCGCGCTCGTCTCGCACTCGCTCCTCGTGAGCTGGGAGGAGGGAGAGGGGACGCACAAGACGGTCGTGACGTCGATGTGCCTCTTGCGGCAGAGCGGGATGGCGAGGCCGGCCTGCCACTCGTGGAGGTGGCAGATGATGGCGCGGTTGCGCTCGCGGGCCGAGAACTCGCCGAGGAACCAGGCGACGAGGTAGCCGAGGAGGAGCGTCTCGTTCGTCTCGGTGTCGTTGGGCGGGGTCGGGATCCCGGCGAGGTTCCACAGGTCGCCCTTCCACTCGTCGAGCCGGTTCCAGACCGAGCCCGTGTCGAACAGGAGCACCTTGGGGCCGCCCTCGATGAGCCAGCGGCCGTACAGGAACTTGACGCCGCGGTCGCGCATCGACGAGAGGGTGCCGACGAGCGCGTCGTGCGAGGCGTTGGTCGTGGTCGGGTTGCCGTCTGTGCGCACGCAGAGAGGGGCGGGTCAGCTCGCGCTCTCGCTCGTTCGTCGGGCTCGTCGAGATAGTTCAGAAGGGGAGAGCGGTCGACGCACCCTCGTTGACGGGCGTGGGCTTGTCCCACTCGATGGCCTCGACCTCCATCGGGGCCGACTTGTACGAGAGCGGGCCCATGAGGGTGTAGCGGTCGCCATACTCGGCGCAGGTGACGGGCGCCTTGGTCTTGATGACGGTGTAGATGCCGCCGACTGCGCGCAGGGACGACGAGGAGAGTTAGCGCCGGGCTCTCGAGGGGGAGGGTTGCTCGTCGCGACGACGCCGGGCGCCGGCACCGCGACCGGCCCAGCTTCGAGGTGCCGCCTCGGGAGGGGCACAGCGCGAGCGTATGCGCCCCTTGAGCAAGAAGCGCGGCCTCCTCCCCGGCTCGACCCCGCCCCACCGCGCCGCCGGCCGTCGATCTCGCCCGCCCGGCTCCCAACGAGCGGGCTCGTTCTCCCTGCGCAGCTCGCCCACGGGCTTCTGGACGGCGTGCGACGGCTCGACGAGTCGATCTGGCGGATCTGGCGGGATGGCGAGGGCGCAGGGAGGGGAGGGTCGAGCTGGCTGCAGGCGGTGGCCGTCCCAGAGCGGAAGGCGAATCGGAGGAGCTTGACGGCGAGCGCGCACCTTTCTGCAGGGGGCGACGACGAGGAGGAGCGGGTCAGCAAGGTCGCCCTGCAAGCGGCGGGGCTGCGCTCGAGAGGCTGGCGACGTCGAGAGGAAGACGGCGTGGGGCGAGGACGGAGGTGGGGGGACGACGCGAGCGAGAAGATGGACGGCGACGAGAGCGAGAGACGAGGAAAGGGACGCACGTTGGCCACCTCCCAGGCAACCTCGAAGCTGCAGGAGCGCACACGCACGCACGAGAGGGGATCAGGGCGCACAGGGGCGACGAGGGGGAGGACGGGGATGACGTTCAGGGTCAGCTCGAGCGCACACCGGGCGCACGGGCGACAGGGGAGAAAGAGAGGACGCACAGAAGGTGGTCGTGAACGCTGCGCTGCTGTGCCATGTCGACTCGAGAGCTGGACCTGAAGAACAGAGGAGAGCGTGAAGGGCGAGAGCGAGGAGGAGGGGGACGAGGCGACCGCGACAGCGAGGGCGAGTGGGCGGCGCACGGGGCAAGCTGTGGGGGGACCAGGCTCTCCGCGCGCGCCCTCTCTCTCGCAACGAGGGGGGACAGCGATCAAAGGCGGGTCGGCCCACACTTCCAACTCTTGCTCTCGCACAGCTCAGTCGTCGTCGACGTCGAACAGCCTCAGTTGCACCCCCTCGCTCGGCCCCGAGTCAACTCGACAAACCCGAGACGCCATCCTCGCCTGCCGCTCGTCGTCCACTCGAGGCCAGCGCACTCACAGTCGACGGCCGATCTCGTTGATCCTGGCGGCCGCCGCACCGGGCCGGGCCCTTGCGCTCGCCGCGGTCGTGCTCGCCGAGCCCTCGGGCCGTCGCCGCCGACGAGGACGCAGTCAGACCTTGAGACGACGAGTTGAATGTCGGCAGCGGATGCTTGTCGTCCGGTAGACTCTGCGCGCGAAAGAGAGGAGACAGGCGTCGGCTTGGCGAAGCTGTCGAGGCAGAGAAAGAGGAAGAGAAGGAGAGGAGCGCACCGTGGATCGAGTCGGGCTTCTGCGACGCGACGAGTGCTGCCTGCACTGCTGCGAGGTCAGCAAGAGATGCAGCATCAGCATGTCGACCTCACTGGGAGGTCGAGGGTTCAGAGAGGGAACGCTGCTGGCGCACCTTCTTGACCTCGTTCGCGTTCGTGCGGCACCTACTGCCGTGCGAGAGCTCGTCCATCGCGCCGCACCTGATGCAGCAGCTCAGCGATTCGTCGAAGAAGGTCCTCGAGCACCGACGGACCGAGCCGTTGAGGCTGGAAGAAGGCGAAGGCGAGTCGAGGTCGGGAGCGTCTCGTCGGCGCTCGCCTGCACTGCCGGACGTGCTCGACCGTCGGAAAGAAGGTGTAGGCGTGCGCAAGAGATGCTGGAGACACTTTTTGGCGAGGTCTGGCCGTGACGAGACGGTGCGACGTTGTCGAGGTCGGCAAAAAGGCGGAGGAGAACCGGACGGTGGGGTGAGGGGCGGCGAGAGCGCACATGAGGGATGCCCGGCGGCCGTGCAGCTATCGAGCGTCTTGCACTTGATGTCCCATGTGATGCGAGAAAGTTGGCGCGAGAGGCAGTCGGCCTCGACGACGGACGGCGCGAGAGGGTCGGATGTCGAGGGCGAGGCGCAGGTCGGACGGCGCGGCTGCGGTCGGCGTAGGCGGTCGGTGCCGAGAGCAAGGGTGTGCTTGCCCTGCTGCTGTGGTGCGTGCTGTGCTCGGACCGAGTCGTGCGAGCTGGCCGGGGCGGTACTCGGGCGGGACGAGGCGGGGCGGAGGAGAGGAACGACGTCGCGCTTGTAGAGGCGGTGCGGAGGGTCGATAGGTGATGCCGGGTAGTTCTGAGCATGGCGAGGGGTCGCCGCGGTCGCCACAGGTCGACGGTCGGGAGGAGAGAACGGTCGGGTGATGAGGATGGCGAGCAACGAGGACGACGAGACGGCAACGGCGCGCGCTGCAGCGATGGCGAGGCGAGGACTGCGGGTGGCAGCATGTGCAGCAGCTGTGCAGCACTCGCTCGCAGCTGGTCGTCGGCGAGAGGGACGAGGGCCGACCCCCACTCGTCCCGCGCGGTGCTCCCCCCTGCTCTCCGTTCTCCACCACGGCTCGACCTGCGAGCTCAGTGCATGCTCCAGAGCCTCTCTAGACTGTCCACCACGGCCCTCGCTCAAGGTCGCACGCGCGCCACCTCTCTGCTCGCCCACCGCCGCCCCTCCTCCTCGACCACCACCATGGCCTCGACCGCCCGCCTCACCGCTCTGCGCACCCAGCTCGACAAGCACAACCTCCAGGCCTACATCGTCGACTCGGGCGACGCCCACTCGAACGAGTACAACGCCCCGCTCGACGACCGTCGCGCCTGGCTCTCGGGCTTCTCCGGCAGCGCCGGTACCGCCATCGTCCTTCGCGACCAGGCCTTCCTCTGGACAGACGGCAGGTACCACCAGGTGCGTCTCGCTGTCCTCACCGCTTTGCTCTCCCTGCTCGATGCGCAACCTCGCTGACCCCCCCTCGACCTTGACCCGACCGCCCGCAGCAAGCCGCGCAGCAGCTCTCGCCCGACTGGACCCTCATGAAGCACGGCGTCCCCTCGGTCCCCTCGTGGACCGAGTGGCTCACTACGCCCGCCCCCTCGTCGTCGGCCCTCCCGCGCGGCGCCCGCATCGGCCTCGACCCGGCCCTGATCGCCGTCGCCGACTACACGACCCTCGCGCCCGCTCTCGCGAGCGCCGGCGTCGAGCTCGTCCCCGTGCGCGACAACCTCGTCGACGTCGTGTGGGACGTCGAGGCGCGCGACCAGAGCGGCGGCGAGCACGGCAAGCCCGCACGGCCAAAGGAGGACGTCTTCGTCCTCGGCGACGAGCACGCCGGCGAGGGCGCGAGGAGCAAGATTGCGCGCGTCCGCGCCGAGCTCGACAAGCAGGACGTCTTTGGCGGCGACGCCAAGGCCAAGACGGGCGACAAGCGCTGCTGGGGCCTCGTCGTGACCCAGCTCGACGAGATTGCCTGTGCGCTCGCCTCTTTCCCCAACCCTCTCCTGCTCGGTCGATCGCTGACGAGCTCCTCCTCCTCACAGGGCTCCTCAACTTGCGCGGCTCCGACATTCCGTACAACCCCGTCTTCTTCGCCTACCTCGTCCTCCCGACCGCAACCGCCTCGCGCCCGACCCTCTTCATCGACCTCGACCAGGTCCCGCAGGCGACGTACGACTACCTCAACCAGCTCGACGTTCTCATCGAGCCGTACGACGATTACATCAACTTCCTCGAGGGCGTCAGCAAGGTCCTCTCGGAGCAGGTGCGTCCTCCCTTGCTCGACCTCTGCCTGCACGACGACCTCGCGCCGCCCGGTCGTCGTCTCACGCACTACGGCGTCCACTCTGACGCCCTTTCCTCCCCTTTTCCCGGCGCCACAGGACCTCGTCGTCCTCCCCTCGCGCACCAACCTCTCGTCCGCCCTCGCCCTCACCCTCGCCCGCTGCGTCACGTCGACCCGAGGGCCCATCTCGTCGCTCAAGGCCGTCAAGAACGCGACCGAGGTGCAAGGTTTCCGCGACTGCCACGTGCGCGACGGCGTCGCCCTCGTGCGGTACTTTGCCTGGCTCGAGAACGAGCTCGCGCAGGGAGCGGGCGACCTGAGGGAGTTTGAGGCGGCGAGCAAGCTCGAGGAGTTCCGCAAGTGCGTCTCTAGCTCTCTCTTCTCCTCGCAGTCGACCTCACGGCGCGCTCGCCCTCCTCGGTGCTAACCAAGCCTCGCACGGTCCCCTCCTCCTTCCTCGCCGTCGACAGGCAGCTTCCGCACTTCCGCGGCCTGTCATTCTCGACCATCTCGTCTACGGGCGCCAACGCTTCCGTCATCCACTACTCGCCGCCCTCGGACGGCACGAGCGCCGTCATCGACCCGAGCAAGATCTACCTGTGCGACTCGGGCGCCCAGTTCACCGACGGCACGACCGAGTGCGTCCCTCCTCCTCCCTCTTCCTCTCTCTCTGCATTCACACCGAGCCCGAGGGCTGACGAGCTGCCTCGCTCGCACGCAGCGTCACCCGAACCCTCCACTTTGGCGAGCCGACGGCGTTCGAGAAGCGGGCGTACACGCGCGTCCTGCAGGGCCACATCGCGATCGACGCCGCCGTCTTCCCCGACACGACGACCGGCTACATGCTTGACCCTTGGGCGCGCAGGGCACTTTGGCAGGACGGTCTCGGTGCGTCCTTTCTCCTTCCTCGTGCTGCGTCCTCCGCTCGGGCCGCGAGCGACGACTGACAGCCGCCACGCCGACCGCAGACTACCGCCACGGGACCGGTCACGGCGTCGGGCACTTCCTCAACGTGCATGAAGGGCCGATGGGCATCGGCACGCGCGTCGCGTACAACGACGTCAAGGTACGCCCGCCGCCTCCCTCACTCCCTCCCTCGCTCATCTTCTTCCTCCGTGCGCTCTCGCTGATGCACGCTCCGCCCTGCGGCTCCTTCCTCTCGTCGTGCGCGCAGCTCGAGCCGCACCAGATCCTGTCGAACGAGCCGGGCTACTACCACGACGGCGAGTTCGGCATCCGGATCGAGAACCTCGTGTGCGTCGTGCCCGCCAAGACCGAGCACTCGTTCGGCGGCGTCAAGTACCTCGCAATGGAGCACCTCACGATGGTGCGTTCTGCCTCTCCCTCATCTGCGTCGAGGAGAGCGCCTCGCCCAGGCTGACGCCGTCTGCGCCTTCGCTCGCAGTGCCCGATCGCGACCAACCTCGTCGAGCCGTCGCTCCTCGAGATGCGCGAGCTCGAGTGGCTCAATGCGTACAACGCCGAGGTCCTCGCCAAGGTCGGCCCGCTCGTCCGGGATGCAGGCGACCAGCTTGCGCTCGAGTGCGTTCCTCTCCCCCTTCGTCTCTCTCGACGCTCCTGCGCAGTCCTCTCCTGGCTGCCAACAGCAAGCTGACGTCCTGCTCGTCAATTCGCTCGCTCGCAGGTGGCTCGAGAAGCAGTGCAAGCCGCTGCGAGCTGTGTGAGGCGCTGTTCGTAGGCCGACGTTGCAACGACGACCCGGCTCTCGCTCTCGCCCTGCGGTCGTGCGCCTCGGAGCCCTCGTGCAGAGGCTGGAGAGCATGCCTCGGCCGAACTCGCATGAGCTCAGGGCCGGGCACCGAGCGCTTCGAGAGCCTGTGCGTGCAGCGACGAGAGCGCCGGAAGCGAGAGAGCAAAGCGGCTCGAGACGGTCGTCTGGCACGTCTCGCTCTCCTTCTGATATGAGTCTGAAGCCAGCTAGATCGTCTCGACGCCCGCCGATGCTGGTTCGAGAGGTAACGACTTGGCGACGTCGCGTGAGCGCTTGAGCCGAGCGAGAGACGGGCTCGCTCTCCCCCTCGACCCGCTTCATCGCCAAAGCGGTGGTGTGCACTCGCTGCTGCCTCTGCGCTCTGGGCTGACCCCGCACAAGATCACGCTGGACGCCGCAAGACTCGGTGAGCTCCTCTCCTCCTCTCGCTCCTCGCGCTCCTCCCCGCACTCCCCTCCCTCCCCGTCGAGCCCAGCTGCTGTCCAGGAGCACTCGTGTGAACCACGAAGAGCCTCTGCTGACCCTTCTACGCTCCGCAGATCCTCCCTAAAGGAGCCACACCCACTCGTCGTCGCCCTCGACCCGACTCGCCGTGGTCATCTTGTTCCGCCTACTCTCCCACCTCGCGCCGTGCTGCCTTGCACGCCGGCTCAGACGACACAGCATCCACATCGATCAGTCATAGCTCCCTGAGCCAGCTCGACGGGGCTCGCCTCGGCACATCCCCCTTCGACGTCACCCAACTCGACCTCGTCCACCTCGCCAAGCTCCGCCAACTTTACGTCCGACGAGCGCATCCAGCAGCAGACTCGGCGCATACCAGTCTTGGCCCGGCCACGGCTCGCGACAGCAGTCGACGTCGTCAAGCACCCTCGCCCTTCCTCCCCCACTCGATCTCTGCGGGCGTGGGCTGTGACGGTACCGGAAGGCTGACTCTCGCTCCTGCAGATGTCACCCGCTCTACCACACCAACCCTATCGGCCCTCCACACCTTTCTCAGCCACCTGCGCCGCCTCGATCCAGCCCTTCGTCGCCCGGTCGGCCAAGCCGTCCTGCACCAGCTCCAGCACTCGCCCGACTCGACCATTTGCGCCGTCGCCTCGCACCACATCCTCACACGACCATCGACCACCAGCCCACGTCTCGCCCGCCTTATCGCGCGCGACCAAACCCGCAAACTCGAGCCGAGCGCGCCGCGACCGCACCGACCTCGCCCTGCTCGTCGCCGCGGCGGCTCCCTCGACCGCCAGAGCCCGCCGCGACCTCGGGCACGGCGAGGGAGTCCTTGCTGCCTGTAGCTGTGCGGCCGAGGTGCAATTTTCGCAAACGTTCGTCCTCTCGCTCCTCACGGAATTTTCTTGACCCGGCCGGTGCCTCGAGAGCGCTCTCGACGGCCGAGCACGCCCTGCACCGTCGCCGCGGCGCACGGTGCGTCGCTGCGACAGCTGCGCGAGGCCCTGGAGCAGGGAAGAGAGCGGCTGGAGCCGAGAGCGCGGCAGGGAAACGAGCTCGCGTCGACGACCTGTCCCTGATCTACTGCGCGAGCGCGCCACGCGAGAAGTCTATCACCTTAGCGATGCCCGTTGCTCCTTGGTCGAGAGAGGGAAGCAGCGCGGAGGTCCAGAATTTCGAGTTGGCGAAATAAACGATCTCGCGAGCATACAAAAGGCCGATTAGCCGTCCTTAGGAAGCGCCGCCGCGGCGAAATAGCAGCGCCCGCTCGAGGGTTCCCGCCTCTGCACCCCCGCTGTAGCGGATTGAGCGCCACGAGGGCCTTGTGCAAGGTACTCTGAGCGCCTCAGAGGCAGTAGACATGCAGCAAGAGAGCGTGCGAGAGCGGCATCGTCTCAGGTAGATCGCTCGTCGAGCAGCGCGTCCTCGCTCGCCTCTCGCTCTCCCTCCTCACCGAGCACTCTCCATCCCAACATGGACACGCTCAACAGCGCCATGGATGAGCTCCCCACGGTCCTGCAGCGCTTCCGACTGGGCTCCCCGCCCCGTCCCAAGGCCGCCCTCCTCCCCGCCGCGCCTCCCGCCGTCGCCCCTCCCGACGACGACTCGCCCATCCAGAAGGCGCCGAACCAGCTCCCCGCCCTCCCCGACGTCATCCACGGCTGCATCGCCCGCTGGCTCGCCTCGCCTCGCCGCGACATCATCGAGTTCTGGGCCGGTCCGGCGAGTGACCTCGTCGGCTGGTCGACGACCTACAGGAGCGCTCGCCAGGCGCCGTCCACCGCCCAGATCTGGAAGACGATCAAGTGGGTCGGAGCGGCGACGGCGGCGACGAGCGGCGGCGGCGCGTCGTGGGCCCGCCCAACTCGGGCTCGCTCGTCGACCTCGAGCGCGCCTTCGCGCACAACCCGCTCATGCGCCCCGAGCGCCTCGCCATCGTCGGCCTCAAGAGCGAGGTCAAGAAGTACTACAAGACGGACCTCGACCTGCGCCGCGCCGAGCGCAACGGGCGGCACCTCGTCGCCCTCGTCAACGACCTCGGCTCGTCCCGCTCGCCGTCGCTCACGCACGTCCAGCTCGAGCGCGTCGAGCTCTACCGCTCCGTGCTCGAGGAGCTCTGGTGCCGGCTTTCGCAGCACACGGGCCTCGTCTCCCTCGTGCTGCGCGGCGTCAAGGCGTTCGAGCAGTCCGGGCTCGGCAACTTCCACCGCATCGGCGTCGAGCTCCCCGGCCTCAAGAGCATCCAGGTCCTCGACGATGAAGCTCAGCACGTGCGTCGCCTTCGTTCCGCTCGAGCTCTGCCAGCAACACCTCGCATATCGTGCTGACCCTCGCCCACTTCTGCTCGCCCGCAGTACCAGCTGAGGGCCCTTCCCTTGCTCTGCCCCGACCTCGAGACGCTCGCATGGTGGACGACAAAGCCGATCGAGCAGATCGACGTCGAGGCGGTCAAGCACGTCGTGCCCAGCTTGGAGCGGCTCGCCGGGCGGCAAGAGGGGGAGGAGGGCCGCCGATCTTGTCATAACTTAGTGTCGTATTACATCTTGTCGCCGAGCAACGCAGATGCTCTGGACTGCCCTCCTTGCGACCCGAGCGAGGTCGAGAAGCGCTTCTCGCTGCTCGAGCAGCTTCGTCTGAGCCAACTCCCTTTTTGCTAGCGTTTGACGCTACCATAGAACACAAGGTGCGCCAAGTAGCCTGTGGACCTGTCTTGACGAGCTACGAGAGCGTATTGAGGCGACGCCGCCCGGTCAAAGCCGGCGCGAGGAGCGGGCCGTCCCTCTCCTTCACACCCACACCTCTCTCGCACCTGCTGCGCCACGAGAGCACGCCTGTGTGTGTGCAGGACCTCTCTGCGTCCGCTGCAGCACCGGCATAGCCGCCTAAGCCGTCACCATCTCGCCCGCATCCTCATCAGCTCGACAACCCCCACCCTGTCCCCTTCGACCACAACACCCTCTGTCGACCTTCCATCACTCTCGAGCACCCATCACACGTCTACAAGGCCCACCGCCGGCCGCACGCACCAGGCCTGAGCTTCCTGGGCGATTTGGCGTTCGCGCTCGGGGGAGGAGGAGGCCGGCGGGGTCAGGGTGCGCAGAGGGGGGACAAGAGGGGTCGCCGAGACGCTAACCTACCCTTCTACGCCTCCCTCGTCGATCCCGAGTGCAGCGACGCGCGCACGATCACGCATGGAGGAGTCGAGGTGCCATTTTCGCTCTCAGGAGGGCCGACGTATTGCCCGATTTTCTTCTGCTGCTCGAATCTGCTCGCACGGTTCTTGCGCGTCGCCTGGTACCAGCCGCAGGTCCGGGCGACGCTTCGTCGGCGAGGTGCGGCCGACCACCCTTTGGTCGAGCTTTCTCGCCGCCGGCCTGTGCAAACCTCTCGGCGTCGACCTGCTACAGCCTCGAGGAC
>ERZ794949.663-NODE-663-length-10376-cov-2.719891_pt1 | contig 10376 bp, 9 predicted proteins | sample MGYA00511363_ERZ794949 | MGnify/ENA primary metagenome ERZ794949 (study PRJEB30137, sample SAMN04331402) | food metagenome | isolation source: T1 must sample point D1 replicate B | place: Australia: South Australia ... | reverse complement strand
GGACGGGCGAGTCGGCGTCGACGTACTCAAAGTCGGCGTCCTCGTCCTCGTCCTCCTCGTCCTCGGCGTCCTCGTCCTCGCCGTCGCGCGAGCCCGAGCGGCGCTGAGCGGCGGGCGACTGCGAGCGCCCGTGCGCGTACGGGTCGTGGCGGTGCTGGGCGCCCGTGCGCTTCGAGCGGTGCGGGCCGGCCTCGCTCGTCGAGCGCACGTTGGACTCGCTCGGCGAGCCCGGCGCCTCGGAGCGCTCGTCGCTCTTCGAGTCGACGGCGTTGCCGGCCTCGTCGACCTCGTACGCCTGGCCGTCGGCGCCGATGGCGTACAGCGCCGCAGCGCGCTTGGGCGGCGCGAACGACGAGCGCCCGAAGGCGGGCCCGGTGACGGGCGCCGGCGAGTTGTGCGCGCTGCTGTCCGTGTTGAGCTGGTGCGACGCGAGCGCGTCGACGAAGCCGCTGTGCGACTGGCGGCGCGCCGACCACGGCTCGCTCGAGCCCTGCGGCTTGGACGACGACGCGTCGTTGAACGAGAGCGACGCCGGCGGCGCGAACTGGAGGATCGGGCGGTGAGGCGGCGGGAGGCGCGTGAGGGCCGACGTGCGCGAGGGCCCGGGCGTCTTGAGCGCGTCCTCCTCCTCCCTCGCCGCCTTGGCCGCCGCTGCGCGCGACGCGACCGTCTTGGCGCGCACCTTGGGCTGCTTCTTGGCCGCCGCCGCGCGCATCTGCGACTTGGGCTCGACCTGGCGCTTGACCTTGGGCTTGGCCTTGCTCGTCTTGGCCGGGCTCGCCTTGCCGGCGGCGGCGGCGCCCGAGGCGGCGGGAGCGGCGCCGCCCGTCTTGCCGGCGGGCGCACGGACGGCGCCGCCGGTGAGGGCCGTGATCATCGACGTCGCGATGGCGCCCTGGGCCGACATGGGCACGAGCGGCTTGCCGTCGGCGATGTTGTCGGGCTTGAAGAGCGGCGGCTCGCCGTCGTAGTCGGGGTGGTGGCGCGCGATGTGCTTGCAGAGGGTCGTCTTGCGACAGAAGCTGCGGGCGAGGAGAAGGCGAGTCAGCAAAGCCGAGGGCGAGGGAGAAGGAGAATGAGGAGGGGCGAGAAGAGCAAGCTCACGTGCGCTCGCAGCCGGGCGCCTCGCAGACGTAGGGACGGCTTCCAGTGCTGCAGGAGAGGCTCGTCGTCAGTGCATGTACGAGGGTGAGAGCAGCAAGGAGAGGAAGGTGGACGCACTGGACGCGGCGGTGACGGGCGAGCGAGCTCGAGTCGGCGAAGGGGCGGCCGCAGTCGACGCACATGTGCGGGCGCTCGCCGGTGCTGCGTGACGAAGGGGCAGCCCGAGTCAGCGAGTCGCTCTGCACAAAGCGCAGGGGAGGAGAGAGGGACGCACTGAGTGCGCTCGTGGACCGTGAGAGCCGAGCGCTGGATGAACGACTTGTCGCAGTCGCCGTGGCTGCAGTGGAACGGCCTGCGCGCGAGGACGACGAGGGTCGCGTCAGTACACGCTGCCGGCAGCATACAACAGGGAGAGAGGAAGAGGGACGCACCGCTCGTCGGTGTGGATGCGCACGTGCCGCACGAGGTCGCTCCGCCTCGTGAACGACTTGAAGCAGTCGTCGTACTCGCACGCGAACGGCTTCTTCTTGTTGAGCGCCGCCTGCTTGGCGCCGCCGTCCTTGAACGACAGGTCCTTGCCCTTGCCCTTGCCCTTGGGCGACTCGGGCCCGCCGAGGTCGACGTCGTCCTCGCCCTCGGCGTCGATGTCCTTGTCGCCCGACGACGAGTCCGCCGCGTCCGGCTCGGCCTTGGCCGGCGCGTAGACGCCCTTGTCCGTCTCGGGGAGGTCGACGCGGAGGCGGTTCGGCGCGGCGGCGAAGCCAGGGCCGTCCTGCTTGACGTCGGCGGCCGCGGCGGGAGGAGCAGCGGCGGCTGCGGCCGTGGCGGTCGCCGTAGTGGCCGGCGCGCGCGACGAGCTGGCCTGCTGCTGCTGCTGAGCCTTGGCGAGGCTCGCCCTGCCGCGGCCCCTGCTGCCCGTCGACTTGCGCTTCCAGGTGCCGCTCGCCGACTTGCCCTTGGCGTGCGGGGCGAAGTCGTCGTCGCCCGAGTCCATGGCGGCCTCGGCGTCGGCGGCCTCGCGCTCGGCCTGGGACCACGAGGGCGCGTTGGCGCTGACGCGACGGGCAGGGCGAGTGGCGTGCATGTCGAACGAAGGCGCGAGAGGCGAAAGTGGGCGAGAACGAGGGGGGCGAAAAGGGGTCCGACCGAGGGGAATGCGGGGTAGTCGGGACGAGGAGGAGGAGGGAGGGCGAGGTGTGGCGGTGCTCGCGCTCTGGCGACGACGGCTCGTGCAGCGGGCGTCCGAGTAGGGTGTGGCTGCAAGGACAAGGCGCAGGGTCAGCGTGCATGCTCGCGCACGGCCGCAGAGGGGGAGGGGGGAGGTGGACGGACCTCGGGGCGAGGAGCTCGATGAGGCGCGTCCGGGCGGGTCGACTGAGCGCGCTCGGGCGGTAGGCGGTGGTGTGCGGCGGTTGATGTAGCTCGTAGGACGGGCTGGAGCTCGACGGGCTGGCTCTGGCGAGGCGAGGGGAGGAGGGAGAGGGAGGGCGAGGGCGAGGTGGGACGAGGAGGAAGAGAGCGCGCCCGCTCGCCTCCGGCGGAATCGCCGCCGAGGCTCACGCCGCAAAGGGTTCGAGCGTCTCGCTCCCTCGCTCGCACAAGCTCTCACTGTGCAACACTCGTTCATTCTCAGCTTCTTACAACTGCAGCAGACAAGGCCACTCTCTCCCAGCGAGCGAGGCCAGACGCCGAGGAAAAGGTGGGTCTGTGCGCGGGAATCGAAGCGCGAACGGCGCCCGCTTTCGCTCGCGCACCAGCCGCCGTCCTCCTCGAGCGAGCGCACACACTACGCGCCCGCCTTGGTCACGAGCAGCTCGCCCTGCAAGAACCCGAGCCACGCATCCTCCTTCTCGCTCCACTCGGTCCACGCCTCGCCAATCCGCCGCAGCTCGTCCTCGGTCGCGAACCCGAGCTCCTGCGCCTTGTCGGCGAACCCGCCCGTCGTCGTGCGCTCGGCAAAGACGGCCCCCCACTCGCGCGGGTCGGGCGTCTCGCCCGCCGTCGTCACCGTGACCTGCCCTCGTCCCGCTCGCGCTCCCTCGCCGCCGCACCCAGCCTCGCGCGCCCAGCCCCTGAGCCGCCGCGCCGCATCCGGCTCGCCGCCTCCCGCCCGCGCGACGAGGCTCCACAGCTCGTCGAACCGGTCGAGGAGCGGCGTCGGCGGGAACAGGGCGAACGTGCCGCGGTCGGCCTCGCGCGCAAAGACGAGCCGCCGAGAGACGCGGTGCATCTCGCGCAGGACGGCGACCGGGTCGGGAACGTGCTGGAGAACCTGTTGCACAGAGGTAAGAAGGAGCATCAGCTTGTGCGCCTGCAGAGAGCGCGAGGGAGAGAAGGGGGACGGGCCGGCGCACCTGGTTGCAGTACACGACGTCGAACGAGCCGTCCTCGAACGGCAGCGCCGCCGCATCCGCCTCGACGTACTCGACCTTGCCCTCGAGCCCTTGCGCCTGCGCCTCGTCGCGCGCCTGGGCGAGCACGCCCGCCGCGCTCGGGTGCTCGACGCCCGTGACCCGGGCGACGAAGGGCGCGAACGACGCCGTGATGGTGCCCGGCCCGCAGCCGATGTCGAGGAGGGTATCGGTCGGGCGCAGGAGGGGCAGAAGCGATGCGGCGCAGGTGTGGGCCGAGCGAGCCTTGTGCGAACGCAGGACCGCCGCCGAGTGCGCAGAGGGGTAGAAGGGCATGGCCGGCGGGTTGTTGCGCTGGACGCAGGGGTGGAGGAGGTCGGTGGCTCGGGCGCTGGAGCTCAGGCGGCCTCGACTGAAGGCTGGAGGGCGGGTGACGTCTGGCCGAGGCGAGAGGTGGGGGACGAGAGGGTGCGGTCGAGGTCGGGGCGCACGGCTGCTGGACGAGGTTGTGCGGGCATTTCAGCGGTTCTGCTGCGCGTGCCCTCGAGCTGTGTACGTTGGCGCAGGCGGTCCTGGTCGTGTCGTCGTCGCCGGCGAGTCGGCGGGGGAGGAGGACCGAGGCGAGCCACTCACCGGCGGCAGGGGCGACGGGCACGGCGCGGGACCGGTGAGAGAGGGTGTCGAGAAACCCGAGTAGCACAGCTGGTGCGCGACGAGGCTGAGCAAGCGACGAGGAGAAGCTCGTCCCCGCCGCGGCACTGTTCCTCCGGGTGTCGCTTTTGTTTACCAGCGGCAGCTTCCAGCACACAGACAGTCTTGGCATGCTCTCGAGCGCAGCAAGGATCGAGAGAGAGAAAGACGGCTATTGCACCTTTTCCTGTACGGGTCCCTCGCACGCGACGCGACGCACGCAAGCTCCTGCTCGGACCCCTCCCTCGTCTAGAACAGCTGCCGGCACAACGGGCAGGTCGAGCCGTGGCTCGTTGTAAACCACTGCGAGCGCGGGAAGGAGAGGAAGGTCAGTGAGGCTCCGGCGGTGAGGGAGGAAGAGGCTCGAGCGAGCGCACCTTGTACAGGCAGCTGGCGTGGAAGCGGTTGCTGCACGTCTTGCACGTCTTGGACGGCAGCGTGCGGTCGAGCGTCGACACGGTCGAGTAGCAGATGGCGCAGCCTTCGATTCCCTCAAAGTTGAGCGTCACGTTGCGCTTGAAGAGGAGGATGGCGTCGGCGATCGCGGCGGACTGCGAGCACGGCAAGACGGTGTCAGCTCCCTTCAGCGAGAACGAGAAGAAGACGAGGAGCAGAGGAGGAGGGCGCACCTGCGACGTGATGACCTGCTGCATGGCCAAGAGCCACGCGCGCCACTGCTTGTCGGTGACGCCGACCTTGCGCACCTCGCGCACCTCAACCGCCGCGAGCGGGAACTCGTTCGGGACCTTGATCCCGATCTCCATGCTCTCCTCGTCGACAACAAAGACGACCTTGACCTCGCTCGCGTTGGCGGCGACCTTGACCGTAAAGTCGTCGTTGTCGCGCAGCTGCTGGCCGATCGACGACGCCGGGTCGCGCAGCGCCGACAGCTCGTCCGAGATGAGGAGCGGCGAGAAGTGCTTGGACGTGTAGGCGTGCACGGCGCGCGACAGGCCGAGGTTCTGGAGCGACGTCCAGTACGAGCGCACGATCGAGGGGACGGCCTGCAGCGTGCGGTAGTAGACGTGCGCGGCGAGGACGGGCAGGCTCTCAGGAGCGGTCGAGTCGAAGACTGCGAAGGGCGAGAAGTTGAGCGTCAGTCATGCTCGCCGCGAGGGGAGAGGAGAGGAGAGCAGGGCAGGAACGCACGGTCGAGGTGGAAGTCGTCGATCGACCAGGGCGCCAGGTCGAATGCTCGTCCTCGGTCACTCAGGCTGAGCAGCCCGAAAAGTGAAGGCAGGAGCGAGTCGATGACGAGGCCCGAGTCGCGCAGCTGCTCGATGTAGGCCGTGCGCAGGCGGGGTGACTGCGGGCGAGCGAGAAGGGCGGATGTCAGCTCGGGCTCGCCCGACCCGAACGTGAGAGAAGCGCGAAGACGTACCGCCGAGTTAAAGAAGGAGAATGCCGTCATCCAGGCGAGCAAGTAGGCCGTCGTGCGGTCCTCGTCCGCCTCGTGCGCCAGCGGCTTCTCGACGAGCTGGACGAGCGACGTCGGCAGCTTGATCTCGACCTCCTCGACGGTCTCGAGCTCGGTCTCGACGACAAGGTCCGAGACATGCTGGACGACAACACGGCGCAAGAGGTCGTACGACGAGAGCTGGACGGGCCATGCCGGATCTTGCAGGAGGCGAAGGAGCTGCGGGCGGCAGGTACCGTCAGCGGCCGTGGCCGACCATCATGAAGTGCAGCAGGAGGAAGACAGGGCGGAGGACGTACCTGCTCGAACGACTTGTCCATGGTGAGCTGCTTGGGCGGGATGTCCTTGACGAGCTGCGCCATCGCCTCGATGACGAGTAGCCGAGGCTGGTCGCGCTTGGTCGAAGCTGTGGACGGTCTCTGCGTCAGGCCTGAGCGTGCGCGCGTCGAGAGGAAAGAGGGAAGGGACGCACGAGGTCGAGAAATGAAGAGGCTCAAGACGAGCTCCTGGGCCGACTTGACGCGGCCCTTGACCGCCTCGCGCAGCTCGCTGTTAGACGCCGCGAGCTCCTTGATCGTCGCGAGCAGTCGGCATGACCCAAAGACGGCCGGGAGCGTGATGGGCTCCTCCCAGTCGGCCGAGTCGAGGTTGGCCTCGAGGAGGTCGAACATGAGGTCCCAGTGGCTGCCGCTCAGGTCCTGGACGATGGGCGCGAGGTGCGCGAGGACCTCGACGAGCGACGCCTGCGCCTCGATCGGGATGCGCTCGTCGCTGCTGAGCCATCGGCCGATCGACTGGAGGAGGAAGACCGAGCGCTGCTGAGGCAGGAAGATGACTGGCGCGTCGAGTGCGGGCGCGACGGCGAGGAGCTGCCGCAGGGTCGGGGCGGCCTTGGTCTCGATCTCGTGCGGCTTGATGCCGGCGAGCGCGGCGGCGAGCTCGTTCTGGTAGCGCTCGAACCGAGGCGTCTCGAGGAGGACGGGCTTGATCGCGTACAGGATGGCGCACGACAGGTCGGGTGCTGCGAGCGAGGAGCGACGTCAGTCGCTGTGGCTGCAGCAGAAGGTCAGGGTGGAGAGGGATAATGACGGACCGGACGACAAGTTCTGAGCGAGCGCGAGCCAGCGCTCGGCATCTTGCACGCCCTCGTCCTCGGTGTAGCGCAGGCACGCGCTCAGCACGCTGCTGACGGCCCTCGTCGCGTACAGCGACTTGGCGTCCTCGGCCGCCGGCGCGCGCCTGGCGGTGCGCCACAGGCCGTCGAGCACGGCGAGGAGCGGACCGCCGCTCTCGGGCGGCGTCGGCGGGTCTCGCGCGCGCAGGTGCTGCACGGCGGCGGCATGCCAGCCCTCAGGCAGTGCGTTCGCCGCCGACGAGAGCATGTAGCTGCTCGCGCCCTCGGCGGCAGCCCGCACGCGCTCGAGGACCTCCTGCGGCGTGTCGGGGCCGAAGAGCCCCGCCGAGCGGGACGGCGGTGACGGGTAGGCGAGCTCGTCGGAGGCGGCGAAGGCGAGGATGAGGAGGTGGGGAAGGGCCCATAGCGAGCGGCGGAGGAGGGTGTGGTCGCGCGCCGAGACCTCGAGGAGGGCGAGGAGGGTGCGGGCGTAGGGCGACAGGTACGACGCGTCGAAGAGGGATGTTGGAGCCGAAGGGTGCGACGGCTCGACGGGCGGAACGAGAGGGTCGAGGACCGAGATGGACGGGGCGGGGCCGACGAGCTGCACGTCGGCGTACAGCGCCTCGAGGTCGTCCTTGGCCCGCAGAACGTCGACGAGCTCGAGCCGCGAGCTCGGCAGCGTCTCGAGAAGCGCTGCCGTAGCGTGCACGACCTCGATGGCCGATGCTCGGCAGGTCGCGTCCGCCGTGCGCGCCTTGAGCCCGGCCATCGCGAGCTGGACCGCCTCGTCGCCTGCGACAGCGACGATGCTCGCCCACGCCTGCTGCGCCGCTGCCGCCGCCTCGCCCGGCACGTCTCGTGCGTGCGAGGTGCACAACGGCAGGAGGTGGCCGAGCTCGAAAAGCGCGGCGGCCGTGCCCTCGCTCTCGAGCACGGCCCGAGCGTTGCCCGGGACCTGGACGAAGTGCGCGAGGAGCGCCGCGGGCGCGACGACGGCGTCGAGTTGCGGGCGCACCGCCGACGCAGTCGAGAGGGCGGCGTTGACCGGGCCGGCGAGCGCATCTGCTGCGAGCCCGAGGAGCGAAGCGGGGAGCGCCGCACTCGCGAGGGGTTGCGGCTGCACCATGACGCGCCGCAGGAGCTCGAGCTCGTCCGAAGCGTACTGCGCTTCGGGCGCGAGGACGGTGCCGGCGAGGACGGTGAGGCGCTCATCCTGCTCTGCCGAGGGAAGGTCGTTGGCGAGGCCGGCCGAGGTGACGGCGTCGACGAGGCGCAGGAGGACGAAGGACGATGGCGACGAGGCGAGGAGGGAAAGCCAGATCGATGCGCGGGAGGAGGGCGAGGCGGAGTGGAGGTGTGAGCTGAAAAGCGAGAGGGCGGCGGGCGAGATGGCGAGGAGGGAGGGAAGACGCGAGAGGGCGAAGTCATCGAGGAGCTGTACCAGAGCTACGTCAGCAGCGGTTCCACGAGTCTTGTGGATGGAAAGAGAGAGAGGGACGCACCTGTGCAACCTGCGCATCGCCCTTGACGACCTCGGCGACGTCGACGACGAACCGCAGCCGCTCCTCCCTCGCCTCGTCGCCCTGCTTGACGCCCTCGAGCGCTCTTTGCACGCACGAAGCGGCGAGCTCGACCGTCTTGACCCGAACCGCCTCCTCCTTGGCGCGCACGAATGCCCGCAGCGCCTTGCCGAGGGGCTCGAGCGACGCACCCTTTGCTGCCGCGACAGCTTCGAGCGCCTCGCCGCTCACCGCCTCCCACACGGCGTTGAACGCCGTCGTGTCGTCCCTCGCCGCCAACCTCGACAGCGCGATCGCAAAGTCGCTCGCGACCCTGCGCGAAGCGAGCGGCTTCTCGGCGTCGTCGCCGCGGGCGAGGAACGCGCGCCAGGTGCGCTCGCCCATCCACGTGCGCGCCTGCTCGGCGGCGAAAGCGGGCGTCGAGGTCGAGGGGAGGGAGAAGACGATGCACTCAAGGAGGGCCGAGGCGAACGAGTCGAGGGCGAGGCGGCCGCCGATCGAGAGGGCGCGGGACGAGTGCGCCGCCCAGAACGACTCGAACAGGAGGGTGAACGAGGCTGGAGGAAGAGGTGGCGAAAAGGGCGAGGGAAGGGTCGAGAGGAGGAGGAGGACGGTCGGGTAGAGCTGGGTCGGGTGGGAGGAACAGCCGAGGGTGAGGTGCTGCAGGAAGAGGCCGACCGTCGGCGGGGCCTTGAAGGCGGCGTCGACGTCTTGCTCGCCGTCGTTGACGCTCTCGCGGTCGTCGTCGTCGTCGTCGTTTGAGAGGATGCGGTCGGCGAGGGTCCAAGCGTGAGGGTAGCCTGCGGGCGGGCGGCATCGTCAGCGGGGAGCGCAGACGTGCACACGAGGATGGGAAAGAGGGACGTACGACGCAGGAAGGCGATGATGCCGGGCCACCCCTCGGGCTCGCTCCAGCAGTTCCCGAGCACCCTCGAGGCAATCTGCGCGACCTTGCCGCCCTCGTCGTCCTCGCCCTCGCCCTCGTCCTCGTTCGCCGACGCCGATGCCGACGGCGCCGTGTCGGCGAGAAGCTCCTCGCTGCGACCGACGATGGCGCCGAGCAGCTCGTACACGGCGCGGCGGACCATCTGCGGCTGCTCGCGCTGCCTCGAGCCCGGCTCGGCGCGCACGACGAGGTCGAACATTTCGTCGCTCGTGAGCGTGTCGAGCGTGTCGCGCGAAAGGGGAGGAGGCGAAGGGAGGGTGGAGACGAGCGAGGCGAGGGCGAGGAGGGCCGAGGTGCGGAGGAAGGCGGGGTCCTCCTGCTCGGCAGCGGCGGCGGCGGCGGCGGCGGCGGCGCCCGGTGCAGGCGAGGCGCCGAGCGGCGTCGACGTGCCGCTCTGCGCTGACGGGTCGGACCCGCCGAGGATGACGGAGAAGCAGAACGACGCGATGTCGTCGGCGTGCTCGACGACGCTGATGCCCTCGGCCTGCTCCTCGACGTCCTCGCCCTCGGCGTTGTCGCCCGCCGTCTCGACCCGCTGCACGGCGTCCCAGCTGCTCTTGGCCTCGCGCCGCACCGTGCGGTCCGAGTCGTGGGCGGCGGTGCACCAAGCGCCGACGTAGTCGCTGCGGTCGGTCCACTGCGGGGCGAGGAGCGCCGAGCGCGTCTCGCGCAGGAGCGGGTGCGAGGTCGAGGTGAGGAGGGAGTGCAGGGCGTGCACTTGTAGGCGGAGGCGGCGCGAGGGGTGGAGGGCGAGCCGAGGGAAGTGGTGCGCCTGCGTCGCGAGGGAGCCTGGGTCAGCTGGCGTCGCTCGCTCTGCAGCGCCGATAAGGGAGAGCTGGACGGACCCAGACGCTCATGGCATCGACGACGCCCTCCTGCTTGAGCTCGCGCTGCCACTCCTCGCCGTGCTCGTCCTGGTCCTCGCGCAGGGTGTCGCGGACCCACGAGTCGAACGCCTCGGCCGCCTTTGCGAGCGTGACCTCGTCGCGCTTCTGGAGGCTCCTCAGAGTGACGAGGAGGGCCGGATCGAGCTGCTTGCCGCGCTGGACGAGGAAGAGGTCGACCGGGTCGGCCTCGCCCTTGGGCTTGACCGGGGCGATGTACTGCTTGGGGCGGGCGAGGCGGTCCTTCTTCTTGAGCTTCTTCTGGCCGCGCTGAGGCGGCTGCTGCTGCTTGCCCGCCGGCGGGGCGGCCGGCTCGTCGTCGTCGTCGCCGTCGCCGTGCTTGTGGG
>ERZ794949.662-NODE-662-length-10379-cov-2.640934_pt1 | contig 10379 bp, 13 predicted proteins | sample MGYA00511363_ERZ794949 | MGnify/ENA primary metagenome ERZ794949 (study PRJEB30137, sample SAMN04331402) | food metagenome | isolation source: T1 must sample point D1 replicate B | place: Australia: South Australia ... | reverse complement strand
CGTCGCGACCGCCTCGGTCGCGGGCGGGATCGCCGCCGACGCGCTCGGGTGGGTCGCCCAGACGGGCACGAGCGTCGGCGCGGGCTTGCTCGGCGTCACGCTCGCGGCGTGGGGCCTCCAGCGCGCGTGGCTGAGCGCGCTCGGGCGCTTCCGAAAGGACGTCGAGCGCGTCGTCGGAGGGGTCGAGGAGGATTTGGGCGTCCGGGCGCAGCGGGTTGCCGGGAGGGCGGCGTGGAAGGCGAGTGTCGCGGTGCGGCTCGGGCGCGAGCGCGTGCGCGAGCGGCGGCGCGAGTGGGACGCGTGGAGGGCCGAGTGGGGCAGGATCGAGCGAGGGGCGGCACGGCTGGGCGAGGGCGAGGTGGGCGAGGAGGGCGTCGGCGGAGCTGGCTCGGTGTCGGGAGGGGGCTCGAGCGCAGCAGGACGGCGAGCGGAAGCATAGTCAGCCGCCGACGATTGCAAGGGAGCTCTCATCTTGCTCTCTCCTGCTCGTATCGTTCTGACAGAGAGGTAGGCACGATTCTGTTCGACATTGCGAAGAGGGTCTGAGCGCGAGCGAGAGGGACAGGATCTGAAGGTGAGAGAGGATCGACAGCGACGACGAGAGGGGTACAGCAGCGAGGGTATGGTACGAGACGGCAGGGGATAAGTAAGTCGAGGGGATGGACGGCGCAGGGCGGAAAGGGTGCGGGCTACTCGACCGAGTCGGAAGGAGGACGGGCGAGCGAGTTGGCGAGGGACGGTCGGGGCGTGTCGTCCGAGTTGAACGAGGGGCGAGGGCTGCGCTGCACCGTCGTCTCGAGAAGCTGTAGATGGAGGTCGAAGTCTCTGAGTCAGTGAGCTGTAGCGTGAGAGCCGCCGAGCGAGGGAGGAGAAGGCGAGCGACGCACCTCCTTCTTGAGCTCCTCGCCGCTGACCTCCTTTGCGCCCTCGTCATCGCTCTCGTCGCCGACCTCGTCGACACCGAGCGCAACGCCCTTGCGGAACATCTCGCCCTCCTCGGCGACCATAGCGCGCGACTCGGACTCGATCGGGCTCCGAGCGAGCGACGGCGAGGACGGGCCGGACGACGACGACGGCGACGAGTCGTCCGGGAGGAGGAGCGTCGCAGGCTTGACCGAGAGCGACGGCGCCGAGTTCGAAAGCGTCGATCCATCGGCGGCGGCGGGGCGAGCGGCATCCGCCGTATCGGCCTCCTCCTCGTCCGAGTCCTGGAGCGAAAAGGTCGGCGACGCAGGCGGGTTGTCGACGTCGGCCGGCGCTGGGACGGTGAGGCCTGCTGCCGTGACGGCGGGCGCGTCGTTCGAGGCCGAGAGCGAGGGCGGCGGCCGGTCGAACATGTTCTTGGCGAGGTCGAGCAGCGACGCGAGCTCGGTGAGGAGCACTTCTGCGCGCTCGCGCTGCTCGGCCTGCCTCGCGCCCGAAAAGGCCTCGGCGAGCTGCGCCTCGGCGAGCTGCAGCTGGACGAGCGCGTCGCGCACGACCTCGCTCGCCTCGCGCGCACCGGCGGCCTGCTCGACGGCGAGCAGCTGCGACACGACGTCGCGCGTCTCGGCCGCCGCCGCGAAGATGTCGCCTTGAGCGCGCAGAGCGTCGTCCCGCCGCTGGGCGCGCCGCTGCTCGGCTTGCTGCCGCGCCTCGAGGTTGCTCGCGAGCGCCGACTTGCGGATCGGCTGGGCGACGACGACGCGCTTGGCGGCCGCGTCGCGCGCCTCGGCGTCGGCCTTCTGCTGCGCGAGCTCGGTGTTGCGCACGCACGTCTCGAGGAGGTCCTGCGAGAGGCGGCTGAAGTCGGGGTCGTCGAACGGGATGTTGATGTCGAGGCAGCGGATCGTCGAGTTGAGCTTGATCGAGACGCTCAGGGCGAGCACGCCCGAGATGTCGACGTTGTTGTTGGTGAGGTCGAGGTGCAGGAGTGAGTGCGCCTCGGGGAGGAACTCGGCGAGCGCAATGGCGCCCTCGGACGACAGGTCGGTCGAGTTGAGGAAGACGCGCTTGAGCGACGGCGAGACCATCATGGCGGAGCGCAGGGCGAGGATGCCGTCGATGAGCGGGCCGCAGCAAGGGTTGTGGCCCATGTCGAGCGTCTCGAGCGTCGTGTTGAACTTCTGCGCGCGGCGGACCAAACTGGGTCAGCGCCTGCTCGAGCGCCTGCTCGCACAGTCTGTAGAGTAGGAGAGAATGGGACGCACGAGCGCCTCGGCTAGTGCGACGAGACCCTGCGGGTCGATCTTGTTCTCGCCGAGGTTGAGGACCTTGAGGGTCCGGTTGCGCTTGAGGACCTGGGCGATGTAGGTGACGCCGCTCTGCACGCTCGACGTCAGTGCTGATCTCGCCGAGGGGGACAACTCAAGGTGGAAAGAGGAGTGGGACGCACCCGAATGTCGTTGCCCCGGACGTCGAGCGTCAAGAGCGCGCCGATGCGCGGCAGGCCGTCGAGCTGCTTCCTCAGCCGCAGGCGCGCCTCGCTCAGTCGCCACGCCTCGCGCTCGCCGAGCGCCGACACGAGCTCTGGATCTTGCTCGACAGGTGCGGGCACGACGGCGGGTTGAGGCGGCGCCGACAGGGCGCGGTCTCGCTGTCGGGCCGAGACCGAGTTGGTGACCTCGAGCGAGAAGGACGAGGTCGACGCCGAGTCGGACACGTTGGCCGTGCCATTCTTGTGCTCAAGCGAGGCCGCAGAGCCGAACGGGATCGCCGAGGGGACGCTGTAGGTGGACGACGGGTCGGACGAGAGGGGGTAGTCGCGAATGAGGACGGCAAGGGCGACGGCGCCGGCGGCGTTGATGCGGTTCTTGCGCAGCGAGATGTGCTTGACGTCGGAGACGCGCACGCCGGGAGCTGTGCGATGAAAAGAGTCAGCACGGCGTCCAAGGAGGCGCGAGCGCGGCGGCGGACGGCGAAAAGGGAGAGGGAGACGCACCGAGCACCTCGAGCGTAGCACCTCGCAAGCCGCAGTTCTCGAGCCGCAGCGAGACAGCCGCCGCAGGAGCGCCCGACTTGTTCTCCTTGAGCAGCGGCGCCGTCTCGAACAGCGGCTCGCGCACGACCGCCTCGGGCTCCTCGTCCTCATCCACCTCGACCTCGTCCGCCTTCTCCTCGGCGACAACGACGGCCTGCGGCTCCACCTCGTGCGCCTCGCCGTTCGCCGCGACCGCGCCGACCGCCTCGCCCTCCTCTTCTGCGTCCGACTCGTCGTCCTCATCCCACGGCCCGGCGACCTTTTTCTGCGGCGCGGGTGCAGGCGCCGCCGACGCTGCGCTGGAAGCGACGTGATCCGGCTTGTCGGGTAGGGGAGGTGGAGAAGAAGGCGGCGGCGGAGGAGGTGCGGGAGGAGGAGCGGGTGCGAGCGCCTGGACGAGGTACTCGGCTGCCCGGCGGTCGAGGGGCGTCTCGCTCAGGTCGATGTAGCGCAGGAAAGTGGCCTGCGAGCGTGCGCCGTGAATGATTCATCAGCGGCGTCCCGAGCTACGAGAGCGAGGGAGGGCGAGGGAGGAGGACGCACCTTGCGCAAGAAGGTCGCGATGAACTTCCAGCCGCGAGCGCGGATCCGCTTGTTGCCTGCCAGGCTGACGGTCGGGATCGACGCCGAGACGAGTAGGGCGTGCAGAAGCGGGCGCAGGCTCTGCAGGGCGCATGTCGAGCTCGAGTCAGAGGACGCCCCGTCGTTCGAGGAGAGCGTCAGGGGAAGCGAGCGCACCTCGTCGTCGAGCCCGCAGTGGTCGAGCGTGAGCTTCTTGAGGCCAAAGTCGATGGCGAGGAGGTCGGACAGCGCCTCGACCGCGCCGCGCGAGAGGAGCTCGTTCGACAGGTCGAGGGCCTTGGGCGGGGCGGCCGGGTTCTCCTGCGAGCAGCTCGACAGCGTCAGCTCGGTGCGCACGGCTGGACGACAGGTGAGCGAGGCTGAACGAGACGCACCTTGAACGCCCGCTTGACGCGCTCGATGCCCGGCTCCTCCCTCGTCCTGCAGCACTCGGCGTACAGCCGCAGGAGCTCGTCGCCCGTCCACCTCTTGCCCGCGCCCTCCTTCTCACCGCCGTCCTTCTCCCGCATCTTTACCTTGCCCTCGCGCCCTGCCGGCCCTGCGACGCCGGTGCCCGCCGGCGCGAGGTGCCGCACCCTCCACTCGCTCTCGACGCGCTCGCGCGTGGCGCCCTCGTCGGCGGGTGCGATCACGTCGAGCGTGCCGCCGTTGATCGGGTAGACGAGCTTGAGCGACGCCATGCGGAAGCGCACGCGCTTGAGGTCGGCGACGGGGAGGGCGAGCTGCGGTGCCGGAGCGGCGGCAGGAGGTGCGGCGGGCGCCGGCGCTGCTGCGGGTGCTGCTGGAGCGGGTCCTCGGGCGGGGCGGCGGCCGCCGTGAGCCGCTTGAGCGCCGACCCGAAGAAGCCGCCCGCCGTCGCCGCCGCGTTGCCCATGACCTCGCCGACGGATGCGGGGGCTGCGCCTGCGGCACCAGCGCCAGCAGAGGCATCGGCCGTCGTCGTCGCGCGCGAGTACGACGTGTTGAACGGCTGGAGGAAGTCGCGGCGGAAGGAGAAGCGCGACGAGGCGGCGTGCGAGGACGAGGGCGGGCGGAGGATGCCCTTCTTTGGCGGCGGCGGGAGGCGTCGCACTTGGCGTGTAGGGGCGTCGGCGGCGGGCGGCTCTGGCGGGGATGAGGTGCTGGCGGAGCTGGTCGTCGTGGTGGTCGGCGTCGTCTCCGAGGGAGGGCCATCGGCGGGGGAGGGGATGTAGACGGCGTCTGCGGCTTGCGACGAGGGTTGCCCGTCCTCTGCGGGAGCTGACGAAGAAGCTGCGCCCTCCTCGGCGCCGCCTGCGGCCTTGCCCGTGTCGTGAGGTCGCTCCACATCGCCTCGTCCGTCGCCCGTCGTGGGCGGCACCTCCGAGAGCTGGGGCGAGCTCGCGGCGGGTTGCTGTGCGTCGCCGTTGCCCATAGAACCGGCCTCGTGCGCGTCGTGCGCGTCGCTCGTCGCCATGAGCTCGAGACGGTGGGGTGGGCGAGGTGTCGGCGGTGGGGCGGGGGACCAGAGGGAACGACGAGGCGCGCGAGGGGCTGCGGCGCTGTCGGGGGGTGCGGCTGTGCTTGAGAAGCGGCTGGTGGTGGTGCACGCTCTCTTGCTGGTGCAGCGAGCGAGGTCGTGACGAGCCGAGGCTAGCTTCCGCTCGTCCGGCAGCAACGGTCCGTCGCTCGAGACGGTCCACTCGCGGTCTCTCCTGCTTGGTTGCTGGGACGGTAAAGTGCGCATAAGGAGGGTATCGCAGCGAACGAGAGACAGGGTATCTACAACAGAGTGCGAGAGGACAAGGCGTCTAAAAGGGGCTCGAGGACCAAACAGGTCTCGCTCACTCGTCGTCGTCGTCGTCGTCGTCCGCGCCGGTTCGCCCATTGCCGCGGAGAGAGGCGAAGGATGCATAGGGCGAAGGAGGGTGAGGCGAGCCGGTGATGGCGCCGGCGCTGCGAGCGAGTGAAAGGCGTGTCAGGGTCGTGCGCTCGTGACGCCTCGGGGCGAAGGCGAGTCCGGCCGAGGTCCGAGATTGAGGATGCGAGACGCACTTGCTCAGCATGTCCTCGACCTGCTTCCTGCCGCGCTCGCCGTCGCGCAGGACCGCGCCCTCGAGCTCGAGGTCGAACCGGATCCAGGTCGTTTCGAGCTCGCCGCGGCGGTACACGAGCACGGTCGGGAGCGTGTCGGCGTCGAGATCGGACGACATGAAGTCGACCTCGGACGCCTGCGCCCGGAGGAACTTGGTGGCCGGGTACACGCGCGCGAGAGCGGCAAGGTGCGAGTTGAGGAGGGCGCACAAGGCGAGTTCCTGTCGGGCGTCGAGACGGCATCAGTCTCGAGCGACTCGTCGAGCGAGGATGTGAGAGAGGGACGCACTGGTTCGTAGAGGTGCACGATGACGGCCGTCTCGTCGGCCTCGTCCTCGACGGCCTGCACGAACTGCTCCATGCCGACCTCCATCAAGTGCCCGAACGTCCTGCCGCCGCTCCTCCCCGTGCGCTCGGCGCTCCCCTGCATCTCGGCGAGCCTGCGCCGCCGCAGCGCCGCGAGCTCGTCGCCGTCGCCGTCGGCCTCGTCGCGCGCGCCGCGGCCGTCGCCCGCGAGCGAGATGACCATCTTGCGCTGCGTCTGCTTGGCGAGCATGGCGTCGGCGCCTTGGCGCTGCTGCTGGGCGAGGTGCTCGCGGTAGTCCTCGCGGACGCCCTTGACGCCCGTGTTCCTGCTCGCGCCCCTGCGCCCGCCGCCGGCTTGGCGAGGCGGTGCTGTGCCGCCCGTCGGCGCGTCTGGGTCGACGGCCGAGAAGCGCGGCTCGTCGTCGCCGTCGTCGTCGCCGTTGTCGTCTCGAGAGCTCGATGAGGGGGCAGGGGAGGGGGAGCGAGAGCGGGTGGGCGAGTTGGAGCGGAGGAGGGCGGCGGCGTCGGCGTCGCGGGTGAGGGCTGGGTGGGTGCCGTCGAGGAAGCTCTGCTCCATTGCGTCGGTCGACATGGTGTGCGGTGGCGAGCTAGGCCAAGGCTTGCTGGAACAGGCGCGACGGAGGACAAAAGGACGGGCCGAGGCGGGGAGGGCGCGTGCGGATGGCGCGGCGTGCGTGCGGGGTGTGGGCCTCCTTCGGGTGCAGCTGGAGCTGTGGTCGAGCTGACTACGCGCAGGCTCGAGCTGGACGAGCTGGCGGTGGCTGGACGAGCGAGGACGAGCGAGACCGGGGCTCGCAGGAGATGAAGCTCTCGCTCTCGCCATCAACAGCTCGTACTCGGCCAGTCTTGCGCCCAGCTGCACTGCAAGAACCGCCCCAAGGCCCAGCACGGCCACCAGCTCGTCGCTCGCCTTTGTTGCCCTCCTCGCCTCGGTCAACTCGCTGGTCCGTCCCCTCATCTCGCTCGCCCTCTCCCTCGCGGCACACGGCGTGGCTGACGCCCTGCTTTGCCTGCAGTCTATCGCAAGCATCTCGGCGCCGGCTTCAACGCGCTAGTGCGACCCCTCTGTCGCCATGTCGTCCTTCGCGCGCTCCTTCCCCACCACCCACTCGGGCGGTGGCTCGGCGACAGCGACGGGCTCCATCGCCCTCGAGCAGGCCAGCGCCGACCTCACCTTGCTCCAGCAATCCCTCACACGCTCGTCCAAGATCTCGGGCCGCATGGGTCACGTCCTCGGCGAGCTCGACGACCGCCTCGCCCGCCTCGAGAAGAACCTCGTCCCGATCTACAAGGAGACCGGCAGGCTCAACCGCGTGTCCAAGAGTGCGTCCCTTCTCCTTTGGAGCTCGTCGACAGGCGCGCCTGGGTTCGAACGCTGACGTTGTGCTCGCGCGCCGTGCAGACCTCGAGTTGACGATGCGGTCCATCGACGGCCTGCTCGGCCACAGCGACCTCGTCGAGCGCGAGGAGGGCCTCATCAAAGCAGGGTGCGTCCACTCTCGCACACGCCTGCGCTCGAGCGCAGCTGCCCGTCGGATCAAGCACGAAAAGCTGACCTCTCTCCCCTGCGCGCAGGCCCGACCCGGACGACCTCAAGCCGTACATGACCGCCATCGAGCGTCTCGTCGCCGCGTCCGAGGCGCTGCGCAAGACGGACCTCAAGGGTCAGAGCGCAACGCTCGCCCAGATGGTGCGTCCCTCAGCCTGCTCGCGCAGCCTCGCCCGCCCGCCGGCCCAACTGACGCTCTGTCACGCTGTCTCGCAGGGCGGCCTCGTCGAGCTCGGCGTCAAGCAGCTCGTAGGCGTCTTCAGCAAGTGGGCAAGAGAGACGAGCCCGACAGTCGACGCCGGCAAGCTCTTTGACCGAGGTGCGTCCCTCCTGCTCGACTTGCCCATCGTCCTCGTGCTCCCGAGCTGACTCCCTCTCTGCAGCAAAACCCTTCCCCGTCCTCACGCCCTTCTTCCTCGAGCACGCCCTGCCGATCAACGCCTTCCTGTGGTCGCTCCCCGACCCGAAAGGGCCCGGCCTCGCCGAGCTCCTCACGTCTGCCTACGCCTCGATCCGCGCCGCCTACATCGACGAGAGCCTGCGCAACGCGGCGCGCGAGGTCCTCAGCGACGCGACGCCGACCATGGTGCAGCAGAGCCCGAGACCGGGCGCAGGCGCGGGCGGGTCATCGGCGGCGGCGGCGGCGGCAGACTTGGCCGAGCGACGAGGGCTCGGTCGGCTGCTCGACGTCTTCTTTGCGCTCATCAAGGTGCGGCCTATCTTCACTCTTCTCGGCGAGAGCTGCACTCGCTGATTCCGGGCTTGCGCGCTCGCTCGCAGACCGAGTTCTCGCTCCTCGAGACCGTCCTCACCGCTCAGGCCGCCTCGACACGCTCCTCCCTCTACGCCTCGCTCCTCCCTCCCGCCCTCGCCACCATCAGCAGCACGGGCGCGTCGCTCAACGGCCTCATCCGCAAGTCGCCGCAGCACCAGTTGATCCCGCTCGCGTTCGCGACCTACATCGAGCTGAGCGAGCGTGCGCACGAGTTCGAGGAGTGGGTCCGGGTCAAGGCGCGCAGGAAGGAGAACGAGGTCGGCGACCTGACGCACCAGTTCAGGGGCACGTGCATGACGAGCTTGCCCGGGATCCTCGAGGAGACCAAGGTGCGTCTCGAGCTCCCTTCCTTCACCTCCCTCGCTTCCCTCTCGCCTCACCCGTACCCTCACTGATGGCAGTCTGCTACAGGTCTGGGGCACTCGACCACCTGCAGGACCCGAGGCGACCTCGGCTGCCGTTCAGCCCGTCACCATCAACGTGCGCCTCTCTCGCTCTCGCTGTCTCTCGAGCGTGCGAGCGCTCGCAGCTCATGCTCGCTCTCTCTGTACCGCAGGTCGTCAACTTTATGCGGCAGCTCGCCGACAACCAGCCGACGGCCGAGGCGTTCCTGGGCACGCTCGGAGCGGGCAACTGGGGCGGGCCGAGCAAGGGCGGGGTCAAGGAGGGCGACGACGGCGGCCTGCTGCAGCGGTACCTCAGTACGTCGCACTGCTCTCCTCTTCGGGTGCACGTCCTTCTGTGCGAGCTGCAAAGCTGACGACGCTCTTCTCGCCTCGCTCGCAGACGACGTCCTCTCGGTCCTCCTCACGGCGCTCGACGCCAAGGCGCGCCTGCTCCGAGGGCGCGCCGGCACGTCGTCCATCTTCCTCCTCAACAACCTGTCGTGCGTGCGGCACAGCGCCCTGTCGACGTCCATCATCGACACGCTCGGCGAGAGCGCCGAGGACGCGCTCAACAAGCGCATGCGCACGCTCAAGGCCTCGTACCTCGACGTGTGGTCGCCGCTCGTCAGCGCGCTCCTCGACGCCGGGTTCGCCGACCAGTCGGGCGCGGCGGGCGCGGTCAAGGGCGGCGGCGGAACCGAGCGCCGCGAGACCAAGGACCGGTTCGTCCGGTTCCACGAGGCGCTCGACGACGTCGAGGCGCTGCACCACCAGGCGCGGTTCGAGGAGGGCGAGGCCGAGCTGAGGGAGCGGCTCAAGGGCGAGGTCGAGCGCATGGTCGTCCCGACGTACGCCAAGTTCGTTCAGCGGCATCGCAAGGACAACTGTGCGTCCCCTCTCCTTCTCTCTCGCTCTCCCTCAGGGTGCGCGCGATCGGAGCTGACGCTCCACCCTCTTCGCTCAGACTCGAGCAAGTACCTCAAGCTCGACGCAGATGGGCTCGAGGCCAAGATCCGCGCCATCTTCGACAGCCCGTCCTCGTAGAGCTGCAGCTGCAACACGTCCTTACTTCGAGCGCAGGCGAGCGAGCCGAGAGACGTCAACGTCGCACAGAGAGCGGTGCTTGCTCACGGTCGCGGCCGAGCCGAAGCGACCTTCGCAAGTCGCTTCCTCGTCTCCTCAAAGCGCTCTGCGCCTGTCTCATCGCTCCATACTTGCAGCTGCTCACGTGCTCTATGACCGGCGGATCCTCGTCGTCTTGGCGAGCTCCCACGGCGCATGCGAGCAGAGAAGGGTGGGCAGGCGGCCAAAGCGGGCCCGGCGAGGATCCGAGGTGACGGCCGGGGCTCGAGCGGCCTTTGAGAGCGCCTCCTTTGCGCAGCTCAAGCAGCTCTTCTGCTCACTTCGCTCGACTTGCAGCCGACGAAGGAGGGCAGCATTGACGAGACGCAGCGCAGCAAAGTGCGGAGAGCGAAGCTGCGACGTCAGCGAAAGTATCGCTCGCCGGGCATTGTCGACGAAGCAGGTCTAGTGGGATCCGGGCGCAGCACGAATGAGGTGGACGACGACGCCTCGAAGCTGGTCCGTGCGGCCTTGTCGGCAAGCGGCGGCGGAGCAGAGCAGCCTTCCTCGTCCGGAAGAGGAGCGTCGGCTCGTCCCCTTTGCCATCGTGCGAGGACGTCCGCTCTCTGCGCGTCGAACCCTCCGCGACGCTTGGAATGCAGCAAAAGGAGGAGCCGCCGTGCACGG
>ERZ794949.661-NODE-661-length-10386-cov-170.821314_pt1 | contig 10386 bp, 9 predicted proteins | sample MGYA00511363_ERZ794949 | MGnify/ENA primary metagenome ERZ794949 (study PRJEB30137, sample SAMN04331402) | food metagenome | isolation source: T1 must sample point D1 replicate B | place: Australia: South Australia ... | reverse complement strand
TTTTTAAAATTGCCATTTGTAATTTACTTGATCTATATTTACTCAGTTTTTATCTAAAGTCCGATTTTTTTTGCTTAAAGCAAAAATTCTCTCTTTTCCTTTTTTGGTCATGATTTCAAATAAACCGCCAATTAGATTTTAAAGATTTTTGTAAGCAGGAAAAAATCAAAAACAATAATTTTAGTGAAAAAGTCAAATACGAGAGACACAAACAATAAAATAATTTAGCCTGAATACAGCGTCAATATATATTCTCACCCGGCAAAAAAAAACACACACATTAAAAAGGGTTTAAAATAGTATATAAGCAGCATACTCTGTGTAGTTACTATGATATAATAACACATATTTTTAAACAATAAAAGCAATAATAATAAAAAAACAATTATGTCACTTCTTGTATCTATATCAACAAAAAAAAAAAATAAATTCCCTTTCAATAATTTTTAATTTTATCTAATAAATATCAAAATCTATATAAGTAAGCATCTGATTTTGAAAGTTACTGTGTTCAACAGAAACAACAAAAGTGTATTAAACAAAACCTAAAATGATTTCACCAACTAAATTAAAGAGAAAAAGCACAAGTCTCAGTGAGGACATTCTACTACTGGAAGTATGCCTAGAGAATTTTGATTGTTTACTAAACTTAAAAAACAGTTGCTACAAAAGCTTATTTTGGAAAACTGTAACAGGCTATCTAAGCCAATGTTCAGATTACTACAAAAACACAAGACAAATAAGAGACAGGTTTAAAAGATTGTATATCTACTATACAAAAATTAAAAACTTGCCATTTTTTTACTCAAAAATACATAGCAATGATATTGATGCGGATTTTTTCAAGGCTATGAATGAATGTTTCTCAAAAATATATTACAACAAATATGGTATACTTACTTTGATAGTAAGGAAAAAAACACCTGAAGTTATAATCCCAAAAAATGAATTACTGGATAGTTTTCTCAATTGCCCTGCACCGATTGATCATGAGCATTTAATACAACAAAAAAAGATGTTTTCATATATGTGTGAAATAAACAATGAAGGAAAGTACCAAACTGCTGCTGAAATGCTTTATCAATTCAACTATCAAAACATTAGTATAGAAACTGGATTTCTACATAAATTTAATAATACTGAGCTCTGTTTTTCACTAAATAACTCCTTCATTGATGACTAAGAATATATTCAAGTATATAGATAAAGTTTCATTTAAAAATTTTAACTTGTGCCCCGCTAAAAAAAAAGCTAAAATTTTGCAAACAATAAAAAAATTTAAATGCTACGCAAAATTTATAAAAAAAGGGTGAAAATTTTTTTTTTTTGCCGGTAAAATACCGTTTTGATTGCATAACCTATTGTTTACAATACATATGTATATATTTTAATTACGTAAAGTACATATATTTGGTATTTATCTCCAGATTACTTGTCTATTTTGTAATAGGGGTAATCCACGTAACCTTTGAAATCACGTGTATAGAAAGTATTTCTGTTGTATTTGTTAACTGGCCATTCATTTTCCAATCTGTCAATTAGGTCAGGGTTGGAAATAAAGTATCTACCAAACATACACAAAGTTCTGTCGTTTTGATCAACAATCTCTTTTGTAAACTGGTTTCCCAAGATCAAGTCACCAGCTCTTATAACAACACCTTTATAATGATCAAAAATGTAATCATTGGAGACGCCTTCCAAGGCACCGGAGCCTTCATTTTTGGTTATATCAGCACATCTAGGCTCCATGATTGAAATGTAAACAGGTCCATTACCAGCTTGTCTTCTCTTTTCAAACTCATCATAAATGTAGGCATACAAAGCATTTGTATCTTTTATATTCTTATCACCAGTCATACCACCAAAAACACCATATGGAGATAACCTCAAACCAATTTTCTCTGAGCCAAATTCTTTGGCAAGTAGGTCATAAACTTCAAACAAAAATCTTGATCTGTTTTCAAAGCTTTGTGGACCGTACTGGTCAGTTCTTTTGTTGGAGCCTAAGTCAAGGAATTGATTCAATAGGTATCCATTGGCAGCATGAATTTCTACACCATCTGAGCCTGCTTCTAGTGCATTCTTGGTAGCATTAACGTAATCTTTTTTGAAGTTTTCTATTTCTTCAATAGTACAAGCTCTTAAAACATTGTTTGATTCTTCTGCTATTTTTTTACTAGGAACAAAATCGTTTCTTTCGTTGTATACACCTGACGCAGATAAATAGGGAAAACCATCACGCCTCAAAATCTTAGGATTAGCCTGTCTACCTATGTTCCACAATTGTAAAAAGAAAAAGGACTTATTTTGATGAACCGTGTTAATGATTTGTTTCCAGGCGTTAACTTGTGTTTTATTCCAAATACCTGGAATAAAGTCATCACCACCAGCAGCCGGAGATATGTAGGTGGCTTCAGATAGAACCAATGTGCCTGGTCTTAATGATCTTTGATAATAATATTCTTCAACCAATCCTCTTTGGCTTGTGGTATCTATCTTGGATTCGCTACTAGCCAAAAATTTTTTCCATTCGGGGGATTTCAGGTAATCCTTATCCAGTCTAGGAACATGATCAAAATCAGCCCTAAATCTGGTCAACGGAGCCATAACTCCTCTATGTTTCAAGGTTATCTTGCTGTTTAATTTCAAAGGTTTAAAGAAATTGGTGTTTTTTAAAGCCACAGGAGTATATCTTTTGTCAATCATGACTGTGTATTTTTTCCTTTTTTTTTGGTATTACTTCTGTTATCTTATTGATAACATGGATAAAATCAAGATCCCAAAAAAGTTGATAATCAAATATCATAACACAGCCTTTAAATACTTCAAATAAATTTTTATCATATTCATCATATAATGTGTATTACGATTCATAAAATGATTTACATACAATAATCACTTTAATACGTAATTATACGTCAATCTTGATAGGGGGTGATATGGTATCGGATTTTGGAATTTTTGCCCGCACATGCAATAATTTGCCACTTTAGGAAATCAAACAACGTGGCTCAAACATATGTTCCAAAAATCACGTTTAGCAACATTTTCTTAATTTTTTTTTTTTTGGCCTAGTTAAAATCTCCCAGCAGCAATTTCTTTCCTTTCCATAATTGATCCATAAATCATACGCATCAACACCAAACATGGAAACTAAACTACCCCATTTACCAGTCACAAAATATACCAAAAGAGACCAAAGAGATGGTCTTTCTAGAAGACTTGGGTTTTCTTCAATAGAACAAGTAGCAAAAAATAAGAACAAAATAGTTAATGAGCAAAGAGTAGCCATGAAAAACTTGAAGGAAGAGAGATTTGGAAAAACAAAGCCTTTCAGACCCCATGAAAAACGTGGTAAAAACTTGGTAGGAAGAAAACTAAGAGTTGACAAAAAATGGAAAAAGGATCAAGATACTCAAAAGAAGAAGAAGCAAATTGTGAAAAAGGTACCAGAAAAGTCATTGGATGATTTAGATAAAGAAATGGATGCTTATTTCAATTCAGAAAAATGAATAAACAGTATGTGAATATGAATATATTGAGGGGTTTTAATTTAATTTTTTATTTATTATATATTAAAAAAGTAAACTAAGTTATTTTCGTTCATGAATAATTGAATTTGTACAAGCAGTAATATTTAAATTTTGGGAATTAATCATTTAATGACCCTTACCACCGATTTCAACGGAAGGAGCACAACCGATGTAAGACTTAACAGAACCGTAAATACCGAATTGTAAAGAGGTTAAGGTACCGACCATGACTAATCTGGCTGGTAAACCGGCGAAAGAACCAACAACACCTAATTCCTTGGCTAATTGGGCTAATAAACCTATAGTGGATTGACCTGGAGCCTTCTTGGTCTTGTTAACCTTGGATAATAAGGTATCAGCTGGTTGAGAAACAACGGCAGCAGCGAAACCAGCAGTTAAACCAGAAGCTAAAGATAATAAAGTAGCAGTAGCAGCGGTTAAGGTTTCCTTTGGACCTAAGAAACCAGAGTAGAATTCAGTGGCTCTTTCGTAAACTAAGAACTTAGAGATATTGTATGGAATTTGCTTGAATAAGATTGGGGTGAAACCAGAGTAGAAAGAACCGAAACCTTCTTCCTTTAAGATTCTAGAGAAACCACCTAACAAACCTGGAGCAAAGGTTGGTTGGGAAACTAATCTAATTCTGGTAGCTTCTAATGGACATAAGAAAACATCAGCAACGAATTCAGCAGCAGCGGCAGAACCAATGTAAATAGAGTTCTTGTAGTTGACAGCGGTTTCGTAACCTAAAGTGTCTAAAGCTAACTTCTTGAAGATTTCGTAACCACCGAACTTACAAGCACCTTGGATAGAGTAACCTAAAGCAGTTGGACCGAAACCAGTTAATAAGGCACCGGCACCTTCTTCGGAAACAATGGTCTTTAAAGATCCAATCATACCGTTGTTGTACTTAACGGAGTCTAATTGAATTCTGGTCTTGACGACATCAACTGGGACTAAGGCAGCATGGGTGAAACCGGTACAGAAAGCACCAGCGGTGAAGAACTTCAAGTAATCTAAACCAGTAAAGTTGTATTGTGGGGCAGCTTCAGCAGACATTTTCTTAATTATAATGTATAGATTGGGTTTTCTATTAGAATTACTCTTCTTCTTAGCAAGATAAGCTGTTATTATATGTATTTAATATTTAAAAATTGAAAACTCTCTTCTACCAATTAATGAAGTGCCAAAATAAACGTGCTAAACAAAGATCGAAAAAAAAAAAAAAAATGAAAAATTTTCATTGGCATAGCCAAAAAACGTAAATATTCCGCTAGTAAACACTTAGAAAACATAGCACAACAACTGTGTAATTTTCAGTTATATTATTTTTCTATGCGCCAAAAAGTTTCAGATAGCACGGAAAATCACTAATGTGGACAAAAATCCGGTTTAGGAAATATTTTGAAGCTTACCCTGCTTGAGGCTTTTTTGTGCCACGTGCGGCTGAAATGACACCAAATTCTACTGTCTCATGGTGCTAGCGTTATGATGGATCGATATAGGACTTAAAACTCACTCAATATGTCGTGGAAACGCTTAATATGCGCATATTTGGCTTTGATTTTTTGGATCCACGTGATTGATTTGGCAAATTGTTTCAATGATGATTCTACAGTAGTCAGATTACCAAAAGATAGGAGTAATCTATAGGCAGCTTCTTCATTATCAATAAAGGCATCATCATTGCCAAATTTGACGTTGATGGCATCCGAAAGAGTATGCAACAGTTCATATTTTTGGTGTCTTGTCACCAATACTGAATAATTGAAGCACAAAGTTGCAATGGCCAAAATATAATTGTTGAATTGCTTGAAATTTTGTCTTTCTCCTGCATTAGGTAGATCAATGACATTCAAGAGATTTTCGTATATCTCAATATCACCCATCAACATCAACCCCCATTCTTTGTTTTCAAATACATTCACTAGTGCTCTTATGGTCATCATCTTTATTGCCCAGCTCTCACTGGAAAAACCTAACCATATATATTCTTTCATGTTCTCGCTGCTTGGCAAGTAAGGAGCAATCAGTCTGAGAATGTCATAAGCCATGACGTTGGATTTCCAATTATCTCTTATGAAGTCACATGCAGTGTACAGAAAAGATACGTTTGAAGCAGGATTTGACAAAGCATTGTCAAATTGTGCTAAGAAGTTGATGTCAAGTTTGTTTTCTTCTCTCTCATTTAAATTATTGATTCCTTTTATCAAAATCTCTTTTTTAAACTGTGTAAATGTCAAATAAGTATCGTTGATAGGCAAAATAGATGACTTCTCAACAACTGGTGCTGGTTTCTGCTCTTTTAAGATATTTTGGCTTGAAGTATTGTCCAGCAAGAACTTAGCAATTTGTTCTCTATGGTCTAGATTCAAGTTGTTCTTTAAAATGAATTTCTCAGCGGCTGTGTATACATTGTCATTGACGTTAAAAGGCAGCTTAAAAGATGGAGAATTGTCTTCTAAAGCAACATCAAATACAAAATCATACATCTTACCCTCATATTCAACCTTATTGTTTTGTTCTTTACTACCTGAACCAGAAACAACATCTCCAACTTTGGTCCATTCAGATGTAAGATCAGAATATTGGTAGGCTTCGATACGTCCATTTTGTGGATGTTTGACCATAATAACTTGCCCGTCCTTTTTTCCTGGATTAAAGATAGTTTCGTATGGTAGAATATCTTTTTCATTTATTGTTGACTCATTAACTGCACAGTTCTTAGTCTTTTCATTGAAAGCATTTATTTCTTGTGGTGATGCTTGCCTAGATGGGAAAGTGCTGAATAAACGCACAGAACCATCACTGCTACCAATGCATATGTCACCATTTGATATTGATTCCAAACACCAAACCGATACAGCCGGTGTCACTATGACATCTGTGGCTTTTCCGGATTCTATATCCCATACGATCAATGTTCTATCTTCACCACATGACAGTATGGTGTTGGAATCTCTTTTTGAGTACTGAACATTATAAACAAAACTCAAATGGCCTTCAAATTCTTTTTTGAGCTTTAAAGTTTCTAAATCCCAAAGCTTGACCAATCCATCATTGGAACAAGTCACAAACTCATTTGTATCTAAATTAACATCCAAACTTCTAACAACGTCTTGATGAACATTGTTTATTTTTTTCATAACCTTGTCATTTCTCCAAACAGTGATGGACTTGTCTGCACAACAAGTAATAAATGTGCTCTCATCGATGACTTTGACATCCCATATAGGCAAACCATTAGTATTGTCATCTTTCAAATGAAATTTGGCTTTGTTGTTTTCCCAAATGATAGCTGTGCCGTCCCAACTACTACTTGCCATATAAGTCTTGGAATTATCACCAAAATCGTTTGTTAAGCTTAATGAACACACATTTTTGGTGTGGTTATTTAATATTATGCATGGCTCATCGTTATTTCCATCAAAAGCTTGAAATCCTTTGATGGTACCATCACTTGAACCAACATAAATAATACTGCTTTCTTCATCAAAACATAAACTGTTCAAAAAAACCTCAATTGTGTTACCTGTTTCTACATTCAATGTACCTTTGTCTGTATAAATGGTTAGTGATTCATCTGTTAAGGTGTTCCATACCTTCAAGGTTCCATCTCTTGAAGCTGAAGCAATGTGGTTGTTAGTAAGCTCAACAACCGCTCTAACGTCCTTCTTGTGACCTGCCTCAAAATTCTTATACAAATGATACTTACTCATACTCTTTACACTATAAAGTTTGCCTTGGTTATATCAGATTGAGCCTTTTCAATTTTGCCACTTTTCAGTTAAGCGCATGAAAACGTGTAATATTCCAAGGGAGCAACAACACCAACAAAAAAAAAACGTGAATTTAAAAAAGGCTAATCTAAGACGTAAAAAAGCACATTTAAGCTGAGGAAACCAGATATAAACACGAACCATAGACATGAAGGTGGACGGAGATAATCAGTCGAGTAGCTCTGATACGAATTCATCTTCAAGTTTTACTTTGACTTCGAGCCAGCACAAAGTATGCTGTCTTCACAACACTTCAGAGGTGATATGTATAAAATGTTTGAAGAAACAAGTTCTCGATGAGAGAATCAATATAAACGTAGTGAATGGGATGATCTTAGAAACTAAGAACATTCTTAATGGTATTTTGTCGAGTAGCTTATTTTTTGAGGACAAATCGGTTGAAATAGATATCGATGATGAGTACATGGAGGAAATAAAGATACTACGAACACAAGCAATAGTGCTGAAAAAGAATAAAGAACAAAGAACTCTTGATGATATGAAAAAAGAGCTTAATGAGCTTATGAAGAGTAATTTAGAGAAACGGAAAAGTATAGAAAGCATTATCAAAGTGAAAGATGTCAACGAAGTATCAGCTGACATGTCTTTCAAAAGCCAAAATGACACAAACCAAAAGAAAAACCTAGTCTTCTACCAACAGAATATGAAGACTTTAGAAGAAAAGCTGTTACACGAACTTGTGTACTTCATAAATTTCAGGAAAAATAAGCACAACAACTACTACTATATTTGCAACAATAAACTCCCACTACCGAGATTTTTAAGCAAAATTGTTAGGATACACGACAACAGCTCTTTATACAACAAGAGACTGTATTTGATGATAGAGCATTTGCTGAATTTTTTTGAAACAGGATACAAAATATACCATAAAGATGATAAAGAATACGAGTTTTTAAAGATGGCATTGAACACAGCATTTTCACAAGAAATGGAGGATACTGGAAAAGATAAAATTATAATAGTTGTGATCAAAAAGCTGACATTGATTTTATCCTTTCTTCAGATGATATACATACGCAGACATAATGGTCAAGTAACGGAATTACTAGTCGACATAAAAGAAGTGGATTATCTAGCGAAATTGATAAGGATTAGCTTGATAGATAAGCAAATCCAAACTTTTGGGGAAAGCGAGACTTTTCAATTAAAAGACAACAACAAACCATACGATATCATAAGCTTGTACAAGAACAAGCTTCTGTCGTTGCTGTAACCCTATTATATACAAACATTCAATTCACTTCTTAGTTTAAGGTCTTATCCCCGTAAGCAGTTACCCTACTGCTTTTATATATTACCTAAATAGGCAATACCGCTGTACTAGGAAAATTTTTATAGCAGGGGCGTATATTTGTTGGTTGTAAGTTTTGGCTTCCTTTTTTTTTTTTTAAAAATTGATTATGGTTTAGCCAGTTGTATTAACAAACCCTAAAAAAAGAGAGATCCAATAAAGAAACCAAACAACATAATAATATGGGTTTAACTAATAAACAATTATTTGAATTAAACAAGAAGGCAGCCATTGACGGTTTTAAAGTGGCTCCAAGACTAGACTACAACACAGTTGGAGGTGTTAATGGACCTTTAGTTATTTTAGAAAAAGTGAAGTTCCCTAGATACAATGAAATCGTTGATTTGACCCTTCCAGATGGATCCATCAGACAAGGTCAAGTTTTAGAAGTGAAAGGAGATAAAGCCATTGTTCAAGTTTTTGAAGGTACTTCAGGTATCGATGTTCAAAAGACAAGAGTTGAATTCACAGGGCAAAATTTAAGAATACCAGTTTCTGAAGATTCCTTAGGGAGAATATTTGATGGTTCTGGTAGACCTATTGACAATGGTCCTAAGGTTTTTGCTGAAGAATACTTAGATATTAATGGTTCTCCTATTAACCCATTTGCCAGAATCTACCCAGAAGAAATGATTTCCACTGGTATTTCTGCTATTGATACAATGAATTCTATTGCTAGAGGTCAAAAGATTCCTATTTTCTCAGCTTCTGGTTTACCACATAACGAAATTGCTGCCCAAATTTGTAGACAAGCTGGTTTAGTAAGACCAACAAAGGATGTTCATGATGGTCATGAAGAAAATTTCTCCATTGTCTTTGCAGCCATGGGTGTAAATTTAGAAACTGCTAGATTCTTCAAGCAAGATTTTGAAGAAAATGGTTCTTTAGGTAGAACATCCTTATTCTTGAATTTAGCTAATGATCCAACTATTGAAAGAATTATTACTCCAAGATTGGCCTTAACCACTGCTGAATACTTGGCCTACCAATCTGAAAGACACGTTTTGACAATTTTGACTGATATGTCTTCTTATGCAGACGCCTTAAGAGAAGTCTCTGCTGCCAGAGAAGAAGTTCCAGGTAGAAGAGGTTACCCAGGTTACATGTACACTGATTTATCCACCATTTATGAAAGAGCCGGTAGAATTGAAGGTATCAATGGTTCCATTACCCAAATTCCAATTTTGACCATGCCAAACGACGATATCACCCATCCAATTCCTGATTTGACAGGTTACATTACCGAAGGTCAAATCTTTGTTGATAGACAATTGAATAATAAAGGTATATACCCACCAATCAATGTATTGCCATCATTGAGTAGATTAATGAAGTCTGCCATTGGTGAAGGTATGACCAGAAAAGATCACGGTGATGTATCCAATCAATTATATGCCAAATACGCCATTGGTAGAGATGCTGCTGCAATGAAGGCTGTTGTTGGTGAAGAAGCCTTAAGTAACGAAGATAAATTGTCTCTAGAATTCTTAGACAAGTTTGAAAAGACCTTCATTTCTCAAGGTGCTTATGAAAACAGATCTATCTTTGAATCTCTAGACAAAGCATGGTCTTTGTTAAGAATATATCCAAAGGAAATGTTGAACAGAATATCTCCTAAAATCATGGAAGAATTTTACGATAGAGCCAGTGAGGAGCTACAAGAAGGTAACGAATCCAAGGCCAACGTTGATAGTATAGTAGACCAAGCTGTCGAAGCCAGCGCCTCTTTAATCTAGTACTCCCAAAGAATATATATTTG
>ERZ794949.660-NODE-660-length-10409-cov-2.266370_pt1 | contig 10409 bp, 12 predicted proteins | sample MGYA00511363_ERZ794949 | MGnify/ENA primary metagenome ERZ794949 (study PRJEB30137, sample SAMN04331402) | food metagenome | isolation source: T1 must sample point D1 replicate B | place: Australia: South Australia ... | reverse complement strand
CCGCCTCCACTCGACCTCTCGCCGCACCTCTCCCAGCCGAACACGCCGTCGCACAGCCTTTCACGCTCGCCAGCCAGGCTCAGCTGCGCCGTGGCGCGCAGATGCCTCGCCTCGGCTTCGGCGTCTTCCAGGCCACCAACGCCAAAGCGTCGGTCGCGACCGCGCTCGCCATGGGCTACCGTCACGTCGACAGCGCGCGCTACTACAAGGTGCGTCCTCTTCTCCTCCTTCAGGTCTTCGCGCTCCCCGCCAGCCCCTCGCTGATCCAGAGGACGAGGTGTGCGCCGCCGTCCACAAGTTCAAGGACGGCATGCCTAACGAGGGCAACGGCGCCGTGTGGCTCACGACCAAGGTCCAGGGGCAGGAGCACGGCACGGCGGCGACGGCCAAGGCGGTCGACGAGAGCGCCGCGATCGCGCAGAAGCACGGGCTCAAGTGGGTGCGTCCCATTTTCGCACGCTCTATCTCCTCCAGCTTGCTGCTGAGCAGGCTCGCTGACTCTGGGCCGACGCGCAGGACCTCTTCCTCCTCCACGACCCGACGGCGGGTAAGCAGAAGCGCCTCGAGGCGTGGAAGGTCCTCCTCGAGCAGCGCGACCAGGGCGTCTTCAAGTCGGCGGGCGTGAGCAACTTTGTGCGTCATCCCTTCCTCGACATCCCTTCGATCGAGGTCACGAGCTGACGTAGGGCAACCTGCAGGGCGTTCGGCACCTCGAGGAGATCAGGGAGGCAGGCCTCGAGCTGCCCGAGGTCAACCAGGTGCGCTCTCTTTCTCTCGAACGGCTTGCGCGTCCTGCTTCCTAGCTGAATCTCCCTCGTTCTACGCGTACACAGATCGAGCTCCACCCATTCCTTCAGCAAAAGCCGATCGTGGAGTTTTGCCAGAAGGAGGGCATCGTCGTCCAAGGTACGTGCGCAACCACCTCGCGTTTCGTCAAAACCGTCGCTCTCCTCCTCCGAGCGCTCGCTCACGGCCCCTCTTCCTCGCGCGCAGCCTACTGCCCGATTCTCCGAGGACAGCGCTTCGACGACCCAACTCTCATGAAGCTCGCGAAGAAGCACGACGTCACGGTCGCCCAGATCCTCATCCGGTGGTCCCTGCAGAAGGGCTTCGTCCCCTTCCCCAAGTCGGACACGCCCGGGCGCATCCAGGAAAACGCCGACCTCGAGAACTTCGAGCTCGACGAGGGCGACCTCGGCGCCCTGGACAAGCTCGACGAGGGCTTCGCTGTGTCTTGGAACCCAGTCACGGCCCCCTGAGATTGCTCCTCTCGTAGATTGTCTGTGCAAGTCGACCTTTGCAGTATCCTCAGCGTCCTTTTCTCGAGAGACGCGAGCAGAGAGAGCTGTTTGCGAGTACGCCGACGAGGAGGAAGCAGAAGAGTCTTGCGCACGGACCGCTGCAAGACCAGATACAGTGCACGTCTCGCCAGAGCTCGCTACAGCACACAGCTCGCGTCGATGTTGTCCCGGTCCCAGCTGCCGTACAGGACGGCGCTAAACTCGCGCAGCTCGCGCACCTCCTCGAGAGCCTGCGAGCGGTGGAGGGCGAGCTCTCGTCAGCTCGGGTGCTCGTCGGGCGAGCAGCCTCAGATAGTGCAGGGAGAGACGCAGAGAAGGAGAGACGCACCTCGACAAACTCGTTCGAGTTGACGCCGCTCGAGAGCACGCCGCCGTCGGCCGACGACAGCCTCGTGACGAGCGGCAGCAGGCTCGCGAGCCGCGCCTGCTTCTCCGTCACGTCCTCGAACCGCGCGCCGCGCTCGTCTGCCGGCGCTCCTGCCGCTGCGCCCGGCACCGAGAAGGCGGGCTCGAGCCGCTCGACGACGAGGGCGAAGAGGCGGTCGAGGCTGAGAGCGCGCACGAGGGCGCCGTCGGGAGAGTCGAGCGCGTCGTTCGTCTCGTTGAGGAGCGAGCGGAGCGAGGGCGTGATCGGGTCGGGGCGGCTGCGGCGCGACGAGGGCGGGAAGGGTGCGGACGAGGAAGAGGAGGAGGGAGGGGAGGGAACGTAGGAGCCACCCGAGACGAGCGTTTGAATCTCGAGGGCCGATGTGGGAGGGTGGTTGGCGGACGAAAAGCTGTGAGGCCAGTCGAGTCAGCCGATTGAGCTCGAGAGAGCGGGACGAGAGCAGGAGGAGCAGGGACGCACTCGAACGGCTTGCCCGTCTCAGCGTCCAGCTCGATCCGCCTGCGGATCTCGCCGAACATGGCTCCGAGCTCGCCGTACACGAGCGGCGCCTTCAAGCTCATCCTGCAGGAGGGTTCGTAAAGTCAGCGCCGCTCTGCTTGAGTGCGGGGTCGAGGCGAAGGAGAGGACGAGCGACGCACGGTCCGACGACAGCCTCAACAGCTTGCTCAACCCGCTCGCGCACCACCTTCCATCCCTCATGCAGGAGCCACCACGAGAAGGTGAGGTACTTGCGCTCGAGGTCCTTCCTCTCGCGCTCCTTCTCCTCGCGCCGCTCGTCGGCCGTCGGCGGAAGGCGCTTGGCCTCGTACAGCGCGCGCTCGAGGTCGTGGTCGTCCGAGTCGCAGGCGAAAGGCTTGTCGGAGAGTGCGGCGGTCGAGTCGGGGAGAGGGAGGGGGGCGGCGGTTCGAGGAGAAGGGGTGCGGGGAGGGAGGGACGACACGAGCGAGTCGACGTAGCTGGCGCGGCCGAGGAGGGCGAGCTGGACGTGCGTCTGGAGCGAGAGGAGGATGAGGACGTAGAGGGAGGTGATGAGGCGGGTGAAAGCTGCTCGGCCCGAGGGAAGAATCAGTCGGCGCTTGAGGAGACGGCGTGCGAGTGAGGTAGAGAGCAGACGCACAGAGTAGCTTGATCTCGTTCCAGAGCTCGACCTTGCTCTTTTCTGGCGTACTCGCCGGGACGGGAGCTGGTGCGGTCGGCTCCTCGGCCGGTACTGCCGGCTCGTGCGCCGCCGACGGGCTCGCGCCGTTCACCTCGACGCCGCGCGCACCGTTCGCCTGCGGCGCGGCAGACGGCTCGGTCGCGCCGTTGACCTCAACGCCGTCGACCTCGGCGGTCGGCGCCGGCGCGGGTGGCTCTGGCTCGACGATGGGCGCCTCGGGCGCCGGCGGCGACGTCTTGACGATCTCGGCCCAGCTCTTTCCGAGCACGCTCGACGAGCCATCCGTTTCGGCGAAGGTAGTGATGGGCGAAGTAGTATCGGCAGGTGGGGAGGCGGAGCGAGGCTGAAAAGGTGCGGCCGAGGGGTTGAGGGAGGTCGAAGGAGGAGGCGTGCTCGAGGGGGAGGTGGGCGCGAGAGGAGGTGCGTCGGGCGACGGGGCGACGCTGTTTGGCGAAGGAGCACCTTTGTCGGTCGAAGCAGCAGGGGGCGACGGCGACTCGGCGTCGTAGCCGTTGACCGACGGCTCCTCGGGGTCGTCTGCGCCGGCGTCCTCGGCCGCCTCGCCGCCGTGGTGCTCCTGCGCCTCGCCTGCTTGCGCGTCCTTGGCCTCCTTGCGCTCCTTCTCCTGCTGCGCCGCCGCTTCTGCCGCTTCTGCCTCCTGCGCCCGCAGTGCCTCGTCCGCCCGCCGCTCCTTGTCCCTCCGCGCGAGGTCACTCAGCGCTTTGGACCGCGCCTCGACGTCGAGCTCCTGCTGAAGCTGAGAGGCGATGGTCGGGACGAGGGCGAGGACGGTGAACTGGCTGTCCTGGAGGTTGAGCGAGAACCGGCGAGAGAGGCTGTGGGGGACGGCGAGGTGGGGTGGGAGGAGGAGGGGTCAGCGAAGACGCTCGGCGCAGGGCCGAGAATGATGCGTGTGGGTCAAGAGAGCTGTATGGGACGTACTCGTCGCGCTCGCCGTTCTCCTTGCGGCCTTTCTCGGCGCCCTCGAGGACGCGCTGCACCGCCCACTGGCCGAGGACATAGGCGCCGCCGAGTGCGCCGGCGGTGTAGGCGAGGCCGCGCCGGCGGTTGTTGAGGTAGTTGGCTGTGCCAGACACAGCCGCAGAGGGCAGGGCGAGGATCGAGGCGAGCATGGCGAGGCGAGGAGGAGGAGGAGGGCGGGGGAAGGAGAGGCGGGGGGAGAGGGATGGCGGCACTGGGCGGTCGGTGCTGTGCTTGCGCCGTGCGCAGCTCTCGCTAGTCGTGTAGCTGGCTGGTGCTTGCGCTGAGCGAGTGCAGGACGAGCACGCTGGGTTCAACCCTGCCGGTCCCCGGCTTCCGCTCACGGCCGGCCACTTGCGGACATTCCGCAGCGCCCTGCGCTCGCTGCTAGTCAGTCTGCAGAGCTTACTGGACTCTTCAAAGCACCAGAGCCGCACTCAAAGGTGCTAGCGGCAAAGAACGACTTGAGCTGTCTCGGCTTTTCTGATTGGCGCCAACCGCCCGTTCTGATCTCGACTGGCGGCTCAACTGCGTACGGCGCAGGCCGCGAAGCGAGCGGTCCTCTTCAGCGACGCGCGCCTGCTGTACCTGTAGCTCACCACCTCGACGGAAAACGGGAGGAACTCCGGTCGCGGCGGCAAGCGGCAAGCCCGGCGCTCTCTCCGCCGTTGCTCACCTGTCCGTGCACGCCTCTTCTCGGTCAGACGGTCGGACGTACGCTCTCCTTTGCGGTGCCGGCTATGATCTCGACGAACCGGAGTGTCCGCGGAAGCCGACTCACCCGCGATCGTCCTTCCCTTTCAGACGCAGCTCCCTTCGCCCCGCCTGCCTCGTCCCTTCTGCGCTTCGACCTCGCCATGTCTACACAAGGGCATCAGCAGGTGCGCTTAGCCCTGACTTCCCGCCCATCCCGAGACTGACTCTCTCACTTGCAGGGAGGCGACGGCCGACCCCGCAGGCGCACCGCAGCTCAAGCGCGAGACCTAGCCGGCGAGGAAGAGGACGACGAGGTGCGTCTCTACAGGCCGTGTCCTTCGATCTAGATGCGGCGCTGATCCTTTTACGTTCCACAGAGCCCTTCAAGGTCACGTCGCTCGCCGAATCAGCAAGGCCGCACCCCCGGCGAGGAAGCTCCGGACCGGCAGGTGGGCTCAACCTGCGCTACCGCGTCTTGTGGCAGTGACTGACAGGTTTTTCCTCCTCGTCTCCAGCCGTTCAACCCCTACTCGTCTTCCGGTCATCGTCGAGCTCATGAAAACCCGCTCGCGAGCGACTCTGGCCCGCACTCGGGACAGCTCACGGCTCAGCAGCTCGCCGAGGACGGCAACGAGCTTCTCTCGAGGACCTCGCTGCGCCGTTCTCGACACCGTGTCCTCGGCGAGCCGCCCGCTCGACACGAGACGCAGCCGGCGCAGTCGCTTTTCGGCAACTTCTCATTCGCCAGCCACGACAAGGCGCACTTCCGCACCGACGACCTCCTCGACGCTCTCGACGAAGCCGAGCCGGACCAGACCGTTTCTCAACGTCGTCAGAGGGACAAGCGCTCACGGTCTCCTGGGTCGCCGAGCGAGTACGACCCTCGCGAGCGCGACGGACCGTCAGCGAGGTCGATGTTCCGGGACAGGACGGATCCAGGGGAGCGGCAGGACGGGCGTAGAAGGTAAAGCTGGAAGAGTTGACACCTTTGTGGGCGCATCCGTCTTTGCATCTCGAGCAGAGAGTGAACGAGAGCGTCTCGGAGGCGACCTTCTCAAGTTGCTCCTTGCTCAGCTTTCCGACGCGCGCTGCGGTGACTGAGCGTCCCTCGCTCAGCTACGGCTTGCTCGAGCCACTCCTGAGATTAGGCTCACGAGCGCATTCCAGTCGAGCTTGCTCTCGACCGCCTACCGTGCGTCTGAGCTTCCATGGGTCCGTGCACGTCTCGACCGCTTCCTCGACCGAGCAACGACAGCCACTGCGGCGTACGTCCGCGGACCGTTCATCTCCTGTCCGCCTCAACTGACGCTCGGCGTCGCGGCAATCGGTGCAAGCCGAGGCAGCTTTCCGGCGCGCAGCCAGCTCTTCCTCCTCTTCCCTCCTGCGCTTTTTCCGCAGCATGCCTTCGCACGGTCAGTACGGCGAGCGCGAGGTGAGCTCACCGCGCGACGTTCGCTATCAAGGTCTGCACTGCTGACGAGGTCTCTATTCCGCCCGCAGCTCCCGAGTAAGCCGACCTGGGCAAACTATCTCGACGAGGTCCGCCATGTCGCCATGACGCGCCGCGCACCGCCCAACTGGGACAGCCAGTTCACCTCGCCGGTGCTCAAGTCTCTGTTCGACGAGATGAAAGCGGCCGGCCGCCGAGAGGTGCTGCAGCGCCTCGGAGGGTCCGAGCGGGAACTCGTGCGTTCCATTTCCTCTCTCTCTCTTCGTTCAGCTCTCGCGCTGACTCTTGCCTTTCTTGCAGCCGGCCCTCAGAGACGTCTTTCCTCGGCCGCAGGCGAGCGAGAAGGCAGGACGTCACGCCGAAGACGAGGTGAGCTCGCGCTCGTCACGGTCGAGCGCCTCGTACAGGTTCCTAGCCGGTCTGACCCTTCGCCCTCCCGCCCGCAGACCTCCCCTCGGTCCCCTCGCAGCACCCGTCCCACCTCCCGCGCCGAGAAGCGCGCCGCCCTCCGCCGCCGCTCGGTCCTCTTCACGCACGACGACTCCTCGTCCGCCGCTCCCTCGTACGCCGAGCCGCCGCGCGCCCCCTCGCCGCCGACCGCCCCGCAGCACGGCTACGCCCTCCCGCCGCGCATGATGGGCGGGCAGTACGCGACGAGCTTCGAGGACGTCGTGCGAGCTGAGCGCGAGCGGCTCCAGGGCGGCGCGCCGCCGGCCCTGCACGACCTCGGCGGGCTCGCGCACGCGCTCGGTGACGAGGAGGAGGTGCATGGCGGGCCGGCGCCGGCGTACCACCCGCGACCGCGCGAGGGCGAGCTGCGGCGGCAGATGATGATCCGGCGAGTGGGCGGCGACGAGTAGTCGGTGTCGAGGGCGGGAGAGTGCATAGGCGTGCGAGGTGCAAGGGTGGCTGCGTGCCGACATTGATGAAGAAGACAAAGCGAGCGAGCGACGAGAGGAAGCTAGAGCGACGGGTGAGCGAGAGCGGGAAGAGCGGCTCCTCGAGAGGGCCCGAGCGCTCAGAAGAAGAGGTCGGCCGCCTAAGAGGCTCACCCGACGGCGAAGGGAGAGCGAGAGGAAGAAAGAGAAGCTAAACCTGAGCGCTGGATGACGAGAGGAAGCACCGAAAGCAGCCGAGAAGCTCGACTCTGCGCCCTCCCTCGCACCGACCCCTGCGCCGCCCGCGCACGACGAACGACGAAAGCAGTCTTGCAGAGTATGCACACCCTCCTCTCCTCTTCCCCGCGCTCCCCCTACCTGAACGAGCCGCGCGCCGGACGACGAGAACCCGCTCACGCGGCTGGAGGCTCGGACACGCTGAGCGAGCCGACACCGCCCTCGAGGACGCGGATGCTGCAGGAGCGAGGGAGAACACGTCAGCATGGAGGCGTTGCTGAGCGAGGGGGAAGGAGGAAGGGAGCGGAGTGAGAGGGAGAGAAAGAGAGCGAAGGAAGGGACGCACCGCTCGAGCTCGCGCTCTTCGCGCGCGCGCTCCGTCTTTGCCCGGAGCGCGTCCAGGTCCCACTCGTCGTCGTCGCCCTCGCCGTCCTCGTCGTCGTACTCGTCGGCGCCGAGCATGTCCGGGTTGAACGTGAACAGGTCCCTGCCGCTCAGGCCGCTCAGCTTGCCCGCGGCGGCCGTCGCCGACTTGGCCGACTGGACGGCCTGCTCCTCGGCCTCCTTCTTGGACACGCGCGTCTTCTTCCACTCGGCGAACGACTCCTTGGTGAGCGGCGTCAGCTTGGACTGGTCGAGCTTGTGGCGCTGCGGGTCGGCGATGGCGGATGGGGCGGTGCGAGGGCGACGACGACGAGGGCATGGACGAAGGCATAGCCGAGAGAGGCAGGCGTGCAAGGCGAGGCGCGTAGGGCGAGGCGAGAGGTGGCGAGAGGTGAGCGAGGGGAGGGGAGAGAGGAGGGAGGCGAGCAAGTGCGTTAGCTCGAGTCCTCGACCTCACTCTCGGGAGCGCGAGCAGGCCAAGAGCGAAGAAGAGGAACGCACCTCGACCTCCAAAAAGTCCTCGAGCGAGATCTCGCGGTTCTTGGCGTCGTCGTCCTCCTTCTTGCGCTGGCTCTTGAGGACGAACCCAGGCGGGAGTGCGTGGCGGTACATGCAGTTCTCGCCGTTCGGGCATTGCCTGCGCGCGGTGGGCGAGAGCGAGTCAGTCGTCGACATCGGCGGCGAGAGGAGGAGAGGGAGGGGGAAGAGGAGGAGGAGGAGGGCGCACCAGAAGTAGCCGTATTTCTGGTCCTCGATCGCCTCGAGGAAGTGCTTGCACACAATGTCGGTCGTCGCCTTGAGGTTGCCCTTCTTGCTGACGGCCTCTCGCAGCTGCTCCTCGGTCCAGTTCTCCATCGCTGCGGGCGCGGGAGTCGGGCGTCAGAGCGGTTCTCGAGAGGGGGCGAAGAGGAGGAGGGGACGAGGCGACGCACTGCTGCCCTCGGCGGGACCCTGCTTCTTCTCGTCACGCTGGTCGGCATAGACGCTCGCCTTTGCGCCCTTGCGGTCGGCGCTGAGGTCGTGCGAGAACTTGCACTTTGAGCTGCGCGCGAGCGAGTGAGTGAGCGGGCTGTGCGAGCACGAACAGCTAGAGAGAGAGAGAAAGAGCGGGACGCACCCCTTGGTGCACTTGCCGACCTTGTGGAAGGCGCAGAGGACCGTCTTGGGGTCTGCGGGCACAAGCGAGGGGTCAGTCGAGCCGACGAGGACGAGGACGAGGGTGGACGGAGCGAGCGAGAGGGGACGCACCGACACCGAAGGGGACTTTGGGCTGGACGATCAGGTCGAGGCCGCCGTACAGGTCGCCCTCGAGCTCGCGCTTTGCCTGCTCCTGCTTCTTCTTGTTGTCGATGCGCTCGCGTTCGGCCTTCTTTGCGAGGACGTCCTTGTTGACGCCCTTCTGGGCCTCCTGCTGCTGGATGATCTTGACCTGCTGCTGGACCTTTGTCGACTTGTTCTTGTTCTTCATGCCGAACGTCTGCGAGCGGGGAGGTCGGGCAGGTGAGCGTCACTGGTTCGAGAGCGAGAGGTGAGCGGGGGAGGGGAGAGGGAGGGGGAGGACGGACCTTGTCGACGGCGGCCTTCTTTGGCTTGTTGTCCTGCTTCTTGGGCGGCATGGTTGGCGCACGGAGTGGGTGGTGGAGCTGTGTGGCTGTGCGAGGCTGAGAGGGAGAGATGAAGAGGCGAGGGTCGGCGAGGCGAGTCGACGAGGTCGCGGGGCGGCTTGGTCGGGTGCTGGGCGCCGCTAAGGGGGTGTGGCGAGTAGGTCGAGTCGGTGCACGGGTGCGCCTAGAGTCGAGCCGGGGGAGGACGAGCGAGGACGGCAGCCGCCAACTTCTGCTGGCCTCGACCTCTCCTCTCGCTCGCTCTCCTTCCCTCTACGCCGCACTCGGGTGCATGCTCAGCCGAGCCACCTACTGCCTGCACCGACTACCGACTCGCCCACTCGCCACCATGGCCACCGCCCCCGTCACCCGCTCCCACTCCCCGCCCTCGACCCCGGCCTCGCCCTCGTCCGCCTCGCCCGACTCGCTCCACCGCGACTCGAAGCGCATCAAGCTCGACCACACCCTCGACGCCACCACCATGACCCCGACCAAGCGCAAGCGCACCCTCCCCTACGCCCACGGCCTCCACCTCGCCCCCATGGTCCGCATCGGCACCCTCCCCGTCCGCCTCGTCGCCCTCGACTACGGCGCCGAGCTCGTCTGGGGGCCCGAGATCGTCGACAAGGCCATCATCGGCGCCACCCGCCAGGTCGACGACCACACCGGCGTCGTCTCGTTCGTCAAGAACGGCCGCAGCATCTTCGAGTGCCACCCGCTCGAAAAGCCCCGCCTCATCTTCCAGCTCGGCTCGGCCGACCCCAAGCTCGCCGTCGAGGCCCTCAAGGTCGTCGAGCACGACGTCGCCGGCGTCGGCCTCAACTGCGGCTGCCCAAAGTCGTTCAGCCTCCAGGGCGGCATGGGCGCCGCTCTGCTCAAGGAGCCCGACCGCCTCTGCTCGGTGCGTCCACAGTTCCCTCTCCTCCGCGCATCCTTGGTCTGCACACTGACTCGCGCCCTCCCGCAGATCCTCGAGGCCCTCGTCCAGGCGACCGACCTTCCCATCGACGCCAAGATCCGCCTCCTCCCCCTCCCCGCTTCGCCCTCCGCTCCCGCCGCGGCGCCGTCCGACGCTCCCGCCTCGACCTTGCCCGCCCTCCCTCCGCCAACCGCCGACCCCGCCCACGACGCCGAGCCGACCGTCCCCCTCGTGCGCCGCCTCCTCACGACGGGCATCGCCAACCTCACGGTCCACTGCCGCACGCAGACGATGCGCTCGAGCGAGCCCGCCCTCCTGCGCCGCATGCGCCCGCTCGCGCGCCTGTGCCATGCCGCGGGCGTGCCCGTCGTGTGCAACGGCGATGGCGACGGCTGGGGCAACTTTGACAAGA
>ERZ794949.659-NODE-659-length-10410-cov-2.549107_pt1 | contig 10410 bp, 13 predicted proteins | sample MGYA00511363_ERZ794949 | MGnify/ENA primary metagenome ERZ794949 (study PRJEB30137, sample SAMN04331402) | food metagenome | isolation source: T1 must sample point D1 replicate B | place: Australia: South Australia ... | reverse complement strand
CGAGGGCGAGGCGCGTAGCGGGACGAGGACGCCTCGACGGCGCAGCATCGAGATGAGCGCGTGCTAGGCGGCGGCCTTGTAGCAGTATGCAGGGTATCCTTGAGCCGCACCGAGTCGAGCAGCTGAGCGAGAGCGAGGGTCCGTGCGAGAGAGAAAAAGAGAGCGCGCTCGAGAAGAATGAACTGAGGAACATGCTTCACCGCCGCTGCCACCACTCTACTCGCTACACACAGAGACGCTCTCGCGCTCAGATGCTCAAAGGCCCGACGCCGCGACGGCCGGCTTGGCGAAGAGCTTGTCGACGTGCTCCTTGACGATGCGCTTGACGGCCTCGGGGTCGTTGTCGCAGTCAATGACGCGCTTCTCGCGCTCGAGGAGGCCGTCGAACTCTTTCGGGAGGACGTCGCGCTTGAAGTTGAACGAGGGCTCGGACTCGAGCGCGTCCGAGACGGCCGAGTCGAACTGCGGGTGCGAGTGCGAGGGTGAGAGTCAGCGTCATCAAAGCGAGCAGGATCGACGAGGTCCTCAAGTCGAGGGAGGAGGGAGATAGGTGAGAGCGAGGAGGGACTGCATGAGAAGGAGGAAGAGAGAGGGGAGGGAAGAGAGAGGGGAGGGAAGAGAGGGAGGAGGACGAGCAGAGACGAGCGCGCACCTTGGCCGGGTGCGCCGTCGCGAGAACAATCTGGATGACGTTGGCCGGGCTGTTGCACAGGGGAGAGAGGCGCAGGTGAGCCTCGAGAACGCGTAGAGCGACGAGAAGAGAGGAGGGAGGACGCACTTGGTCTTGGCGACGCGGTTGGCGACGCACAGGCCGACGGCCGTATGCGGGTCGGCGACGTACGAGCCGTACTCGTCCGTCTTGGTAAAGTACTTCTTGATCGTCTCGGCCGTCTCGTCGTCGCTCGCCCGGTCGGCGATCATGTCGCGCCTCGCCGCCTCGACGGCCCGCCGGGGCACCTTGACGCGGTGCTCGCTCTTGAGCTTGTCCATCCACAGCTTGACGTTCTCGGCCGCCATGCGGACGCGCGCCGCCTGGCCGCCGTCGACCTCGCCGTCGGCGGCGACCGCGCCGGCCGTCGTGCCCTCGAGCGCGAGGTAGAACAGGAGGCGCTCAAAGTTGGACGAGACGAGGATGTCCATGGCCGGCGAGAGCGTCTCGGCGACGGTGCCGGCCGTCGCCGGGGCGCGCTTGGCGCCGCGCGCGTGCGACGCCGAGCGCGAGGGCGTCGCGCCGTCGGCCTGCTTGCCGTCGCTCGCGCCGTTCTGCTCGACGTTCTGCGCGACGGCCTCCTGCTGGCGGCGGAAGGCCTCGTCCTCGGTCAGGCTCGGGTACCGCTGGTGGACGTGGCCCTCGCCCGCCTCGTCGTCGTCGTCGGCCTCGTCGTCCGAAAAGTGCTCGGGCTCGCCCGAGTCGGCCTTCTCGTACCGGCCCGTCTTCCAGAAGCGCGCGAGGATGTCGTTGGCGTTGGTCGCGACGACGAGCTGGGCCATGGGGAGGCCGAGGTGCTTGGCGTACCAGCCGGCGAGGATGTCGCCAAAGTTGCCCGTCGGGACGGCGAACTGGATCTGCGGGTCGAGGACGTCGTACGGGATCTGGGGCTGGACGGCGAAGTAGGCGGCGAAGTAGTAGACGGTCTGGGCGAGGATGCGGGCCCAGTTGATCGAGTTGACGGCGCCGAGGTGGTACCGCGAGTTGAACTCGGTGTCGTTGAACAGGTGCTTGACGATGTCCTGGCAGTCGTCGAACGTGCCCGTGACGGCGAGGTTGTGCACGTTGTCGTCGAGGACGGTCGTCATCTGCGCCTCCTGAATCGGCGACGTGCGGCCCTTGGGGTGCAGGATGAAGATCGAGATGTCCTTCTTGGAGCGAAGGCCGTAGATGGCGGCGCTGCGGGCAGGGGCAAGAACGTCAGCTTGTGTAGGTGAAGGTCGCTGCTGACGAGCGAGAGCGAGGGAGGGACAGAGAGAGAGAGAGAGGACGCACGAGCCGGTGTCGCCCGACGTGGCGCCGACGACGGTGAGGCGCTCGCGCTGGCCCTCGGGCTTGTCGGCGTTGCGGCGGGTGAGAAAGTACTCGAACAAGTTGCCGAGGAACTGGAGGGCGACGTCCTTGAAGGCGAAGGTCGGGCCGTGGAAGAGCTCGAGGATGAACTCCTTGTCGCCGACGCGGTGGAGGGGGGTGACGTCCTTGTGGCGGAAGGTGGCGAACGAGCGCTCGACGAGGTCGCGCAGGTCGTCGCGCGGGATCTCGTGCTCCTCGATGAAGAGCGAGTAGAGCTCGAGGGCGAGTTCGGTGAACGAGAGCTTGGCCCAGTCGTGCTGCCAGTTTTCGGGGAGCGACGGGAGGTGGGCCGGGATGTAGAGGCCGCCGTTGGGCGCGAGGCCTCGGAGAACGGCCTGTTGCAGAGGAAGGAGGAAAAGAGGAGGGAGATCGAGAGGTGAGAGTCAGCGAGCGAGTTCGAGAGGACGAGGTGAGGTGCTGCAGTCGAGGCTCGACCGCGCCGGGCTCGAGGTGCACCGGCAGGGCGGCTGTTCGTGCACAGCAAGCTGCGAGGAAGCACGACGGGCGCAGCTCGAGGGCCGAAAGCCCTCATCGGGTCGTCGTCGTCGTCGTCGAGTGCTCGAACTGATCGGAGCTCGTCGCGCGCCCGCCGCGGCCTGCCTGGGTGTGTGCGCCCGCACAGAGCCCTGATGCACCTCCATCCACAGATCCCGCCCTTGTGCCGCGCTGCCCAGCGGGGTGCTGCGCCGGTTCGGCCTCGTCGAGGCGATGAGGACGAGAGTCGACGAGCGAGAGGGACGCACCTCCTCGAACGAGAGGCGCTCGTCGCCGCCGCGGGTCGAAAGGTACTGGAAGCTCGAGTGCATCGGAGCTGTGGTGGTCTGGCTGGAGCTCGAGGTGAAGGAGCGGAGTCAACGGCCGGACGGTCTCGTGCTCCGTCTCGGAAACCCTCGGGTCGCGCTCGCCTCGTTCTCTACCGTGGATCTGCTGGGCTCGGTAGACTGCCATACTACACTCTGCCGAGTACAGCCGCATCTACAGCTTGAAAGAAGGCGAGGACGAGCTTGCGCGGCCGCGGAACCGCCAGCTGCGAACGGCACCGCCTCGTCCGCTTCTCACCTCGTCCAGCCGAGCAGCAAGTACCGCCACCGCTCTCGAGGGACTCGAGCACCCGCGCCCAGCCGACCTGCGCACCGCGCCACGCCCCGCCTCGCTCGTCCACCTCCCCACCTCCGCGAGTCGACCTCGTCCTCGTCCTCGTTCGACAACCAGCTCAGCATGGCCTCGACGGCAGCATCGGTCGCCATTGCCGCACGGGACGACCTCACCATCCTGTACTCGACCCTCGCCCAGCTGCGCATCGCCGTCCCCGCCGTCCTCGTCGGCTTGCTCGCCCTGCGCTGGCTCGGCCGCGCCCTCCTCGCCATGATGTCGCGCATCCAGGCCGCAGGCTGGCACGCCGAGGACGACATCTACGCCCCGCCCGAGCTCGTCGAGGGCGCCCACCCGGCCAAGCCCGCAAACGCCGACGGCGACGACGACGAGGTCACGCCCGTCGTCGTCAAGGCGGCGAGCGTCCGCAAGGGCGTCATCCTCGTCTTCATGGCGCTCGTCGCAACGACCTACTTTGCCGACGGTGTCGCTCAAGGTGCGTCTCCTCCCGCTGCGCCGCATCCTCGCCCTGCGACGAGCGCGACCCTGACCTCGCCCTCCCCTTCCTGCAGTCGTCGCTTCCCTCGTCACCTCGCACTACACGCCGCACGACCCTCTGTACGCCAACATCACCGCCTACTCGGCCGGCGGCGTCGCCGCCTTTACCCTCCTCGGCCTCGGCCTCGTCTACGAGAGCCGCCACCAGCAGGTCAAGGCCGCCGGCGACGCACCCTGGCCGATGCTGCACCCGCGCATCCTCACCTTTCTCGCCATCGTCCTCGAGGGCGTCGTTCTCGGCCTCACGAGCCGCATCGTCGTCGTCGACCCGCGCGTCGACCCCAAGAAGGACGTCCTCCCCGCCGTCCACCTCGCCATCCTCTCGCTCCGCCTCGTCCTCGCCCTCGCCCTCTTCGCCTTTCAGTTCCGGCCCCTGTACCGCGCGACGTACGTCCCGAGCGGTCCCGCCTCGGAGCGCACGCCGCTCCTCGGCGCCTCGTCGTCGTCGGCGCCGAACGGCTATGCCGCCGTCCCAACCTCGTCGACTTCGGCCGCCGTCGCCGAGCCGTCCGTCCTGCGCGGGACGCGCATCCCGTCGAACCGGCCGCAGGACCCCAAGTCGCTCTCGGTCCTCACCCTCTTCAAGCGCGTCAAGCTCCTGTTCCCCTACCTGTGGCCGAGCAAGAGCATCGCGCTCCAGATCCTCGCCCTCGTCTGCTTCGGCCTCATGCTCTTCAAGCGGTACCTCAACGTCGCGAGGCCGCTCTTGTTCGGCAGGGTCATCTCAGATCTCGCAAAAGGACGGCGTGCGTCCCCTCTCCCTCTCTCAGACCTCTTCCGCGAGCCTCGCTCATGCCGCCTCTCTCCCTCGCAGCTCCGTACCTCAGCGTGTCGCTGTACCTCCTCGTGCAGTTCCTGAGCGACTCGAACAGTATGCTGTACCGTCCGTCGTCCGGTCCTCCCTCGCCTCTCCGCGCCGACGACCTCTCGGTCGCACCAAGCCCTCGAGCTGACTCTCCCTCTCTCGTGTGCACGCAGAGTATTTGTGGCTGCCTGTAGAACAGTACAGCGAAAGGGAGATGGCCATGATGTCGTTCGAGACGATCCTCAACCTCTCGTGCGTCCCCTCTTCCTCCTAATCCCGGCACCCTCGAGCAACACGGCGACGACCCTGACCCCTCCTCGTTCTGCACTTACAGGCTCGCCTACCACACGCGCCGCAAGACGGGCGAGCTGCTGCGCATCTTGTCGAGGTCCGAGGCCATCAACGACGTGCGTCCATCTCCCTCCCCCGCTCGGACCTCCCCTGCTCCCCTCACGATTGACGCGCTTCCCCCGCCTCGCGCAGTTCTTCGAGCTCCTCATCTTCAGCTTCATCCCGATCCTCATCGACCTGCCTGTCGCCTTCGTTGTCCTGAGCGTGCGGTACGGCTTCACGATCGTGTCCGTCGTCACGCTCGTCGGCGTCATCTAGTGCGTCCCCGTCCCTCTCGCCTCTCGCGCCTCCTCCTTCTCCTTTCGATGTACTAGACGCACTAGACGAGTGCTGACCCTGCTCCAACGCCTGCCCCGCAGCGTCACGACCTCGGTCCTCCTCGCCGAGTCGCGCGTCAAGCTCTACCGCGAGCTGCGCGACCAGAGTCAGTTCGCGCACCAGATCAAGACCGACGTCATCATGAACTACGAGGGCGTCAAGCTCTTCGTCGCCGAGGGCTTCGAGTCGAAGCGGCTCAGGGACGCCATGTGGCGGTACCAGCGCGGTGCGTCGCCATTTCCTCTCTCTCGACGGGTTGCACGAGCTCGCGCAGCTGCGCCGACGAGCTACCGAGCTGACGAACGTCTTTCCCCTCGTCGCAGGCTACTTCCGCGTCTACTCGGCATGGAACTCGCTGTCGCTCCTCCAGAACGGCATCTCCAACTTCGGCTTGCTCGTCTGCTCGTTCATCCTCGCCAACCGCGTCGTGAGCGGCCAGATGGACCCAGGCGGTGCGTCGACTCGCTTCTGATCGTCGTCGGCGCCTTTGGGCTGTCGAGCAGGCGTTCGAGCGCCAAGGGGTGCGAGCGCGCAGTCCGAGGCTGACTCTCCTCTCTCGCCCTCTCCTCCCCTCGTCCTCTTCCTCCTCGGCCGCCTTCTTCGCTCGCAGAGTTCGCCACCTTCACGAGCTACTTTGCGAGCCTGCTCTCGCCCCTCAACCAGATCTCGAGCCTCGTGAGTCCGCCCTCCTCCTTCTCCACCCTCCGGCTTCAACTTCGCTCTCTGGCCTACCAGATCCTCGACTCACCGCTCGCCTCGCCGCTCGCAGTACCGTCGCGTCATGAGCAACGCCGTCGACACGGAGCAGCTCATCGAGCTCCTCGAGGAGAAGCGCGAGATCTCGGACAAGGAGCACCCGGTCGAGCTCGTCGTCGGGCCCGAGGGCGCCAGCGTCGCCTTCCGCAACGTCCACTTCTCGTACGACGGTAAGGTCGACGTGCTCAAGGGTGTCTCGTTCGACGTACCCGCCGGGCAGACGGTCGCGCTCGTCGGCCCGTCCGGCTCGGGCAAGAGCACCCTGTCGCGCCTCTTGTTCCGCATGTACGACGCGACCGAGGGCGCCGTGTGCGTCAACGGGACCGACGTGCGCGACTTGAGCCAGAGGAGCCTCCGGGCGGCGATCGGGCTCGTCCCGCAGGACTGCGTGCTCGCCAACGCCTCGATCCGGTTCAACATCGCCTGTGCGTCTCTCTTCCTCTCTCCCTGTCTTCCTCTCGACGCCGTACAGCCACTGACCACTGACAAGGTGTGCTGTTCCTTCTCCTTATTCTCTTGCGCGCACGCAGACGGCGGCCTCCTGCGCCTCGACGCCGACGGCAAGCCCAAGGCCGACACGGCGCTCACCATGGAGGACGTCGTCGAGGCGGCCAAGGGCGCCGCGATCCACGACAAGATTCTCACGTTCCCGGACCAGTACGAGACGCTCGTCGGCGAGAGGGGCATGAGGCTGTCGGGCGGCGAGAAGCAGCGCGTCGCGATCGCGAGGACGCTCCTCAAGAACCCGTGCGTCCTCTCTCCTTGGCCTTGTCTCGCTCGCACATGCTCAGTCACTGACGAGCTCTTCACCCTCGACGCAGGCCCATCCTCGTCCTCGACGAAGCGAGTGCGTCGTCCCTCCCCCACGCTCGATGCGCACGGACCTCCTGCTGACTCAGTCTCTCTCGCCCTCGCAGCTTCGGCCCTCGACACGCACAACGAACGCCTCATCCAGAACCGCCTGCGCGAGCTTGTGCGTCCCACCTCGTCCTCTCCTCTCGTCCTCGCCCTCGTCGCGCACTGACCCCTTGTCCTCTCGCTCACTCGCCCGCAGTCCAAGGGCCGCACCTCGCTCACGATTGCGCACCGCCTGTCGACCATCGTCGACAGCGACAAGATCGTCGTGCTGAAGGACGGCCTCGTTGCCGAGCAAGGGTCGCACGCCGAGCTGCTCGCGATCCAGAACGGCGTCTACGCCGGTGCGTCCCTCCTCCTTCTGTGCTTCCCCCTGCGCCCCTCTCTGTGCTCTCTGCGTTCAACGCCTGACTCTCGTTGTCCTGCAGAGCTTTGGGCCAAGCAGATCGAGGGCCAGGACGGCTCGAGCACCCTCCCTCCCTCGGCGCTCCCCTCGGGCGCAACGACGCCCGCTCCAGCACCCGCAACTGCATCCCCACCTGCACCTGCACCTGCACCAGCTCCCGCCCCGCCCATCGACGCACCAGCGCTCGGCGAGCGCGCCGACGAGATCGAGCGCGCGGCGTCGCCCGTCCCGCCGCCGATGAGCGAGGCGGCCGCACGGGCCCTCGTCGAGGAGGAGAGCGAGGGCCCGCCCGCGCCCGCACCTGCGTCTGCGCCTGCGCCTGCGCCCGTCGATACTGCACCGCAAGAAGGAGCAGGCGGTGGAGGAGCTGGAGGGAAGAGCGGCGCTGGCAAGGGCGGAGGAGGAAAGGGCCCGAACAGCCGGAGCGGAAGGAAGAAGGGCGGGCGGCGCAAGTAGACGTGCCCCTCGCTCCTTGACATGCAGTCGCTCGCAATCGTAGACATGGTGAGAGACCTGCACTGCACTGCACGGACAGACACTTCGCACTGCTACGGCCGCAGAGAGCGAGAGCGAGAGCTGGAGAGCTAGATCGAGCGGCTCGTCCTGCTCGCACTCACCGGCCGATCGCCGGCGCACCGCTCCCTGCTCCACCGCCGCCGCCGCCGCCGAACATGCTCGCCATCATGTCCATGAGCGGGTTGCCCTGCCTCGCCGGCTTGAGCCCAAAGTGGATCTCGCCGATCGCCTGCGTCGCCTCCTTGACCTCGGGCGCCTTGAGCCACGGCACGCTGCGCTCGTACCGCCCGACGAGGCTCTGCCACGCCTTTGTGCCGCCGCCGCGCTGCACGCGGAACTCTTCGGCGCCGGCGCGCGCGCCGGGCACCTTGACCTTGTCGACGTTCTCGCCGATGCCGCTCTGGGCGGCGCGGACGGCGAGCTGGCAAAAGTTGAGCGACGCGAGCTTGGTCACGACGAGCTCGTCGGGCGAGGGCGGGGCGGCCGTCGGCGACTGGGCGAGCGGCGACGAGGGCGAGGGGAAGGCGAACGAGGCGACGCGGAGCGAGGGGTAGGCGGCGAGGGCGAGCGCGAGGAAGTGCGACAGGAAGGTGCGCGCGGCGAGGATGAACGACGACTCGAGGTAGCTGTGCGGCGAGGAGGAGCGAGTCAGCTCGCTGTGTGCGAGAGGGCGGGAGAGAGAGCAAGGGAGCGACGCACCTGAGCGTGCCGCGCGCGGCGTAACGACCGATGCCGGCCTCCTTCTCCGGGTCGAGCTTGGACCAGTCGAACAGGACGCTCGCGAGCGTCTGTGCGGCGTCCTGGGTCGGGCACACGAGGAGGTGGAGCGACGCGTGGTGGTAGTCGAGCTCTGCGGGCGGTGCGACGGGGTCAGCCTCTCTCTTGGTACAGCGCTGGAAGAGGGGAGAGAGCGATAGGCGCACCTTTGTAGAGCGTCTCGCCGAGGTACTGGTGGATGTCGACGTCGCCCGCAGGGCCCGAGCCCGTCTTGGAGGTCCACCTGCGAGCGAGGAGCGGCGAGAGGCGTGAGTGTGCGAGGGCGAGGAGGGAGCAGGGCTGGACGAGGGAGAGAAGACGCACGAGAGGACGGCGTCGGTGAGAGTCTTCCTCCATGCACCGGCGGGGCCGGTCAGGGCGATGAGCTGGATGATCTTGGCTGCGCGCGAGAGGAGCGGGGGGAGGGTCAGTCGCTGAGCGACCTCGACTGGCTACATGGCACGTCGCGAGGCACAGGCCTCTGCAGCGCACGAAGGAAGAAGAGGGCGCGACTGACCGCGCTCGTCCTTGCCGCAGCCGACCTGTCGAGCGAGCCACACGTCGTCGACGAGCATGACGCCGAGGTCGACGCCGCTCCCGACCTGGCCCTTTTCGAGGAGGCGGCGGGCGGCATCCCACAGGAGGCTGGCGGCGTCCTGAGCCTTCTGGTCGTAGGGGAGGAGGGTACCGGCTGGGGGAGGGTTGCGGCGGGGAGGGGCGAGGAGGCGGACGGCGGTGGTGCGGGCCTTCTGGTGGGCCGAGTAGTAGTCGCCCGAGTCGAGGTGCTCCTGGACCTGCTGCAGTGCGCTCGAGCTCATCGTGGCTGGGCGTGAGGGTGAGGGAGAGCGACGACGAGGAGAGCGACGTGGGGAAGCGGCGACGACAATGACCTCGCGCTCCATCTCTCAACGCTGTGCTGCACTGCAGCTGCGTGCACTAGCTCTCTATGCTCTGGTCCAGCTCACCCAGCGGCGGACCCGCTCCCACAGCTCGGTTGCCTTCGACCTCGCTTCCTCGATCCGCCTCCGAGTCGACGAGCCTCTGCGCCCGCACCGGCGCACTCGCACCCTGCGCAGCGTTCCCTCGAATCAGCCGCCGTGTAGCCACCCGGCAGCTGCTCGCCTTGCTCTACTCGTCCGAGCCCGGCGTCGTCCTTCGTGTCGACGTTCTCGTCCGCCTTCTCTCGCTCGCCTCGCTCCCTCTCCCAGCTCGTGCTTCTCGGGACAAGCCGAAGGTGAGGATAGGGTCACTGCAGGGTTGCATTGCGGCGTTTTATGTACTGAGGACGAGCGCGAGCACGGCCAGACCTAGTTGCCGAGGTTGACGCTGTACTTCTCGCCCTGCTCGGCCTTCTCGTTGAAGACGTTGATCTGTGCGCGCGAGAGAAAGAGGGAGCGAGAGAGAGTCAGCGACGGTCGAGAGGCTCGAGCGAGCGCGACGAGGAAGGAGAGAGAGAGAGGACGCACGGGCCACTTCGGGTCGTAGGTGACCGGGACGTTGAAGCGCTTGTACGAGCCGCCCTTGGACTCGTCGCCGATGGCGTCGATCTCGGCGACCTCGTCGTCGGTCAGCTCGACGACCTTGAAGTTCGAGATGATGCTGCGAGCGAGGAACGAGACAGAGCTCGTCAGGGACCGTCGACGAGCGACTAGACAGAGAGTGAGAGAGTGAGACGCACCGCGACTCGGTGACACTCTTGGGGATGATGGCGTGGCCGCCGTGCATGCCCCAGGCGATGAGGACCTGGCCGGCGTCGGCGCCCTTCTGCTCGGCGATCTTCTTGACGGTCGGGTGCGTGAGGAGGAGCGGCTCGCCGACGTTGTTGTTGCCGAAGCCAGAGTAGGCGGTGAGAGCACTGCGCGCGAGGGAAGCAGAGCAAAAAAGGAGTCAGGACGAGCCGAGCTAGGAGAGGAGGGGAGGGGTGCGAGCGAGAGA